>Ga0302322_100006145_pt1 | contig 10611 bp, 10 predicted proteins | sample Fen_T0_2_FD_203757 | JGI IMG/M metagenome (GOLD analysis project Ga0302322, IMG submission 203757) | Peat permafrost microbial communities from Stordalen Mire near Abisko, Sweden - Fen_T0_2 | ecosystem: Environmental > Terrestrial > Soil > Wetlands > Permafrost | place: Sweden: Abisko... | reverse complement strand
AGGCTCGCGTTGAAGCCGGCCTGCGCCTCGTCGCTGCGGAACATCGCGGGCACGTTGCGCTGATGGATGACGACCTCGGTCCGGTCGTTGCCGAGGTCCGTGAACGTCGACGTGGTCGTCATGCCCTGCGCGAACCCCTCCTCCTCCCACACCAGGACCTCGGGCGGATCGACCTGGGTGTAGATGCCACCCGTCGGGTACCGCTCGCCGGTGGCGTCGTTCACCATCACCGTCTCGAAGCGGCCACCGACCCGCAGGTCGATCACGATCTCGTCGAGCGGCGTGCTCATTCCTGGCGGTCCCCAGAAGTGGGTGAGGTGCTCAGGTGTGGTCATGCAGGCCCACACCAGGTCGCGCGGAGCCTCGTAGATGCGGGTGATGACAACCTCGCCGAGGTCGGTGTCGTGGGTCATGATTCCTTCTTCCGCGGTTGGGTTCGTGTCGTGCGCTGAAGTGCTCGAAGGTGATCGCCGAGACGGTCGAGGCGGTCCTCCCACTGCTGCTGCCTCTCCTCGAGCCACGCGATCGGCTGCTCGAGCGATGATGACTCCACGTGACAGGGCCGATGCTGGCCATCGCGTCCCTTGGTCACCAGACCGACCTCCTCGAGCACCTTCAGATGACGGGAGACCGCCTGCAGGCTCATGGCGAACGGCTCGGCGATCTCGTTCACGGTCGCGTCGCCGTCGCCGAGTCGATCGAGGATGGCTCGTCGGGTGGGGTCGGCAAGCGCTGCAAACGTGCGACTCAGCGCATCGACCGCCATGACCACCTCCAGATATTCAACTGATTGGTTGAATATTGGTCGGCAAGCTCACGGAAGTCAAGACGCGACGAACGTGTGAGCTTCGGTGGCGGGTCCAGCGCTCAGCCGCTTAGATCGCCACGGCGGACGCGGATCGACGTGAGGACCGACACCATGGCGGCAAGCGGCTCGACCTCCCCCCTCCGCGTCGTCGTCCTGGGCGCTGGTTTCGGGGGGCTGGAACTGTCCACGCACGTGAGCCGGGCCTGTGGCGACACCGCGCAGATCACGCTCATCGACCAGGCTCCCGGCTTCGTGTTCGGGTTCTCGAAGCTCGACGTCATGTTCGGCCGGGACACCGCGGAGCATGTGACCCACCTCTATCGCGATGCGGTCATGCCCGGTGTGACGTTCGTCGACGCGACGATCACCGCGATCGATCCGGTCGGCCGCGTCGTGCAGACCACGGCAGGCGCGTTCGAGGCCGACATCCTCGTGGTGTCGCTCGGCTGCGGGGTCGACCCAACGTCGACCCCCGGGCTGATCGAGGGCGGTCACGAGTTCTACACGAACGCGGGCGCGTTCGCCCTGCGTGAGACGCTCGAGGCGTTCGAGGGTGGCCGTGTCGTGGTCGGCGTGACGTCCACTCCGTTCAAGTGCCCCCCGGCGCCGAGCGAGACCGCGATGCTCATGCACGAGTTCCTCAGCCAGCGAGGGTTGCGCGACCGTTCTCAGATCGCTCTGGTGATGCCCTTCGGGCGGCCGGTGCCACCCTCGCCCGAGGCCAGCGCGGTGATCCTCGCCCGATTCGATGAGTTCGGCATCGAATGGCATCCGGACTCCGTGGTCACAGGTCTGGATCCGGAACGACGGATGGTGCTGCGCTCGGGCCACGAGGGCATGCCGTACGACCTCTTCCTGGCGGTTCCCCGGCACGTGGCGCCGGACGTGGTGGTCGCCGCCGGCCTGACGGTCGACGGCTGGATCCCCGTCGATCCGCACACCATGACGACGGCCTTCCCCGATGTCTACGCCGTCGGAGACGTGACGAGCGTCGGTACGCCGAAGGCGGGTGTGTTTGCGGAAGGTCAGGCGCGCATCGCCGCAGAGCACGTCATTTCACGCGTTCAGGGACGCAGCAGCGACGCACGCTACGACGGCGCAGGCCGGTGCTATCTGGAGCTCGGTGAGGGTGTTGTGGCACAGATCGACGTCACGTTCGCCGCCGGCGAGGCTCCCCATGGCACGTTGTTCGGCCCCGACGCGAGCCTGCAGCGTGACAAGAACGCGTTCGGTACGGACCGCGTTCAGCGCTGGTTCGGCCGGTCCTGGCGACCGGGGATGCCCGCGACGAACTAGTCAGGCACCGACCTCGGCGGCCTCGCCTGCGGTGATCCGCAGGAGCTCGTCGTAGCTGGTGGGGAACACGTAGTGCGGGTGACCGCCGGCGGCCCACACTTCGTCGTAGCGGGACAGCGCGATATCGACGATGGTCCGCAGTGGATGCGGGTGCCCGACCGGAGCCACGCCGCCGATGGCGAAACCGGTGGCCTTGCGGACCTCGTCGGCGGTGGCCTTCGTGATGTGGTTCACCTCGAGGATGCTGGCCAGCTGGACGGTGTCGACGCGGTGCCCACCGGACGCGATCACGAGCACGGGCTCGTCATCGGCCAGGAAGATCAGCGAGCTCGCGATCTGGCCCACCTCCACACCCAGCGCGGCTGCGGCCTCCGCGGCAGTGCGAGCGCTGTCGTCGAGCGCGCGCACCTCGCCGCGTGCACCGAGCAGTGCCAAGGACTCGCGCACGCGGATGACGGACTGCTGCTCGGTGAACTGGCTCATAGCGGGAGGCTAATGGTCGCCAGGAGTCAGCGCCGTCGTGGCGCCCTGGCTGTCGATGCACGCTCGACGAGCTGTGGCTGGAACTGCACGCGCTGGTGCGCGTGCGTTGCGGGGTCCTCGCACTCGCCGATCACGAGCTTGGCCGCGGCGTAGCCCAGCTCGTACTTGGGCTGGCGGACCGACGTCAGCGGCACCGCGGCGTTCGCGGCGAACTCGATGTCGTCGTAGCCGATCACCGAGACGTCCTTCGGGACGCCGAGCCCGGCTCGCGTCAGCGAGCGGACGGCGCCCAGGGCGAGAAGGTCGTTGGCGCAGAGCAGCGCGGTCATCTCGATGCCCTTGGTCAGCGCGTCCTGCATCGCCGACTCGCCTGAGGCGGCCGTCATCTGGCTGGCCGCGATGCGGCGGACGCTGACCTTGGCCTTGCGGGCCGCCCGCATGATGCCCGCCTCCCGATCCGACACCTGGGGGATGTCTCGCGGCCCGGCCAGCCACACCAGCTGGGTATGCCCCAGGGCGATCGCATGCTCGGCGGCGAGGATGCCGCCCAGCGTGTCGTCGACGGATGCACTGCAGACGTCGTGGCTGGGGGCGGCATTGTCGAGCAGCGTGACGGCGACGCCGTTCTTGATCAGCCGGCTCAAGGGCTTGAGGCTCTTGCGAGCCGGCGTGATGAGGATGCCGCCCACGCGCTGGGCCTCGAGCACCGCGAGGTACCGGTCCTCGCGTTCGGGCTGCTCGTCGGAGTTGCACAGGATGACGACGTATCCGGATTCGAGGGCGGCGTCCTCGGCGCCGCGCGCCACCTCCGTGAAGAACGGGTTGGCGATGTCGGGGACCACGAGGCCGAGCACCTTTGCGCGGCCGATGCGCAGCTGCTGGGCGGCGGCGCTGGGAACGAATCCCAGATCGCGGATCGCCTCCTCCACGCGCAGTCGAGTCGGCAGGGCGACGAGGTCGGGGTGGTTGAGGACGTTCGAGACCGTGCCCAACGACACCGACGCACGTGCGGCGACGTCCTTCATGCTCGCGGCCATTCGGGCACCCTCCGTTGAAAGCTTCGCCTCGAGAATCGTAGGGAAGTTATGAAACGTGTCAATTCCGTTATCGAATTCATCCGACATACCGATTGACAGCGCGCGACAATCATCGTAATTTCCACCGCATCCGGAATTGGAACCTTTCAATCTGAGGGGCTGCGTGAGCACTCACCTGCTGGTCATCGAGGGCGCCTACAAGCGTTTCGGTGGCGTCCAGGCGCTGAACGGTGCGGCGTTGACGGTGGATCGCGGCGAGATCGTCGGACTGCTCGGCGAGAACGGCGCCGGCAAGTCCACGCTGGTCAAGACCCTGGCCGGACTGCACGCCCTCGACGAGGGCACCGTCGACCTCGACGGGCAGCCGTTCCATCAGGGGAACCCGCGCAGCGCCCGCGACCAGGGGATCGCGATCATCTACCAGGAGCCGTCGCTGTTCCCCGATCTCACGCTGGCGGAGAACGTGTACGTGGGCCAGCAGCCCAAGTCGGGGGGCCGCGTCGACTGGTCGACCATGGTCACGCGCACGGCCGAACTCTTCGCCGGCCTCGGCATCGACCTCGACCCGCGTCGCCAGGCCCGCGGACTGTCCATCGCCGACCAGCAGATGGTCGAGATCGTCAAGGCCCTCAGTGTCGAGGCGAAGCTCATCATCATGGACGAGCCGAGCGCCGCACTCTCGGCAGCAGAGGTCGAGCGGCTCCTCGCAGTCGCCCGTCAGCTCCGCGACCAGGGGCGCGGCGTCATCTACATCAGCCATCGCCTCGACGAGGTCTTCGAGCTCTGCGACTCGGTGACCATCATGCGCGACGGTGCAACCGTCGCGAGCGCTCACGTGGCCGACGTGGACAACGCGCAGATCGTGCGCTGGATGGTCGGCCGCGAGATCACCGACATGTTCCCGAAGGTGGCCGCCGAGATCGGCGAGGTGGTCCTCGACGTCAAGGGACTGTCGAGCCGCGGGGAGTTCCACGACATCACCTTCACCGTCCGACGAGGCGAGATCGTGGCGCTGGCCGGGCTGGTCGGCTCGGGCCGTTCGGAGGTCGTCCGGACGATCTTCGGGATCGACGGGTTCGATACCGGCACGATCACCCTCGAGGGCAGGTCGCTCGCGCGTCACACGCCGGCTCAGGCGATGGCCGCCGGGATCGCGCTCGTGCCCGAGGACCGGCGCCTGCAGGGCCTGTTCATGCCGTCCTCCATCGCCCACAACACGGCCATCACCGTCCTCGGCCGGCTGCGCCGGGGACTGCTGCTGCGCACGTCGTCCGAGCGCAAGGTGGCGACCGACTGGGCCGGGCGGCTCCAGCTCAAGTACGCCAGCATCGACGATCCCGTCGAGCGGTTGTCCGGCGGCAACCAGCAGAAGGTCGTCCTGTCGAAGTGGCTGGCGACCGATCCCACGCTGCTCATCGTCGACGAGCCGACGCGAGGGATCGACGTCGGCACCAAGGCCGAGGTGCATCGGCTGCTCTCCGAGCAGGCGGCCAGGGGGACAGCGGTGCTGATGGTGTCGTCGGACCTGCCCGAGGTCCTGGGCATGGCCGATCGCGTGCTGGTGATGCGCGAGGGCCGGCTGGTCGAGGAGATCCCGCGCGCCGAGGCGACCCAGGAGCGCGTGATGACGGCGGCTGCGGGGGCTGCCGCATGATGACGAAGCTGCTGCGCGTACGCGAGCTGCCGATCCTTGTCGCCCTGCTGATCCTGCTGCTGCTCACCGGCATCCTCAACCCGGCGTTCCGCACCGGGGACGGCCTCACCGCGATCCTCATCGAGTCGGCGCTCATCGGCTTCCTGGCCGTGGGCCAGACCAACCTGATCATCATGCGGCACATCGACCTGTCGGTGAGCTCCACTGCAGGGCTCGTCTCCTTCCTCGTGGGCAGCTACTCGATGAATCACGGTGGCGTGACCGGGGGAGTGGCGCTCCTCATTGCGATCGGCGTCGGTGCCACCGTCGGGATCGTCAACGGCGCACTCGTCGCCTACCTCGGTCTGCCCTCGCTCGTGGTCACCATCGCGACGCTGTACATCGTGCGCGGGATCTTCAACTACCTGGCGGCCGGCATCACCGTGACCGCCGACCAGCTGCCCCCGTACTTCTCGTGGATCGGGTCCGGCGAGGTGCTCGGGGTCCCCGACCTGTTCGTCTTCGCGGCCGCTGCGGCGGCGATCATGACGCTCGTCCTGCGGTACACCCGCTGGGGGCGCGACCTCTACGCCATCGGGTCGAACCCGCCGGCCGCGCGCCGAGTGGGCATCCCGGTGGCCCATCGGGAATTCGGCGCGTTCGTCCTCAACGGATCGATCGCGGGTGTCGCCGGCCTGATGCTCCTGTCGCGCTTCTCGTTCGCCGACGCGACGGCCGGCCTCGGCATCGAGCTCTACGTCGTGGCCGCCTGCGTGATCGGCGGCGTGGCGATCGCCGGCGGCGTCGGCACCCCGGCCGGTGCCCTCATCGGCGCGGTCCTGCTGCAGACGATCGCCTTCGCGCTCGGCGCACTCGGCGTATCCCAGTTCTGGCAGCAGGCGGTCGCCGGCGCACTGCTGGTCGCGGCCATCGCCTTCGACCGCATCGTCGCCATGCGGAGCACCCATCGGGCCATGCGACTGGTGGAGGTGCCGGTATGAGGTCAGGCGGGTTCCGGCTCGGCTGGGACAAGGGCATCATCCTGCTGCTGGTCCTGCTGATCGTCTTCGGTGGAATGAGTGACAACCTCTTCCTCTCCGGAGACAACATCAACTTCATCATCGGCGACGTGTCCGAGGTCATGCTGATCGCCTTCGCGATGGCGCTGCTCATCATCGTCAAGGAGATCGACCTCTCCGTCGCGTCGAACCTCACACTCTCGTCGGCCGTTATCGGCATCACCTGGCACGGCACGAACTCGATGTGGCTCGCCGTGATCGCCGGCCTGCTCACCGGCTCGACCTGCGGACTGATCAACGGCCTTCTCGTCACGCGGCTTGGCCTGTCGTCGCTCGCCGTGACCATCGGCACGCTCGCCCTGTACCGGGGCCTGTGCTACGTCCTGCTCGGCGACACCCCGGTGGCCGACTACCCGACCGAGTGGACCGACCTGGGCTACCAGCCGATCCCGGGCACCTTCCTGCCCTGGGTCGTCGTGCCGATGGTGGTCGCGGGCCTCGCCTTCTGGTACGTCCTGCACGGCACCCGGCTGGGCCGCTGGCTGTTCGCCATCGGCCAGGGCGACGAGGCCGCGGTGTTCTCTGGCATCCCGCTCAAGCGCGTGAAGCTCAGCCTGTTCGTGCTGACCGGCTTCATGTGCGGCCTTGCCGGCTTGGCCTACACGATCCGCTTCGCGTCCTCGTCACCCGACGGCGCGCTCGGCTTCGAACTGCTCGTGATCGCCGCCGTCCTCTTCGGCGGTGTTGCGATCGCCGGTGGCGTCGGGACGATCTGGGGCGTGGTCGCCGCGGTGCTCATCTGGGGCTTCAGCAGGTCCTACCTCCAGCTCGCCGGCTGGGACGCCAACGCCCTCGTGATCGTCAGCGGCCTGCTGCTGCTGGTCTCGGTCGCCGTTCCCCGCGTGCTGTCGAAGATCCGCGACGCCGCGGCCCACAGAACCTCTCGGCCCTCGAGCCGAGGCGGAGTCACGCCACCACCCGGTGGCGAGGCTGAGCCACTGAGCCCTGCAGTCGCAGGGCATGACCAAGGGAGTCACCGAGGATGACCTCAATCACGAAGAAGGTGATGGCCGTCGCCGCAGGCGCCGCCGTCATCGTCGGCCTGGCGGTCGCGCCCGCGAGTGCGACACCCAAGGCCGGGCTGAAGATCGCCATCATCCCGAAGGCGATCAACAACGGCTACTTCACAGCCTGGAACAAGGGTGCGCAGAAGGCCTGCAAGGAGATCAAGGCCACCTGCAAGTACATCGGCCCCACTCAGGCCACCGGTCCGGCGCAGGTCGCGTTCATCAACCAGGCGATCCAGCAGGGCTACAACGCGATCGTGCTCAGCGCCGCTGACCAGAACGCTCTGGCCCCGACGCTGAAGAAGGCGAAGGCCAAGGGCATCTGCGTCGTCACCTCCGACGCCGACGTCGCCGACCCGAAGACGCGCACGGCTGCGGTGCTCCCGGCATCCTCTGACCGCATCGGCGCGGCAGAGGTCGACTGGATCGCCCAGGAGGTCGGCAGCAAGGGCAAGATCGCGATCCTGTCCGCCGCTGCGACCGCCGCGAACCAGAACGCCTGGATCGAGGCCATGAAGAAGCAGCTCGCGGCCAAGTACCCGAACATGTCGCTGGCCGGCGTGTACTACGGCGATGACGATGCGACGAAGTCGGCGCAGCAGTTCAACCAGATCCTCACCGAGCACCCGGACATCGCCGGCATCATCTCCCCGACCACGGTGGGCATCCTCGCCGCGGCGCAGGAGAAGAAGTCCAAGGGCGCCAAAGTCGCCATCACCGGACTGGGCCTGCCCAGCCAGATGAAGGACTACGTCCTCGACGGCACGATCAACAAGTTCGGCCTGTGGAACCCGATCGACCTTGGCTACGTGGGGACCTACGGCGCTGCTGAGTGCGCCTCGGGCAACCTCAAGCAGGCGACCGGCGCCAAGCTCAAGGCCGGCGGCAAGACCTACACCGAGGGCCCGAACGGCGTCATCTACCTGGGCGACCCGTTCACCTTCACCAAGGGAAACATCGTCACCTTCGCCAAGATCTACTGATCGACGGCTGACGACCCATCCAGCTCGGGTGGCGGCGGACGAGACCCGTCCGCCGCCACCCGGACCCAAGGAGCCTCATGCAGCGGGTGTGCTTCCTCCTCAAGGTCCGGCCGGACCGCCTCGACGAGTACGTCGAACGGCATGAGCACGTGTGGCCGGACATGCTCGAGGCGCTGCAGAGCACCGGCTGGCACAACTACTCGCTCTTCCTTCGCGAGGACGGCCTGCTCGTGGGCTACTTCGAGACCCCGAGTCTCCAGGCGGCCCTCGACGGCATGGCCGGGACTGACGTCAACGACCGCTGGCAGGCCGAGATGGCCGAGTTCTTCGAGTCCCTCGACGGCCAGCGCCCTGACGAGGCGTTCCTCACACTTCGCGAGGTCTTCCACCTCGCGTGACCGAACCGACACGACCCTCGACCACGACAGGACCCGACATGGATCGCGAAACGGCGAAGCAGCAGCTCGACGAGCTCAAGATCGAGGTGCCGTCCTGGGCCTACGGCAACTCCGGCACGCGCTTCAAGGTGTTCGCCCAGGCCGGCGTCCCGCGCGACCCCTACGAGAAGGTCTCCGACGCGGCCGTCGTGGCGCGGTACACGGGCTCGGTGCCGTCGGTCGCCCTGCACATCCCGTGGGACAAGGTCGACGACTACGACAAGCTCGCCACCCACGCGGCCAACGAGGGCATCGCCCTCGGCACGATCAACAGCAATGTCTTCCAGGACGACGACTACATGCTGGGCAGCGTCACGAACCCTGACCCGCGCATCCGCAGGAAGGCGACCGACCACCTGCTCGAATGCGTCGACATCATGGACATCACCGGTACTCGCGACCTGAAGCTGTGGTTCTCCGACGGGATGAACTACCCGGGCCAGGACGACATCCGGTCGCGCCAGGACCGCCTCCACGAGGCACTCGTCGAGGTGTACGACAGGCTCGGCCCCGAGCAGCGCATGGTGCTGGAGTACAAGTTCTTCGAGCCGGCGTTCTACGCCACCGACGTGCCCGACTGGGGCGTCTCGTACGCGCACTGCCTCAAGCTCGGACCCAAGGCGATGGTCGTGGTCGACACCGGCCATCACGCGCCGGGCACCAACATCGAGTTCATCGTCGCGTTCCTTCTGCGCGAGGGGAAGCTCGGCGCGTTCGACTTCAACTCCCGGTTCTACGCCGACGACGACCTGATCGTCGGTGTCGCCGACCCCTTCCAGCTCTTCCGGATCATGCACGAGGTCGTCAAGGCCGATGCGATCCGGCAGTCGTCGGACGTCTCGTTCGTGCTCGACCAGTGCCACAACATCGAGCCGAAGATCCCGGGCCAGATCCGCTCGATCCTGAACGTGCAGGAGGCGGTCACCAAGGCCCTCCTCGTCGATCAGCCGGCGCTGGAGGCCGCGCAGCGCGCGGGGGACGTCCTCGGCGCGCATGCCGTCCTGATGGACGCGTACGACACCGACGTGCGGCCCCTCCTCGCCGAATGGCGCACCGAGCGCGGCCTCGATGCCAACCCGATGACGGCCTACGCTGCATCGGGGTACGCCGAGCGCATCGTCGCCGAGCGGGTTGGCGGCAGTCAGGCCGGCTGGGGCGCCTGACTCCGGCACGCTGACACGACATTCGAGGAAGACGGAGAAGATGACGACGCGGACGCCTGTCCAGGAACTGCTCGAGCGGTCGAACCGGCTGGGGGCCGATCGTCGCAACACCAACTACGCGGGTGGCAACACGTCGGCGAAGGGTCAGGAGCTCGACCCCGTCACCGAGCAGCCGGTCGAGCTGATGTGGGTGAAGGGCTCCGGCGGCGACCTCGGCACGTTGACCGCAGCCGGCCTGTCGGTGCTCCGGCTCGACCGCCTGCGCTCGCTGGTCAACGTGTATCCGGGCATCGACCGCGAGGACGAGATGGTCCACGCGTTCACCTACTGCCTGCATGGCACCGGCGGCGCGGCACCGTCCATCGACACGGCCATGCACGGACTCGTGGACGCCCCGCATGTGGACCACCTCCACCCGGATTCAGGCATCGCGCTGGCCACTGCCGCCGACGGCCCCGAGCTCACACAGCGCTGCTTCGGCGATCGCGTCGTGTGGGTGCCGTGGCGACGCCCTGGCTTCCAGCTCGGCCTCGACATCGCCGCGATCCAGAAGGAGAGCCCGCAGGCGATCGGCTGCATCCTCGGCGGTCACGGCATCACCGCCTGGGGGGCGACCAGCGACATCTGCGAGGCGAACTCGCTGGAGATCATCCGTACCGCGGAGGCGTTCATCGAGGCGAACGGC
>Ga0302322_100006143_pt1 | contig 10612 bp, 4 predicted proteins | sample Fen_T0_2_FD_203757 | JGI IMG/M metagenome (GOLD analysis project Ga0302322, IMG submission 203757) | Peat permafrost microbial communities from Stordalen Mire near Abisko, Sweden - Fen_T0_2 | ecosystem: Environmental > Terrestrial > Soil > Wetlands > Permafrost | place: Sweden: Abisko... | reverse complement strand
TCGCACGGAAGTCACGTATGCGTATGTGCCGAAGCACCGACACCCTTAATGCCACATCAGTCTTTTCGAGAAGCGCGTGGACAACCTGGAACACAGCGATTATCGCATGGGCGACTACCAACGGTGGACTGTTCGTATCCAATGATGACATTGGCTGCGGCAGCAGGTAGCATGCCCGTAGGGAGCAACTTAATGTAAGTATCGAGTTGCTCGCCGGTAAATCTATACGCAGTAGCGACGGATCAAATAGAGGCGCCGTCGCACCGGACGGGGGAAGACTGGAGGTCGAGGGCAACGGCAGCGGCGATTGAAACGGCGCGGACCCAAGGCGTAAAGATACTGCGCCGTGGCTGATCCGGTCTTGGCTTGAGGCAGGGCCACGGGTTTCCAAACGTTATTTGCCTGGCGTGATAGTTAACACTGCTGGTTTGCCCTCTATCTTTCCTACCCAGGCATTGAGGTCAACGTATCGTTGGTTGTTGCCCACCTTCATTTGATATCCGATGTCATGATTATAGTAGGTCAATTGAACGCGATATTGACCGGATGGCAATGGGAAGTATTCCTCGGAAAAAACAGTAGCAGGGGGCACTTTAGTACGGACCATATGCGGCAACTGCAATCGAAACTCACGAGAGTTGTGCGGTGGCAGTGTCGTAAACATATCGCGTTGTATTGCGTCTGGGCGCAATTCAGCAAATCCTGTTTGAAGAGGATAGGCGATTGACAACCCATCACTGATCGGCTCGACTGAAAACAAGAGCATCTTGCTGAGGTACTCTATCTCTAAAACACCAGTCTGTCTCGGTTCCCGAAAAACAATGGGGAGATCGGTGGTATTCGTCAGCGTCACAACAAAGAATATCTCATCACCAATAGAGACATTTGCGGGATCTAACCTATATGAGAATTGGAGATGATCGGCCATTTCAGCTGTGCGAGTACGCTCTAAAGCTAATACCTCATCTATCGAGTAAGTTCCCGCTGGTGATTGACTACACCCCGAACACAAAACCAATATGAGCAATGTCAGTAGGCTCCAACGTGATCTCGCAACATGAAAAATTGACGATCTACCAAGCAGCATTGTGCGCCTCCTCTTGATTACGGTAAGGGATATCCAACTAAGGGAATTCGATCTGTAGTCGGAAGGCCAGGTATTAAGGGATAGCCGTTGGCAGGTGGCTGGTAGTAATCTCGTTTGAGTGCTGTGATATTATCCTTTTGCTCTTGGCTTGGGCATAGAGGCGGTTCGTGATTCTCCACGTAAGTCCAGGCTTCCCACTCGAACACCTTTTTATATTTACCGAACCAAGCACTTTCAGTATAACTTGGCTGGTAAGGATTTCCTGTATTTGCAGATTTGAAGTTCGACTTAGGATCTTCTGCCAATTTCTTGATCGAATAAATTTGCCAGGCATGAACTGCTTCATGCACCATGATGGCCTCGATGTCGTAAGCGCTGGAGGAGGCTCCGTATGAATAAGCCGTAAACGCAGTTTCGTATATCGATACTTTCCCAAACTTTGGGTCATCGAACCAATGCGTAAGTCCAGTTATTCCAAACGGGCTCAAAGGATCGTATTCGAATTGAAATCCTTGTGGCAATTGAATATTGTGAAGCTTTTGAACTTCTACGAGGGCTTCTGCGCGGGGCAGATTCCCGAAAGGTCCTGGTTGGAGATTACCAGTTAAGGGGGAACATGAATCGACAGGAGCACTGCACCCGCCAGCTAACAATAATACTGCCCCTGCAACAACGCATATTAGAAAGCCCGGCGGCCCAGCAAAGCAGATGAAATTTCCACTCGGGTCAACTGCATTGACCGGATTCGCCTCTGTATAGTTCCACCCGTTCATCGATCCCGGTCTCATCGCATCCCCGCTCCACGGATCGTGCGCGAGGAAGATGCCCAACGTCGGATTCATGTAGCGCGCCCGCAGGTAAATCAAGCCCGTCGTATCGCGCTCTTCGCCGGTAAATCCATACGCACTCTGGCCGTTTCCATTGCTATTCAACAAAGTGCCATATGGCTCATAGTCTTGCGTGCGAATGATATACCCGCTCGCATTGGCGATCTGCCGCACTGAACCTAGCCCATCTGACAACAAATACTCCCATCCCGTGGCATTTTGCCCGAGAGGTCGTGTGCCCGTGGCATACAGATACTTCGTAGTGGTCACGTCTGTCTTGGATTGTAAGACCACGGGTAGCGGAGCCGCAAGGTCTTGCGTGTAGGTGGTGACAGTGCCCGCGACAACTTGCTTCAACCGCACTCCGTCACCATTGTAGGCGTACAATGAAGTTGTTGAATTCAACGTCGTGCTAATTAGGCGATTCGCCTGGTCATATAGATAAATGGCACTGCCATCGTTGATCAAATTCCCATTGTTGTCCCAAGTATAGGTCTGTCCATTCACACTGCTCAGACGATTCGCATTGTCATATTGATACGTGGTCGTGCTGACGGTCGTCGTCATGGCCGTGCGGTTACCCACTTTGTCATACGCATACTGATAGCACTCGCCGGAAGAGTAGGCCGCGCCCATCAGGTGCGACAACGGATCATAGGTGTAACTGATAACGCGCGTGTCCCCGATGGCTGTAGGTAGCGTGCAGCCCGGCGGCGGATTACCTTGCGGCGACAAGAACGGCATCGGTGCGGGTAAAGCCCCGCTTGTGTGAGTTAATCCAATCGTGACCACCGCACCCGCCAGCAGTGCAACCAGCACGGCCCCCTTGCGACCCTTCTTGCGCGCCACGACTGTTGCCAGTGCAACTGGAGCGATGATCAGCAGCGACGGATCAAATAGAGGCGCGGTCGCACCGGACGGGGGAAGACTGGAGGTCGAGGGCGGCGGCAGCGGCGACTGGAATGGGGCGGGCACGGGCAAAGGCGAGACAAACGGCGATGGCTGCCCGCCCGGCACCAGCATGCCGCCTACCGTGCCGCTGTAGTTGTTCATCACCACCGGCAAATAATCGAACGGCGTCGGCGGCAGGACGCGTTCCTGCACCGCCAGCCGATTGCCAACCGCATCCAGCGTGTAGGTGTACGTCGCCAGTACCCAGTGCGGCCCGGTGTGTGTCAGGTTCACCAACCGCCCGGCGTCGTCGTAGCCGTTCACACTTTGCACGCCATTGGGCCAGGTGGTGGTGATCAAGCGCCCGGCTTTATCAAAACCGTAGGCGGTCGCCTGCCCGTCCCAACTCAGCGTCTGAGTCAGGCGATTGGCCGCATCGAAGGTCGAGGTCACGATCTTGCCGTCGGGATAGATCGTCTGCGTGCGGTTGCTGGCAGCGTCGTAGCGATACTGCACCGTGCCGGTGAGGGAATCGGTCACGCTGATCGGTCGATTCAGCGCATCATAGAGATAGCGTGTCACGCCCAGCGTGTCCGTCATCGTCTTGCGGTTGCCCACCGCGTCATACTCGAAAGTGACCCGGCTCGCGCCGTAATCGATCTGCGTGTTGCGATTGAGCACGTCGTAGGTGTAAATGGTGGTCTGGTTGTTGGCGTCGATGGTTCGGGGGCGATTGCCGACGGCATCATATTGATAGCGCACGGTGTGCGTCAGCGGATCGCTCAGCGCGATCAGGCGCGACAGGCGATCGTAGGTGTAAACCGCCGTATGCGTCAGCGCATCCGTCATGGCGATGCGGTTGCCGATTGGATCATAAGCGTAGCGCGTGATCAAATTGTACTGGTTGGGATCGAGGCCGAGCGTGCTGGTCAGGCTCTCGGTCACGGTACTCAGGCGGCTCAGAGCATCATAACCGTAGCCGGTGGCGATACCATGCGCGTCCGTCATGACCACGCGATTGCCCAGAGGGTCATAACCATAGCGCGTGGCATGGCCCAGCGCATCTTGCGTCATCACCAGGCGATTGGCGGCATCGTAGGTGGACGTCATGGGATGCGTCAGTCCGTCGATCACGCGGGTGCGGTTGCCCACGGCGTCGTAGACCGAGCGCGTCACGCCGCCGGTCGCATCGGTCATCACGCTGGTGCGCCCCAGCCCATCATAAGCCGTGTAGCTGGCTTTGCCGTTTTCATTCAGGAAACCAACCGGCTGGCCGAGTGCGTTGTAGGTGATGACGGTGGTGCCCGTCAAGGCGTTGGTCGTGCTGACCACGCGCCCGGCGGCATCATAGAATGTGCGCGTCGGGTGCGTCAACGCATCGGTGACAATGAGGGTGCGGCCCAGCGCATCATACTGGTAGCGGGTAATGTTGCCCGCGACGGGATTGCCTTCGGCGATCAACTGCCCCACGGCGTTGTAGGTGTAGACCGTGGTGTGCGTCAGCGCGTCGGTCACTGCCACCCGATTGCCGATCGCGTCATACTGCGTGGTCGTGGTCCCCGAGACATTAGTCGTGGCGACGACGCGATTGAGTGGATCATATAGGTAGCGTGTCGGCGTACTCAGCGCATCTGTGACCGTCACGCGGTTGCCCACGCGATCGTATTCGTACCATGTCGTCAGGTTATACGTATTGAGGTACTTCGGACCCACGTCCGTTCGATAGTTCACCGTGGTCGAGATGAGACGGCCCAGCGGATCGTAATAGTTGCGCGTCACATGCTTCAGGGTATCCGTGATCGCCACCTGCTGGCCCGCCGGATCGTATTCGTACCACGTCGTCAGGTTGTACGTGTTCGGATCGATACCGGGTGTCGTGTTGTAATTGGCCGTGGTCGAAATCACGCGATTCAAGGGATCATACCAATTGCGCGTGACACGTTGCGCGCCGTTGGCATTGGGTGGATCGATCTGCTCGACCACGTTTCCCGCCGGATCGTAGTGCGTGATGTGTTGAACATCTTCATCCGACTTCGACGGATCGAATACGCCATCCTTGTAGTTCTGCGTTACCGTGACCGGGCGATTCAAGTTATCATACGCGGTTCGCGTGACGTGTAACAGCGTATCCGTCACCGCGATCTGGTTGCCGACCGCATCATAGCCGTACCACGTCTTGAGATTGTAGACCGTCGGATCGACGCCACCCGCGGTCGTGAAGTTGGCCGTGACCGAGATTAAGCGCCCGGCCCCGTCGAAGTAGTTGCGCGTGATGTGATTCAGCGTATCTGTCACCGCGATCTGCCGCCCGAAGCCGTCATACCCGTAGCGGGTGATCAGGTTCCAGGTATTGGAATAGTTCTGCTGTGGCGAGGCGGTCGTGTAGTTGCTGGTGACCGTGATCAAGTGATCGGCATTATCGTAGCCAGTGACCGTCAGGCGCCCGATCACGTCTGTCGTCGTGATCAAACGTCCGACCGGGTCATACGCAAAACGTGTCACGTTGGTCAATGCATCCGTCATCAAGATCCGTTGGCCGAAGGGATTGTACTCGTAGCGGGTCACGCGCCCCAGCGCATCCTGTTGAGCCAGCAACAAGTTGTTTGGCCCGTAGGTATAGACAGTCGTGTTGCCCAGAGCGTCAGTCTGGCGCGTCAACAACGTGCCGGAATATGTGTAGGCGGTGGTGATGTTGCGGGTATCCGTGATCAGCGTGGGATTGTTCAGAGCATCATACTGCATCGTCGTCGTGTAGCCGCCCGCATCGACGATCTGATTGAGATTAGCGCCGTTAGCCCCCCACTTCAATTGTGCCCCATTACCGTTGGGATCGGCCACATAGGTGGGCTTGAAGTTCGCATCATACGTGCGGGTGATCGCTTGGGTGGCGCTGTCCGTGCCACCCAGCCAGGTGCCGCGCCCGTAGTGATCGACCGAGGTGCGTGCCAGCCCGTCAGTGATCGTGGTCGTGCCATCCGATCCGAAGGTCAGATTGACGATCAAGTCATCCCGCCCATTATATTGCTGGATAGCGCGCCCCTGACCGTCGAAGACGGTGCGCTCGACGGTCGTCTGATCGGGATCGAGGATGCGCGTCAACAGATGGGTCGTGCCCGAATACTGATACGTCCACGACAGGCCGCGCGTATCGATCACATTTGCCAGATCGCCATTCGCGTCGTAACTGAACTGCGTCGAACGATTGATCGGATCGAGCACTTGTTGCAGACGATTCTGACTGTCATAAAAGAACCGCAGGGAGCGGCCAAAGCTCTGCACGGATTGCAGCGGGCCGGTGAGGTAATATGTGTAACTGATGACATTGCCGGCCGGATTGACCGTTTGCGTCACCAGCCCGGCGGCATTGAACGTATAGACGGTCTGATTGGTCGCTGTGACCACATAGGTCGTGATCCCACCCGTTGCCATGATCCGTGACATGCCCGCCGTCACGCCGGGATAAGGTTGATAGACTCCGTTGCCCTGATCAAAGAATGGCAATTGTGAGCCACCTGCGACTTGCAACAAAACCTGTCCGGCTACGCCTCCCGGATCGCTTGGAAAGGCAAGGCGAATTTCCTGATTGTTCGTCCAGCCATAGCCCAGGGTGCGCGTGAAGAGACTGCGCGCATCGGCACTATAGGAATGTTCAAACGCCAGCGAGCCGCCCAACACTGGCAGGGCTTCGTCCGCTTTGTGATAGGTGTAATTGCCGCTCAAAGTATCAATCGGGCCGCCGCGATGGTTGCGGTCCGGATAAAGGCAGCACACCGGACAGCTGCAATACCTGACCATCCCATCTAATAATGATATAGGCCAGAATTTTGTTACGAATGCTACCCCGGAGCCGGACTGCGGAGACGACCACGATGTCGTCGTTGGGAAATCATATGACAAAGTCTGGCCAGTAAGATACACGGCCCCAGATTTATCCAACGCGATTCCATAGCCCCCATCGATTGAGCTACCGCCCAGATAAGTCGAGTAGGCTAACGCGCTGCCATCTTCGGATAGTTGTGTGAAGAAGGAGTTATTCTCACCGCTGCCCGGTGGATTGGGCTGAATTGCGCCTACTGTTGTCGTAAAATTCGACGAGCGGGTAACGCCTGTCAGATAGGCAGCACCGCTGGCATCTACCGTCAAACCGTGCACATCATCGTCCTCGTTGCCACCTAATAAAGTGGAGTAGAGCAATGAGGCGTTTCCAGATTGAGTCGGATCGAATTTGGCGACAAAAGCATCGGCATAGGTGGGGCAGCTAACGCATTGCTTCTGGAAAGCTCGAGCCGTAGTGGGAAAAGTAGTCGTAAGTGTGCTGCCAGCAAGATAAGCCATTCCGTAATCATCAACGGCGACATCCCTTACAGCTACGTCACCGTCGCCGAGAAACGTCGAGTAAAGCAAGGCCCTGCCAGTTTGATTCAGCTTGGCCAGAAAGGCTGACTTAACCTGAAATTGGGATTGGTAACCATTAAGAGTAGGGAAATAGGGAGATGAGTTTGAGTTCGTGCTCCCGGCAACTAGCGCTGCTCCCGTTGCGTCAACATCGATACCATAGGCTCCATCACTGAGACCCCCGCCTAAGAAGGTCGAATAGCTCAAGGCGCTACCAGTAGCGTTGAGTTTTAGGACAAAGCCATCATAATAACCGCCTTGATAAGTTTGTTGATAGGCATCCAGTGTGGTCGTAAACGACGGTGCGTTTGTGACGCCAGCCACATAAGCCGTGCCACTTGCGTCCACAGCAATGTCATAACCTACATTGAGCTCGGAGTCGCCAGTACCGCGCCCGCCAAAATAAGTGGAATAGATTAAATCAGTACCAGTCGCATTAAGTTTCGTCATAAAGCCCTCGGAAATTACAACTCTCCCACCCTGCGGCCAAGTCGTTTGATATGCTCCGTCCTTAGTCGGATAATTTCGCGATTCCGTCTCGCCAGTCAGATAAGCGTTTCCGGCAGCGTCCACACGGATAGCGTGGGCAGCGTCATAGCTACCACCGCCCAGATAAGTCGAATAGACTAAGCCACTGCCATTTGGCTTGATCTTCAACACAAAGACATCACCATTCCCGCTGTAAGTTGTACTGAAAGGATTAGTCGTCGTTGGAAAATAAGTTGACCAAGTAGTGCCTGTCACATATGCTGCACCGGTAGAGTCAACGGCAATGCCATTTCCACTATCACCACCGCTTCCCCCAATGAGGGTGGAATAAGCCAATGGAGTTGTAGCAGATACTGAGACTGTAGAATAGATCTCTTTGAGTAATGGACTTTGCAGGCCTGGCGCGCGCAAAGGCGCATTGGCAAACGGTGCTGTAATGACATTGTCCTGAATGGCGGGAATGGAAAGGTCACTGGTCGAGGCCAACCCCGTGACTTCAAACAAGGGCACATTGACTTCGCCAATCGCGGTGTTCAATTGCAAGGTCGTGCGATTCTGCAACCGATGCGTAGATACTGTCTGCGCGCCATCCACTTTAAGCCGCACCTGGGATAATTGCGCACTGTCGCGCACCACCAACCGCTGTTGTGACTGTCCCTGCTCGCTGGTCATTTCCAGATCGATGCCTGGATACAAGTCCACATAGCGTACCCCGCCCCACACGGGAACGTCCGTGCGCCATTGAGCCGGGTCGTTGCCGATAAAATACGACACATGTGTATCCAAACGGTTGAAGGATTCCAGGCGCGGATGAGGATTTGCGCCGGTGAAACTCAACTTCAAGTTGACGCCCTTGCGCACCGGTGCTGTGCCCGGTGTGGGCGTGTCATCCACCGCCAAGGTCGGGGTCAGAGTTTCTTGCGATTTTTCCATCACTGTCAACCACAGCGCATCCTCAGCAAGGAACAGGCTGCCGCTGTTGCCGCGCACCACAAACCGCGCCTGCGGATCGAACTGGCCGACGTTCTCAATGAATAGCGGGCCACTGGCCGCCACAGTGGTCGATAGAGTTTCACGGGGCGAAATGCTGGAGGCCGATGGTTGCGGTGCCGCCTCTTCTCCCGACTGATAATGTATCGGCAGATCTATCTGATACGTTACCGGCATGAGCCGATCGACATTGTCCGCACCGAACGCAACGACGGGTGCCGCTGCTTCGCTTCGCTGGAGATGTTCTACGGGGTTGATCAGGGTCACCGGCAGCAGGGGTTGCAGGAACAGCACGACAACCAACAGCACGGTCATGGGACGCGGCAAATTCATGGTGGAATCCTTCCAAGGAAAACCGACCCCCGCGCCAAAAGTCAGGTGCTTCCACGTGTGGCTTCCAGTGATAGAAAGCCACACGCCTCTTCATGCTTTAGTATAGCAGCAGGGTATGACACAACCTATGACACCATTTGTTCCTGGAGTCACAATCAGGTTAGAATTGCGTGGAAATCAGGTTAGAGTATTCAGCGCAAGATGTTATGAGGGACACCGTTGGCGGCGCGAGGCTTACCAACTATGCACCATGCTAATTGGGAGAGTGGTGCGCTAAGCACCGGGCGTGGTGGTGGGCTTGCTCGACAAACTGTATTGGCAGATCGAAGTGCCCGCCGATCTCGATCGGGTGCGCGACTTCATTGCCACACATTACACCAGCGCGGCCACGCGCCGCATGTATGGTCAGGGTCTGGATAAGTTCGCCGCCTATCTACACATGCGTTGTCGCCGACCTACCCCGGAACCGCCAATTAACTGGGAGTATTATCTTGGCCCAGTGCCAGATAGTCTGGCCGCTGACCTGCGTGCCTACGTGCAACACTGTCGCCGCAATTGGCGGCCCGATCAAGTCTATCGTTCCACCTACGAATTGCTCGGCGTCCTGACGCGCTCGCTGCGCTGGATGGCGGTGCAAGTGACTTTGCAGAGTGCGGCAGACATCACGCCGAAGATCTGGTTTGCCTATGTCGATGCCCGTTTAGCCGACCACATTCAGCCGGTGACGCTGAACCACGAATTACAGACGTTGCAAAACTTCCTGCGTTTTCTGGCCGATCAGGATCGCAGCATCTGCGCTCGCATGTTTCGTGTCAAGCCGCTGGATATGGGGCCACGCCTGCCACGCGACGCGCCGATGGAGCAACTGCGCCGCTTGCTGGCCGAGATCGAGAAGGAGATTACCGCGCCGCGGGCCAGAGTACATCGTATGGCTGTGATGGATCGTGCCTGGTTTCTGTTGATGCTACACAGCGGCTTACGCACCAGCGAGGTGCGCCACTTGCAATTGGCCGACATCGATTGGGAGAATCGTCGCGTGCGCATCGAGCAATCGAAAGGCTTGAAGGATCGGCTGGTGTGTTTGAGTGACGCCACGCTTGAAGCGCTGAAAGCCTATCTGGAAGTGCGCGGCCCAGCCAGCACCGAAAACGTCTTCATTTACCGGCATTTGCCGCTGGGATCCAAGTATTGCTAGATTCGCTTGCGCACCTACGGCAAACGATGTGGCGTCTCTATCACACCGCATCAACTGCGTCACAGTTGTGCGACACTGCTGCTCAACGCCGGTGCGCCGATCTTGACGGTGCAGACAATCCTCGGTCATCAACGCGTCGATACGACGTTAGGCTATGCGCGCTTGTACGATGGCACAATTGCCGCTGATTACTATCGTGCGATGTTGCAAGTTGAGCGACAACTGTTTCTGCCTGAAGATACGGCGGCTGAGTCACCCAACAGCGGCCAACTCCTGGCACTGGTCGATGCGCTGCGCAACGACACGCTCAACGAAGCGCAACAGGAAACCGTGCGAGTCCTGCGGGCTGGAATTGTAGCCCTGGCCGAACGCACATCAACGTCTTGACACTGACCAGCAGCGCGG
>Ga0302322_100006142_pt1 | contig 10612 bp, 7 predicted proteins | sample Fen_T0_2_FD_203757 | JGI IMG/M metagenome (GOLD analysis project Ga0302322, IMG submission 203757) | Peat permafrost microbial communities from Stordalen Mire near Abisko, Sweden - Fen_T0_2 | ecosystem: Environmental > Terrestrial > Soil > Wetlands > Permafrost | place: Sweden: Abisko... | reverse complement strand
GGGGTTTTCGAAGCCGCTTTCACCATCGGATTTGCCGCCGCCGGCGCGGGCCAGGTCGGCGCCAGCATCAGCAAGGCGAGCGACGAAATCATCACCGGCAGCGTCGGCGTCGCAGCCTCCGACCTGAAGACCGAAAGCTCCGCCCTTCAGCTCCAGTCCGACCTCGCCAACGTGGCGAAGCAGCGCCTCGAAGCGGCCGCCAAGCTCATCGAGCAACAAACCCAGATCGCCGACGATCTCCGCGACATCGCCAAGGGCCTGCGCGACATGGTGCTGAAGGTCTACCAGGATTTCATCAGCAGCCAAAACCAGGTGATTCAGCGCGCCAACGTCTGACCTCGCACCGCACCACTCCCCTCCACCCCCGCCTTCCCATGAACCCACCCGATCTCATTGCCGAACTCGGCCAACGCCTCAATCTCACCGGACTCACGCTCAACGGCGGTGTGTGTCGCCTGGTCTTCGATCAGACGCTGCCGATCGACATCGAAGATGACAGCTCCGGCAACCTGTGCTTCCACACCGTGCTCGCGCCGTTGCCGCACGATCAGCGCGAAAGTCTCCTGGCCGCGCTGCTGTCGGCGCACCTTTTCGGCGTCGATACCGATGGGGCGGTTTTCGGCCTGCACCCGAAAACCGACGAGCTCTACCTTTTCCGCTCGCTGCCGGTCGAGTCCCTCGACGTCGACAAGGCCCTCACCGCGCTGGAGCGATTCACCCACCAGGCGGAAGTCTGGCGGCGCCGGATCGACGCGATCGGGCGGGAAACCCGCTCCGGGTCTGCAGCCGCCGACGGCTCGGCCGCCATCCCGGCCGAGGCCCTTCGCGCCTGACCGGCGGTTTATCGACTTACCCCCTGCCGCCATGCCTGTACAATTCTCCACGCTGCGCTTTCCGACGATCAGCCTGCCGTCTTTCGAGGGGCTCAAGGCCCGCTTCACCGCCTTCAAGGGCAAAGTGACTTCCGCCCTGCAGTCGCTGGGGCGCCGCACCACCGAACCCGTTCAGTCGATTCATTCGCGCCAGGTGCAATCCGCCCCCGGCCCGATCAAATCTGCGCTCGCCGAACTTCAGAAATCCGCCGCCGCGCCGGGCACTTCGGGCCACAGCGAGGCGTTCGACGACCTGGCACACGCGATCTCGTACTCGGTTCAGCACGCCGACCAGGGCGCAATCGAGGCGAGCGTCGGCGATCTCTCCGCGCGGCTGGCCGATCTGATGCGAAAGCCTTCACTGCTGACCGAATCCGAAGTGGAGCTGCTTAAGGACCCGCCCGCATTCATGGGCAAACTGTTCGACGCGGCCGTCGCGGCGGCCCCGGAGCTCGATCAGGCAACCGTGCGCTCCCGGCTTGGTTTCATCCGGCTCGGCGATACTTTCCGCACCGCCTTTGCGACCGCCGTGAACAGCCTGGGCGACGTGAAACAACGCCTGATCGACCAGCGCGTGAAATTCGAGCCAAAGCTGCTGAACAGCGCTCCGACGCTGGCTGACCTGCCGGTGTCCCTCACGAGCAGCCCGGACTTCAAAAATTTGATGGGGGACCTGGCCCACGCCCTCGGCGCGCCCGGCTCGCTGGACTCGAAACAAGCGCTGCTGCAGGGCAGCCTCCTGCCCCGCCTTCAAGCATTGCTGAATTCGGCTCAGGTGCCGCACACAACCAAACTCGCTCTCACGCTCAGCGACGGCCAAGCCTTCATGGAGTCGCTCCGCAAGGAAATCGTGAGCGCCGCGCCGGTGGCCAGCCGTCCGGCGGTGAACGCTGCCGTCTCCAGTTTCGTTCACGACAAACGCTGGCACGAACTCTATCATGCGGCGACCGTCAACCTCGGCGACAAGGCGGAGGGCTTTGATTCCGCCGACAAGTCCCAGCGAAAAATCACGATCAATGGAACGGATTATCATTACGCCAGGGAGTTGGGTGGCGGCAATTTCGGGCAGGTTCAGTTGTTCAAAAAGAATCCGCTCGACGACGCCGAACCAGGGGTGGTCGTCAAGGTGCCACTCGGGCATGACTATGCGTCGAAGGTCGACGCACCGGCGCAAGAAGGGCGCGAGTTGGTCCAGGCCCTGGGCACCGGCGCTTCGGCCCAACACCTCGCACCGCTGCAAGGAGCCATCCGTTCCCCCAGTGGCGAGCTTCTGCTCATCCTGCCCTTGGCGGCCCATGGCTCCCTCGATGCGGTGACGAAGAAAATCGATGCGGCCTTCCGCTTCCAAGCGGACAAACAGACAGCGGCCCAGTTGAAGCTGACCCCCTGGTGGATCTCGCCCAAGCGATGGAGCGGCTCCAACTCGCGAAGGGGCAACTCCACCTCGACGTCGCAACCCGCAATGTGCTGATCGATGACAAAGGCAATGCCCTGCTCACGGACTTCGGCATGACCGAAAGCGTTGACCGGGATGAAATCAGCGGCGCCCACATTTCGGCCCCGAAGAATGACTTGTTGCCGGTCCGCTGGACGGCCCCGGAACGGCTCAAAGGCGGCGAGGCCACCACGGCGGCCGATACGTGGATGTTTGGCATGACGCTCTACGAAGTGGTCTATGGCACGGTCCCCTTCGCCACGCTGTCGAACCGGGAGGTCATGGAGCTGGTTACGTCGAACCACTTCGATCCCGCCCGCGATTTGCCAACGATCGTGAAAGCGGACTGGCCCAATGGGCAGGATGCGCAATTGCGCGATTTGCTGGTCAAGGTGCTGCAAACCGATCCCGCGAAGCGCCCTTCGATGGACGAGATTCTCCGTCACCCGGCCCTGAATTCCGGCATCACCGGCACCCCGGCGGCCAAGCAAATGCTCGCCGACGTTCTATCCGGAAAAATCCGGCCGGCACGACCGGCGCCGGACAACAGCGCACCCGTTTCCCCGCAGATCGCGAGTTCGGGGGGCGAAGCCAACAACTACAATCTTGAGCTGGTGCAAGACGACGCGCCTGAGTCGGACAATTCACGTTCGAATCCCGCTCCTGCCGAGCCTGACGGCGGAAAATCTGTTTTCTACACCACCTAGCGGGAAACCGGCAGATCCGCTCCACGTCAACCCTCACCGCCATGCCGGTCCATTTCTCCACCCTGCGTTTTCCGTCCATAAACCTGCCGTCATTCGGTGAGCTTCGGGCCCGCTTCACCGCGTTCAAGGGGCGCGTCATGTCCGCCCTGCCATCGATCGGCCGGCGACCCCTGGAGCCGGTGCGTCCACTGCAAACCCGATCCGTCGAACAGGCGCCGGCGCCCCTCCAATCGCCGATCAAGCTGCTCCAAAAGGCGGTCGGCGACCACGAGGCACAGGCCAGGCTCGGGGAAGAAAAAGCCTACGCCGAGCTCAAGCCCACGTTGGAGAAAAATCTGCACCAACTGCACCAGCAGGCGCTCAATGAGGAGATCACCGGTTTCGATCCGTCGGACCTCCAGCCGACGGTGACGAAGCAGGTCGACCACCTGCCTCTGGCCAAGCTGGAAGCGTCGGTCGACGCCGCCCAGCGCCAGCTTAACCAAATCATTATTGAGCAGGGAATCAATCAGCCCCAGCCGAAGCTCAAGGCCGTCGAAACGGTTGAGACGAACGGCCTGAAATGGGCCAAGCTGGAATTTCAGCTGCAAGGTCCGCAGGACAATATCAAGCTGCGCCCGTCGCCCCTGGCTCCGGTCAAGGATCCCGCAGCGTTGCTCGGCGAGCCATCCCTCGCCGACCTCCAGGACGGGCTGGAAAAGGCGATCACCCCGGCGGCATTGAAGGACTTTGCCGAGCAGCTCGGTGAGCGCATCGCGCGGTTGAACACTTTGGATCGCAAATCACCCGAAGCCCGGGCGCTGGGCAAGGAGGTCGACCGCATGGCCGACGATCTCGGCCGGCTGATCGGCAAGGTTTACCAATCAGCCTCGAAGGCGCAACAGGACGGCTTTGCGATCGGCCTCGGCACCCAATTCAAAACCGAGCTCTGGAACCTCCTGCGCGGCGCCAGCAGCAAAATGCCGGCGCTGGCGCTGGACGAAACCATTTCGTCACCGGGCAAGACATTCGTAAACCTCGTTTACAACAAAGCCGCAACCCAGCTCGCGAACCACCTCGGTGGCGGAGACAAGCCCACGTTGACGTTCAATGGTTCCGCGTATCAACAGGTCAAGGTGCTCGGCAAAGGCGGCGGCGGCATCGCGTTTCTCTACGCCAACCAGCAGGGCCACCAGGTCGTGGTCAAGAGCAAGGGCTTCGGTGCGGAGTCGGAAGACAACCTCGGGGCGCAGGATCTGGCGGATCTGCACAACGAGCTGGCCGTCCACCTCGCGTCGATGGGGACCGAGGCCAACGGCCATCCGCACTCGCTTGGGATTCTGGGCGTGGCGCGGACTCCGCTCGGGCAGCCCGTGGCAATTCTTGAGTTTGCCTCGGGCGGCGACGTCGAAAATGTAATTGGCAAGCATGGGCAGGGCGGGTTGCTTGCCGCCGCGGTGAAGAAGGGCCTCGTCTCACCGCACGCCGCGCATCTCGTCAATCTGCAGATTCTCCAGGATTCGATCAGTGGCATGGCGTACCTCCAGGAGCAACGCGGCGTACGACATGGGGACTTCAAGCCCGGCAACCTCTTCCTGCAGGGTGACGGCAAGGTGAAGATCGCCGACTTGGGTCTGGCCCGCGCGCAGCTTGCGGAACCGCAGACCGATTTCAACGGCTCGCTCGATTATCAGCCGCCGGAAAGTTTTATCAACTACGCCAACGGCAAAACCGGTGAAATCACCGCCAAGGCGGACACCTGGGCGATCGGCATTTTCGCGCATCAGCTTTTTAAGAAGGAGCACCCGTTCGACATCAGCGGCCTCCGCGGAACCGCGAATACCAACATGGCCGCAAAACTGATTCCTTACGGCCAGGGCACGGACGGCGCAAACGGCGTGGTGACCACCCTCAGTGAAAATTATGAAAAGAACGCCGCCGTCAAGGGGGTGACGTCCCTCGACCGGTTGCTCAACGCCCTGCTCCATCCCGATCCGGCGAAACGCCCGTCGTTGAATTCGACGCTCGAGAGCAGTGTCTTCGACGATCTGGGCCACGGGCCGGCCAGTCGCTCCCCCGCCGTGCGCGAGCTCCTCACCGCCCTCAGTGCGAACCCGCAGGATGAAGCCCTCATCAAGGCGAAATCCGCAGCGCTGGGGATCTAGCGGTCGGCAGAAATCCCGTCTGCCTGAGGCGAAAATCCGCCCGCGGGGGTGCCCGCACAACACTGCGGCTTGCCTTTGCCCGCCACCGCCCTCCGGTTCTGGCGCGGCAAGCTGACCGCGGTCGGCCTGAGCTTATCTCCGTTCCACGCTGACCGTGTACGATTCGCCATCCGTGTTGCGCGTCACGACGACGATGACGGCATCGTCATCCACACATCGCTGCACGAATGCGCCCACCTCGTCTTTTGGTACATCGTCGAACGTTTCCATTAATATCATATCGTCGTGACTGGTTTGCACGACCCAAGCTTGCAGAGGGCCGACGACGGCGACATGGGCCAAACCACCTAAATTAAGGTGGTCCCAGGCGAAAGACATAATTCCCGAGTGCAATTCGTCACTTCACTTTCAAGCCAAGCCGATTGCACGTCCCAAGCGGAATTCATCATTGCCATTACTTGGACTGTTAAAACCCGCGCGAAGCCCAGTGGTGGCACCGAACGCCGGCAACGTCGGCGGGTTTCCTCCCAATGGATGACACCATTCGTCCGGCTGCAGGGCGGGACCGCGAACCGCCCTGCACTCTTCCCGGCGTCTTCGCCTCAAAAATTCAGGCTCAGCTTGGTGTAATAAAACACGCCGTTGAAGCCGAAGGGTGAAATGCTGTTGTAGGGGAAGATGCCCACGTTGTCGGTGCCGTTGAACGCCACGCCGTTGACCACCTTCGAACGCAGATTCTCGTCGGGATAGACGTCGAACAGGTTGTTCGCGCCCACGGAAACGGAAACATTTTTGGTGACGTGGTAGGTGACGTCGAGATCGCTGAGCCACTTGGCGCCAAACGTCTGGATAACCTGCCGGTTGGTGGTGGTGCCGCCGACCGTGCCGGGCACCGCGGGCGCAAACGAAACGTCATAACCCGGCGTGAGCGCATCGATCTGCGCCTGGGTGGCGCTGGCCAGCGCGACGAGCGAGACTTCGCCGTAGCGCACCTCGCGCGCCAGGAACGAGAACTTGCCGATCTCCCAGCCGACCGAGAGATTGAGGTTGTCGCGCGGCTGCCCTTTTTCCAGGCGGAGGGTTTCCGTGAGATCGAAAAGCGGCGTGGTGGTGATGGCCGCGAGATTGGCGGGCGCTTGCTTGATCCGGTCCGCTTTCGTCGTGTTGTGGTTGTAGCCACCGGTGAAGGTGAACTTGCCGGTGCCGACGGTCTTCCAGACATAACGGCCGCTGAGATCGACGCCCTTGGTCGTGGTGTCGACGGCGTTGGTGAAATAGCGCCCGCCGCCGATGCCGGTGATGCCTTGCGTGGCAAGCAGAGCGATCACGGACGAACCGGTAAAGTTCGAGGAGAGCACAATGCGGTCCTTGATCTTGATGTCGTAGAAATCGACGCTCGCGGTGAAGCCGGATTTCTTCGGGTTCCACGTGAACCCAGCGCTGTAGTTGGTCGATTTCTCGGGCTTGAGACTGGTGGCGCCGAGCGCGACCGCCGCGGGATTGCTCACCGGGAACGTGAGGATGTCAAACGGGACGCCGCCGATGAAGTTCGTGGCGGTGGAGCTGAACCATTCCTGCGCAAGATGCGGCGCGCGGAACCCGGTGCTGACCGAGCCGCGGACCGCGAAATCGGCGGGCAGCTCCACGCGGGTGGCGAACTTCACCGTGCTGTCGTTGCCAAAGTCGTTGTAGTCCTCGAAGCGACCGGCCAGGGAAACCATCCAGCGCTGGGTGAGATCCTGCTGCAAATCGACATAGACGGATTTCGCGTTGCGTGAGTGCGCGCCGGCATCGGATGGTTTGAACCCAGGGAAAACCTGGGCGCCCACGGCGGCCAGCCCGCCGGCGTTGGGGCCGTCGAGAATGGTGACCCCACCGTTGCGGTACGAATCAGGCTCGCCGGCCCCGATGGTGTATTTTTCGGCGCGGAACTCGGCGCCGGTGGCGAACATCAGCGGCGTGGACAGGCCGGCGTTGAACGAGTTGGTCAGGTCCAGGTTGGTGGTCCACTGGCCGAACTTCAGCTGGCCGTCGTAAAACGACTTGGGGCTGGCATTGCCCAGCGTGACGTTGGCGGAATTCGAGGTGCGGTAGTCGAGCTTGTTGGTGCCGTAGGTCGTGCTCAGGTCGTAGTTCCACGAGGCGGACTTCCCTTTGATGCCGATCCCGCCGGAGAGATCCTCGACGACCGTGTCGATGAACGGCAGGAAGCCATCCGGATAAAGGGAGCGAACCGTGCGGTCGTCCCCGGCGCGCCGCGCGAAGCCGGCGCCGTTGGCGTGGCGGATACTGTTGCCGCCAAAAAAATAGAGGGAGAGATCGTCGACCAGCGGATATTCGCCGTTGAGCCAGATCCCCTTGTCCTTGGTCATCGGGTCGCCAAAGCGGTGGTTGATCCGGTTGATGGTCGCCTCGCGGGCATCGAGCGTGCCGTTGGACGGACTCAGGCCCACGCCCGAACCATAGTTGCCCGAGATCGTCGTCGGCAGGGTGGTGGTCAAATTGGTGCCGAAATACTGCTGACGGGTGTCCGCCAAACTGCGGTTGGTCGGATGGTGGTCCCGCAGATAAAGGTCGACGAACAACGAGCCTTTGTCGCCGAGTTTGGTGCCGGCAAAGGCGTCGAGTTTGTAGTCCTCGCCATCACCTTCGCCCGTCTTGCCGTAACCGAGGGTCAGACCCCAGCCAATGTCCTTGCGGAGGATAACATTGATGACCCCGGCGATGGCGTCGGAACCATATTGGGCGGAGGCGCCGTCCCGGAGGACCTCCATGCGCTCGATCATCGCCGCGGGAATGGCGTTGAAGTCGGTGGAGACGGAACCGCGGCCGATAGAGCCGTTGAGATTGACGAGCGCGCTGGTGTGCCGGCGCTTGCCGTCGATCAGCACGAGCACCTGGTCGGGCGCGAGGCCGCGCAGCGTCGCGGGCCGGATGTGGTCCGTGCCGTCGGTCAACGACGGTCGCGGGAAGTTAAACGAGGGAATGTTCGCCTGGAGCATCTGGCTGGTCTCGTTGTAGCCCCCCTGTTTCAGCTCGGTGCCGCTGATCACGTCGATCGGCACCGGCGACTGGGTCACCGTGTGGTCATTGAAGCGGGAGCCGGTGGTGATGAACTTGTCGAGCTCAACGCTTTCCTCCTTGGGTGGCTCAGCCGCTGGGGCCTGAGCAGAGCTCGAAAGGGCGACGGTGGTGGCGGAAAAGGCGAAGAACGCAACGGTGCGCATCCGCCGCAGACCCGCCAGAGGCGGGGCCGGGGAGACAAAGTGCTCAGTGTTCATACGGTCGTTAGGTGTAAGCCAGCCTAACTATAGGCCGGCTCAGTGGGCTTTGGTAGCATCCGATGTGCCATCGGTCGCACGGGATATCGGGAAAGGAACCCGCGCGCCCCAATTCACGGATTTACCCCTTGTCGCTCCAGCCCGAGCAACGGATGCTGCCCCAATGAACTTCGTTCTGCGCTTGCCGCTCGTGCCGCTGCTGATCGCCTTGGTTTTCATCGGCCCGGGTCGGCTGCAGGCCCAGCGCGTGGCCGTCGAAGCCGAACACGGCCTGGTCACCTCGGCCCACGAACTCGCCTCCCAAGCCGGCCTCGAAATCCTGCAAAAGGGGGGCAACGCCGTCGACGCAGCCGTCGCCACCGGGCTGGCCCTGACCGTTGTCTATCCTTTCGCGGGCAACATCGGCGGCGGCGGCTTCATGCTGATCCATCTCGTCGATGGCCGGGATCTGGCCATCGACTATCGCGAGACCGCCCCGGCGTCCGCCACCCGCGCCATGTACGTCGGCCCGGACGGCAACGTGCTAAAAGGTCCGGGCTCGTCCACCGTGGGCTGGCGCGCCAGCGGCGTCCCCGGTTCCGTGGCCGGTTTTGCCTTGGCCCAGCAAAAATACGGCTCCGGCAAAGTCACCTGGCCCGACGTGGTGGAACCCGCCCGCCGGCTGGCCGCGCAGGGCCATCGCATTACGCAGGGCACGGTCGCCAATTTTCATGCCTTCGCCAAGCTGCTCGCTCAGTTTGAAGCCTCCAAAAAAATCTACCTGAAGAACGGCGATTTCTGGCGAGCCGGCGAACTCTGGGTGCAGTCAGACCTCGGCGAAACCTTCGCGCGACTGCAGCTGAACGGTCCGCGCGAATTTTATGAGGGAGAAACGGCGCGCCGCATCGCCAGCGCGATGGCGCAAAACGGGGGCAATCTCACGCTCGACGATTTGAAAAAATATCAGCCCGTCGAACGCCCGCCGTTGCGCGGTCATTATCGCGGCTACGAAATTGTGGCGATGCCGCCGCCCAGTTCCGGCGGCATCGCCCTGCTGCAGATGCTCGGCATGCTCGAGCCGTTCGATGTCGCCGCGCTGGGCCACAGCTCCTCCGCCAAGTATCATTTGTTCGCCGAGGTGATGAAACGGGCCTTTCGCGATCGCGCCGAGTATCTCGGCGATCCTGATTTCGTGACGGTGCCGGTGACGCAACTGCTCGATCCCGCCTATATCAAGACACGCATGGCGGATTTTTCGCCGGACCACGCGACTCCAGCCGGCGCCGTTCTCCCCGGACTGGGCCCCGCGGGCCGCGAGTCTCGTCCGCTGGCCTCCGAATCCACGGAAACCACGCATTTCTCCGTCATCGACACCGCCGGCAACGCCGTGAGCAACACCTACACCCTCAACGGCGGCTTCGGTTCCGGCGTCACCATTCCCGGCACCGGCATTTTGATGAACAATGAAATGGATGACTTCACCGCCAAGCCGGGCGCGCCCAACGCCTACGGGCTCATCCAGGGCGAGGTCAACGCGATCGTCCCCGGCAAACGTCCCCTTTCCTCGATGACGCCCACTTTCGTTTTCAAGGCGGGCCAGCTCGTGCTCGTCACCGGTAGTCCCGGCGGTCCCACCATCATCAACACCGTCCTGCAAGTCATCACCAACGTCATCGATCACGGCATGCCCGCCGCCCAGGCGGTCGAGGCGCAGCGCATCCACCACCAGTGGATGCCCGACGTGATCACCTATGAGCGTTTTGGCCTAAGCGCCGATGTCATCGCGGCGCTGCAAAGCAAAGGTCACGCGCTGCAGGAACGCCGGTCCTATGAAGGCGCGTATCAGGGCGACGCGGAAACCATCGCCATCAATCCGCAGACCGGATTGCGCTCCGGCGTCGCCGACCCGCGCAAGTCCGATAGCAAGGCCGTCGGTTACTGAATGCAGTCCCCCGCCGGCTGACGGTGTCGTGCCGCCGTGCTGAAGCGGGCCGGCCCAGGTTGAACCCATGGCACCGGGCGCGTGAGCGATTTATGCAACTAGCCGAGCGATCCAAAAACTTTACCGTCCGACCGGCGCGAGTTTGATTGACCCCGACGATAACGGCGACCCCGCCGCTGTACTTAACCCCCCGTAAGTATCATGAAACGATTCCCTACCCTGATTACGTGTGCCTTCTTCGCTTTGTGCGCG
>Ga0302322_100006139_pt1 | contig 10618 bp, 5 predicted proteins | sample Fen_T0_2_FD_203757 | JGI IMG/M metagenome (GOLD analysis project Ga0302322, IMG submission 203757) | Peat permafrost microbial communities from Stordalen Mire near Abisko, Sweden - Fen_T0_2 | ecosystem: Environmental > Terrestrial > Soil > Wetlands > Permafrost | place: Sweden: Abisko... | reverse complement strand
CGATCACAGACTGGGAAAAGGAAGTCGCGGCAGCCAGCTATCCCCAGATTCGCCATTTCGGTGTCGCGCAGACCCAGTCCATCACGCCGCTTTCTGCGGTGAAGGGGACGTGGCGGGTTTGCTCGCCGGAGACGGTGAAGGATTTCTCGGCGGTGGGCTATTTCTTCGGCCGGGACGTGCACTCGGCCAAGCATGTCCCCGTCGGGCTGATTCATGCGTCTTGGGGTGGCACGTCTGCCGAGGCTTGGACCGGTGAGGAGGCCCTCAATCGATTGCCGCAGATGGCTGAAACGGTGGCGCAGCTGACACAGTTCAAGGCAGATCCCGTGAAGGCGCGGCGGGAGTACGAGGTGCGTCTGGAGGCTTGGTTTGGCGCCAACGACCCAGGCTCTGCCCAGGGCACGTCTTTCAAGCCCTGGGGCGACCCGGCGCTCGATCTTGGCGGGTGGAAGACGATGGCGGTGCCAGGCCTTTGGGAAGACGCGGGCGAGCCCGAGCTCAACGGTGTGGTCTGGTTCCGTCGAACCTTCGAGCTTCCCGACAACGTGGGGAATGTTGCGGCGGAGCTGTACCTCGGCATGGTCGACGACATCGACACTACGTTCGTGAACGGCGTGAAGGTCGGCACGACCACGGGCTACAACGTCGCGCGAAAGTACACGCTGCCTGCAGGCGTGCTCAAGGGCGGGCGCAACGTGATCGCCGTTCGCGTGCTCGATACCGGAGGCGGCGGCGGCATCTGGGGAAGCGAGCGTTTGCAGCTCGTCCTGCCCCACGTGCCGCCCATCGGCCTCGATGGGCGCTGGCGATATCGGGTCGGCGCAAAGCTAGAGGATATTCCGCCGCCGCCCAATAGCATAACGGGTGACGTGAACACACCCACGGTCCTATTCGACGGGATGATCTCGCCGCTTCTGCCGTATGCAATCCGCGGCGTTGTCTTTTACCAAGGCGAGGCGAACGCGGGGCGGGCGATGCAATACCGTACGCTGTTTCCGGGGCTCATCGATGGTTGGCGGAAGGCCTGGGGACAGGGCGAGTTCCCGTTTCTGTTCGTGCAAATCGCCCCTTTCGTGGAGATGCCGCCCGAACTTCGGGAGGCACAGTTCCTGGCTTGGCAGTACACGCCCAACAGCGCGATGGTGGTGACCACCGACTGCGGGGACGCCCACGACATTCACCCTGCGCACAAGCAGCCGGTGGGGCAGCGATTGGCGCTGGCAGCGCGGGCGCTTGCATACGACAAGCACGTGGAATACTCGGGGCCGCTCTTCAAGGCCATGAGGGTCGGGGGGAACAAAGTCACGCTGGTGTTCAGCCACCTGGGTGGGGGACTGGTGGCGAAGGGCGGTGCCCTGAAGGGCTTCACCATCGCGGGGCGCGATGATGTGTTCCATCCCGCACAGGCCGAGATTCGCGACAACACGGTGGTGGTGACCAGCAAGGCGGTGCGAAGACCCACGGCCGTGCGTTACGGTTGGGCCAACGTTCCCGACGGAAACCTGTTCAACAAGGCCGGTCTTCCCGCCTCGCCGTTTCGAACCGATGTGAACTGAGTCGCCTCGTGGCCAGCTCGCTACATCTTCACTTCCAGGGCAACGCCGCCGTAGCGGACACTCTTGTCTGACTTTGGCTCGAAGGAGAAGCCTACCGGCTTATCTTTGGAGACCACGATGATTTGGAAGGTGCGCTCCATCTGCATGCCGGTGAAAAAGCCTTCGCGTTTGCCCAGCGTCAGCGTCCGATTGGCGTCGTTCCAGCGAATGGGGATGCGAGCCAAGGAGCCCTTCTCGTAGGCGTAGGTCAAGCCGTCGTCTTCATACAGCGTGAACTCTCCGTCGGCACCGGCGTAAACCCACAGCACGATTGGATCGGCCGGCTTCTCGTCGGTGTATTTAAGCTCGGGGCCGGTGGGAACGATGGCGCCGGCCCTCACATGAACGGGCATGGAGTCGTAGGACGCCGCGGCTTCGATGGTCTGTCCGGCGGCGACCTCGGCCCCAGTCCAGAAGTCGTACCACTTGGCAGCCGCCGGCACATACACGGACCGGCTGCGTGCCTTGTAAGTGGTCACTGGACTGACCATGAACGCCGGCCCGAACATGAATTGGTCGCTGGTTTCGCGTGCCTTCTTGTCATTTCGGAAGTCCATGACCAAAGGTCGCATGATCGTGCCGGCGGCATGGGTGACCGCGCCGGCCAGTGAATAGATGTAGGGCAACAGCCGGTAGCGAAGGCGGTCGAACTTCAGCTCGGTTTGGTAGGCAGGATGCTTCTCGCCACCCAGCTCCCACATCTCACGCTTGGGCGATTCGCCGTGCACGCGCAGAAGTGGAACGAAGGTCCCGAACTGGAACCAGCGCGCGTTCAGCTCTCGCCATTCCTCCACGTCCTCGGCCTTGGGCTTTTCCGCCGAGAAGCGTGACGGGACAGAGAACCCGCCGATGTCCATGGTCCAGTAGGGCAACCCGGACAGGCACAGCCCGAGTCCGGCCGGAATCTGCTGTCGCATGGCTGTCCAGGTCGAGGTGATATCGCCCGACCAAACCGCCGCGCCGTAGCGCTGCTGTCCGGCGAACGCCGAGCGGGTCAGGATAAAGACCCGCTGGTCTGGGGCGACGGAGCGCTGGCCTTCATAGACGCTGCGACTGTTCACCAGCGAGTATGCATTCAGCATGCGCGATCCGGTACCAAGTGCCGTGGGATGCATGTAAGTCTTTTGGCCCTCGAGAGTGGGGACGGGCGTCAGATCGGGCTCGGGCGCGTCCATCCACCACGCATCCACGTTCTTCTTGAACAGGGCATCGTTCATCTGCGACCAGAACAACTTGCCCGCCTCGGGACTGAAGGCGTCGTAGAAGGTGTACGGGTAGCCGCCTTCCGTGCCGACCCAGTCACGGAAGCCCACGCTCAGCGGGCGTTCGTAGAGAAAGCCGCGAGAGTGCAGCGCCTCGAAGTTCTTGGTGCCCGGATAGAATTTGCCCCATACCGAAATCATCAGATGGGCGTGCTTGTCGTGAATGCTCTTCACCCATGCATCGGGATCGGGGAAACGAAGCTTGTCGAACTCGTGCGAGCCCCACGCGTCTTCCTTCCAGTAGAACCAGTCCTGCACGATGTTGTCCAAGGGAATCCCGCGTGAGCGGAAGCCCTCGACGGCGTCGAGGCTCTGTTTCGTGGTCTCGTAGCGCTGTCGGCTTTGCCACAGACCGAGGCCCCAGCGCGGGATCATGGGCGCAGCCCCCGTGATGCGGCGATAGCCGGCAACCACATCGTCGAGCTGGGGGCCGTAAACGAAGTAGTAGTCGACGCCGTCGCCAACCTCCGACCATAGCGAGGTGGCTTGTGGCTTGGACGCAGGTGTCTTCCACAGCAGCTGCGCCGTCTCCATTGCCTGGTCCTTGGTCCACTCGACGCGAATCTTGTGGCGTCGATTGGCTTCGAGGTGGACCTTCGCCACTTCCTTCCAAGGCAGCCAGTCCTGTCGCCAGTGATTGATCACCATCCGATCGTCGATCCAAACGGTGATACCGCCGTTGGAGTAGGTCTGAAAGGTGTGCTCGCCGGTGACCTTGGGCTCGATCTCGCCCGTCCAGCGCACGCTGGCGGGGCCGGGGGGAAGGGCTGGATGGATCAGTTGATTGGGGCGCTTCTCTTTGTTCGAGAGGGCGAAGTCGATGACCCGATCCACGCGGTCGCCCACCAGCTTGTCGAAGTGTGCGCCACTGTAGTACTCGGCGGTCAGCCCGCCGGCCTTTCCGTTCTTGTCGAAAAGCTGGTCAGCGGGAATTGGCGCAAGCTCGCGCAAATCGCCAAATCGTGTGAACGAAGTGTTGTCCCATAGGACGCCCCAGCCGCGGCTCGACACCAGGAACGGAATCACGATGGTGCCGTTGTGTTGCCATAGGTCGAGGTCGTGGCCTTTGATATCGAGCAAGCCCATCTGATTTTCGCCGAGACCGTAGAGTGCCTCGTCTGAATCTGGGACCCACTCTTGGCGCACGTGTGCCGTGTCTTCGCCCTGGACGCTGGCAGGCATGACCGTACGGCCGCTCTCCTCGAGGACGGCCGCACCCGAGCGATCAAAGAAACCCACGCGGCCGGTGGCGAGGTCGACGTGAACCTTGAGCTTCTCCGTGGCGAGTATGGCCGTGCCCGCCGCCTCGGTGACGTCGAACTTCGCACCGTCGCATCGCTTGGGCTGCGCTGCCAAACTCTTGCGCGCGAAGAACGCCGGGTCCTTGGCGAACGCTACTCGGACTATGTCGGCCGAACAGACTTCGAGCTTTAGAAAGCCGCCGCTCAGGGCAACCAGAATTCCGTCCGACACGCGTTGAGGAGTGACGGCAGGACCGGAAGCGGGCGGACATGTCGTGGCGTCAACGGTCGCGCAGCCGGCGGACCCGGCGAACAGCAACAGCGCGTGCAATAGGTTGTGGTGGATGGGGCGCATGGGATCTCCTCGAAGAATGGCGGCGAACAGGGGCGGCGAACAAGGGCGGCATAATCCCACGATGCGTGCTCGGCGCGCTAGGAACCGATACCGGAACTTCCGTGAAATACAGGGCATTACCGGTGAGCCGTCGCCGAAACCCGCGCCACGCCTCCCCCCAAGGGCCCCGTCGCTGTGACTGTCGTCTCATATCCCCAGGGCCGGGTTGTAGTATCCTAGGAAGCCCATAACGCGAAGGAGCGAGAGATGACGAACCTACGATCTGGTTTGGCGGGAGTTGTCGGCGCGGCGGGGCTGTTCGTGCTTGGATGCAATTCGGACTCGGGCGGGACTCCATCGCAGCGGCCGATCGATTCGACCGAAGCCACCACGGCCGTGAATCAACATATCGACGAGCTCATCGCTGGCCTGGCGAAGTCCAGCGCGCAGATGGATACTACGGATAGCACCACGGTTGCCACCGATGGGGCCAACTCGATTTTTTCCGGCTCCTCGTGCGGAGGTAGCAGCGGCTCGACGAGCGCCATCGGTGACATACCGAAGTCGACCACCAAGGCCCTCGACGAATTCCTTCGCAAGGCAGCGACGGAAGCCAAGGAACACGTGTTCCGTGAGCAGCTCGTCGAGTCCAAGGACGGCAATCAGGTCATCTACAAGGTCAATCCAGCCGATGCGTGCGGCGCGAACTCGACCTGCGTCGAGAAGCTGACCCAGAACCCGGTCCGGTTCGCGGTCACCGCAAACACCGATGATTCGCTCAACGTCTCTCTGCTGGTTGGCGAAGCTCGCCATACGCCCGCCACGGCGCTGCTCGGTTCCAAAGAGGTTTCGGCGCGAGTGAACCTGGCCGAGGTGATCGACACGATTCGGCTGTTCACAGATGTGGAAGGTCAGAAGAACTTCCCGGAGCGGCTCAGCGGCGTCCTCGAGGTCGCGCTCGAGAAGCGCGGGGAGAATGACTTTGCCATCTCCGGCTCGGTCATCGAGAAGTTCGATCTGTTGGTCGGGCAGGCCAAGGGCAAGCCAGTCGCGGTGACCGTGCAGCCCTCCGATCCCACGTGGGAGCTGACGCTCAACTCTGCGACCAACACGCTCGGGTATTCCCTGAATATGGGTGCGATCGACGGTTCGGTTGCGGGCGCGGCGGTATGCAACGACCAATGCGGAACCAAGGAGAAGACGGGGACCTTCTCGGGACACTTCGGCGGATACAGTCTCAAGACCAGCGTCAGCAAGGCTGCGACCGAGCTCAACATTTCGAACGTCGGGTTCGGCAATGACACGTCGTACGTGGCGCTCGACAACGATCGGCTGGGCTCCCTGGATTTGAACGCCAACAACGGACGCAAATATTCGATGAATTTCAAGAAGACCGCCGAGGGCACGCTGGTGACCTTCGAGCCGGCGCTAGACATCAAGCTGGCCCTGATGCTGAACAAGCTGTCCGACTCTATGCGGGTGGACATGCCGTCTTGGCTGAACGATGAGATCTTCGAGGTCATGCTGGGGGGCGCGACGAAGCCGTCGGTGTTGGTACCGGCGCCTATCTGCGATTCGAGTGGCAACGCAACCAGCAAGAGCCAGCTCAAGGTGGTGACTGGCGAGCTGACGCTTAGCTCGAAGTCACTGCCGGGTAAAGTCGATGTCACTGCGGGGATGTGCCTTCTGCCGGTGGATGGAACCGATAGCAAGGCGAATCCAATCAGTCGTTTCAAGGCTGGAACCTGCCAGTAGTACCACTACGCGGTGATAGCTACGCGATGGTGGCCGCGTAACCCGGGGCCATCGTCGTATCGGGGCCACCTGCCCGTGGCCGGGCGTGGCGGGAACTACACCAATGGCTCAATCTTCAGCGCTTCCGAGTGCGCCAGCGAAATGGTCGTCGCCTCGTCGTTGACAACCAAGCATGCCTAGGAAAGCATGCCGGGTCTTCAAGGGAAAGAAGCGAGACCAGATGAAGAAAGCACGGACATTGCTCGGTAGACGAATTGTGCCTGTTTTGGCGGTGGTCATGGGCCTGGTCATGTTGATTGGGGCGTGCCTCCGGCCTCCGTCACAACCGCCGGCCACGGGCAAGCCGACCGCGGCGCCCACGCTGGCTTCCTCTGCTGCGACCCCGCCGAACGCCATCGCGGGCCTGCCCGCCAACCTGTCCTGGACCTCGACGGATGCGCTCATCGTTCCCAAGGCAGACGCCGCGCACGCACTCGTCGCGGTCAAGGATCCCACCGTGGTTCGCTTCAACAATCGCTGGCACGTGTATGCCAGTTCGGTGGCGCGCGGCGGCATCTACGGCATGGTCTACGCGTCTTTTGCCGACTGGAAAGACGCTGCTAGGGCACCCCTGTACTACATGGACAAGACGCCCGGCTTCAACACCTACGTGGCCGCGCCGCAGTTGTTCTACTTTTCGCCGCAGAAGAAGTGGTACTTGGTGTTTCAGTCGGGACCGCCCATGTTCTCAACCGCCGACGACCCAGGCGATCCCACCAAGTGGACCGAGCCGTCTGCGTTCTTCGCCAAGACGCCGAAGATCGTCGACGAGAACGGTGGATGGCTGGATTTTTGGGTGATCTGCGATGCCCAGTCCTGCCATCTGTTCTTCTCCAACGACCATGGCCGTTGGTACAAGAGCAAGACCCCCATCGAGAAGTTCCCTTATGGATTCTCCGAGCCGGTGGTCGTGCTGGAAGATGCGGAAGCGGGGAGGGTATTCGAGGCGTCCAACGTGTACAAGATCGCGGGCACCGGCACGTACCTGGCGCTCGTCGAAGCCTTCGACAAGACGTCGACTTCTCGACGCTACTTCCGCTCGTGGACCGCGGAGAGCCTGGAGGGGCCGTGGACGGCCGTGCACGAGAATGGCGTGTTTCCGTTTGCCGGCAAGCAGAACGTCACGTTCTCAGGCACGGCCTGGACCGACGACATCAGTCACGGCGAAATGGTCCGCGCGGGCCACGACGAGACGATGCTCATCGATGGAGCGAAGCTTCAGTACCTGTACCAGGGGTTCTTGCCTACGGCGAATACCAGCGATTACAACTCCATTCCGTGGCAACTGGGTCTGCTCACGTCCAAGTGACGCGGACGGGACCCAAAGGAAAACCATGAGCCCAACCCTTTTGATTCTTGCTGCTGGCATGGGCAGCCGCTACGGCGGCCTCAAACAGATCGACCCCTTCGGACCAAGCGGCGAGACCATGATGGACTACGCCATCTACGATGGTCTCGCCGCGGGATTCACGAAGGTCGTGTTCGTGATCCGTCGCGACTTCGAAAGCGAGTTTCGCCGCCTGATTGGCTGCAAGTACGAAGACCGGGTGGCGGTGGAATACGCCTTCCAGGAACTGGGGGATTTGCCCGCGGGCTTCTCCTCGCGCCCGGATCGCAGCAAGCCCTGGGGTACCACGCACGCCATCTGGTGTGCACGTCGGTGCATCAGCGAGCCTTTCGTATCGGTGAATGCCGATGACTACTACGGAAAAAGTGCCTTCGTATCGGTCGCACAATTCCTCCGTCAGGCGCCTTCTCCGGGACGGCTTCCGGAATATTGCGTCGTGGGCTATCCGGTTTTGCAGACCCTGTCCGACCATGGATCAGTCGCGCGCGGCATCTGTGAATTGGACGGGCAAGGGTATGTAGCGGCGCTGATCGAGCGCAAACAGATCGAGACATTTGGAAGCACGGCCCGCTATTTGGACGAGACCGGTAATCAGGTCATGCTGCGTGGCGATGAAGTGGTCTCCATGAACATGCTTGGATTCACACCTGCGGTGTTCGCGCAGCTGGAACGGCACCTGGTCGACTTCTTCGAGCGCCAGCGGCATACGCCGGACAACGCGGAAAGCATCATCCCAGTCGTGGTGAACGAGATCCTGAAAGAGAAGGGCGCCAAGATGCGTGCGTTGCCAAGTACCGACAGATGGTTCGGCGTGACCCACGCGAAGGACAAACCGACCGCGGTTCGGCAGATAGCCGAGATGGTGAGCCGCGGGGCCTATCCGTCGCCGATCTGGGGGAGCACCTAGCCGTGTCAATCGATCGTCATTCACTGTTTGCAGGCTTTCGCTGCGCCACCGATCGAGACGCCGAAATTGGAGCGTACGCCCCTGGGCGCGTGAACCTCATCGGTGAGCATACCGACTACAACGATGGCTTCGTGCTGCCTGCGGCCGTCAACCGCGGCGTCGCGGTGGCGGCGCGACCTGTTACGGGCGACACCTTCACGCTTCATGCTCTGGACCTTGGCAAGCGCTGCGCTTTTCCACGGGGTTTCTTGCAGCGGGATCCCGAGCATCCCTGGGCTGACTATTTCAAAGGCGTGGTCTGGGCGCTCGGGCAGCGACAGATTTCGGTCCCGGCCTGCGAAGCGGCCGTCACGGGCGATATCCCGCAGGGCGCGGGGCTCAGCTCGTCGGCGGCGTACGAAGTGGCGACCCTGCTGATGTTCCAGACTTTGGGCGGCTTCGATTTGCCGTCGCAGGAGGCCGCCAAGGTGGCGCGCGAGGCCGAGAATGGCTTCGTCGGCGTCGCCTGCGGAATCATGGACCAGATGGCCTCGGCGTGTGGTGAGAAAGGGAAGGCCCTTCTCATCGACTGCCGGTCGCTGGCTCGCAAGACCGTGACCATTCCCGATGGACTCAAGATCGTCGTGGTGAACAGCGGCGTCCGCCACTCGCTTGGGTCGTCGGAGTACAACAAGCGGCGCGGCGAATGCGAAGAAGGCGTGCGCATCATGGCTTCGTCGCTGCTCGGCGTGCGCGCCCTGCGCGACGTCTCACTCGAAGATCTGGCGCGCTTTCTTCCAATCCTTCCGGCCGTGGTTGGCAGGCGCTGCCGGCACGTGGTTTCGGAGAATGCCCGGGTGGGACAGGCCGTCGCGGCCATGGACGCGGGCGACCTGCCTCGCCTCAAGACACTCATGGCCGAATCCCACGCGAGTTTGCGCGACGACTACGAGGTCAGCTGCGCTGAACTCGACGTGCTGGTCGACCTGGCGTTGCCACAGGCGGTTTGTCACGGCGCTCGACTGACCGGCGCTGGTTTCGGGGGAAGCACCGTGAACCTCGTCGCTACCCACGCGGTCGAAGCTTTCTCCGAGGCGATCTCCGCCGGTTACCAGCAGCGTTGCGGTCGCACAGCCGAGATCCACGTTTTCGAGCCCAGCGCTGGCGCCCACCTGCTGTAGGCGCCAGGCCGGTCCCGCTTCGTTCAGCTCTTCGCCATCATCACGTTTTTCAGGCTGACCTTCTGGACGCTGATGGCGTCGTCGGGACAGACGTCGATGCAGGCGCCGCATCGGATGCAGTCGGCTTGATTGATCCAGATGCGCGGGTTCTTGTCTTCCTCGGTCGCACGGGTGAAGCCCGAAATGCGGCCAGCGTCGTCGTAGGCGAAGCCGCTGACTTTGACGATGCAATCTGCGCGTGGTTTGACGTTGAGACACAGATCGCAGCTCGTGCACAAGGCCGGATCGATCTCCATCTTGTTGTGGCAGAGGTAACAGCGAGTGGTCTCGTCGGCGGCTCGTTCGCGATCGAAACCCTGTTCGACCTCGGAACGCAAGGTTCGGTCGAGCACTGGCAGAAGGCGCATCTTGCGCCTCGGAGCGGCGTCCATCTCGCGGGTTCGGAGCGTCGCTCGCGAGTCCTCCACCAGGGCTATCTCCTGCATGCGTCGCCGCCCCATCAGGTGCTCGTCGACCGTGGTGGCACACTCCTTGGCGTGCGCGATGGCATCAATGAGTGAGCGTGCGCCGGTGGCGAAATCGCCGGCCGCAAACACCTTGCTGCGAACGGTTCGGTGGGCCGAACCGCTGGTTAGCCAGCCATCCTTGCCGACGAGGTCCTGGCTGTCCTTGCCGACGATGGTCCCATCGGGAAACTGCCCGGTCGCCAGCAGCACGGTGGTCGCCGGAAGCTCGAATTCGCTTCCGGCAATGGGCTCCGGCTTACGCCGGCCCGATGCGTCGGTCGCTCCCATCTGCGTGCGCACGAAGCGCATGCCGCGCACGCGTCCATCGTCGCCGGCCAGGTAGGCGACGGGCGCCACCATGATTTCGAGGTCCATGCCTTCGTGCTGAAGATCCTCGACCTCGCCCGGGGTGATGAGCATTTCCTCCTTCGACCGACGGTAGAGAACCCGCACGGTTTCGGCGCCCAGCTT
>Ga0302322_100006138_pt1 | contig 10619 bp, 12 predicted proteins | sample Fen_T0_2_FD_203757 | JGI IMG/M metagenome (GOLD analysis project Ga0302322, IMG submission 203757) | Peat permafrost microbial communities from Stordalen Mire near Abisko, Sweden - Fen_T0_2 | ecosystem: Environmental > Terrestrial > Soil > Wetlands > Permafrost | place: Sweden: Abisko... | reverse complement strand
GGTGGCTGGCTTGGCCCCTGGTTACCGCCTTTAGTCTGGTTTTGTCTGAAAACCGCAATATGTATTTTGTTTTTCATCCTGATACGGGGCGCTCTTCCGCGTCCACGCTACGACCAGTTGATGAGCTTTGGCTGGAAAGTATTATTGCCAGCTGGGTTGCTAAACCTGTTGGTAACTGGCGCAGTCCTGCTGTCTATGCACAGTTAACGAATCGGAAAAGGGTAAAGCCATGTTAAGTCAACTGCGGTCATTATGGGAAGTTTTAAAACATACCTTCGTCAAACCGGATACAGTGCAATATCCGGAGCAGAAACCGGCATTATTCCCACGTTATCGTGGCCGTATCGTTTTGACCCGCGACCCTGACGGCGAAGAGCGTTGCGTGGCTTGCAACCTCTGTGCCGTAGCCTGTCCTGTCGACTGTATCGCTTTACAAAAAGCCGAAGATGAGAACGGCCGATGGTATCCCGATTTCTTCCGGATTAATTTTTCGCGCTGCATCATGTGCGGATTTTGCGAGGAAGCCTGTCCAACGCACGCCATACAACTGACTCCGGATTTTGAGATGTGCGAATATGACCGGCAAAACATGGTTTATGAAAAGCAGCACCTGTTGATAGATGGAACCGGAAAATATCACGATTACAACTTTTACCGAGTCGCAGGCATGACGATTGGAGGAAAAGACAAGGGACAGGCTGAAAACGAATTACCGCCTGTTGACGTAAAAACCTTATTGCCCTGATGGAGATTTCATTATGGTTTTGACTTTATTTTATATCAGCTCTGCCGTCGCCATTTTCGCTACGGTAATGATGATTACCCGGCTCAATGCTGTTCACGGTCTTCTGTACCTCATATTATCCCTGCTGGCAGCCGGGATCATATTTTTCTTGTTAGGCGCACATTTCGCCGCTGTGCTGGAAGTGATTATTTATGCCGGGGCTATCATGGTGCTTTTTGTTTTCGTCATCATGATGCTCAACCAGGGGCAAAAGACTATCGAACAGGAACGTGCCTGGTTACAGCCGAATATCTGGCTTGGACCGTCTCTGTTGGCGTTGATCCTTTTCGCAGAATTGATGGTAATCGTCGTACTGGGAGGTAACGCCGAAACCGGTCATACTATAAACTCGCAACAAGTAGGGATCGCCTTGTACGGGCCTTACCTCTTGGCTGTGGAACTCGCGTCGATGTTGCTGCTGGCCGGGCTAGTTGGCGCTTATCATCTTGGCAAGCCGTTAGTCAAGGTTACAAAAAACAGGGGAAACACATGAACGCAATACCCATGGAACAGGGGCTTTTGTTGTCTGTTATCCTATTTGTACTTGGCTTAATCGGGGTATTGGTTCGCCGCAACCTGATCATGATCCTGATGTCCCTTGAAGTCATGCTGAATGCCACGGGACTGGCTTTTATTGTGGCGGGATCACGTTGGGGTCAGGCGGATGGACAAATCATGTTCCTGCTGATATTGACGCTCGCTGCGGCCGAAGTAGGGGTCGGGCTTGGACTTGCGCTTCAAATTTTTCATCGTTTCCATACACTGGATGCCGATTCAGTGAATGAAATGCAAGGGTAGGGGAATACCGTGTTAGGACTGCTTGGATGGGTGCCTTTGATTCCGCTACTTGGGTTTTTAGTCCTGGTATTATCTGGTGAACGCCTTTCCAAATCGCTTATTGCCTTGATAGGAGCCGGAAGTGTTGGAATTTCGGCATTATTAGTATCCCTGATCGGTATTGTGTACCTGAATGGGAACATGCAGCCTTACCATCTTGCGCTAGGGTCATGGATAGAAATTGACAACCTGTCAGTGCCTTTCGGTTTATATCTTGATGCTTTGTCCCTGACGATGTTGTTTGTCGTGGCTGAGGTCGGCTTTTTGATCCATGTTTATTCGACAGGCTTTATGGAGTCTGATCCGGGCTATGCACGGTTTTTCGCCTATATGAACCTGTTTGTATCAGCCATGCTGGTGCTGGTATTGGCTGACAACCTGGTGCTGCTTTATCTGGGGTGGGAAGGTGTCGGGCTGGGTAGCTATTTGTTGATCGGCTTTTGGTATGAAGACCCGAAAAATGGTTACGCAGCACGAAAAGCATTTGTAATGACCCGCATCGGCGATACGGCTATGGCGTTAGGCATGTTTTTCTTGTTCACACACTTACATACCTTAGATATTCAGTCCTTAATGCTCCGGGCAACAAGCCAATGGGCACAAGGCACCATGTTACCGATTATTGCCGCAATGCTGTTACTGGGCGGTGCACTGGGAAAATCTGCACAATTACCCTTACAAACCTGGCTACCAGATGCCATGGCAGGCCCTACCCCGGTTAGTGCATTGATACATGCCGCAACAATGGTTACCGCAGGCGTATATTTGATCGCCCGTACCCATGAGCTGTTCATCCTGGCACCTCCGGTTCAATTGGCAATCGCAATCATCGGGGCTCTCACGTTGTTAATTGCAGGTTGTTCGGCTCTCGCGCAAACCGACATCAAACGCATACTGGCTTATTCAACCATAAGCCAAATTGGCTACATGTTTCTTGCTTTAGGTGTTGGCGCCTGGTCTTCGGCTATTTTTCATCTGCTAACCCATGCGTTCTTTAAAGCGTTGCTGTTCCTGGCTACCGGTGCCGTGATTTTCTGTTTTCACCATGAACATGATATTTTTAAAATGGGCGGGCTGCGCAAGGCCATGCCGGTTGCGTTCTGGAGTTTTATGATTGGCAGTGCCGCATTATCCGCACTGCCTTTTACATCCGGCTTTTATAGTAAACACGAGATTCTTCTGGCAACATTCGATGTTTCCCCCGTCCTTTGGGCTGCTGGTTGCCTGGGTGCCCTGATTACGGGTATCTACAGTTTCCGGCTGGTGTTTGTGGTTTTTTTCGGCGTCCAACCTAAGGCAGTCGAAAAGGAAATCAGTTTAAGCATGAGCATTCCCCTGCTTTTATTGGGTGCTCTTGCTTTGTTTGGCGGATTGTTACAGATTCCGCTGGACTCTGTATTCCCAACTTTAATAAACAAATCCTCTGATCACACAGCTAATTTAGTTTCCGCCATTACCATTGCGGCACCACTTATTGGGCTGACGATTGCGGTGTTTTTTTATCTTACCGGTACTTTGTCTGCCCAGCGTCTCGCGAATAACGCGTTGGCCAAACCGATAAGGCTTTTCTTTCTGAGCGGCTGGGGCATGGATGCAGTTTATGAATTTTTGTTGATCAAGCCTTTTAACGCCATCGCTAATCTTAATAAGAACGATGCAGTAGATAGTGTTTACATTGGGATAGCTTGGTTTAGCCGAGGGCTTCACCAGATGATGAGCACATCACAAACAGGGCGTATCCGTTGGTATGCTTCATCCATGGTGTTAGGCACTGTCGTCATTATCGCCATAGGCTTGCTGTCATGATCCTTCCTGCCCTAATTGCTGTTTTGTTGCTGGGCGGTTTTGCCGCCTGGTTTTCAGAATCTAAATTTTCCAATGCCCCGCGCTGGGTCGCCATCATCACCCTCGTTATTGAAGCGTTACTCGTACTTTGGCAATGTACGGTAGTTGAACAAATAAACAACTTGTCTACAGATATGCCGCAAACCTGGCTGGCAGACTTTAATCGATCCTGGATTCCGCGCTTTGGCATTGGTTTTCACCTGGCTTTAGACGGGTTAAGTCTAGTTTTGATTGCCTTGACTGTCTTGCTTGGCTTCATGGCAGTCAGCAGTTCCTGGACAGAAATTAACAAGCGTCAGGGCTTCTTTTTCTTTAATCTGTTAGCCTGTCTGGCCGGTACTGTCGGGGTATTTTTAGCGGTCGACCTGTTCTTGTTCTTTTTCTTCTGGGAATTGATGATAATCCCCATGTATTTTTTGATCAGCATATGGGGGCATGAAAACCGGACTTATGCGGCGATAAAATTCGTCATTTTTACACAAGTCAGCAGCCTTCTTATGTTGCTGGCAATCCTAGTATTGGTACTGACCAGTCACAGCCTGAGCGGTATTTATACATTTGATTATTTCAAATTACTGGGTACTGAAATCCCGCCTGACCTTGCCTATTGGCTGATGCTGGGTTTTTTTGTCGCGTTTACTGTCAAGCTACCGGCAGTGCCTTTCCATACCTGGTTGCCGGACGCGCACACCCAAGCCCCGACCGGAGGCAGCGTGATTCTTGCGGGCGTCATGCTTAAGACAGGTGCTTACGGTCTGTTGCGCTTTGTTATCCCTTTGTTTCCGGAAGCAGCGCATCAGTTTGCACCGATAGCCATGACTTTGGGTGCAGTGAGCGTGCTATATGCTGCAATGATGGCATATGCCCAGACTGATTTGAAACGGTTGATTGCCTATACCAGCGTCAGCCATATGGGTTTTATCCTGATAGGTATATTTGCCTGGAATATCTATGCCTTACAAGGTTCGGTCATTACCATGCTGGCTCACGGCATCAGTGCCGCTGCATTGTTTATGATAGCGGGTGCGCTGCAAGAACGCTTGCATACCCGGAAAATGGGGCGAATGGGCGGACTTTGGCAAATGTTACCTCGGTTATCGGCATTTGCATTGTTCTTTGCAATGGCCTCACTGGGGCTGCCGGGCTTGGGAAATTTTATCGGGGAATTTTTAGTGCTGTTAGGAGCTTTTAAGGTTAATGTGTTATTGACTGGCGTGACTGCGCTGGTGCTTATCCTGGCTCCGGTTTATTCCCTGGCCATGATACAAAAAACTGTGCATGGCACGTTTCATAACCAAGCACCTGTATTAGATATCAATCGCCGCGAGCTAACCTCGCTGGGATTGCTAGTTCTCGCGACCGTGTGGCTAGGCCTAAGTCCAGGGACGTTTTTTGATGTCTCTGCTCCTGCGCTGAAGCAAGAAATGCAAGTATCTTCTGTTGTGGAACACTAATGGATAATCACCAGCTAGCCGCCCTTGCCCCCATAATTACGCTTTCTACTGTTGCGATAGCGGTTATGCTGACCATTGCCATCAGACGCAATTTCATCCTAATCAGCAGTGTCACTGCCTTTGGAATTTTGCTCTCCTTATCGGCATTGGGCGTTGCCTGGCAAGAAACCCCAATTCAAACGACTTTACTAATACGTATAAATAGCTTTGCCTTGTTCTATATGGCACTCCTGTTACTGGCCAGTCTTGCTGTGGTGGGGTTTTGCTATGATTATTTCAAAACCCGTGAAGGTGAAAACGAAGAGCTTATGCTACTTCTGCTCACCGCAGTCCTGGGCGCTTCCGTGTTGGTTTCCAGCAGCCATTTTGCGACCTTTTTTATCGGTCTAGAAATACTCAGCATTTCCCTATTTGCCTTAATCGGCTACCCGCTAAATCAATCGCGGCCTCTTGAAGCTGCGATTAAATATCTTATTCTATCCGGCGTGTCTTCGGCATTCCTGTTGATGGGTATGGCGTTGATTTATGCACAAAGCGGTGAACTTAACTTCAGCGGCATTGGACGATTTTTAGCCAATCAACCTGCTATGAACGCCATGATTCTGGGCGGCATAATCCTTATCATGGCCGGACTGGGTTTCAAGCTCTCCCTGGTACCGTTCCATTTATGGACGCCGGATGTTTATGAAGGCGCACCTGCGCCAATTACGGGATTTATCGCCACCGTTTCAAAAGGCGCCGTCTTTGCCATACTGTTGCGTTTTTTCATCGGCACTGAGAGTCAAGTCTACACCCCGCTTCTGACTGTCTTTAGCGTCATAGCCGTACTGTCTATACTGGGCGGTAACCTGCTGGCTTTATTGCAAACGAATGTCAAACGTTTGCTGGCCTATTCGTCAATCGCTCACATGGGCTATCTGATGGTTGCATTCATTGCAAGTGGAAGCATAGCTCCGGCTTTGGCTGTAGAATCAGTTACTTTTTATATTGTGGCTTATTCCATCACGACTATCGGTGCTTTCGGTGTTGTATCGGTACTTTCGACCCCACAAATTGAAGCCGGGGATATCGAATTATATCGTGGACTGTTTTGGCGGCGGCCATGGTTGGCAAGCGCGTTTACCTTAATGTTGCTGTCGCTGGCGGGAATCCCGCTAACTGTTGGGTTCATCGGTAAGTTCTATATTTTCACAAGCGGTGGTGAGGCAAGATTATGGGGATTGATGCTTGCAGTCTTTGCCGGAAGCGGACTCGGGCTTTATTACTATTTAAGAATCATCATAGCAATGTCTATGACTGAGGAGGCACCAATTGCTAATTTTGGGGAATGTTCAAATCATTGGGTTTCTTCGGCAACACTGGTTACTTTGAGTATTTTGCTGGTCTGGTTCGGTATTTATCCCAATCAATTAATCACAATCATCCAATCTGTCTCAAATACGATGAGATGAGAATTCTTCTTTCCCTTCACACAACATTGGGCTTTCAAAGGATTTTATTGGGCCTTATTTTTATAGTTTCTTTTGTGGTTACTTTTTATTGTTTTTGGCAGGTACATTATTAAAAAAACCTATTAAAACGGGAATTTAAACAAAAGTAAACATGTCCAAGAATTGCAGTGTGGCAACAGAAATAAAATCAAAGTAATCCCCTGTCTATGCAGGGATAATGTTTATCTAATTAATCAACAACGAAGGGATCAATATGCTGGCTAAAATTACGGTTGCAGACTATATGGCTACAAATTTAGTAACACTGACCAAAGATACGAATGTGATCGATGCTATCAAAATCTTGCTGGATCATAAAATTACCAGTGCTCCAGTTATGGATTCAAATGGTCATTTCGTCGGTATGTTTTCAGAAAAAGATGGCTTGAAGGTTTTTTTAGAAAGTGTCTATGATCAAGGAATGGGTGGTAAAGTAGGCGACTACATGAGCACGGACACTTTAAGTGTTGACGCGTCGTCAAGTATTGTCGATATTGCTGAAAAATTCGATCAATCATCTACCAGAAGTTTTCCGGCGTTCCAAGATGGCAAATTCATAGGCGTCATTAGCCGGGTGGATATTTTAAGGGCGTTAGTTGCATTATAGTTGGGAATATGGATACAGTCTTATGAAGTTTAACTTATTTTCTTGTTGTATCTACTACTGATCCTGCCCCGCTCTAGCGGACTCGTGGCTAAGAGAGTAATCTCTAAAACCGAGGTCAACTATGAAACCCAAAAAAGAAGAAGTAATAACACGATCTGTCCGCAACAAATATAGTGCACAGTTTAAAGAACAAGCGTTAGAGCGCGCTGACCGTGATGGCATCCCCAAAGTTTCGCAGGATTTAGGGCTGGCAGAGGCGACCTTGTATGCCTGGCGGGCAAAGCGTCGGCAAACAGGGCAACCCTTTGAAGACCAAAAGCTTCAACAAGCTGAAATGGCAAGGCTTAAGCGTGAAAACACCCGACTGGAAGAGGAAGTGGCCTTCCTAAAAAAGGCGGCAGCGTACTTCGCGAAACTGCCCAAGTGAAGTACGCCATGATCAAAACTAATGAAACGCACTTTCCAGTGGGCATGATGTGCCGCCTGCTGTTGGTTTCCCGTAGCGGTTATTATGCCTGGAAACGCAGGCCGCCCTCAGTTAGGGAGCAATCGAACCGGTTACTGAAGATTGAAATAAAACGGGTATTTGACGATGAAAAAGGGCGGCCTGGTGTCCCCAGGATTGCCCCGTCGGCTCCAGGACGAAGGCAAGCTGGCCGGTCGGCATCGCGTGGCTAGGATCACGCGGGACAACGGCTGGCGGGCGAAAGCGGCCAGAAAATACAAGGCAACCACCAACAGCAAGCACTCTTTGCCAGTGGCCCCTAACTTATTGGAACAGGATTTCAGTGCAGGCAGGCCTGACCAAAAATGGGTATCGGATATCACTTATATCTGGACGGACGAAGGCTGGCTGTACTTGGCGGTCGTGCTTGAGCTTTATTCGCGGCGGGTCATCGGCTGGGCCATCGCCGAACGCATGACGGCAACGCTGGTGCGTGATTCCCTCATCATGGCGTTATGGCATCGGAAGATGCCAACTGGTGTGATAGTCCATTCTGACCGGGGCAGCCAATATTGTTCAGCCGCCTACCAGAAACTATTCCATAAAAACAAATTGATTTGTAGTATGAGCAAGAAAGGCGACTGTTATGATAACGCCGCCATGGAAAGTTGGAACCACAGCTTCAAGGTCGAAGCCGTCCATGGCGAACGCTTTAAGACCCGTTCCGATGCCAAGCACCAAGTGTTCGAATATATCGAAGTGTATTACAATCGCAAACGGCTTCATTCCAAATTGGGCTATCTCAGCCCGATTGCGTTTGAAACCAAAAAAGTCGCTTAGCAGGGTGTCCGTGAAAGTAGGGCAAGATCAAAAGTTGAGGTCTGACAACTTCGTGCAGACGTGGCCGAAAGGTAACATTTACCTCAACATCTTCGTCAAGTTTGCCGAGAATTCCAATCATGCGGTCGAGCGTGAACCGACGAAGCTGGGCGTTGCGGATACGGGAAAATTCGGAGTGTGAAACCCCTGTCTGCCTTTCCGCTTCGCGGGTCGTCAGACTACGATCATCAAGGATGCTGATGATTTTTGCTGCAATAATAGCGCGGGCTTGTTCAAGCCCGGCGTTTGGCCGTCCGAAGTCGGCAAACACGTTGCCGCTGCCGCGTACTAATTCCATATCGTCGTTTTTCATTTTAATGCCTCCCTCAAGTTCTTGAGTCGATCACGAATAAGGTCAACCTCCATTTGTGGGGTTTTGATCCCCGACTTTGATTTCTTCTGAAAGGCGTGGATCACCCATATTTCCGCACCTATTTTGGAAGGGAGTCGCTATTTTTTGCGAAAGCTTGTTTTGGGCATCCCAGCCCAAGCAAGCGGCAAAAGCTTAACGCGACCGCCAATGCCTGCGACTGCCCCAGCCGTCCTGCTTCCCTCGTCTTATACCCGACAAGGGGTATAAAACATCGGTTACGCAATGACTCGACGCGATGTCGGAAGGCGTTGAGTTTCACCAATACGGTGTCCGGCAGCAGCCGTTGCATGATCTCAAGGCCTGCAAAACTCATTTGTTTGCTTGCCATAGAACGCTCTCCGGTTGCAGCAATCGCCTGGGTTGTTTTAACCTATTGGTTTAATGGATATTATACAAGAAACGGCCAGATTTCACATGCGGATTAGGCAATTTATGGCGTGCTTTGGAGGCTGAAGTGGTTTAGGTTGTGCAGAGGTCTTTATAGTTTTACCAATCCCAAAAAGTTGTTATATGAATCCCCTCATCCTGACCTTCTCCCTCTGGAGAAGGGGCGTAACAAGAGAACTTATTGGGAATGGTATAAACCTCATCTCTGAGCGCAAGCGCCGTTCGCCTATCCGTAACTCAACATTTTATTTGCGTAATTTATCGCCGAAGCCAGGGCGCAGGGCTGAGTTAGAGATTCGGATTAGTTATTGACACCTTATTTGCGTATGATCTTACGAGACAAACCATTGGAAATATATACATGAACTCTTATCTACCCAACCCTCTCGATACATCGTTTGTGATCCTCAGTCCAGAAATTGAGAAATTAACCGAACTGCTTGCCGAAAACGCCCACGAAAATTGGTCTCGTCAGCGCCTAGCTGACGGCTGGTGCTACGGTTCAGTCCGTGATGACATTAACAAACACCACCCTTGCCTAATTCCCTACGATGATTTACCAGAAGCGGAAAAAATGTATGATCGGCAAACAGCCATGGAAACTTTGAAGGCTATCATGGCACTAGGATATAAAATCGAGAAAACTGGGCAATAATCTGCTCATTTGTGAATAATCGCTGACAGTCCCGTCTAGGGCTGCTAAGGTATCAATTCCACTTTATCCCGTAGTGACGAGTATAAAATCAGCGTTTCTCAAAAGTCTTGTCACCTAATGCCTTTAATGCCGAATGTGCAAGCTCATCCCATTTATCACTTTTCCAATACCTGATATAGCGCCCAAATTGGCGTCGAGTCGAAAAAATTGCAAACGCATCTGAACCCAATAACTTACACAACTCTTTGCAATGCCGTGTAATTTCCACTTCTGCTTGTTTTTTCTTGTAATTTATCCCTCCATAAACCACGCCAAGCAGTGCAAGTTCAGCCAAGGTCCCTATTGCCCATGCCTGATCCACGCCAACAGATTTACGTAACTTCCATTCAGCTATTTGTCGAGCGGCGATCCACCACTCCGAATAATCCTTTGCCAAAGCTTTAACGTCTTCTTCCTTTTCAGCTAAAATCGGTGTAGCTAGAATTGATAGAAACTGGGTAATCGCCCAGTCATTGAAAGGTTCAACTTCCAGTGCTTCACGATAAAATTCGCGGGAAGATTGGTATGCTTTTTTGCCTTCGGTTTTCCACTTCACATTTTTATCTGGATCAATGGATTGACTTTCCGCAAGCAGGTAATAGGCAATCCCAATACGTTTTTCGCTTGCTGCACTCATGCCGAGGCGCTCGGCTTTTATATTAAGGGCCCCATTTGCTTCTGGTTCTTCACGCCACGCCTTAAGGTCAACACGTATCGATTTACACAGATCCTCGATTTCTTTGCCACAATCTTCAGGAATAGAAGCGCTTTTTTCGATGTCATCGTCATCGGCACCAACGAGTTCGTCGATCCGCTTGAACTTA
>Ga0302322_100006137_pt1 | contig 10619 bp, 8 predicted proteins | sample Fen_T0_2_FD_203757 | JGI IMG/M metagenome (GOLD analysis project Ga0302322, IMG submission 203757) | Peat permafrost microbial communities from Stordalen Mire near Abisko, Sweden - Fen_T0_2 | ecosystem: Environmental > Terrestrial > Soil > Wetlands > Permafrost | place: Sweden: Abisko... | reverse complement strand
CGGCGGGGGGTCCAGTGGCGGCGGACGATCACCGAGGCCAAGGTCCCCTGGTTCAGGGTCTCGGATATCCGCGCGGAAGGTGGCGTTCGGCTGGACAATGTCAGTTTCAGCGTCGATGGCGCCTGGCACACGGAGCACGCCGATACCTTGCTGTTGCACGATGGCATCATCCCCCGCGTTCAGATCACCGGCGCGCTCGGCTGCGCCCACCGGTGGAACGCCACGGGGCGGTACTGGGAACCCGTTACGAATGAGTGGGGCGAAACCTCGGTCGCGGGCGTTTCGATCGCCGGCGATGGCGCCGGTACTGGCGGACCGGACGTGGCGGCGTTGTCGGGCCGCATCGCGGCGCTCGGCGCGGCGGCGGCGCTGGGCCGTCTCGATTCCGCGGCGTGCGGCCGCCTCGCCGCGCCGCTGCTGGCCTCGCGTGCCAGGGGTCTGATGATCCGGCCCCTGCTGGACGCGGTCTATGCCCCGCGCGCCTCCCGTCTGGACGATTCCGTCATCGTCTGCCCCCGCCAGGGGATCACCGCCGCCCAGATCCGGCTTGCCGCGCGGACTGGCGGCCCGCCCCCCCACGGGTTCGATGTTTGCCCTGGCACGGAGCCATGTCCCTATCCGGACCACCAATGCGCCACGGCCGCCGTGTTGGTCCGCGCGGAGGCCCTTGGCGTTCCGGTACCCGAGATCGCGCCCTTCCCGCCGCGATCCGACGATGGGGACACCCGCGTTTGACGGCGATGACACACGTGCCCCTGGCGCCGCTGGCGGCGACCGTGGCGGTGCAGACACTGGCGACGATGTCGCTGTACTCGCTGCCCGCGATGGCGCCGGCGGTGGCGGCGGACCTGGGCGTCAACGGCACGCTGGTGGGCGGGTTCGTGGCCACCGGTTATGGCGTGGGCATCCTGTCGGCGCTGGTCTCGCCGGGGCTGATCCGGCGGTACGGCGGGGTGCGCGCGACCCAGGCGGTGTTGCTGGCCGCGGCTTGCATGCTGGTGATCGCCGCCTTCGCCCACGGCGTGACACAACTGGGCATCGCGGCCGTCGTGCTGGGCCTTGGCTATGGCGCGGCCGCGCCGGCCAGCACGCATCTTCTGGTGCCTCACACGCCGCGCTCGATTTTCAACTTCGTCATGTCGCTGCGGCAAATCGGCGTGCCGCTGGGCGGCGTCCTGGCGGCGTTGATCCTGCCTCCGCTGGTGCTCCTGATTGGCTGGCGCGGCGCACTGGCGGCGGAAATCGCGCCCGTGTTGCTGTTGATCGCGGCGATGGAAGTGCCGCGCCGAAGCTGGGACCTGGACCGGGAGCGATCGCGCCCAGCCCTGGGCCGCACGCTGCTGCAACCGTTCCTGCTGCTGGCCGATCGGCGTATGCGCGTGCTGTCGATGTCCTGTTTCATGTACTCCGGGCTGCAACTGTGTTTCGTCGCGTTCATGACGGTGCATCTGACAACTGCCGCGGGGTTCGACCTGGTGCGCGCGGGGCAGGTGCTGGCGCTGTATCAGATCTTCGGTTCGCTCAGCCGCCCCGTCTGGGGTTGGGTCGCGGATCGCTATCTCACGCCAAGCCAGATGCTGGCGGTGCTGGGATTCGTGATGGCGGTGGCGGCCGCTCTGACCGGACAGTTCGCGCCGGACTGGCCATCCTGGGCGGTGCCGGCAGTCGCGATTCTCGCCGGGTGCTCGGGCGGCGGGTACACGGGGGTCGCCTATGCCGAGTATGCGAATCTGGGCGGGACGCGGCGGACCGAGGCGACGGGCCTTGGCACCGCGTTGATGTTCGCTGGTGGCATGCTGGTACCGCCCGCTTTCGGCGCGGGCGTGACGCTGCTGGGCGGTTACGGGGCGGTCTACCTTATCATGGCCGCGCTGACGGCGGCGGGCGGGGCGCTATTGGCATGGCCGCGCGGTTGATTTGCGCCGCCGCATCCCGCAAGTAAGCCACCGGACAGAGGAAACCGCGACGCATGGGTACGGGTCATTTTTCCGGCGACTACCTCGGCGGCCAGGACGCTCACGCGGCTGGCCGCGTGTTTCCGGCCGTTCACGCGGCTGGCTGGGAGGCCCGCACGGGGGCCTCGTCACGCGGCTGATGCGTATTTTCCCGAACTGGCGGGATCTTCCGCCCGAAGCCCGTGGCGCCACCATCGCCCTGGGGAATTTCGACGGCGTGCATCTCGGCCATGCCAGTGTAATCCGCGCCGCCCGCGCCGCACGCCCGGACGCGCCGCTCGCGGTCCTTACGTTCGAGCCGCATCCAAGGGAAGTCTTCCGCCCGGACGATCCGCCATTCCGCCTGAGCCTGGCGGCCGAACGAGCCGAGGCCCTGGCCGCGCTGGGGGTGACGGTGCTGTATGAACTGCCGTTCAACCATGAATTCAGCCTGATGACGGCCGAGGACTTCGTGCGGGGCGTGCTGCACGAGGGGCTGGGCGCGCGCCATTTGGTTTCGGGGCCGGATTTCGCGTTCGGCCATCGCCAGGGCGGCGACACCCAGTTCCTGGCGGTGCGGGCGGAAGCCCTGGGCATGGGCCTGACTCTGGTGCCGCCGCTCTCGGACTCCCGCGGCCCGCTGTCGTCGTCGCGCATCCGCCGCGCCTTGCAGGATGGGTATCCGGAACGGGCGACCGCCGAGCTGGGGCGCCCCTGGACGATCCGGGGAGAGGTGGCGCACGGCGACAAGCGCGGCAGGACAATCGGGTTTCCCACGGCAAATGTCGCGCTGGGCCGCCATCTGGAACCGGCGCGCGGGGTTTACGCGGTGACAATCCGGGTGGCCGGAGGGGCCATCCATCCGGGCGTCGCCAATATCGGCCGCCGCCCGACGGTGAACGCGGGACCCGAAAGCCGGTTGGAGGTCAATCTGTTCGACTTCGCGGGCGATCTGTATGGCACGGAGATCACCGTGGCGTTGCACGCCTATATCCGCGCGGAGATCAAATTTTCCGGGCTGGACGCGCTGAAAGCCCAGATCGCGGCGGACGCGGCGGAAGCGCGGCGGCTTCTGGCGGCGGTGTGACGGGCACGTACCGTGGCTGACGGAAGCCCTGGCGGGACACAGCGATCCCTTGGCGTCATGGCCCGGATCGAACGGACCGGCCGCGGTGGCGTGCCTGAACCGATGGACCGGTCAGGCCGGACCATGAGGATATACGAAACAATTGCAGCCGGCATAACCAATGGAACGCCGGCGGCGAAAGATATCGTCCTACTCGGGCCTACAATCGTCATACTCGGACTTGCTCCGAGTATCCGTGACGACGATGGGGCGTTGCGGCCGAGAGTCAGCCGTGATGGCGGTTGGTATAAGACCGCACCAGGCACGCGCTGCTGAGAAATGGACCAATGGGAAAATGCCAATCAAACACAGGAGAGTCCGATGCCGTTTCTGAAACGCCCCGATGGCGAGATTTACTACGAGACCTTTGGGCGGGGCTTCCCGATCCTGCTGTTCGCGCCTGGCGGTCTCCGCTCCCGGCTTGAGATGTGGCATCATCCGGCGGAAGGACCGCGGCGCACCTGGTGCGACTGGACCGATGTACTGGCGGGCCAATACAGCGTGGTCGCGATGGATCAGCGCAACGCCGGGCAATCCCGCACCACGATCGAGGCAGATCATGGCTGGCACACCTATGCCAACGATCATCTCGCGCTGATGGACCATCTCGGGCATCGCCAGTTTCATACCCTGGGCGGCTGTATCGGTGGCAGTTTCTGCCTGAAGCTGTGTGAAATGGCCCCGGACCGCGTCACCGCCGCTGTCCTGCAAAACCCCATCGGCCTTCACCCGGAACACCCGGAATACTTCCCGGAAAGCCATGACGGCTGGATCAAGGAAAAGCGCGCCGAACGGCCGGAGCTGAACGAGGCGAAGATGCGCGCCTTTGGCCACAATATGTGGGACAGCGGGTTCGCGTTCTGCGTCGATCGCGACTTCGTCAAACGCTGCACCGTGCCCACCATGCTGCTGCCAGGCACGGATATTCCCCACCCGGCGGCGACCAGCGCCGAGCTGGCGGCGCTGCTGCCCGGGGTGGAGGTCCTGAAAGACTGGCGCGGCCCGGAATTCATGGATCAGCAACGGGATCGCGTGATGGCGTTCCTCGCCCGGCACACCCCCGCCCAATGATCCCTCGGACGATCGCACGTCAGTCCAGGTGCCGCACGTGAAAGTCGGCATCGTGTCGGATATCCACTGCAACGCGCGAGGGCTGGAACTGGCCCTCGCCGCGATGGGCGACGTGGAAGAATTGCTGTGCCTGGGCGACAGCATTTTCGAATATCAGTTTTCCAACGATGTTGTCGCGCTATTGAAGAAGCGCCGCGCGCACATCATCCAGGGCAACCATGAGGAGGTATTTTTCTCCTCCGCCGGGGAGCGGGCGCGCGCACGGGAAGGACTCGATCCAGCGCTGATGGAATTCCTGGCGAACCAGCCGCCGCGGCGGCGGGTGGAAATCGGCGGCAAGGCGTTCCTGATGGTGCACTCGACGCCATGGGAGCCGCGGGGCGATTACGTCCATCCCCACAGCGCCCGATTCGCCCGGTTCGCCGATACCGACGCCGATTTCGTTCTGTATGGGCACACACATGTGCAGGTGGTGCGCCAGTTCGGCCGGGTGACCGTGATCAATCCAGGTTCCACCGGCGACGGCCGGGACAGCAACAACGACCGCCAGTTGAGTTGCGCGGTGGTGGACACGGGTTCGGGCGAGGCCAAGGTCATCGATTTTCCGGACCCCCGCTACGCGCCGCCGGTGTAGCGCCGGGGGGCCGCGGTCACGCCATCGCCCCCGCCCGGCCCGGCGGGTCCGGCGGGAGCACGCTATCATGCCTGTCGTGTTTCCGCCCAGCGCGTTCCGGCCCTAGAATGCCGGCCACGGCATACCCACCATCAGCAGCGGAGCCCCATCATGAACCATCTCGACCGCCTGGCTGATCTGATCGCCCACGCCCGCGCAGCCGGGGCGGACGCCGCCGATGCTCTGCTGGTCGCGGGAACCTCGCTGTCGGTGCAGCGGCGGCTGGGCAAGACCGAGCACGTTGAGCGGTCCGAGGGTCAGGATCTCGGGCTTCGCGTGTTCCTTGGCAAGCAGGCCGCCGTCGTGTCCGCCACGAGCATCGATCCCGCCAGTTTCAAAACTCTGGCCGAACGCGCCGTGGCGATGGCGCGGGTGGTGCCGGAGGATCCCTATACCGGTCTGGCCGACACCGCCGCGCCGCCAGCGACGGACGATCTGGACCTCGAAGACTCGTCCGAACCCTCGGCCGAGGCCTTGCTCGAACGGGCCGGCATCGCGGAGGACGCGGCGATGGCGGTCAAGGGCGTGACCAATTCAGAAGGGGCGTCGGCCGGGTACGGCCGCACGGAAATCGCCCTGATCACGTCCGCCGGATTCGCTGGGCGGCGGGTGGTGACCGGCCACTCGATCTCGGCCACGGCGCTCGCCGGGGCCGGCACGGATATGCAGCGGGACTACGACTACCATGGGACGGTGCATCTGTCCGACCTGGACGATCCCTCTACGATCGGGACTTCGGCGGGGGAGCGGGCGATCCGGCGGCTGAACCCCAGCCGTCCCAAGACGGCCAAACTGCCGGTGGTCTACGATCCCCGCGTCGCGGGCGGGTTGCTCGGCCACCTGATGGGGGCGATCAACGGCGCCGGCGTTGCCCGCGGCACCAGCTTCCTGAAGGACAAACTCGGGCAAAGCATCTTTGCCTCGGGCATCTTCGTACATGATGATCCAAGGCGCGTGCGGGGCTCGCGGTCCCGGCTGTTCGACGGCGAGGGAACCCCCACGCGGGCGCGCGCCCTGATCGAGGACGGTGTACTCACGACCTGGCTGCTGGATAGCCGTTCGGCCCGGCAGTTGGGGATGGTCTCCACCGGCCATGCCTCCCGCGGCACTGGCGGGCCGCCCTCGCCCTCCGCCACCAACCTGTATCTGGCGCCAGGCACCCCCACCCCGGCCGAGCTGATGGCCGATATCAAACTCGGGCTTTATATCACCGAGCTTATCGGCATGGGCGTGAACGGGGTCACCGGCGACTACAGCCGTGGCGCCGCCGGTTTCATGATCCGCGACGGTGTACTGGCCGAGCCGGTGGCGGAGATCACGGTCGCGAGCAATCTGGTCGATATGTTCGCGAACATGACGCCGGCCAACGACCTGAAATTCCGCCGCGGCACCGATTCGCCGACGGTTCGGGTCGAGGGGATGACAATGGCGGGATCATGACAAGTCTTGCTAAAAAACAATTACGCCGAAGCTTGACAGATGAAAAACAAGTAATCCATGTGCCTGACGGCCAAGTCTGGTCAAATCGCCGCCGATACCCCATATTCCCCCCGGCTTCACAATAAACACGAGCAGAATGCCATGAAACGCACAAGTCGATTACTCGCCGCCACGGCGGTATTGTCCCTGGTCCTGGCCCCCGGGCTCGCCTATGCGCGGGCTGGCGGTTCGTCTTCAATGGGTAGCCGCGGCAGCCAGACATACTCCGCGCCGCCATCGACCAACACCTCACCCGGTTTTGCGCAACCGATGCAGCGGTCAATGACGCCACAGAGCGCACCGGCCCCGTCGATGGCGGGCGCGGGCGCCACGGCGCCACGGCGCAGCGGCTTCGGATCGGGCCTCGCGGGCGGCCTCCTGGGCGGGCTGATCGGGGTTGGCCTGGGCGGCATGTTGATGGGCCACGGGTTCTTCGGCGGCGGGATGGGAATCCTCGGGTTCCTTGGCCTGGTGCTGCAGATTGTCCTGGCGGTGGTGATTGTCCGGTTCCTGTATCGGATGTTCATGGGCAACCGGCGCCCGGCGATGGCGGGCGGTCCGAACATCCTCGCGCGCGGCAACATGGCCGAGGGCCCAGGCCCGATGGGCGGTGGTGGTGGCGGCGCGCCCTCCGGCCCGCCCCGTATCACCATCACGCCCGGCGACTATCAGCAGTTCGAGCAGTTGCTGCAGCGCATCCAGGCGGCATGGAGCACGCATGACCTGAACAGCCTGCGAGCCATGGCGACGCCGGAAATGCTCAGCTACTTCGCCGAGCAACTGGGCGATCAAGCCAGCCGGGGCGTCCGGAACCTGGTGACCGATGTCAAACTGCAATCGGGCGACCTGTCGGAGGCCTGGGCCGAACAGGGCCGGGAATACGCGACGGTGGCGATGCGCTTCTCGATGATCGACGTGACGCAAGACGCGTCGGGCCGTGTGGTCGATGGCAGCCCAACCGAGCACGTGACCGCGACCGAGATCTGGACGTTCGTCCGGTCGCGGGGCGGCAACTGGATCCTTTCGGCCATCCAGCAGACACGCTAACGGATTTCCGTGGAACGGCCGCCTTCCGCGTCAAGCGGGGGTGGCCGTTTCCATGTACGGGGGGCGGGCGATGAACTCTGTCCATCATCGTCATGGCACGGCGTGTCCGGGCCATGACGCGGAAGGGGCAAGCCGCCAGGGACCGTTGCCATCGCCCCTCCTCAGCCTTACCTGACCAGCACCGATCAGGAGGCCCACGACGATGTCCGCGCTCGATCCCATCCCCTACACCGATGCCAAGCTTCGCCGCATCCTGTCCACCGTGCGCACCATCGCGATGGTCGGCGCCAGCTCGAACTGGAACCGGCCCAGCTACTTCGTGATGAAATATCTGCAAGGTAAGGGTTACCGCGTCATCCCCGTGAACCCCACCACCGCCGGAACCGAACAGCTTGGGGAACCGGTCTACGCATCCCTCCGCGACATCCCCGACCCCGTCGACATGGTCGAGGTTTTCCGTGCCTCCGATCAGGTTGGCCCCGTCGTTGACGATGCCATCGCCATCGGCGCCAAGATCGTGTGGATGCAGCTTGGCGTCCGCAATGACGCGGCGGCGGAGGTGGCGGAGGAAGCCGGCCTGGAAGTCATCATGAACCGCTGCCCGAAAATCGAATTCGGACGTCTAGGCGGGGAGCTGTCCTGGAGCGGGGTCAACTCCGGTATCATCCGCAACCGCCCGGCCGAGCCACCCTCCAACCGCGCCCGCAAGCCCCGGCCCCTGCCCGCGTCCAATATCAACCACGGCTTCGAGACCCGCGCGGTGCATGCCGGTGCCGCGCCCGATCCAACGACGGGCGCGCGGTCGACGCCGATTTACCAGACCACGGCGTATGTGTTCGAAGACGCCGATCACGCGGCATCGTTATTTAATCTTCATAATTTCGGCTACATCTACTCGCGCCTGACCAACCCGACCGTCGCGGTGCTGGAGGAACGCGTCGCCAGCCTGGAAGGCGGACGCGCCGCGGTCGCCGCCGCCTCTGGCCACGCCGCTCAGTTCCTGGTGTTCGCGACGATGCTGGAACCAGGGGACGAATTCCTGGCATCGCGTGCCCTGTATGGCGGATCACTGACGCAGTTCGGTCTTTCGTTCAAGAAGCTTGGCTGGCACTGCCATTTCGTGGATCCACTGGACCCGGAGAATTTCCGCCGCGCACTGACGCCAAGGTGCAAGGCGATATTCGTCGAAAGCCTCGCCAACCCCGGCGGCGTTGTCGTGGATATCGCGGCGATCGCGGCCATCGCGCACGATGCCGGGATTCCGCTGATCGTGGACAATACGCTCGCGACGCCCTTTCTGTGCCGCCCGTTCGAATGGGGCGCCGACATCGTGACCCACTCCACGACCAAGTTCCTGGGCGGCCACGGCAATTCGATGGGTGGCATCGTCGTGGAGTCCGGTAAGTTCGACTGGGCGCAGAACGGAAAATTCCCGTCGATGACAGAGCCGGAACCGGCCTATCACGGGTTGCGCTTCTTCGAGAATTTCGGGGATTTCGCGTTCACGACGAAAGCCCGCGCGGTGGCGCTGCGGGATTACGGTCCCAGCATGGCGCCGATGAACGCGTTCCTGACGATCACTGGGATCGAAACGTTACACGTCAGGATGGAACGGCATTGCGCCAATGCCCTGGCGGTCGCGGAATTCCTGGCGAACCATCCCAAGGTCGCCTGGGTTTCCCATGCCGGCCTTGAATCGAGCCCCTATCATGCGCTGGCCCAGAAGTATATGCCCAAGGGCGCTGGCGCCGTGTTCACCTTCGGCGTCAAGGGCGGCTACGAGGCGGGCATCCGGATGGTGGAGAACGTCGGCATCTTCTCCCACCTCGCGAATATCGGCGACACCCGCAGCCTGATCCTGCACCCGGCCTCCACCACGCACCGCCAGTTGACCGAGGAGCAGCGGATCGCCGCCGGCGCGGGGCCCGACGTGATCAGGCTGTCTGTGGGATTGGAGACGGTGGCGGATCTGATCGCCGACCTGGATCAGGCGCTGGCATCCGAATGACCGGCGCGCGGTCCGCGGTGGACCCCGGCGGCGAGGACCTGCCACCGCGGGCGGTGACGGACACCCATGACTTCGCACCGTTCGTCCGCATCCTGGGCCGTGGCCCCGGACGGTCACGCTCCCTGACGCGCGCCGAGGCGCGGCGGGCCTTGGGTATGATCCTGCGCGGCGAGGCCACGGGCGAGCAAATCGGCGCCGCGCTGATGCTGATGCGCTACCGCGGTGAGGCCGTGGAAGAAATGGCGGGCCTGATAGAAGCCGCCCGCGATCACGCCGCGTTGCCATGGCGGCTGTCCGTTCCCGTCAACCTCGACTGGCCCAGCTACGCCGATGGCCGCACGAGGGGTTTGCCGTGGTTTTTGCTGGCGGCGTTGCTGGTCGCCCGCGGCGGTATCCGGACCGTCATGCACGGCCCCATGGCGGGGCCAGGCCGCCAGCCGCTGGTCGAGGCGCTGGCCTGTCTTGGGATCGCCCCGTCCACCACAGGCGCCATGGCCGGGGCCGCGGTGGCGGCATCAGGTTTCGCGTTCGTCCCGCTGGAGGCGCTCAGCCCCGCCTTGGCTGCCCTGCTGGCCTTGCGCGGCGTGCTGGGCCTGCGGTCGCCGCTGAACACCGTGGGACGAATGCTGGATCCGGTGGATGCCCTGGCCTCGATCGATGGGGTGTTTCATCCAGCCTATGTCACGCTGCATCTCGGCACGGCGGCACTGCTCGGCCGCCATGTGACCGTGCTGAAGGGCGGCGGCGGAGAGGCCGAGTGGACCGGCGTCAAGCCGCTGGTGCTGAGCAGCGCCGCCGGGGAACAGACCGCTCAACCAATCGCGGGGGCGGGCAAACCCAGCAGCGAGTCCCCGGCGGAGCTGGCCGCTGTCTGGTACGGCACCCGATCCGATCCGGCGGGGGAAACGGCGGTGATCGCCACCGCCGCCGCGGCATTGCTCGCCGTGGGCCGCGGCGGCGATCTGGCGGCGTGTCTGGCGCATGCCCGGGTGCTTTGGGCCAGCCGGACGACTGAAGCCCCCGCGTAGCGCCTACATCGCGATCGAGAACCCGCCATCGACCGGAATTGCCGTTCCGGTCACGAAATCAGACGCGGGGGACGCCAGGAACGCGGCGACGCCCGACAGGTCTCTGGGCACGCCCCAGCGGCCGTGCGGGGTACGCTTTTCCACGCTGTCGTGCAGCCCAGTGACCTGCTGGCGCGCCCGGATGGTCAGATCGGTATCGATCCAGCCTGGCAGCACGGCGTTGACCTGGATATTGTCCTTCGCCCACGCCGTC
>Ga0302322_100006136_pt1 | contig 10620 bp, 8 predicted proteins | sample Fen_T0_2_FD_203757 | JGI IMG/M metagenome (GOLD analysis project Ga0302322, IMG submission 203757) | Peat permafrost microbial communities from Stordalen Mire near Abisko, Sweden - Fen_T0_2 | ecosystem: Environmental > Terrestrial > Soil > Wetlands > Permafrost | place: Sweden: Abisko... | reverse complement strand
GGATGTTCTTGATGACGACGTTGACCGCCCCCGTCGTGCCGCCCCTGTTACCCACCACGATGATGGATTTGGCGGCGCACGCATCCTGATACGCCACCGCGTCCACTTGCGTTCCGGCCGTGACGCTGGTCCGTAAGCCGGTCTGATCCGCGTAGCGCTTGTAGATCCAATACTGACTGTTCGGCGCCCAATTGGCCGCCACGAGGTCTCCCATGTTCGAAAAGAACGTGGATCCGCCGGCCCAGTTGCTGCGCATTCCGTCGATGCCCGCCCGATCGAATCTCGCTAGGAACCACGCGGAGTGGCCTGGGTTCTGCTCGGCTGTCGACCCGTATTCGTTGAGGTCAAAGCCTTTCACGCTCGTGATTGCGCGGCTCGAAAGGCCGCGCTTGATCGTAGCCAGGTCGCCCACTGGATCGCCCCCGCCGCCAGCTTCGTGCCAGGTGATGTAATCCGGCATGACGTTGTTGGTCTTGCAGTAATCGAGGAAGGCATTCATCCAGGCACCGCCCGCGCCCGTCGCGAGGCTCGGCCCCTCAATCATGGCGCCGGGTATCGCCGCGCGAACCTGCTCGTAGGCGTGTTTCCAGGTGTCCAGCCACTGAGCCTGGGTTCCTGTCCAAAAGCCGCTGTAGTCGGGCTCGTTCCAGAGCTCCCAGCGCACATCGGGGCCCGTCATGCCTGCTGTTTTCGCTTCGGCGATGAGCTGCGCCATGAAAGTCGTGAACGTCGTCCAATCGCCGCCATCGCCAGGAAGGGGGCACGAATACTGGTAGTTGTCGCTGACCAAAATCTGCATCGGCACTCCCATCTCCTTCGCTTTCGCGTAGTACCCCTTAATCACCTTCCAGTGACTGTCCCAGGCCGCCTGTCCGCAACCGGCAGTCACTCCGCGCCCCGCGCGAAACCCTTTCACTTTGATGTCGCTCAACAGCGGAGTGGGCGGTTGGGTGCCATCTTCCGAGATGCCGTAGATGAAGCCGGAACCGACGTAGGTCGGTGCGCCTTGGGCCACGGCCATATCGAGCGTGACAGAATCTTTGGCGGCAGGTGCCGTGGGCGGAGTGCACGTCATGCCGGCCGCGCCTCCCTGTGTCGGCGCGCAGGGCGTCCCACCGCTCCCCGACATTCCGCCGCTGCTTCCCGCTGCGCCTGACGCGCCACTGGTGCCTAGTAACCCAGCGACGCCACCATCGGCAGCGACGCCCCCACCTGCCCCCGCGTTGAGGCTAACGCCGGAGCCGCCTGACGGCAGCCCACCAGTTCCGGTGGCACCTCCGGTGCCAGTGCCGCCTACAGGCCGCCCACCCGCTCCAGTGGTACCCGTGCCTGCGGTGCCACCTTTTCCGGAGCCGTCACCAGCTCCGGCGGGTGTTCCGCCACTTGAACAACTAGAGGCCGCAGCGACCAACCCGACGGTACCGATCACCCTGAGCAAACGAACAAACACCATCTCGATTCTCCGACTGCGACTGGACAACCGGAATTCGGAGTCGCGCCCATCTACTGTAGGCCGGACATGTTCATTGCATGGATTCTAGTGCCGTCTGTGCACAGAACACTGCCCCTGCAAGACTCCAGTGTCGGGCGAAACATTGGGGTGGATCGCCGTGTCAATTGCTGCAAATTGCGCGGCGCCGGGAACTACCCGTGAGGGTGACGGCGAGAACGGTGTGGGAGGTCGTGCCACAACCTCGGCACAGATCGCGCGCAACCTACCCGCGACTGCTTCCGCCAACTCGGCGCCGTCCGTGGAGGACGACCTGATGCGCCCGAAGAGCTTCTTTGTGTCGTCGTCGAGCAGCTCGGCCTTTCTCGTACCCGTGAAAGTTCGACAGGATTTCTCCAACCGTAATCAGGTGCAGGTATGCGACCTCGGGGTCGTGCTCGGTCGATCTCCGTAGCCGGAGGGGTGTAGCGGTGGAATTCCATCAAGCCAGCCGAACGGGTTGGCCTGTTTGCGCCGATTGCTGGACCGCCAGCAAGATCCGCACGTCACGCTGTCCCTCCTGGCCCGGAACGAGCACATCTCGTCCTTCGATGATGGCTAGAGCATCGTCGTCCATTTGTCGTGCCTGTTGATTCTCGATGGTTTGATTGAATTGAGTACCATCACTCGCTGCGCCCCTCACCCCAGTGTAACCCTGGAATGGCTCCAACTTGTAGCTGCCCGAGGCACAGGTGATATTGAGTGAATCAATATTTTCTCCGAAGCTCGAACGGCAAGAAGCCACGGCTCCGGAGGGAAACTCCAGCTCGAACTCCGTCCATTCGTCTACCTCAGCGAACAAATTGGGCCGTTCGGTCCATTGGCGTGCGCGGGAGACACGGATTGGTTCCTCACCGAGGGCGTGGCGGGCAGCATTGATACAATAGACGCCCATATCGAAGAGCGAGCCCCCTCCTGGAATCTTCTTCAAGCGCCACACATCTGCATCACTGGGACCGAAGCCATTGAATCCAGAAAGGGCGTCGACCTGCTGCGGAGCACCGAATGGCCGGGCTGACGCGTATCCAATCACTGTTTGGGTGTTGGGTTCGTGTTGGAGTCGATAGCCGATGCACAGTTTGACCCCGTTTTCAGCGCAGGCGTCGATCATGCTCTGACATTGCTCAGGGGTCATGGCCATCGGCTTCTCGCACCAAACGTGCTTCTTGGCGCGCGCCGCGGCAATCGCAAACTGAGCGTGTAGGTGATTGGGAGTGACGATGTACACGACATGGATGTCCGGATTGTCGAGTAGCGCGTCCATCGTGTCGTAGCTATACACGTTCTTTTCTTCGATTCCGTACTGTGCTTGCCAGGTCGGGATCTTGGAAGGGGTGCCGGTCACGATGCCTTTGAGACGACAATGCTTGGTGAGCTGCAGAGCAGGGGCGAGCCGTTCGCTCGCGTACTTGCCTAGTCCCAGAAGTGCGACACCGAGCGGTGAAGTCAGTCGAGGTTGCCCCGAACCGCCTGAACCAGAAGTACCTGCTGTCGTTTGGCTCGCGGTTCCGCTTGCTGAACCATCAGTTCCACCCGCCCCCCCTCTAGAAGACGACGCGCCTCCAGAAGACGACGCGCCTCCAGAAGACGACGCGCCTCCAGAAGACGACGCGCCTCCAGAAGACGACGCGCCTCCAGAAGATGAAGGCGTGGGATCAATCCTATTCTGACAAGCTGTTCCCGATGCGACAGTCGTTGCGGCAATCGCTTGAAGGAATTGTCTGCGCCCGGATCGCAAGTTCATTTATCTCCTAATACCAGCAGCTCTCGGATCGCGAATCATGAACACCGGCAGGGCGAGCCCTTGACGAGCAGTATCGAGCGAGCTGAGGGTGAAGTCCAGCGCGCCGCCCGTATCGCCAAGGCTACATCGGATCCCCCACGCGACACCGCGCACGTCGTCGAGAAACTTTGGGACGCCACGGCGACGCGTGAAGTCGCTAGCCCCTGAACTTCGTTGCCCCAGCGTGTGGCGAGCATACCCGGGAGCGACTCCCTCCAGATTGGCATCGGTGAAATCCTTCCACTGCAGGTTCGCCCCGCGCAGCTTGGCACGCCGCAAAGCCCCGAGCCGAGCTCCAGCAGCACCCCTTCAAGCTCGCGCAGGATCGCACCCTCAAGATCGCGTTCGCTGAAGGCACCTCTCAAACCGAGCAGCTCTAGAAAGTACGGATCACGAAATACGAGATCGGGAGTCCTCTGCCCGTCCCGCAGCTTGGCGATCTCGGCAGCGACCACGAATGCACGAAGCGAGAGCGAGAGCGAGAGCGAGAGCGAGAGCGAGAGCGAGAGCGAGAGCGAGAGCGAGAGCGAACAGCGCGCCCGGCGCAAACAGGTTTTGCCGCTGAGTACCCACCGCGGCGCACGAGCAATTGCCTGAGTCTTTGCCGTCCGAAGCGGCGCTGGCGCCCGCAGTCGGCGCGCCTCCCCCGAGCGCGTTTCCTCCTACCGTGTTGATGACGGTCGCAGCATCAGTCGTCGTGGGCTTCTGCACCTTGTAAGGGCCGACGAGCCCGGTCGTGCTGAGCGCGATGATGCCGTGCCGCTGGATAATCTCGAAACCTCCATCGGGTCGCACGACGAGGCTGACATTTCATCCAGTACCGGTTCCCCACTGGCAAAGCCATCCAGTTGGTGCTTCGGAGCGAGTGGCTCGGGGGCAGAGAGCTTCACCCCACTTTCCAGGGCAGTCGGGCGTTCGGCGCTGGAAGCGCACTCCACGCTTGGCCCTGCCATTCGTGTCGCGGGTCTGACGCTGAAGCCGTTCTCGTGGGATCGCCCGCCTCAGCGACCCTCGCAGGCTCGCCGTGTCACCTCATGCCGGTACACGAACAGCCGCTCGAGCTCGCGCCGCGCGATAGCACCTCCGAAGATCCGCCCGAGCGCGCCCAGCGGAAGATCATAGTCGATGTCGTCGGTGAGCGTGGACTCGTGAGCGCCACGCGCCGTTACGATGTGCCGATGGAACCAGCGCGCGAAAGGCCCACGGTTCATCTTGTCAGCAAACATCCGCCCCGGTTCGTAGGCGACGTGCTCCGCCTCGATGGTCTGCCAGAAGGGGCCAATCTTCGTGCGCAGCACGACGAGCGTGCCCACCGCAAGCGAAGCGGGCGCGAGCAAAATCTCGGTCGTCTGCCATGGCGGCTGGAGGCGTGCGAACGCGTCCTTCGCCTCGTGGAACGCGAACACAGTTTCCGCGCTCGCCCCGATCAGGGTCTCCTTCACGAATCGCATGGATGCCGAAAAGGAGACTACTTGATGGACTCCCCGCACGCCAGGCCACGCAAATGAACCGTTGGGCACGGAAGCATGCGCCCCAATGGGGACGGGGGCTCCGCCGCCGGTCGTTCAGGAGTCTGCGTGTCAACCTTCCCGAATTATTCGCTGACCACGCGGGTCGAGGGCACGTGCCGCACAGTCAGCGATAGCGGCCCGGCTGCTCGCTTGACCCCTCTTTGGCAGAGCCGGCTGACGTCGGGTCAAGTGGCTGACCGACAACGGTTACGACGTGCCGGGCAGTGCGCAGGCGTTGCTGGGCGCCCCTACCTGAAGTCGGGGTTGCACCTCTCGCGATCACGAGCCGTTTGGCGACGACCGCCCCAATTTCCGCGAGGGTCGCCCGCGCGGAACTCGAGGGTTCAGGTTCGATCGAATTTGGATAGGCGCTCGGCGCGGCGGTTCCACGCGGGCACGAACGTCATTTGGCAAACGCAGAAGTAGACGAAGGTGAGCACCATCGGGAAGACGTGCACCGCGAGTGGCGGCTTGCCCGAGACGCGTGCCGCCACCGCTAAGAAGATGCTGCCGAGCATGCCGAAGCTGAGCCCCACGAGCACGGCGAGCGCGAGCACGCGCCGAACGCCGAGCCGCTCGTAGACTCGCGGGCGCAGGAACAAGAGCGGGCCCCACTGGTGATCCGAGTCCACGAACTGGGTGAAGAGGGCGTCGGACTCAGGGGGGGAATGCGATTGGTTAGCCATGGTGACGGGTCCTCCGCAGGAACGGCCACCAGACTACGGTGCTTTATGTCTCCGACAGCCAAACGTGTCGACTTTGCTGCCGCGGTATCAAGAGAGTGACTGTGCGTGGTGTGCGCAAGTCGGTCCAGGCTCGCGGAGGCCCACCTACTGTCGCGCCAGCTTCCGGCTACAGAATCCAATTCCGATTGCGCCACTCGAATCGAGTTCCCCACCCGCACGTGCCGAAGCTCACCGCGCTTGCATAGCGCATACACGGTCGCCATGCCGGTGGCGTGGCTACTGCGTCTCGGCTTGAGCACGATGCAGAGCTCGCGGCATCTGCCCATCGTGCATGGGCCGCCGGATGTGTCAGACGGCAGCGAATCTAGTCGAGCACGTGCTTGCGCCGGTACCACTGCGTCAGTGGGTGTTCACAATGCCGCATCAACTTCGGGCTGCTTGGCCTTCGACGGTAAGTTGCTCGGCGCCGTCACGCGGTTGTCCCCACGTTGTGGGGCCTGGGGTTTTCTTTTGATGGAACGGGCCTGGCCTTCCTGAAGCCAAGGGTCGATAGCATCAGCAAACCAAATGACTATAACGGCTCCTGCTGAATTCGTGCAACCTGGTCGGAACGGAGGTCGTTGCGGAACGAGATGCGCTATCGCGACCCATGCCTATTGTTCGAGGTCGATCTGCCGCTTGGGTGGACTTACGACTTCGTTCGCTCGACGTTGCTGATCGCCGAGTTTCATTGGTGGCGCGATCCTGAAAGAAGGCTCGGAATTCAGGCCATGGGTGCGCTCGCCGCGACCGACCAAAGCGACGAAGGATGGTTTCGGCAACTCCGTGAAGTCGTCTCCCCGCCATCCCTTCATCCGCACAGCTTCACGCGCATTGCCGGGCGAACCATCGCCCTCGGACAGAGTCCGGACAGCGGCGAAGGCATTCAGCATCGCTTCGTTTACGTGCGAGGGGAGCGGGTCGACCTCGCAGTCCACCAGCGCGAGCCACACGACGGGGGCCAGGTGCACACGGACGGCTTCGCTTCGCTCACGCCTCTTCTGCTGCGCACCTTGCGAACCTTGGCGATACCGACAGACACACACCGGCCTCGAGCGCGGGAATTCACGGAGGTCGCGTCACTCCACCGGGATGCTTTCAGCGCGCCTCAGCACGGGAACATTGCCGCCTCGGCGGCGGCCGCTCGTGCATTGATCGATGCCTGCGTGGATGCCTTTCTGGCACACGTGATGATCCACGCCCTCCCACCAATGGGCATCCCTTGCATGCTCGCGGATGGCAACCTCCTGCTGTGGAACGCGGAGACTTCGGATGCGCAGCTGCTGAAGAATGCAAATCGGCTGGTGGCGAGGGTCAACAAGACGTTCGAGGCCGATCTGCTGCACGATCTCGGCTCTCGAAAGAACGTCGACGAGCTCGCGTGTCTGATCGCTGAGTCTGAAGCACGTCTGCTGCAGCCAGAGATTCAGGCAGGGTCTCCCCCGGTCGATGACTTCGAGCGAAACCGAGTGCACGCCAGTTGGTGCCGGTGCAAGGCTCGAGAGCGAGCTGATGAAGGTGACGTGTCAGGGGAGGAGGAGTATCTCACTCGAGCTGTCGACGATTGTGTAGCCGCGCTGGCCGTCCCCTCATACTCTGTACTGCTACCGTCGAAGCTTTGCGGTGCGCTGGCGGCTCACGCGCTCAACCCTGAACAAATGTCGAAGCTTGCCCGTGCCATCAGCCGAGGCCCGGTGATGCAGCAGCTACGAGCTGCTCTGCTCGGCTTGCTCGACCTCAGCTTTCGAACCGGCGACGCTGCCTATCAGGGTGAGATTACGGCGCTGATGATGGATGTCGGGGAGGCGCGCGTCGAACTCGCCCTTCCGATGAGCGCACGCACGGGCGTAGGACTCGCGGTCATATCGCCCGACCTGTGGAACTCGTTGGTCCACGATCAGACCGCCCACGCCTACTCGCTGCTCACGCTCGGCGACGGACCCAACCTGGAAGCAGCAAAGAAAGTGCTCGCGCTTGCCGACGACCGGCTCCGACAGCTCGAGGCGATGACTGAAGCGGAGACGCCACCCGAGCTCATGCCGGCGGCCGAGCAACTTGCGCTGCTGCGTGTTCGTTGGTGCTGCGCCAATGCCAAGCTTCACGTCGCGCTCGGCGCGGTCCAGTGCGCGTCTGAGTTGGTTGCGCGCGGCGCCCGCGAGCTGGGCGGCATTGTCGATGAAACCCAACGAAACGAAACCGGTCAAGACCTCGAGGAACTCCGTCTCATTCTAAGTGGGGATACCTCAGCGTTCGAAGCGTTGCCGCACGCGAGCGACGCCCAGGGCAACGCCTCGCCCTACCAGCGCCTCCACGACGCGTTCCGGGCCGGCAATGCTGCGACCGCCGCGCTGAATGCCGGGAACCTCTCTGAAGCATTTCGCTGGCTTCGTGCCGGGCTGACGACCGCTGTCGGCGTCTCACCTTTCAACGAACAGCTGCCTTGGCTCCTCTTGCATGCTGCCTTGGTTTTCGAACGGCGGCTCCGGGAAAACCCGGAGCTGCAGGACCCGATCGACCTCTTGGGGTGCGCTGTCTCCCTCTACGCTGCCGCCGACGCTGTCGACGGCGCGCGTGCAGGCACGACAACGTCCCTCGCCAGGCTCAGCCTCGGTGAAGCGCGTCCGGCGCGAATTATCGCCGAGGAAATGGTGCGAATTTTGGGGTTTGCGCTTTCTAGCCCGGAAGACGCGCTTGCAGCGGCCGACCGCTTTCGCGGCCGGGTGCTGGCGCAAGACCTCCATACACGAGTTCAGAAGGCGCCCGCGCGTCCGTTCACGCCGGAGCCAGCACCGACGCTCACCGACGAAGACGACCGCATCGCGATCGCTCTGGCTGCTGGCTACGTCTCGAACCAGGCGAGCACGGCATTGTCCGCCCGCGACGAACCTCGAGCGATGACCGGCGAAGAGATCGTCGCCTTGGTGGTTGAGCTCGGGATATCGGTCGTTTCGATCCAACCCATTGGTCAACGAGTCGCGCTCCTGATAGTCACCCGTGAAGGCGTGAAGGCGTGCCGCTGGTCGCCCTGCTCGCTCAGCGCATGGCAGAACGCCGCCGAGAGCCTGCTTGTTCGCCGCCAAATCTCGCCCGCGGCGCGTGACGAGGTGGACGAGTCGTGTGAACCGCTCGATCCGAAACGTCGCGCTCCCGAGGGCGTGCTCTGGGATGCGCTTTTCGAGCCAGTGGTCGACCTCCTCCGCGATGAAACCAGCGTGGTGATTGTCCCTTACCGCGAGCTCGCGTTGGTACCGTTCGGTTTGCTGATCGACGGCACAGGGCGAGCAGCCGTCGACCGCTACGTCCTTTCACTCATTCCGTCGTTGGCAACCCTGAAGACCCTGCATGAGCGAGCTCCCTGGCTTCGTCCAATCCCCAAGAAGGCCTTCATTGTGGGAGACCCCGAGCTCGATAGGACCAAGCGGCGAAGAGTCGAAAAGCAGCTGCCACACGCACAGGCCGAGGCCTCGAGACTTCGAGAGCGCTTGCTCGAAGCCGGGATGCCAGACGAAACCGTCGCCCTGCGGCTTTTTGAACGGGCAACCGAATCCTCCTACCGTTCGGATGCGGCTCACAGTGACTTGGTTCATTTGGCTTGTCACGCGGTCGTCTCGCCCGGCTGCGCGGCGAGCGCCTCCTATCTGGTACTAGCGACTGAGACACCGCACGATGGACTGCTCATGGCCTCTGAGGTGCCTGACGTCCCATTGGACGACGCATTGGTGTTTCTGAGCGCATGCCAAAGCGGTCAGGGGCTGCCAACGACAGATGGGGTCGTCGGCCTCGGCCGAGCATTCCTGCAAGCGGGCGCACGGGCTGTCGTCATGTCTCTCTGGCATGTCCACGACCGAGTCTCCTCCGCGTTCGCGGCGCATTTCTACGACTTGCTGCTTGATTCGACGCTGAGTCGCAACGCGGCCGAAGCGCTCCGGGAGGCTACGCTTCGGACGCGCGCAGATCTCGACCAGGGGCAATTGATCGATGACAATGGACCGGTGCCCTCCACCCCGGGCCTTTGGGGTGCATTCACCATCATCGGCGACGCACAGTCGATTCGTTTTACCCCGAAGCACGGGGCTGGTTCGTAGCTCTTTTTCTCGCGAGGTGCCCAAGTGAGCTCAGGTTGGCTGGTAGATGAACGCCGCTCCGTTCAGGACCCCGAGTTGCAAGACATCCAGCATGCGCTCGACACGCCGCCGGGCATGCGGGCGGCGCGGCTACCAACGCTGACGCTCGCTGTCCGCATCGGTGAGCTGATCGTTCATGACACGCACAAATGGTTCGGCTCAGCCAATCTTCGCCTCGACGCGATCGTGAGTCACGGAGGGGGCGACGGCAAAAATGCCCAGAGCTACTATATGCCCCGCACCGTCCGCTTCTCCGGTGTCGTGGACGGCAGCTCGCTGTTGGCCACGGATACGCGGCTGCTCATCTTCCACGGCCGGGCCCGGCACTTCATCAATATTTCGCTGCTATTATCGCGTGAGACGAGTGATAGCGATGACCTCGCACATCTGCTGACGGACGGGCTGGGCGGTGCCGAGCTGACCGGAGCCGCGACGAGCTTGGTGGCACTCACACCCTTCGCGCCGCAGGCTGCGGCGGTACGTACCGCGCTGAAGGCCGCCTCCGCGGTGGGAGACTACGCTTACCGAGTGCTGCGTACCGTGAGCGAGCACGCGATCGGCCTGTATCACGGGAGTTTCCTGCAGTTGGCCGACGACTTCGGGCTCGATCCTGGACGCCACCCCAAGCGCGGGCTTCACCAACAGCAAGACTTTTCTTTTTGGTTCGAGATCCTGGACGAGACAGCCAGCAAGTAATTTCGAACGGAAATCGCAGAACGAGGCGCGGCCCGTCTCCGTAGCTCGTTCGCATACGCGCGGGAGCAGGTGCGCGGCGAACACTACGGCGCTCGGCCCGCGCTATTGAAGATTGCGCGCCGCTCATTCCGCGCAACTCGCGATGGTTTGGGCACACCCCCTATCCCCCAGCTGGGCAAAACACGGCCGTTGGACCCTCCGCCGCGAGCGGCGGCTCGTCACCGAGGCGCCGCGTCCGGCGTTGAGGGTCCCGGGCGCGCGCAGCGCCAAATGCGCGAGCACGACCGGCCGA
>Ga0302322_100006135_pt1 | contig 10622 bp, 3 predicted proteins | sample Fen_T0_2_FD_203757 | JGI IMG/M metagenome (GOLD analysis project Ga0302322, IMG submission 203757) | Peat permafrost microbial communities from Stordalen Mire near Abisko, Sweden - Fen_T0_2 | ecosystem: Environmental > Terrestrial > Soil > Wetlands > Permafrost | place: Sweden: Abisko... | reverse complement strand
TTTGCAGGCAAACAAAAGGAAGCTGAAACGCTTGCAGAAAATGAATTCATGGGATTGAAAAGTTTTGAAGGAGAACGTACGAATTGGATAGCCAATGCGGTGGCGGAAAAAAAATACGCAGCAATAAATTTTGATGACAGCAAATGGCCCACCATGACGGTGCCCAGCTGGGACGGGTGGGAAATGGCGGGCTTTGAAAGCCTGGATGGCGCCGTGTGGTTACGTACCAGTTTTGTATTGCCCGATGATTGGGAAGAAAAAGATATGCTGCTCGACCTCAACCGCATTCGTGATTATGATTACACATATGTAAATGGCGTTGCAGTAGGCAGCCAGCAAAATACCGAGGCAAGAAAATATGCTGTAGCAAAAAATATTTTACACAAAGGCAAAAACACCATTGCTATATTAGTATTGAATTTTTCTGATAAAGGTGGTGTGTATGGATACAAAGACACTGCCAATCATATCGGCATTTATCCTGTAAATAATGCCGCAGCAAAAATTTCATTAAACGGCCAGTGGAAATATTTTGTGCAGAATGATAATCCGCCACCAGTAGGCACATACCAGGCCAGTTATCAGCCCTTTGGTGATCTGAACCTGCAATTTAAAAATACAGCAGGTGCAAAAAATTATAAAAGAGAACTGGATATCAGTAATGCAATTGCTGCAACATCTTATTCTTTAAATGATGTAAATTATAAAAGGGAATACTTTATATCAGCCCCCAATCAATCGCTGGTAATACATTGTACGGCCAGTAAAAAAAGCAGTATTAGTTTTGATGCATTGCTCAGCAGTCCGCACAGGAATTATACCGCTACCCGTTTAAATAATAACACAGTGGTGCTTTCGGTGCAGGTGCGTGGTGGTGCACTACATGGCAAAAGTTATTTGCAGGTAACCACAAAAGGTGGCACCGTGCAGGTTGATAGCGGGCAATTAAAAATTACTAATGCAGAGGAAGCTACCATTTATTTAACAGCAGGCACCAACTATAAAAATTATAAAGATGTTTCTGCAGATGCTGCAGCACCTTGTATCAGTGCATTGCAATCTGTAAAGGGAAAAACTTATGACCAGGTAAAAGCAGCGCATATTAAAGAGTATCAAAAATGGTTCAATACGTTTTCAATAAAATTGGGGTTTAAACAAAGTGATGAACTTGCAAAAATTCCGGGAGACGGATTAAACTGGGATTACCTGTTACCAACCGATGAAAGGCTCCAGCAGTTTTCAACAAGCAACGATCCTTCTTTTGCCGCATTGTACATGCAGTATGGAAGGTACTTACTGATATCTTCTTCAAGGCCGGGCACAAGGCCGGCAAACTTACAGGGTATCTGGAATGACCTCACCAATCCGCCATGGGGAAGCAAATACACCACTAACATCAATGCAGAAATGAATTACTGGCCTGCGGAATTGCTGAATTTATCTCCCATGCACCAGCCATTGTTTGATATGATCAGCGAATTATCCGTAGCAGGAAAGCAAACTGCAAAAGATCATTACAATGCACCGGGTTGGGTACTGCATCATAATACGGATATCTGGCGCGGCACTGCACCCATCAATGCATCCAATCATGGGATATGGGTTACCGGTGGTGCATGGTTGTGCCAGCATTTGTGGGAACATTATTTGTTCACGCAGGATAAACAATTTCTAAAAAGCAAGGCCTATCCCATTATGAAGGAAGCGGCTTTGTTCTTCAATTCGTATTTAGTAAAAGACCCTGCGACAGGTTATTTAATAAGTGCGCCATCTAACTCGCCTGAGCAGGGCGGTTTGGTTGCAGGGCCAACGATGGATCATCAAATTATCAGGAGTTTATTCAAAAATGTAATTACTGCAAGTGAACTGTTAAAGGTTGATAATGGTTTGCGAAAAATTTTACTGGATAAATATAAACAGATCGCACCCAATAAAATTGGCCGCTTTGGACAATTGCAGGAATGGATGCTGGATGTGGATGACACGACAAATAAACACCGGCACATCTCTCATTTGTGGGGCATGTTTCCTGGTAACGAGATCAATTGGGAAGACAACGCGGAGCTGATGAAAGCAGCAAGGCAGTCATTATTGTACCGGGGCGATGCAGCCACCGGCTGGAGCCTTGCATGGAAGATCAATTGCTGGGCACGGTTTAAAGATGCAGAACATACCTACCGGATGATACAAATGCTTATCAGCCCAACAAAAGGTAACGCTGGTAGTTACCCGAATTTGTTTGATGCCCATCCGCCATTTCAGATAGATGGTAATTTTGGTGGTGCTGCAGGTATTGGCGAAATGCTGGTACAAAGCCATACCAAATACATTGATATACTGCCGGCTTTGCCTGCGGCATTTGCCAATGGCGAGGTTAAAGGAATTTGTGCAAGAGGCGGCTTTGTAATAGATATGAAATGGAAAAACAGCGAACTGGTAAAACTGGCCGTAACATCAAAAGCAGGTATGCCATTGTTGCTGCGCTATAAAGGGAAAGAGAAAAGTTTACCAACAACTAAAAACGGGGTTTATACATTTAATGCAGCGCTTAATAAATTATAATTTTTTTGGGACAAGCATTTGTACTTCTATTGGGCGACATTGGCGACGCTCCTTTCAAATTTATGTTCATTATTCAGCAATTAAATTCGCTGTTGTTCTCTTTGCAATAACAGTTTTAAACTTTCCATCTTTTGCGCAACAGGGTACAAGAGAAGATATTTCATTAAATAAAGATTGGTATTGTACTTCGTCGCCCAATGACGGCAAATTCATACCGTCATTTCCCGGGGGGGATTATTGGCATAAGGTTAACCTGCCTCACAATGAAGATGCTTATGACGGATACAGGAGACTCCTTCATGGTAATAAACATGGCAATATTTGGTACAGGAAGATCATAAAAATTGTACAGCAAGACAAAAGCCGTCATAACTTCTTATACTTTGAAGGAGTAAACTCTTATGCCACAATTTTTTTAAACGGAACTTATATAGGTGAACATGCAGGAGGCAGAACAACATTTACTATTGACGTAACCGGTAAATTGAAAACAAATGGCGCTGCCAACGAATTGCTGGTATTGGCCAGTCATCCGCCCAATATTAAAGATCTGCCCTGGGTTTGCGGCGGCTGCAGTGATGAAAGGGGATTTTCTGAGGGCTCGCAACCAATGGGCATTTTTCGCCCGGTACATTTAATTGTAACTAATTACATAAGAGTAGAACCATTTGGTGTTCATGCCTGGGCGGATATAAAAAATAATACCGCATCATTATCTGTCAATACTACCTTTAAAAATTATTCTGCTCAGGGCAGGAATGTAACCATCCTAAATCAGTTAGTAGATACAAGAGGACAAATAGTAAAAGAGGCTACGGTGCAACAATTCCTCAAGGTAAAAGATTCTATTACAGTGTTGCAAAATAATATCACCGTTGATAAACCAATTTTATGGAGTGTAGAAAATCCTTACCTCTACACAATTGTTACTACCATTAAAGAGAATAATTTGATAGTAGACAGAACCGAAACTGCGTTTGGCTTCAGGACTATCAACTGGAAAACGGCTTCTCATCAGTTTTTATTGAATGATAAACCTGTTTTTATCAATGGCATTGCAGAGTACGAACATTTACTTGGGCAAAGCCACGCCTTCAGCAACGAAGAAATCATTGCAAGAATGAAATGGGTACAGTCGGCGGGCTTTAATGCTTTCAGGGATGCGCACCAACCACATAATTTATTATATGGAAAGTTATGTGATGAAAAAGGAATTTTATGGTGGACACAATTCAGTGCACATATTTGGTATGACACGCCGGAGTTTAGAAAAAATTTTAAAGAATTGTTGAGAGAATGGGTGATAGAAAGAAGAAATGATCCTGCGGTGATTTTATGGGGATTACAAAACGAAAGCAAACTACCAAAAGATTTTGCAGCTGAATGTACTGCACTCATTCGTTCACTCGATCCCACTGTATCAATACAGCGTTTGGTAACCACCTGCAATGGCGGCGAGGGTACAGACTGGGATGTGCCGCAAAACTGGACGGGCACTTATGGTGGTAATCCCGCTACTTATGCAAGCGATCTGAAAAAACAAATTTTAGTAGGAGAATACGGCGCATGGCGAACTTTAGATTTACATACCGAAGGAGGCTTTGTACAAAATGGTTTATTGAGCGAAGACCGCATGACGCAATTGATGGAACAAAAAATTCGTTTAGCCGAAAGCGTTAAAGATAGTGTGGCCGGCCAATTCTTCTGGTTGCTCACTTCACACGATAATCCCGGCCGTGTGCAGGGTGGCGAAGGATTAAGAGAGTTAGACAGAGTAGGACCCGTAAATTATAAAGGCTTGCTGACGCCATGGGAAGAACCAACGGATGCATTTTACATGTTTCGCAGCAATTACGTAAGTAATAAAAAGGAGCCGATGGTATACATCGTTTCTCATACCTGGCCTAACCGATGGATGACACCGGGAATAAAAGACAGCATCATTGTATATTCCAACTGCGATGAAGTGGAATTGTTTAATGATATTGATAATGCCTCATTAGGTAAACAAAAACGAGATGGTATAGGTACGCATTTTCAATGGGATAAAGCGGCCATCAAATACAATGTGTTGTATGCGGTGGGGTATGTGAATGGGAAGGTTGCGGCAAAGGATACGATAGTGTTGTTTCATTTACCACAAGCACCCGGTTATAATAAGCTTTATCCAAGTGTAAAATCATTAACAAAGCCACAGAAGGGCTATAAATATCTTTATAGGGTGAATTGCGGAGGGGATATGTATACAGATGAAAATGGTACAAAGTGGAATCCGGATTTTTATGCAAAATCATGGAGTGATCAGTTTGGAGATGTTTCTCCAAATTTCGCCAGTCAGCGTAGAACTTTTACACCCATAAAAAACACGCATGATTGGAAACTCTTTCAAACTTTTCGCTATGGAAAGGATAAATTGAAATATGAATTTGATGTAGACAAGGGTGACTATACTGTTGAGTTATATTTTATTGAACCCTGGTTAGATGTAGGAGGAGGATCCGATGCTAAAGGTATGCGGGTATTTGACGTGGTTATAAATGGGAAAACAGTATTGAACGATTTGGATATCTGGAATGAAGTGGGTGCAAATACGGTACTTAAGAAAACTGTAAAAGTAAAAAGCAGCGGAGGCAAAATAATTATTTCTTTTCCTGAAAGTAAAGCAGGGCAGGCTATAATATCAGCAATAGCAATTGCTCAAGGAGATATTATGGCAGCAAGAAAAATAAATTCATTCAGAACTGCAAGGTTTAAATTGAATTCCTGGATGGATATTGGTGACAAAGTATTTGCAAATGAAAAAATACAATTCAATTCTTTGCCCTCGAATTTATTTGGTGCCAATTGGCTGCAATTGGATTCTAAAGAAGAAAACAGGATGTTCCACTATAATGCTTATCAATTAGCTGATTTATTTTTTGCGGTAAAAAAAGGAGCTAAAGACAATGATGCCTTTCAGCAATATGAAAATACCAACACACAAATTATTACTGATGAAAACGGTGGCACTGTGTATAATGTTTTTAAAAAGCGGTTGATCAAAGGCGATTCCATTTCCATTGAGGTCAATTCCAATATTATTGTTTGCATGCAGCCAGTCACTAATATGCAACCTGCATATGATCTTAAACCGGCACAAACTTACCGAGTTGCAACAGCCACAACCAGGGGCGATAGTTTGATACGATCAACCATCAACGAAAAAGAGGCTATCAGTTTTTTTGGAAACAATACTTCCATAGCATGGACATTTAACATTGGTGCAGCAGATATATATTCGCTGAACATTCGCTATAGTAATGAAACTGGAAGGAATTTATCCGGTATATTAGCAATGGTATCCGCTGACGGAACGAAAATAAAGGAAGAAAAAATTACCTTTACACCATGTGTCAAAGGCAAATGGAATTATATCACTATCAATACCGGTTCGATGATCAATGCGGGCAATTATGCTGTAAAGATTACAGCAGAAGATGCCATTGGTGTTGGAATTTCCGGTTTGGATATTCAATAATAAATTGGTCTTCTTGCGCTGTAGGCGCATCAGGTGGGTAGAATAATACAAGTAATCGGATAAGCGTTCCGCAGGAACGGAAGGTGTTCAGGGCAGTAAAGTCACTTCAAAAAAATTCTTAGCGATAAAAAAATAAAAAATGCAATTCAGAACACTAGGAAAAACAGGACTTAAAATTTCGGCCATCAGCTTAGGCACCTGGCAGGTGGGAGGTAAGTGGGGCGATGCTTTCAGCCATACCAATGCCGAAGCAATTTTAAACAAAGCTATCGACAGCGGCATCAACTTTATTGATACTGCAGATGTGTATGGTAATGGCGAAAGTGAAAAAGCAGTAGGTAGAATTGTAAAGCAACGAAAAGAAAAAATTTATGTGGCTACCAAATGCGGCAGGCAATTGAATCCGCATACCAGCGAAGCCTACCAGGTTGATGTGTTGAGAAAATTTGTAGAAGACAGTCTGACCAATATGGGTTTAGAAACACTTGACCTTATTCAACTGCATTGTCCGCCAACGCAAGTATTTTATCGCCCGGATATTTTTACATTGTTTGATAAATTAAAACAGGAAGGAAAAATTCAAAACATGGGAGTAAGTGTTGAGAAAGTGGAAGAAGCATTAAAAGCCATCGAGTATGATAATGTAACTACGGTGCAAATTATTTTCAACCTGTTCAGGCAAAGGCCGGCACAATTATTTTTTGGCGAAGCGAAGAAAAAAAATGTAGGCATTATTGTACGGGTGCCATTGGCAAGTGGGTTGCTCACCGGAAAATTTACTGCCACAACCGATTTTACTGGAGGAGATCACCGCCAGTTCAACCGCAATGGAGAAGCATTTGATAAAGGTGAAACATTCTCGGGCATTGAATACGAAACCGGTATTGCAGCGGTGCAGGCATTAAAAAAAATCTTTCCTGATCAGGCTAATTTAGCGCCCATTGCATTAAAATGGATATTGCAATTTGATGCGGTAAGTTGCATCATACCCGGCGCATCAAATATTACACAGGTTGATTCTAATATCAGAGCATTTGATGTTCCGGCATTTACTGCTGAGCAACTGCAGGATATGCAGGATGTGTATGAACAGTATATTAAACCATCGGTGCATCAATTGTGGTAAAAATTGTGCTGGTAAAGGGTTGACGACCTTTGAAAGGTTGTCAACCCTAAAACGAGTGCAGCGTGCTGGAGTGATATGCTGCAGTTTAATAAAACAAAATGAAAAAAAAATATCTTCTCATAATTGGCGTACTGTTCATTAATGTATTGCAAGCACAACTACGCCAGACAATTGATTTTAATAACGACTGGAAATTTTATTTAGGCAACGACAGTGCAGCCAGCAATGAAAACTATAATGATGCATCATGGCGAACCTTAAATCTGCCACACGACTGGAGTATTGAAGGTAATTTTTCAAACAATAATCCTGCTACAACACAGGGCGGCGCATTGCCCGGGGGTATAGGCTGGTATAGAAAAATATTTACTGTACCATCTTCTTCACAAAATAAAAATGTGTCTATTGAATTCGATGGGGTGTATCGGAACAGTGAAGTGTGGATCAACGGACATTATTTAGGTAAGCGGCCTAATGGATATATCTCTTTTCAGTATGATCTTACACCGTATTTAAAATTTGGGACGGGGCAAAACGTTGTTGCAGTTAAAGTTAATAATTCACAACAACCCAATTCGAGATGGTATAGTGGAAGTGGGATTTATAGAAATGTGAAATTGATACTAACAGGTAAAATTGTAACTGATTTGTACGGAGTTGCCATTACAACCCCCGATGCAAATATTAGCGAGGCTACAATTGCTATAAGTATAAGCGTAAAGAACAATTCCAGAGATTCACAGTGGGTGTTATTAAGAACTGATGTGTATGATGCTAAAGGTAAATTGGTATTAGAGGGGCCTGAATTAGGAGATGTGCTATATCATGCAGGATTAAGTATGGTACAAAAATTTGAGCTTAAATTTAAAAGGCCAACGCTATGGTCTCTTATCAACCCTTACTTGTATACTGCTGTAACAAAAGTTTACAGTGAAGGGAAATTGACCGATAAAATAGAAACAAACTTCGGTATTCGTTCAATCCATTTCGATAAAGACAAAGGCTTCTTCCTTAACAATAAATCATTAAAAATAAAAGGTGTTTGCATGCACCACGATCTGGGTGCATTGGGTGCGGCATTCAATTACCGTGCGGCAGAAAGGCAATTGCAAATATTAAAAGCCATGGGTTGCAATGCTATTCGCACAGCGCACAATCCGCCGGCACCGGAGTTTTTAGACCTGTGTGATAAGATGGGTTTTTTAGTGATGGACGAAGCCTTTGACATGTGGCAGAAAAAGAAAAATAAATATGATTACCATACAGATTTTGAACAATGGTATGAAAAAGACCTGCAGGCAATGGTGCTGCGTGACAGAAATCACCCTTCTGTTTTTATGTGGAGCATTGGAAATGAAATAAGAGAGCAGTTTGATTCCTCAGGAAAAACAATAGCAAATGAGTTAGTGGACATTGTAAAAAGAGCAGATCCAACAAGGCCTGTAACAACAGCACTTACTGAAACCTTCTTGGAAAAAAATTTTATTGCTCAATCCAATGCAATAGATGTATTGGGATTTAATTATAAAGATTACGATTACGATAGTTTACCGCAACGTTTTCCTGGCCAAAAATTTATTGCATCAGAAACCGTATCTGGTTTGGCAACAAGGGGAGTGTATCAATCACCTTCTGATACTAATCGTATGTGGCCACCTGATTATAAAGTACAGGATACATTTACTGCCAATAAAGATCTAACCTGCGCTGCATATGATAACACGTATGCCTACTGGGGCAATACACACGAAAAAGCATGGCTTGCTGTAAAAAAACGTGATTTTATTGCAGGTACTTTTGTATGGAGTGGGTTTGATTTTTTAGGAGAACCGGTTCCTTATCAATGGCCCGCAAGAAGTTCTTATTATGGTATTGTGGACCTGGCTGGTTTTCCCAAAGATGTATATTATATGTATCAAAGCGAATGGACAACAATACCGGTACTGCATATTTTGCCGCATTGGAACTGGACGAAGGGTGAATTGGTGGATGTGTGGGCTTACTATAATAATGCCGATGAAGTGGAATTGTTTTTAAACGGCCGCTCACAGGGAGTAAGAAAAAAAAATAACGACGAATTACATGTAATGTGGCGGGTGCCTTTTGAGCCCGGCACATTAAAAGCCATCTCCCGGAAAAATGGCAAAACAGTTTTAACTGCAACAATTAAAACTGCCGGCGCCCCTGCAAAAATTGAATTGGTAGCCGATAGAAAAATTATTACAGCCAATGGTAAAGACCTGAGTTTTATTACTGCACGAATTACTGATAAGGACGGCAACCTGGTTCCGGATGCCAATAATTTGATCACCTTTTCCATTACAGGCAACACATCCCTTGCCGCAACCGATAATGGATACCAGGCAGATACTACTGCCTTTTCAAGCCCCCATCGGCAGGCCTGGAAGGGTATGGCGCTGGCCATAGTACGATCGTCCTTAAAAAAGGGAAATAGTACATTAATTGCAAAAGCACCCGGATTGATTTCGGGAACGATTGCGTTGAAGATAGCTGATTGATGCTACTTACAACAATTTCAAAAGGCAGTTATTTATTTTAGAAATAGTAAAATTGTACATCTTTATAGCAAAACCTTACATTGTTGCCGTTTGTATGCACCTGTACCTTTAGGCAGATAAAATGAATACTGGTTCTCATTCATTTTTTAACGATTAAAACAGTGCTACATGAAAAGGTTCAGGCTTGTTAATATGGGTACGTTATCTTTGCCTGGTGTTTTACACCGTCAAAGTTTTCCTGCCTTTTTTTTATCTCCATTTTCAGCAGTAAGATCATTTGTATTACTGGCTATTGTTTTATGCAACCTGCAAACCAAAGCACAACAAATTAATGCTATCCCTGTAGATACTGCTTATCAAAAAGTATTGGCCGATCGTACCGCAAAAATTGTAAACACACTGGATATTAAAGATGCCGTGTTGTATAAAAAAGTACAGCAGCAATTAACCACCCAGTATATACAATTGAATGCAATACAGGATAACAACAAATCAGCTGTAGCTGCAATAAAAGCACAGCAACTGGAAAAAGCAGCAGCAGATGCAGCGGTTAAAAATGAAGAAGAAAAAAAAGCAACCGCTTTAAAGCAACTGCACGAAAATTTTATTGCGCAATTAAAAACAACACTTAACGAAGTGCAAATAGAAAAAGTGAAGAATGGCATGACGTACAGCATACTGCCTGTAACATGGACTGCTTATTTAGAAATGATACCCCGCCTTACACCAGAACAAAAAGATAAAATGTATGCCTGGTTGGTGGAAGCAAGAGAGTTGGCCATGGATGAAGGCAGCAGCGATAAAAAACATGCGGTGTTTGGAAAATACAAAGGGCGTATCAATAATTATTTATCCGCCGCCGGATATGATATGAAGAAAGAAGGGGAAGACTGGGCCA
>Ga0302322_100006134_pt1 | contig 10622 bp, 5 predicted proteins | sample Fen_T0_2_FD_203757 | JGI IMG/M metagenome (GOLD analysis project Ga0302322, IMG submission 203757) | Peat permafrost microbial communities from Stordalen Mire near Abisko, Sweden - Fen_T0_2 | ecosystem: Environmental > Terrestrial > Soil > Wetlands > Permafrost | place: Sweden: Abisko... | reverse complement strand
ATCACGGAGATGCCGGGCGATCACGCCGCCCTGATGGCCCGCGCGGCGGAATTGGCACGTCTGGTGGCCGCGAACGCTCCACTGACCTTGCGCGCGACCAAGGAAGCGTTGCGGCGGCTTCGCGACCATCTTCCCCCTGACGAGGACCTGATCCGGCTTTGCTACACCAGCGATGACTTCCGGGAAGGCATGGACGCGTTCCTGGGCAAGCGCCCGCCAGTATGGCGCGGCCGCTGATGCTCTCATATCAGCCGCCGTAACCACCACGCTCGGTCGCAACGCCCCACCATCGTCCTCGTGCATGACACGAGGATCCCAGGCGGCACAGACCTCTGTAATGCGGGGTAACAGCTCAAAGCCATCGCCAAATCGTCATACTCGGAACAAGTCCGAGTATGACGATTTTATAGCCGCCGACGTGTCGATGGTTAGACCCGTTGGTATCATACCGCCGGCCGCGAGCTCGCGACGGTCAGCCGGCGGCGATGACCCGCCTGAATATCGCCAATTGCCCGGCGGTGGTTTCGTCCCAACTGAACGGTTCCGCGTAGGCGCGGGTCGCTGCCCGGGCCGGGGCGGCCGCGAACAGGGTCCGAACGCCCGCCGCGATACCGTCCGGTGTGTTGGCCTTGGTGATCACCCCCGCCTCGATCCGTTGCACCACCTCCGGGTTGCCCCAGATATCGCTGGCGACGACCGGCGTGCCGCAGGCCATGGACTCCAGCAGCACGTTCGCCCAGCCCTCCCGCGACGACGCCAGAACCGACGCATCCGCCGCGCCATACAAGGCCGGCAGCTCCGCGTGCGGCCGCGCACCGAGCAGCCGGACCCGGCCGCCCAGTCCCAGCCGTGCGATCTGCGCGGTCAGGCGATCGCGTTCGGGTCCTTCCCCCGCGATCACCAGATCGAAGTCCGGCAACTGTGTCATCGCCTCGATCGTGCGGTGATGTCCCTTCCGCTCGATCAGCAGCCCGACCGAGATCAGCGTGGGGCGGGTCATCCCCAGCGCCGCGCGAGTGGCGGTGCGATCCACAGGCGGACAGAACAGCGCGGTATCGACGCCGTTGCGCAGAACCGTGGCCTTCTCCGGCGGCGCGCCGAGTTCCAACAGGACGGCCCGCAACGCCGCGCTGACGGCGATCAGGGCGGCCGCGCCCTGGATAGCACCCTGGATCAGGCGTCTGGGGATGGCGTACTGGGGGATCAGGTTAACGTCCGTGCCGCGGGCGGTGACCACGGCCGGAAGGCCGAAACGCCGTCCCAGCCAGACAGCGGCGACGCCATCGGGATAGACGTAATGCGCGTCAATCGCGTCGAAGCGATGTCCCTCGGCCAGCAGGCGCAGCACCACCGGCACCATCGCGCGGTAAAGCAGCCACGGGGCCAATGCCATGCCAATTTTCGGGATGACCGGGTATCGAGGATGAAGCACCGTGATCCCGTGCCGCACCTCCGACGCTGGTGCCCGGGCATGCAGCGCCCATTCGCCAAAGCGCGGATTGCCGCTGGGGAAATACGGCACCGGTGCGACGACAAGACTGCTGACCTCCCCGCTGGCGACAAGATGGCGCAGCCGGTTCTCCACGAACACGCCGTGGTTTGGCCTTACGCTGTTGGGGAACAGCGTGGAAAAGGTCAGTAACCGCATATCCGCTTTGGCGCGGCGTCAGGGCCACCGCCTGCCTCAGGTCCCCTTCTTGAGCTGATCGAGCAGCGCCTGAGCTTCCTGCTTCTCCTTGAAGTCACCTTTCACCGCGATGACTTCATTCAGCTTCTTGATGGCGTCGTCACGCTTGCCGCTGTCCTTCAACGCCACGGCGTAGTGGTATTGCACGCGCGGGTCATTCACCGCCTCCATGCTGGCCATGCGAAGCAACGGCATCCCGGTTTCCAGCTTGCCGGACGTGGCAAGGATCCAGCCCAGCGTATCCGCCGTCTGGGGACCCGGGGACAGTGTGTACGCGCGGCGCGCGAGTGTCGCGGCCCGGTCGTCGCCCTGCTGCTGGTAAACCCACGCGAGATTGTTCAACGCGACGGCATCGTTTGGCTTGGTCTTCAGTATTTCCTCCAGCCAGCGGGCCGCTTCGGGATACTGCGACAGGGCGATGTGGACCTCCGCGAGCTGTTCGGCCGCCCTGAGATCATCTGGATGCAGCCCGATCCAATCGGTCAGACGCTTGACCGCGTCCTGCACCTTGGCGGCGCGTAGTTCGGCGCCCACGATCCGGAGCATCAGCATGCTCGACGGCGCCGTCTTGAACGCGTCCTCGTAGGCCGTGATCGCGTCCAGCGGGCGGTTGGCCGCCAGATAAGTGTCGCCCCGCAGTGCCCGGATGGCCGTGAAATCGCGATCTTGCGCCGCCAGCCGATCGGCCGTCGCGAGCGCGGCCTCGACCCCGGTGGATCTTAGATCGATCGTGACGAGATCCTGGTACAGTTGGTAGGTCCGGGGGCTCGCGGCGATCCCGGCGTTGATCATGCTCCGCGCGGATTCGAAATCGCCGGCATCGATCAACAGCGCGACAAGCTGGCGGCGCGCGCCCAGGATATTCGGGTCCTGCTTCAGTAACTCGGTGTAGGTCGTGATGGCTTCTTTTTTCTGGCCGAGCGATAGCTGCGCGGACGCGCGCAGGGCTCTCATTTCCACGCCAACGATCGTCTGGCCCTTCTCGGGTGTCGCGAGATCGAGCGCCTTCTGGGCGCTACCCGCCTTGATATAGGTATCCCCCAGAGCGGCCCTGATGCGCATGTTCGCCGGTTCAGCCTTGACCGCGCGTTCCAGCAACGCGATGGCCTGCGGCAATCTGCCCGACTGGACATAGGCCGATGCGAGCATGCTGAGCGCGGGTTCCGACGCGGGCTGTTTGGCCAGGATATCGGTCAGGGATTTCTCAGCCTCGGCTGTTTGCCCCTGCATCGTCTGGATCCGCGCGAGGTTGATCTTCGCGGGTGTGAAATCGGGCGATTTCTTTAACACCTGCGCGAAGACCGCCTGGGCGCCGGCCAGATCGACCTGCGACATCTTGAACAAACCTTCCAGGTTGCCCACGACATCGGTATCGCCTTGCGCGGCCCTGATCTTGGCCAGCGCGTCGGTGGTTTTCTTCGGATCGCCCGTCGCCAGCGCCGCGTAGAACAGCGCCTCTCCCACCGCCGGCAGTTTGGGCGACAGCTCGAGTGTGTGCTCGAGATCGCCCATGGCGGCGTCGGCATCCCCCATGCCCATCCGGACGGAGGCCAGACGGGTCTGCAGTCCCACATCGTTCGGCGCGAGGGCTTCGGCCTGCTGATAGGCCTTGATCGCGTCCGCCGGGCGATTGGCCGCGGCATAGGCCCGCCCAAGCAAATCGTAGGCTTCAGCATCGCCCTTTCCGGCATCGGCGACCCGCGACAGCGTTTCGATCACACTGTCCGGACGGCGCTTGGCGAACTGAATACGTGCCAGGACCTTGTACGCGATGAGATCGTTCGGTGACCGCTGCAAATATTTGCGGGCCGAGTCTTCCGCCTGTTCAAGCTGACCCAGTTGCTCCTTCACCACGGCCTGTAAATAGAATGCGCGGGGAATGCGGCTGATGTAGGGGGCGATTTTCTCGAGATTGGCGTCCGCGACCTTGTAATTCTTCGCCTGGGTCTCGACGACCGCGAGGAGGTAAATCGCATTGATGTTGCCTGGTGTCGCCTTCAACACGATATCGATATCAGATCGGGCGACATCGGATTTACCAAGCGCCAGCGCCAGACTGGCACGTTCCAGACGTGCCTGCATCGCGCTGGGCTGGTCCGCCACGAGACCGTTCAGAACCGCGAGCGAGCCGGCCGTATCATTCCGGAGTCGCAGCAATTGTGCCTTCGCCATCAGTGCTTCCACCGACTTTGGCTGGGCCGCGATCGCGCGGTCGATCTTGGCTTGCGCGGTATCCAGGTCCGCGCGCGCCGCCGCGATGCGGGCCTCGGCCAGAAGCGGTTCCACGGCGTCAGGCGCGAGTTTCCCGGCTTCGGCGAACGCGGCCTGCGCGTCTTCCACGCGCTTCAGTTCCGCCAGCGCATAGCCGCGATAAACCAGGATCGAAGCATCGACGCGCGGATTCTTGCCATCGGGCTTCAGGATTTCCAGAATCCGGTCGAATTTCCGTTGTGCTGTTAACGACTGTGCCAGCAGTTGCGCGGATTGGGCGGGATCAAAGCCGCGTTCCCGCGCCGCCATCGCCTCCCGTTCCGCGGCGATCGGGTCGCCGAGTTCCATCGCCACGCGGCCGAGAAAGTAATGCGCTTCCGCGTTCTGCGGATCAGCGCGGACGGCGTTGCGTAGTTCAATCTGCGCCGATTTCAGGTCGCCCTTTTGCATGGCGGTCCGGGCATTGGACAGGTAATCGGCGTGCGCGGCCAGCGGCCACGTGCCGAGCCACGCACCCATCACCATCCAGCCTGCTGACTTGTAGCGCATACCTTATACCCTCAATCGTTCAAGCCGTGGGTTGGTTCTCGACGGCGGTTCCGGCGTTGGGGTCGGACGCCTTGCCGGCATCGACGTCAAAGCCGTGCAGTTCCATCAGGCCGTACAGCGTGGGACGGCTCACGCCAAGAAGACGTGCCGCGGCCGACAGGATGTTGTTGCTGCGAGCCAGTGCGATCTGAATAACCTCCCGCTCCGCCCGTGCTCGCGCGGCGCGGATATCGAGGTCTGGTAGCGCGTCGCCTGGCGAGGCGAGTTCGAGGTCCATCAGGTCGATCTTACGGTGTTCCGCCATGACGACACCGCGCTTCAACCGGTTCTCCAGTTCACGGACATTGCCCGGCCAGTTATGCACCGACAAGGCGTGCGCCGCGGCCTCGGTGAAACCTCGAATGTTGCGGCCAAACTCCCGATTGAAGCGAGTCAGAAAGAAATTCGCCAGAAGATTGACGTCACCGCCGCGGTCACGCAGCGGCGGAATCCGGATGGTAACCGCGTTCATGCGATAGAACAGGTCACTGCGGAACACACCCTGGCTGATCCGCTCTTCCAGGTTGGCGTTTGTCGCGGATACGATTCGAACGTCGACCTGGATCTTTTGCCGTCCGCCAATGCGTTCGACGACCTGGTCCTGCAAGAAACGCAGCAGCTTCACTTGCAAGGGATGGGGCAAATCGCCGATTTCATCCAGGAACAGCGTGCCTTTGTTGGCGCTTTCGATCTTGCCGATGGATTGCTTCACGGCCCCCGTGAAGGCGCCTCGCTCGTGGCCGAACAATTCACTCTCAAGCAGGTTTTCCGGTATGGCACCGCAATTGATGGCGACGAACGGCTCCTTGGCACGCGGACCCAGCTCGTGCAGCGCCTGCGCCAGGGCTTCCTTGCCTGTGCCGCTTTCGCCCAGCAACAGGACCGGGACATTGGTCGTGGCCAGCCGCTCGACGTCGCGGCACACTTTCAGCATCCCAGGGTCGGTGGTGATGATCCGTTCGATCGGAGAGCGGGCCGGCCGCGCGACCAGACGGCGGTTTTCTTCCTCCAGCCGGTGCAGATTAAGCCCGCGTTCGATGATCGTGCGAAGAACCTCTATTTCGACCGGCTTTTCACAAAAATCATAGGCTCCGGCGCTGACGGCCTTCAACGCGTTGCGCCGTTCTCCATTGCCGGTGACGATGATGACTTTCGTCTGTGGCGCGATGCGCTGCACCTCTTCGAGGGTCGCGAGGCCTTCGCTGACACCATCCGGATCGGGTGGCAGGCCAAGGTCCATGATGACGACCGGCGGCGCTTCCTTGTTCACCAGATGAACCGCCTGCGGCCGTGCGTGGGCCATCAGCACCTCGTAATCCGGGAACGCCCAGCGATACTGGGAGCACAACCCTTCGTCGTCTTCGACGATCAACAGCTTTGGTTTGCTCATGATTCCTTTCCGTTAGGCCGGGGCCGCTCCCACCATGGAAGTTCGAACCGATGGCAGCATGACTCGCATCGTCGTGCCCTTACCAACGCGGCTGAGTACCAGCAAGTCACCTCCTGCCTCACGCAGCAGCTCTCTCGCCTGATAGGCACCTATACCATGCCCGCCGCTCTTCGTGGTTGAAAATGGACGGAACAGCTCGTCCCGCACAAATTCCGGGCTCATTCCATGTCCCTGGTCGCTGATATCGATCACCAAATTGAGCGATTCATCGCGCAGGCGCACATCGACGCCGGCATCAGCCGGGGAGGCCTCGATAGCGTTGTTGATCAGGTGGGTCATGACCGCGTCGAAAGCTTCCGGGTCGATCGCGATCCCCGCGCCATGATCGTCACCGTCGAACCGCAACGGCACGCGCCGGGCCATTCCGACCGCCTCCGTCACTTGCCGCAGCCGTTCCACTGGCGCGATCAACGCGTGGGTGCGTTCCTGCCGCTCCGCCTGCAGCCGCGACAGCAAACGGGTGATTTTCGCCACCGAGGCACGCACGGTCGCGAGCATGTCGCGCTGAAACTCAGGATTGCTGGCATGCACCTCGGCATTGGTGAGCAGCATGGAGAGCTGGCCGGATACGTTCTTGATGTCATGGATCACAAACGCGAAGCGCTGGCCGTACTCCCGGAGCTCCCGCGTCTGAGACAGGATCTGGGCGGCCCGTTGCTCGGCGACCCGGCTCGCCACCTCGCGGCCAATGACCCGGAGGAGGTCGTAGACCTCGCGGTCGAGCTTAAACTGGGCCCGCGGATGGGCAAGGACGACGAAGCCGATCAGGCTGCCAAAGTGATTAAGTGGTACGGCCAGCCAGGCGCGTGGCAGTTCTGGGAACCAGTCAAGGGTTTCGTCCTCCCGCCCGTCGAAAACCACGGTCCAGTCGCCATCCCGGAAGGCCGGGACCAGACTATGTCCGGGCGGTATCGGCGTGGTGACGGCCGGCATGTTCCAGGAACCCGCCCATTGGAAGGCAACCTCCTCGGGTGCGCGCACGAACAGAGCACCCGCCGGGCTGTCCACGACTTCGGCGACCGCGCGGATCGCCCGCCGAGGCAGCCCGACATGGGTTTCGGGCGTGGTCAGGGTATCGATGCAGCGGATCCACTCCAGGCGATAGTCGTAGCGGTGGGTAAAGAAGTTATCGACGATCCAGAACCGTATGTGCGATCGAACGGAACCCGAGGTCAGCAGGACCGCGATCGTCAGCATGCCCGCGAAAAGCAGGGACACCTCGGCGACCTGGCCCCAGGCCGCGTTAGCGACCCTCAATACCTCGCCGGTCGCGGCGAGCCCCAGGAGAAAGACGCCGCTCAAGACCAGTGTGAAGCTGTGGAACACCACGCCGCGGGAGATATGCAGCGCGATCTTCCAGCGGCGTTCCCGCGCGGCCGTGATGGCGATCAAAGGCACGGCGAGCGCGGTCGCCGGTGCCCGGCCTTCCAGCAATGGGCGGGAAATCTGCCGGAACAGGGCGGCATCCGCGTAGAGCATCAGGTCATAGAGGAACAAGGACCCGAGCGCGACGCACAGCAGGCTGATGTGCCAACGGGAGTCATCGGAGGTGTTGAAATACAGGTTCTCCAGCAGCAGGAGCCCTCCGACGGCGAAGCCCATACGCGCGGCGGTGCCCATCAGCCAGATGGTGGTTTGCCGCTGCTCGACGAAGATATCGACCAAGGGCATGCCACCGACGACGAGCAATGCCAGGAACCCCAGCGTCATGAGCACCTGACGCGTGTGCCGCTCGGTGCTGACCGATCGCAAATAAAGGTGGAGCAGAAACCCGTACCAGACGGTCCACCGGGCCAGTTCGAGCCAGCCCGCCAAACCCTCGGTGGGCGCTTCCCATTGCCAGGCGACGGCGGCTGCCCAGACAGCCGTGGCCAACGAGGCGGCGGCGAGCCATAGGGCGGTCCGGCTCCATGGGCGCCGCGCCAGGATCAGCCCGACCAGCAGCAGGTAAAGCGTTGCGCATCCGGCGTGCAGCAGGACGATCGCTGGAATGTCGCCCATCATGCGGCCATCCTATTCCACGGTTCGAGCCGGTGACAGACCGTGTGTCATCGCGGAGTTTTTCAGCGGTTTGGCGGGGTTCCCATGGGGCTGGTTCGTGACCGGAGGGTCCCGGGCGGTGGCAAGGCTGATCGAGGGCCGCCGACGATCACTCTCAGCGCGCGCCCTCACGGAACAGGATCACGCGGATCGTGGAGACGAAGATCAGCAGATCAAGCAGAAGGCCATGATTCTTAACGTAATAGAGGTCATAAGCCAACTTTTCCCGTGCATCCTCGACCGACGCCCCATAGGGGAAGTTCACCTGCGCCCAGCCCGTGATGCCGGGCTTCACGTAGGCACGTTCGTGGTAGAAGGGTATGACCTTCGCCAGCTCCTCGACGAAAACCGGCCGTTCCGGGCGGGGGCCGATCATGCTCATTTCGCCGCGCAAGACGTTCAGGAGCTGCGGCAATTCGTCAATGCGCGTTGACCGGATGAAGTTGCCGGTGCGGGTGATCCGCGGGTCCCGCTTCTGGGCCCAGATCGCCGTGCCGCCGGCTTCAGCGTCGAGGCGCATGCTGCGGAACTTCAGCAAGGTGAATGGCTTGCCAAACAGTCCGGTGCGTACTTGGCGGTAAAGGACGGGTCCGGGACTGTCACTCCGGATCATTAGAGCGACCAGCAGCATCAGCGGCAGGGTCAGCAGCAGTAGCGTCGCGCTGGCCGCGATATCGAACAGGCGCTTGATGGCTGCCAGCAGAGCCCCATTGCTAAAGCCCTCGGCGTTGATGAACCACTGTGCGTTAAGGGTGTCCAGGTTGATACGGCCGAGATGTGTTTCGTAGAAGGATGCCTCATTAAAGACGCGAATCCCGCGGAGTTTGCTGTCGCGCAGTTGATCCAGCGGGATCTCCCCGCCGCCGCCGGCAACGACCACACCCCAGATATTCTGCGACCGGAGCGCCTCGACCGTCAGAGGCATCGTGTTGTCGCGGTTGCTCAGCGCCTCATACAGGCCGGGTCCCTTGCCGCCGAGGTGTCGAATGAGCCGGGTCCCGTTCGGGCTGTCGCCCAGGATGAGGACGCGGCGCGCTGCCTGGCCGCGGCTGAAAACCAATCCGTAAAGAAGCCGGATGAAAAGCAGACCGACCAGCCAGAGGCTGAGCATCTTGGCGAGCCAGAACACGTCCTGGGCCGACAAGGACAAGCGCGGGCCTCCGCTGACAAGGACGATGGCGGGGAAGGCCACGAGGCCGGTGACCGTCGCATTGGTAAGAAGCCGGCGGCGGTCGAGGCAGACTTCTGGCCGGTAGAGACCGATGGTCGCCGCGGTCGCCGCGATGGTGAAAGTTAGGGCCACCGCGAGGTAGGTGCAGTTCTCCGTTAGATAGGGTGACGCGGTCGCGAGTAGCGTGAGTACGCCTGGCGCGGTCAGCATCCCGTAAATGAACAGAAAAGAGAGCGCCAGCTCAAGCAGCCCAAGCAGGGCCATTTCCAGTGGCACATATTGCGCCATGATGCGCGTCACAAATTGCCTCCCTGGCGTGGCAGCGTATCGCGGGTATATTACAGATCTTGCGCAACCATAAGATGTAGTAGGTCTATATCTTGCACTTGATACCTTCTGAGACGTGAACACGACGAACTGTCTCGTCCAGAAATTTAAATGTTTTGCCCCCCAAGGTCAATGTTTGAATCGCTCCAGGCGCGAGAATTGTCGAATGGTCACACGATCGGCGTTGGCAACCCAGGTCATGAACCCCTTTTGTGTACTGTACCCTACTATATCCGAAGGACAAGGCGCGCGGGTCAACGGACAGATGCCATCTGGGTGTCTTAACAACCATGCTTCACACTGGAATTTCAGCATTCACGTTCCCGTTGATATGCGATCCTCGGCCTGATATAGGAGCGCTTCGCGAACGGAGAGCCGCCGCACCTCCTATCCGCAGGGTGTCATGCGGCCTGGAGGCGTGTAGCTCATTGGCAGAGCACTGCTATCACATGGCAGGGGAGTTGGTTCGATTCCTTCCGCGCCTACCAAATGACGCGATCTGGGCCACCGCTACAACCGACAATGGGGTCACCGTGATACGCATCTCGCGCGTCTTAGCCGCCTTGCTCGCCGCCGCCACGATAGTTCCGCTAGGTGCCTGTTCCGGGGGAACACCGGGTTCCGAGACAATCACGGCGGAGACCGTGCGCCCAGCCGCGCCGCGGCAAGCTGACGGCTATGTGATTGGTGCTGGCGATCAACTCAGCGTGTTCGTCTACCGCAACCCCGACCTGAGCGAGGCGGGGGTCGCCGTACGCCCGGACGGCCGTATCTCGACACCCCTGATCGACGACATCCTCGCATCCGGCAAGACCCCAACTCAACTCGCGCGTGAGATCGAGGGGCGGCTGAAGAAATTCGTCCAGGAACCCAATGTCACCGTGATCGTGCGCGGCTTCATCGGGCCAACGGACCGCCAGGTTCGCGTTCTGGGCGAAGCCACGGAGCCGGTGTCGATCCCCTACCGGGAGCATATGACCCTGTTGGACGTGATGATCGCGACCAAGGGATTGACCAAGTTCGCGGCGGGCAACCGGGCCAAGATCGTCCGCGTCGACCGGGCGGGCAAGAGCCAGGAAATCCGGGTACGTTTGGCGGACCTCATCAAGGACGGCGATGTCAGTCAGAATGTTGAAATGATGCCGGGC
>Ga0302322_100006133_pt1 | contig 10623 bp, 8 predicted proteins | sample Fen_T0_2_FD_203757 | JGI IMG/M metagenome (GOLD analysis project Ga0302322, IMG submission 203757) | Peat permafrost microbial communities from Stordalen Mire near Abisko, Sweden - Fen_T0_2 | ecosystem: Environmental > Terrestrial > Soil > Wetlands > Permafrost | place: Sweden: Abisko... | reverse complement strand
AGATCGTCCCACAGCACCAGCGCACGCTCCTGCCGCCGGCGCCGGAACAGCAGCCAGCCGGCGAGCAACCCCGCCCACGCAAACAATGCCGCCGCCGCCATCGCCGCGATCTGCCACGCCGGCAGCCTGTCGAGCCGCCATTCCTGCCACAGTGAACGCTGCCGCTGGTAGTTGAAGCCGACGACATTGCGCCGCCAGTTGTGGTTGAGCGCATCCCACGCGAGCTGCACGTTCTTCACCCACGACGCATCGAGCCGGGCGAGGAACGGCACGCGCTCGCCCGCAGGCAGCGCGCCACCCAGGCCATTCTCGATGCGCGAGGGCGACACGGCGGCCGTCGGATCGTAGCGCTGCCAGCGGCCGTCGATCAACACTTCCGCCCACGCGTGCGCGTCGGACTGGCGCACGATCATGTAGTTGCCGCGCGGATTCATTGCGCCGCCCTGATAGCCGGTCACGATGCGCGCGGGAATTCCCGCCGAGCGCAGCAGCACGACGAACGCGCTCGCGTAGTGTTCGCAAAAGCCGCTGCGCGTGTCGAACAGGAATTCGTCGGCGGTGTCCTCCTTGAGCAGCGGCGGCGACATCGTGTAGACGAAATTCTCGCGGTTGAACCATGTCAGCACGGCGGCGATCAGCTGCCGGTCGTCCGGATATTGCGCACGCAGCTCCAGCGCCAGCTGCCGGGTTCGCGGATTGCGGTCCGGCAGCCGCAGGTTGGCGGGAGCGTCGAACCGCGCGTTGGCCGGATACGACGAAAGCAGGATCGATTGCTGCACGTAGCGCAGCGGCTGCGTGAGCGGTGAGCGCGACAGCAGCTGCTGATCGCGTGTGAGGATGGCGAGGGGACCGCTGGTGCCGGTTTCCGCGCGCGGCATTGCGGACGGCAGGTCCAGCGCGAACAGCCAGATGCGGTGGGACGGCTCCAGCGTGACCGTGTAGTTAACCACCGCATTGTCGGCCGGCGCCGGCACGCCGCCATACTGAAGGCCGCCCGCGGTCCATTTCCGGCCGTCGAAGCGCGACAGCACCGGGCCGCGCCAGTAGCGCTCGCGTGACGGCGGCACCGGCCCGTCGAAATCCACGCGGAACGCGACATCGTCCGACAGCGAGAGCTCGCTGATCTGGCCGGGCTCCATCGTTTCGGACAGCCCCGTCTGTGCCGAGTGGTCCGACGGCAAGCCCCACAGCGGCGCGGCGAGCCTCGGGAACAGCAGGAACAGCAGGACGGCGATCGGCGCGCCCTGCAGGATCATGAGGCCGCTGCGCCGCAGCGCCGCGCCGCGGGCTGCGCCAACCGCCGCGACGCCGGTGCCGTCCGTCATCGCGTCGAGCGTCGCGCCGACCAGCACGACGGCCGGGAGCACCGCGATGGCCGCCAGCAACGATTGTCCGTAGAAGAACGGCGTGATCAACAGGAAGCACGACAGGCACACGAGCAGCGTGCCGTCGCGGATCGTGCGTGTTTCCAGGAACTTGATGGCGACCAGGATGTAGAGGAACGCGACCGACGGATCGCGGCCCGACAGGTAGCCGAAGGAGCTGCGCACCGCGAACGCCGCGGCGACGGCGAACAACACAAGCGTCCAGGAGGGGATGCGCGGCGGCGGCGCCAGCGGCCGCTGGCGGTCCTGGCGCAGCACGACGAGGCGCACGACGACCAGCAGCACGCCGGTCACTGCAACCCAGATGGGCAGATGCGGCGCCTGCGGCAGCTGGGCCGACAGCAGCAGCGCGCCCAGCCACCCGATCTGGCCCGACGTCAACTGCGCGCGATCCTGCGTGGCCGCCATTGGCGCGCGACGCCGGAATCCCAGCGCGGTCGCGATGCTCACGCGCCGGTCTCCTTCGGAAACAGCGCGAGCGCCGACAATGCGCTGCGGCGATGCTCGCGTCCCTGCGATCCCGGAAGACTCGTGCCGGGCAGCGCCAGCGCAAAGGGCCGCGCGGCGCGTTCGGCGGCCATCACCCACGCCGTAAGCCGTGACAGCCGCGCCTCGTTGCCGAGCGACGCGGGCAGCGCGTTCCATGCAAGCATGACCGGTCCGCCGCCGCCGACACCGTCGAATTCCTTCGTGAACCAGCCGGCGCCGCGCGCAACGGCCTTCCACGCGACGCGCTGCGGCGGGTCGCCGCGCTGGAACTCGCGCAATCCTGCCAGGTCAGCGTCCTCGCTGTGGCGGCCGGTGGCCAGCGCATCCTGACCCGACGGGCCGGACGGCAGCGGCGGCGCGCCGATCTCCACGGCCGGATAGACGATTCCCGAGAGCGGGAAATGCACGTAGGCCCAGCCCCGCCAAAGGCCCATCGGGTAGTTCGAGGACAGCGTGACGCGTCCCAATGGCTGGCGGCCTCGCGCCGGCGCGAGTGCCTCGAGGTTCAGCGTCAGCGCCGCGCCGGCCGGAACATCGCCGATGGCGTGGGCGTCCGCGGCCGACAGCGTCACGGCGGTGCGCGCCACCGCGCCGCCGTGCAGCGCAAGCGTGAACACGACGTGGCCTCCGGCGAAGGTCTCGCCGGCCGACAACGGCGTGACCTCGATCCCCGCCAGGTTGCGAAACGTGTGCAGCAATGCTGCCGCCAGCAATCCTGCGAGCAGGAACGCGACGCCGATCCCCAGCGTCAGCGAATAGTTGAGCGATGCGACGAGCATCGTCGCGACCGTGGCGAGCAGCGCCCACCCGCGGCGCGTGGGAAGAATGTATATGCGTGAATGGCGCAGGACCACCGGTTCGTGATCGGACGGCGCCCCGCGGAACGCGCGCTGGCGTGCGCGCGCGACCCAGCCGGAAAGCCACGGCCCGTTGCGAGTGGCGTCCATACCGCGGACCGGCGTCCGCTGCCCTACGGCAACGGAACGGCGCGCACCAGTGCCTGTGCCTGCACCGCTCCCGCGCGCGTTCCGCCCGCCAGCCGATGCCCGGCAACGGCGGGGAAAACCGCCTGGACGTCCTCGGGCAACACCATCGGCCGCCCGGCGATCAGCGCCCAGGCGCGCGCCGCGGCGAGCAGCATCAGCCCGGCACGCGGGCTCAAGCCGTGGCGGCCGCCGTTGTCCCCGGCACTGGCCGAGTGACCCCGCGAGGCGGCCAGAAGCGCCTGCACATAGTCGAGCAGCGCCGGGGCGACGTGGATTTCCGAGGCTTCGCGCTGCCAGTCGGCCAGCGTTGCCGAGTCGGCGGCGGGCGGCGTGTCGGCAATGCGGATGCGCCGATCGCCGCTGACCAGCAGTTCGCGCTCGGCGGCCGGATCCGGATAGCCCAGTTCGATGGCCATCAGGAAGCGGTCGAGCTGCGATTCCGGCAGCGGATACGCGCCGATCTGCTCGACCGGATTCTGCGTCGCGATCACGAAGAAGGGATCGGGGAGCTTGCGCGTCTGGCCGTCCTGCGACACCTGCCGCTCTTCCATCGCCTCGAGCAGCGCGCTTTGCGTCTTGGGCGGCGCGCGGTTGATTTCGTCGGCCAGCACGACCGAATTGAAGATGGGGCCGGCGTGGAAGCGGAACGACTGCGCGCGCTCGTCGAAGATCGAAACGCCCAGCACGTCGGCGGGCAGCAGGTCGCTGGTGAACTGGATGCGCGAATACTTGAGGCCGAGGGTGGCCGCCAGCGCCTGCGCCAGCGTGGACTTGCCGACGCCCGGGATGTCCTCGATCAGCAGGTGGCCGCGGGCCAGCATGCAGGCCAGCGAGAGCTTCAGCGGCTCGTCCTTGCCGACCACGATGCGTCCCAATTGCTGCAGGACGGCGGCCAGGCGGCCGGCGGCGGGCGTGTTGGCCTGGGAGGCGGGGCGGACGGTCATTGGGGGACTTTCTATCCTTGGATGGTTCGGGGCATGCAAGTTTCCTGCCACTCTAACCGTGCGTCCACGCCTCGTCACGACCGGCGGGCCCGGGTTAAACTCCGTTTGGCGGTTGCCGAGGACGGACAAGAGCGTACGCGATCCTTCCCGGCAACGGTTCGTCCGCGGCGGGTCCGCAAAGTTCACCGACCATCACTCGATATTCTCCAGCCCGTTCACGCGCCGTGACCACCGCGTTCGTCACCCACCCTGTCTTCAGCCTGCACGAAATGGGGCCGTACCACCCCGAGTGCCCGGAGCGCATCGCGGCCATATCCGATCGCCTGATCGCTTCTGGGCTCGACGCCTACCTGCACCATTACGCCGCGCCCGCGGCGACCTACGAGCAGATCGCCCGCGCCCACGACACGCTGTACATCCGCGAAGTCGAGGCCGCCGTTCCGGAATCGGGGCTGCACTTCATCGACGCGGACACCGCGCTCAATCCGCACACGCTCGAAGCTGCCCGCCACGCGGCCGGCGCCGCGGTCCTCGCCGTCGACATCGTCATGCGCCGCGAATGCCGCACGGCGTTCTGCGCGGTGCGCCCGCCCGGCCATCATGCAGAGCGCAATCGAGCGATGGGCTTCTGCATTTTCAACAGCGTCGCCGTCGGTGCGGCGCATGCGATGGCCGCGCACGGGCTCGAGCGCGTCGCCATCGTCGACTTCGACGTGCATCACGGCAACGGCACCGAGAACATCTTCGCGGGCGATCCGCGCGTGCTGATGGTCTCGACGTTCCAGCATCCGCTCTACCCGTATTCGGGCATCGAGGATCCGGCGCCCAACATGGTGAACGTCCCGCTCGCGTCGGGCAGCGGCGGGGAGGAATTCCGCGCCGCGGTGCGCGACTACTGGCTGCCCGCGCTCGAAGCGCATCGGCCCCAGCTCATCCTGATCTCGGCCGGCTTCGACGCCCACCGGGAGGACCCGCTCGCCGGGCTCAAGTTCGTCGAGGCCGACTACGCCTGGGTCACGCGCGAACTGATCGCCGTGGCGGAGCGCCATGCGGAGGGGCGCGTCGTGTCGATGCTCGAGGGCGGCTACGCGCTTTCCGCGCTGGGCCGCAGCGCCGCCGAACACGTGCGCGAGCTGCTCGCGTGCTGAGCGCGGGTTAACGGCCGCGCCGCCCGCCCAGGGCGACTACGACGGTGAGCATTGCCAGCAGCGCCAGCGCCGTTTCGGACAGCGTGGGGATGGCCGTCAGGGCCCCTGGACCCGGAAACCCGACGAACAGAGTGGCGCCGGCATCGGCAATGGCCGCGGCGGTCTGCGCGTTGTAGAACCCGGGCGCGCCGCCGCCGCCGCCGGAGCGCGGAATCGTGTTCACCTGATTGCCGTTCGCAATCGCGACGACGTTGACGGTGACGTTGCACGACGCCGATGCATTCAGCGCGGCGCCCGCCAACCCGAAACTCGTTGCACCGGCCGGCGCGGTCAATGCACCTCCACAGGTGTTCGAGACAACGGGTGACGTACCAAGCACAACGCCCGCGGGCAGGAAATCGGTGAATCCCAACCCGGTGAAGACGGCGCCCGCCGGCGCGGGCGAACACGCGGCCGCGGGCGCGGTGACAGTCACGGTCAGCGTCGTGGTGCCGCCCACAGCGAGTGTCGTCTGCGCAAAACTCTTGCCGATGACCGGACCGCGCGGCGTCGTGACATCCTCATTGGTGACCAGGATGGTGTTGCCGCACGCGTCCTTCGTACTGAAATACGCACGATAGGCGCTTCCCACCGCGAGCACTTCGGGCGAACTGAAGTTGCCGGTGTTGGGCAGTCCGTCGACGAGCACGCCGTTGCCGTTCGCGTAGACGCCCGCCGGCGGCGTCCAGGTCAGGCCGTCGTCGGCGGACTCGACGTAATAGATCTGCTTTTCCAGCCGCGCGGCGGTGGTCCAGTCGCGGAACGTGTAATAGGCGCCGAGAGCGGCGCCCTGCTGCAGCGTGCGGCCCGCGTTGTGGACAAACGCAGGTGTCGACGCCGGAAAGGCCGCACACTGGTTGGCGCCGGGATTCGGAAGCATCCAGCAATACGCCGTCCCCGTGAACAAGTCGGCCTCGCTGGTCCCCCATACGCCGGACAGCACGGGCCGCGTGGCATCGGTATACGCGTAGCGACCCATGCCGCCGCCGAACAGCAACGGATTGATCGGCGGACCGCTGTTGTACTGCGTGTCCTGACGTAGATAGAGGTTGCCGTTGACCATGCCGAACGAACCCACCATGTTGCCGCCGGGGCCGACCGGCGCGTCGGTCAGCGTCGGCAGCGGGCCGCGCTGGACGACGTTCAGGTTGTTGATGTTCGCGCCGATGTTCCACACGTTGGCGTTGTAGTTGTAGCGGCCCGTGCCGGCTTCGTTCGGGGACCAGATCGTGAGAAACCACTCCGCGCCGATCTTGTCGACGCGCAGGTAGTTCACCGACGGCTCGGCGGTCGCGCCGACGCTCGGAAGCTGCGTCCACCAGCTCGCCGGCGGGTTCAGCTTGCCCAGCGTCGTGAAATTGATGCCGTCGCTGGAGGTCGCATGCGCGACGTCCGCGACCTGCATGTCGGACGGATTCTGCGTGTCTCCGCCATCCAGCACCCAGAGGTGATAGAGCGAGTCCTGCGGGTTGAACGTCGCGGTGAAGCGCAGCGAGTTGAGCGAGGCAGGATGCAGCGGCTGCCCGAGGGGCACACCGTCCAGCCGGACCGTCGACGTGGACAGCGGAAAGGCAACCGGCGCTCCCGGCGCGGGCGTCGCGATGGCGACGGCGAACAGCGCCGCCGCGGCGAGCCGTACGGCCCGGACAAGGCGGTCCAGGCCCCGGAAGCGGAGATTGCGGGTGCGCAGATCGGCAACGGCTGGAAGAGGAATACACGCAGTCACGGCAGGCTCCATGCGATTTGCTGAACAGACTTATACCCATGCCCGGTGCGGCTCACAAGCGTCGCGGCAGCCGCTGCCGCCGGCCGGGCCGCGGCATCGGTAGAATGGCAATGGGCGACGTGCCGCGCGTGGCGGCGGCCGTGGTGTCGGACTTGCACAGGAGCAGCCAATGGACGACGGTAGGCCAATGCATCGGCGGCGGTTCCTCACGACCTGCGCGGTGCTGGGCGGCGCCGGATTTCTTCCCTCTGACGCCGTGCGGGCCGACACGCCGCCGCGCCTCTACGCGCGGACGCGCCTGATAGACGTTCACGGCCGGCCCATTCGCCTGCGTGACCTGGCCGCCGATACCAATTACGTTTTCCAGTATCCCTACGCCGCCACGCCGTGCCTGCTGGTCAAGCTTTCGCGCACTCCTTCGCCCTCGGTAAACCTGACGCGCGTCGACGGCACCGGCTATGCATGGCAGGGCGGCGTGGGATCGGAGCGCAACGTCGTCGCGTTCTCCGCCATTTGCGCGCACAAACTTGCCTACCCGACCCGCGAGGTGTCGTTCATCCGTTTCCAGCGCGAACGCTCGGCGACGTCCGCCGCGCAGGTCATCCATTGCTGCGCCGATCACAGCGTCTACGACCCGGCACAGGGCGCGCGGGTGCTGGCGGGGCCGGCGCCGCAGCCGCTGGCGGCAATCCTGCTCGAGAACGATGCCGACGACGACGGCCTGTACGCGCTCGGCACGCAGGGCGCCGAGCAATTCGACGCGTTCTTCGAGAAATACCGGATGAAGCTCAACCTGGAGTACGGCCGCGAATCCGGACGCGTGGCGGTGAACGGCACCGCGACGCTGCGCGAACTCACCGCCTACTGCCGGACGACAATCCAGTGCTAGAAACGCCCGACGCGGCGATCGTCGTCACGGGCTTGCGCAAGAATTACCGCGAAGTCGAGGCGGTCAAGGGCATCTCCTTCGCCGTCCGCGCGGGGACGACCACGGCGCTGCTGGGCGGCAACGGCGCGGGCAAGACGACGACGCTGTCGATGCTGCTCGGCGTGCTCACGCCGACGGCGGGCTCGATCTCGGTGCTGGGATGCGACATGCTCCGTGACCCGTTCCTGGTGCTGCCGCGGATGAACTTCACGTCGCCGTACGTCGACCTGCCGCGGCGCCTGACGGTGGGCGAGAACCTGCGGGTCTTCGCCGACCTGTACGGCGTGCGCGAGCCGCGGACGCGCATCGCCGAACTCGCCGGCGAGTTCGATCTGAGGGAGCTGCTCGCGCGGCCCTACGGCAACCTGTCGGCCGGCCAGCGCACGCGTGTGTCGCTGGCCAAGGCGCTGCTCAACCGTCCTGAAGTGCTGCTGCTGGACGAGCCCACGGCCTCGCTCGACCCGGACATCGGCGACCGCATGCGCACGTATCTCGAGCGTTATCAGCGCGAGAGCCGCTGCACGATGCTGCTCGCGTCGCACAACATGGGCGAGGTCGAGCGGATGTGCGACGACGTGATCATGCTGCGCGAGGGAAGGGTGGTGGACCAAGGCTCGCCGCGGGACCTGATCGCGCGATATGGTCGCGAGAACATGGATGAGGTGTTCCTGGACATCGCGCGCGGCGGCGGCGAGGAGTCCGACCTGGGCGGACCCACACCGGAAGTGGCGGCCTGAGGCGATGCAGCCGGCGACTGGAACCGCGACGGACCTCTATCCGCAGCGCGGAGCGATGGCGTCCGCGCGCCGCGTGCGCGCGCTGATCCGCAGGCACGCGTACCTGCTGCTCAAGTCGTGGCCGCGCCTGGTGTCGATGGCCTACTACCCGACGGTCACGATGGTGCTGTGGGCGTTCCTGACCCTCTACCTGAAGCCCACCAACAGCTTTCTCAAGGATGCGCCGGGGTTCTTCATCGGCGCCGTGCTGCTCTGGGACGTGCTGTTCCGCGGCCAGCTCGGCGTCTCGCTCACGTTCATCGAGGAGATGTACTCGCGCAACCTGGGCAACCTGTTCGTGAGCCCGCTGCGCCTGTCCGAATTCATCGCGGGCCAGCTGACGATGAGCGTGTTGCGCACGCTGATCGGCGTCGGCGGCGCGTGCGTCTTCGCGTGGCTGCTGTTCCGTTATTCGATAATTTCGCTGGGCTTTCCGCTGATTGCATTCTTCTGGCTGCTGCTGGCCTTCGGCTGGAGCATCGGCCTCGCGGTATCGGCGATGATCCTGCGCTTCGGGCTGGGTGCGGAGGAACTCGCTTGGGCGGCGATATTCATCCTGGCGCCAGTGTCGGGCGTCTACTACCCGATCGGCGTACTGCCCGGGTGGCTCCAGCCGGTGGCGTGGGCCTTGCCGTCGGCGCACGTCTTCGAAGGCATGCGCGGCGTGCTGCTGGAAGGCACGTTCGCGTGGAGCCACTTCTGGTCCGCGTTGATGCTGGACGGCGTCTACCTGTGCCTGGGCGCCTTCGTGTTCCGCCTCGCGGTCAAACACGCGCGCATTCACGGCAGGCTGCTGCAGATGGGCGAGTAGTCAGCCGAGGACGAGCGCTGCGACAACGCGGCGATCCTCGGCAATGAGGATGTTGAACGTGCGGCACGCCGCGCGCGTGTCCATGACCTCGACGCCGACGCGCGCTTCCGACAACGCATGCAGCAGCCGCGGATGAGGAAAGCGCTGCGTGGTACCCGTGCCGAGCAGCACCAGTTCCGGGCGATGCTGCAGCAGCCCCGCGAATTCGCTTTCCGTCAGCGCCGCGAACCCGGCGGACGCCCAGCCGGTCGCGACGGCATCCGGCGTCACGACCAGGTTTTGCCGGTAATCGGTCTCGCCGATGCGCACCCAGTCGGTACCCAGGGCCTTGATGACGTTGGCGGAGGGCGTCTGCAGATGAAATTTCATGGAAGGCGACGGGTCGGGTGAAACAGTTGTGCGTTGCGGCAAAACGCGTCCGCCGCTAGAATAATACGAGAGTCGAGGTAATCCCCTCTTCTGACGTCGCTCGGACGGTTCCGGGCGCTTACGCAAGGAAGACCCGCATGGCCCCCCCACGCAGTGCAGCCCCGCTGGAAACGCAGTTCGCGCGCATCGAGCGCCTGCCCCCATACGTCTTTTCGATCACCGCCGAATTGAAGATGGCGGCACGCCGCCGCGGCGAGGACATCATCGACTTCGGCATGGGCAATCCGGACGGCCCCACGCCCAAGCACATCGTCGACAAGCTGGTCGAGAGCGCACAGCGCCCCGATACCCACGGCTATTCCGTGTCGAAGGGCATCCCCCGCCTGCGCCGGGCAATCTGCCACTGGTACCAACGCCGCTGGGGCGTGGAATTCGACCCCGAAACCGAGGCGATCGTCACTATCGGCTCGAAAGAGGGCATCGCGCACCTGGCGCTGGCCACGTTGGGCCGCGGCGACACCGTGCTGGTGCCCAACCCCAGCTACCCGATCCACATCTACGGCCCGGTGATCGCGGGCGCCGACATCCGGCACGTGCCGATGGCGCCGGGCATCGACTTCTTCGAGGAACTGGAGCGGACGATCCACAACAGCTTCCCCAAGCCCAAGATGCTGATCATCAACTTCCCGTCGAATCCGACCGCGCAATGCGTCGAGCTGCCGTTCTTCGAGAAGATCATCGCACTGGCGAAGGAATACGGCATCTACGTCGTACACGACCTGGCGTACGCCGACATCTGCTTCGACGGATGGAAAGCGCCTTCGATCATGCAGGTGCCCGGCGCCCGCGACGTCGCCGTGGAATTCTTCACGATGTCGAAGAGCTACAACATGGCGGGCTGGCGGATCGGCTTCATGGTGGGCAACCACAACCTCGTCAACGCGCTTGCGCGCATCAAGGGCTATCACGACTACGGCACGTTCACGCCGCTGCAGGTGGCGGCGATCGCCGCGCTGGAAGGG
>Ga0302322_100006131_pt1 | contig 10626 bp, 9 predicted proteins | sample Fen_T0_2_FD_203757 | JGI IMG/M metagenome (GOLD analysis project Ga0302322, IMG submission 203757) | Peat permafrost microbial communities from Stordalen Mire near Abisko, Sweden - Fen_T0_2 | ecosystem: Environmental > Terrestrial > Soil > Wetlands > Permafrost | place: Sweden: Abisko... | reverse complement strand
CGCGTGCTCGCCGGGGGCAGAGAGGCGGTTTGGCTCGTTCATCGGGCTACGTCCTGCGCGGCCGCTCGCCCGGGCTCCGACGACCCTGCACGAGCACGCTCAGCGCGAAGACGAGCCCGCCCAGCACGCCGACGAGCGGAGTGACGAGGACGACCCCTGCGAGCAGGACGAGGAACCCCCCGATGATCGACCCGCCGTACACCACGAGCTTGCGGCCAGGCGTCGCATTCAGGTCGGCCGCGCGCGGCGGCTCGATCGCGCGGATCAGCGCCCCCTCGTAGGCCGTGCCCGAGGCCATCCCGAGGATGTGCTCGGCATCGGTCGAGAGCGCCTCGGCCACTTCGGGCGTGACCAAGTCGGCCACGACGGCCGCGGCAGCCGCGTCGGCCAACGCCTCCGCGATGGCGGCGCGGTCCTGGGCGGTCCCCTCGGACAGGCCCCAGTTGAGCGCGATCCAGGTGGGATGGAGCGTGCCCTCCGCGTACCGGCCGAGCACCAGGTTGCGGGCCTCGGCGCGCGCCTCGCCCAGCAGGACGCTCCGGCCGGAGGCCTCGGCGGCCGCCTCGGCCGCGTCCATGGAGGTCCGCCGGTGCTCCGGGTCCTCTCGCAGGAGCCCGATGCGGGCGAGCTCGGCTGGCGTCAGGTCGTTGAGGCGCTCGAAGAGCGCGTCCACGCGGACGCGCGCGGCGTTCTCGCCCTCGGGTCCCGTGCCCAGCCTGTGGCCCCCCTCGTCGCTCATGCCGCGATGATGCGCTCAGGCGCCCGCGGCGTCGAGGGCCTCCGCGATGATCTTGAGCGCAAGCTCGACCTCGGCCGCGGTCGTGTTGAGCGGCGGGATGATCCGCACGACGTTCACGTACGAGCCCGCGGTCAGGATCATCAGCTTGCGGTCGAAGCACTCCGCCTGCACGCGCTTCGTCAGCGCGGCGTCCGGCACGCGGCCGTCGCCCTCGCCCGGCTTCACGAACTCCAGCGCCACCATGAGCCCAAGACCGCGCACGTCGCCGATGGAGGGGTGCCTGGCCTGCAGCGCGCGGAGGCCCGCGAGAAACTGCTCGCCGCGCTCGCGGGCGTTGGCGACCAGGCGCTCCTCCTCGATCACGTCGAGCGTGGCCAGGGCCGCCGCGCACGAGATGACGTTGCCGCCGTAGGTGCCGCCGTGGGAGCTGGGCGAGAACTTGGCCATGATGTCCGCCCGGGCGATGATTCCCGAGAGCGGCAGGCCCGACGCGATCCCCTTGGCCATGACGAGGATGTCCGGCTCGACGTCCCAGTGGCGCACTGCGAACAGCTCGCCGGTGCGGCCGAAGCCCGTCTGGACCTCGTCCGCGATCAGCAGGATGCCGTGCTGCCGGGTGATCTCGCGCAGGCGCGGGAGGAAGCCCGGCGGCGGCACGATGTATCCGCCCTCGCCGATGACCGGCTCAATGATGATCGCCGCGACCTTGTCCGGGTACACCAGCTGGTGGAACAGCAGGTCGAGCTGCGCCTCCCAGTCGCAGGTGCACGCCGACGGGTCGTGGGCGCCGCCCGACGCGCGGTAGCAGTACGGGTAGCTCGCGTGGTAGATGGAGCCCGGCAGCGGCTCGAACGCGCCGCGGTAGACGTCCTTCGCCGCGGTGAGCGCCATGGTCTGGGCGGTCCGGCCGTGGAACGAGTAGCGGAAGGCGATGATCGCGGGACGCCCGGTCGCGATGCGCGCGAGCTTGACCGCCGCCTCGACCGCCTCGGCGCCCGAGTTGGAGAGGAACGCCTGCCAGGGGCCGCCCGGCAGCACGTGCGCCAGCCGCTCGTAGAGGCGCAGCCCGGGCTCGTGGTAGACGATGTTCTGCTGACCGTGGAGCAGCTTGGCCGCCTGGTCCTGGACGGCCTTGACGACGCGCGGATGGGCATGGCCGGTGTTCGTGACGCCGATGCCGCACGTGTAGTCGAGGTAGCGATCGCCGTCGCGGGTGACCAGCCACGAGCCCTCGCCGCGCTCGACTTGGAGGTTGAAGATGCGGCCCCAGACGGGCGGAACAGCGGCGGTGTCGGGCCAGGTCTCGGCGGGGGAGGGAGCGGTCTGCGTCATCGGTCGGTCCTCCTGGAGGAGTTGGGGCGGCTGCCGAGCGTGGGTCGGGTCAGAACGTGGGCGGCGTGTTGATCCACAGCACCCGGGTCTCGGCGTGGCCGAGCGCCTCGATGCGGTGGTCCACGGAGGACGGGAAGGTCAGCGCGTCGCCGGGCTCGAGGCGGTAGAACTCGTGCGGCTCGTCGAGCCACACGCCGAGGGACCCCGCGAGCACGTACATGAACTCCTCGCCCACGTGGCGGTAGTAGCCGTCGGACGAGGCGCCCGGCGCCAGGACGAACAGCTGCGACTCGAGCGCCGTTGGGACGGCGAACAGGTCCTCGATCCGGATGCCCCGACCCGCGTCGAGGACGCGGCGCTCGGCGGGCCGGACCAGTCGGCCGCTCGCCGGCGCATCGGCGGCGAGCAGCTCGCCAACCGTCCGGCCGTACGCCTCGACGAGCCGGCGGAGGGCCGCAAGCGAGACGCCCGTGACCCCGCGCTCGAGCGACGAGATGAACGAGGTGGAGAGCCCGCTTCTCTCGGCGGCGTCGCGCAGGGTGTAGCCGCACGTCATGCGGAGCTGGCGAAGTTGCGAGCCCGCCGGCCACGAGCGACGGTCCGGCTCGCCACCGGACGCCGTGGGAGTCGCGCCCGGGTCGGCACGGCTGTCCGCGGCCGCGGCCTCGTCGGGCACGTCGGCCGCGGCCATCGCGCGGTGGCGGCCGCCCGTGGCCGTGTCGCCGGTCTGGCCCGCGCCGTCGAGCATGCGCCTGATCGCGGCCGCGTTGAGCCCGTCCACGGTCCGCCAGGTGCGGATCCGCTGCAGGCGCTCGACGTCACCGGCGAGATACCGGCGCGCGCCGCCGGCCGTGCGCACGGGACGCACGAGGCCCTGGCGCTCCCACTCGCGCAGCGCGGACGGGGAGGCGCCCACGAGGCGTGCCGCCTCCTCGATGCCCACCGCCCCGAGCGGCGCCGCCGGGGAGGGACGAGGCCCCTCGGCGAGTCGATCCATCAGCGCGGCTTCCGCCGCCCCGCGAGCGTCGTCAGGGCGACCGCGCCCACCGCGACCAGGAAGATGCTGGTGCCGATGACGTTCACCTGGACCGGGATGCCGATGCGCGATGCCGCGTAGATGTACATCGGGAAGGTCTGCGTGTTGCCGGAGGTGAAGTTGGTGATCACGAAGTCGTCGATCGACAGGCTGAAGGCGAGCAGGGCCGCGGCGACGATGCCCGGGAGGATGAGCGGGAACGTCACTCGCCAGAACGTCTCCCACTCGTTGGCGTAGAGGTCGCCCGCCGCCTCCTCGAGCTGGCGCGGGAAGCCCGCGAGCCGGGCCCGCACGGTGACCACCACGTAGCTGATGTTGAACATGACGTGCGCGATCAGGATGGTCAGGAAGTTCAGGGGGAAGAAGGGCGGCGCGCCGATGGACACGAACATCGTGAGCAGCGAGGCGCCCATGATGATCTCCGGCGTCGCCATGGGAATGAAGATCAGCGAGTTCATGAGGCCCTTGCCCCGGAACCGGTATCGCTCGAGGGCGAGGGCAATCAGCGTGCCCAGCGCGGTGGCGATGGCGGTCGAGAGGAACGCGATGATCAGGCTGAGCACCACGGCGTCGGCTAGACCTGGCGGCCCGAACGGGTCGAGCCAGTACTTGATGGTGAAGCCCTGCCAGACCGTGTTGCTCTTGCCCGCCGGGTCGTTGAAGCTGAAGGCGATGATGACCGCGATCGGGAGCAGGAGGTAGATGACCGCCAGGAGCGTGTAGACGACGAGCGACCAGCGGTCGAAGAAGCGGGCGATGACCTGGCGCGTCGGCCGGGCTGCAGGGACGCCTGCGGGGATGGCAGTCATCGGTCAGGCCCTCGCTGCCGCGGCCGAGAGCTCCTCGGTGCCGAGGACTCTGGCGTAGATGGTCACCACGACGAGAACGCCGGCCATGAGGATGAAGCTCAGGGTGCTCGCGATCGGGTAGTCGTTCTGTGTGAGGAACTTGTTCTGGATGACGTTGCCGATCATGTTCGTGCCCGGGTTCCCGAGCAACTCTGCATTGATGTAGTCGCCGATCGCAGGGATGAACGTGAGGAGCCCACCCGCGAAGACGCCCGACACCGAGAGCGGGAATGTCACCCGGATGAACGACTCCGAGACGAGGAAGTGGAAGATCAGGGCGCCGACGGCTGCCCCGGCAAGGGCGAACAGGATGGCGCTCCCGTTGAACACGATCCCCAGCACGCCGAGGAGCACGCCGCCGACGATCCCGCCGACGATCGCGCCTCCCGGACGCCACGGACCCGCGTAGAGGTCGCGGGCGGCCTCGACCAGCCGGAAGTCGACCTTCTCGAGGGCCACGTAGACCGGCAGGGTCATGAATGGCAGGAAGTTGTAGGTGATGCCGGCGATGACAGCCATCGGCGTCGCGAGGACGCGGAAGGTCTCGGGCAACAGGTGGATGGTCTTGAGCAAGCCGAGGACAGGCCCGTCGTCGCCGAGGATGACCTGCCAGCTGAACGTCCGCAGCAGGAAGCTCGTGAAGAACGGCGCCACCACCAGGAACAGCAGCAGGTTCTTGTAGCGGCCGCCCTTGAACGCGATCGTGTAGGCCAGGGGATAGGCGATGAGGAACGTGGTTGTCGTGGCCGCGGCCGCGTACACGATCGAGCGCAGGAAGAACGGCGCGTACTTCGCGAGCGAGTTCGGGTAGTTCACCCAGTTGTCGAGCGAGAGGGTGTAGCCGGTCTCGAGCGACCCGCTCCACAGGCTCGCCAGGAACATCTGGAACGCCGGGTAGACGTAGAAGACGAGCAGCCAGAGGCCGCCGGGCGCCAGCAGTGCGAGCGGCGTGATCCAGTGGTGGCGCTTCAGGAAGGTGCCCATCGGTCGTCCGGGTCCCTCGATTACGCGGTTGAATGACGACTCAGCCGACGCCCAGCACGGTGGCGAACTGCTCGTTGAAGTACTTCTCGTCGGCCTCGTTGAGGGGGCCGAAGATCTTCAGCTTGGCCATCGTGGCGTCGGGCGGGAAGATCAGCGGGTTGCTGGCCACCGCCGGATCGATCTTCTTGAGGGCTACGTCGGCACCCTTGCACGGGCAGATGTAGTTGACGTAATCCTCGACCAGGGCCGCGTTCTCGGGGATGTAGTACCAGTCGATGAGCATCTCCGCGGTTCCCTTGTGCTGGGCGCCGTTGGGGATCATCGAGTTGTCGGTCCAGAGCATGCCGCCTTCGTCGGCGACGTTGAACTTGATGTCCAGCTTCTTGTTCTTGGCGGTGTCGGTCAGCACCTGGATCATGTCGCCGGACCAGGCCATCGTGAGGACGGCGGCGCTCTCGCGGAGGTCCTTCGCGTAGGCGTTGCCCTTGAAGCCGCGGATGATCCCGTCCGACTTGGCCTGGTTCAGGGCGGCAACGGCCTTGTCGCAGGCGTCTCGGGTGGGGTTCGTCGGGTCGAGCCCGAGGTGGAGCATCGCCAGCCCGATCGTGTCGCGCATCTCGGTGAGCATGTCGACCTTGCCGACCCAGCGCGGGTCGGCGGTGAACAGTGCCGCGAGACTGGTGACCGCGCCGGTCACGTTCTGGTCGAAGCCGATCCCCGTCATGCCCGACTGCCAGGGCGCGTGGTGCGTTCCGTCGGGATCCCAGCCGACGTTCTTGTAGTTGTCCTTCAGATTGGCCACGAAGTTCGGCATGTTCGCCAGGTTGAACGACTGCACCCAGCCGAGCCGGATCAGGCGCGCGGCCATCCAGTCGGTCATGGTGATGATGTCCCAGCCGGTGTCCTGGTTCGCCTGGAGGGCGGGCTGGATCTTGCCGAAGAAGTTCTCGTTGTCGTCGATCACTTCTTCGTAGTCGATCTTGGTGCCGTACTTCGTGGTGAAGGCGTCCAGCGTCGGGTGGGTCTTCCCGTCGGCGCTGATGTCCATGTAGTAGGTCCAGTTGGCCCATTTGAGCGTCGTCGAGGGCGTCGCGGTCGGCTGCGCGGTGGCGGACGCGGCCGCGCTGGCGCTGGCACTGGCGCCCGCGGTGGCGCCCGATGCGGCTGCCACGCTCGGAGCAGGGCTGGCGGCCGTCGAGGCGGCGGTGCTCGGGGCCGCCGAGGCGGTCCCCTTGGTGCCGCAGGCGGCGAGGAAGGCGGCGACGCCCAGGAGCGCGCTGCCCTGGAGCAGCTGGCGGCGCGAGATCGGCGTGCCTGCCAGCTTGTCGGTGGTGGTCATTCAACTCCTCGGGTGGGTTCTCGATCCCAGTTGCTGGGACCTTCGGAGAGAGAGCACTTGGATGTGGCGGGATCGGCTACTCAACAGCGGCGATGCCCGCCTGCTCGACGATGCCGCCGGTGTCGTCGGGGACCACGAAGCTGTGCTCCGGGAGCCAGGTCATCGCGACCTCCTCGCCGGGGGACCACAGCTCCGCCTTCGTGGCCCGCTCCACGTTCTGCTCGAAGACCGTGATGCGACGCTCGTCGGCCAGCTCGATGACGTACTGCGTGCTCACGCCGATGTACGAGGCGTCGCGGACGACGCCCTCGAGGCGGTTGTACCGGGCTTCGATCTCGTCGGTCCGCTCCTTGAGCCGGATCTTCTCCGGCCGGACGCCGAGCGCGATTGGGCCTGTCTGCCCATCCACGAGGGCCCGGGGGGCGCGGGCCGGAGTGCCGTCTGGGAGGCGCAGGACGGCATACGCGTCCGCGGTGCCGTCGGCCTTCACGGGGATCAGGTTGCTGACGCCGAGGAAACCGGCCACGAAGCGCGTCTTGGGGCGCTCGTACAGCGTCTCGGGCTCGCTCAGCTGCTCGTAATGGCCCTTGTTCATCACGGCGATGCGATCGGACATCGTCATCGCCTCCTCCTGGTCGTGCGTCACGTAGATGAACGTGATGCCGACCTCCTGCTGGATGCGCTTGAGCTCGAGCTGCATCTGCTTGCGCAGCTTGAGGTCGAGGGCGCCCAGGGGCTCGTCGAGGAGGAGGACGGCGGGACGATTGATGAGCGCGCGGGCGAGCGCGACGCGCTGCGCCTGGCCGCCGGAGATCTGCGTGGGCTTGCGGTGCTCGTAGCCGGTCAGCTGGACGAGCTCGAGCGCCTCGGCGACGCGTCGCTTGACTTCGTCACCACCGACGTGGCGGCGCTTGAGGCCGAACGCGATGTTGTCCGCGATGGTGAGGTGCGGGAACAGCGCGTAGTTCTGGAAGACCGTGTTGACGTTCCGCTTGTAGGGCGGGAGCCACGTCACGTCCTGGCCGTTGAGCTCGATGAGGCCCGAGGTGGGCTCCTCGAAGCCGCCGATCATCCGCAGGGTGGTCGTCTTGCCGCAGCCGGACGGCCCGAGCAGGGAGAAGAACTCCCCGTCGCGCACCTCGAGGTTGATCGCGTCGACGGCGACGAAATCGCCGAACCGCTTGGTCACGTCGACGAGACGGACCTCGATCTCTGCCACGATCGGAGTACTCCTGATCTGCCTGCCGGGGATGGGGAGACGAACCTGGGCCCGATTCGCGGGCGATCGATCGTCGTCCGCAAAGGCTGCCGAAGTACAGTAGGGAACGCTCGCGAACAATAGGGTCGGGCTCTGCACCGTGTCAAATGGCCCGGTCCAAAGTTCTGCGAGGTGCGCTCAACGGGACCAAAGTCACAACGAATCTCGTGCCCGATCGACAACCGGACCGTCGCGATTCGTTGTCTTGACCACGGCAACGGAGGCTTGCGGCACCCAGCGGCGGCCGTGTCGGGTCCGGGTGCCGCGCCTCGATACGTCTGTGTATCGGGATCGGATCTCGGCGAACCCCCGGGTCCGGGCGTCGGCGGCGTCGTTCGCGAACCGGCGGTACGATCGTGGCCCCGGCGTTCCGGCGTCCTTCCCGCCGGCGCCCCACGTCCCGCTCAGCGAGGAAGCCCATGTCCGCGCTCACCGAGGCCGCCGTCCTCGACGCCCTTCGCACCGTCCAGGAGCCCGAGCTCGGCGGTGACCTCGTGACCCGCAACATGGTCCGCGATCTGGCGATCAGCGGATCCGACGTCGCCTTCACGATCGAGCTCACCACGCCGGCCTGCCCGCTCAAGGACCAGATCGAGTCCGAGGTTCGCACGGCGCTCCAGCCGCTGGGCGTGGCAGGCGTGGCCATCGAGTGGTCCGCCACCGTCCGCCGCGCCTCGCCGCGCACGGCCGAGCAGCTGGTGCCGGGCGTCAAGAACGTGATCGCGGTGGCGTCGGGCAAGGGCGGCGTGGGCAAGAGCACAGTGTCGGTGAACCTCGCCGTGGCGCTGGCCAAGGCGGGCGCGAGCGTCGGCCTGCTGGACGCGGACATCACCGGACCCAACATCCCCATGATGATGGGCATCGACGGGCAGCCCACCGCAGGCGCGAACAACAAGATCCTCCCGCTCGAGCGCCACGGCGTGAAGGTGATCTCGATCCAGTTCTTCGTGCCGGAGGGCCAGCCCATCGTGTGGCGCGGCCCGCTCATCGGCGGCGCCATCAGCCAGTTCCTCCGCGACGTTGAGTGGGGCGACCTCGACTATCTCGTCGTGGACCTGCCGCCGGGCACCTCGGATGCGCAGCTGACGCTCGCCCAGGCCGTGCCGATCAGCGGCGTCGTGCTGGTGACGACCCCGCAGGAGGTGGCCCTCGCGGACGTGGCCAAGGCGCTCGCGATGCTCCAGCGGCTCAACGTTCCGGTGATCGGCCTGGTCGAGAACATGAGCGCGTTCATCTGCCCGCACTGCGGCGAGGCGACTGAGATCTTCGGCCGGGGCGGCGGCGAGCGGTTCGCCCAGGAGCACGGCGTCGACTTCCTCGGCAAGGTGCCGATCGACGTGACGGTCCGCCAGGGCGGCGACGCGGGCGTGCCCGCCGTGGCCCAGCGGGAGCCCGGCCCGGCCGCGCAGGCTCTCGAGCACGTCGCCGGACTGGTGGCCGCCGCTATGAGCGTCCGCGCCGCGACCTCGGCGACGCCGATCCTGACCGTCAACTAGCCGCTGGCGGGCGGGGCCCGCGTCCAGTCGTCAGCGGCGCATGAACGCCTGCAGCACGGCAGCGCCCGCGATGGCCGCGCGGTCCGCGCCCTGGCGCCCGCCGAGGAACGCCAGCCTGCGCTCTGCGTGGCGGCCCGTGGGCGTGACGACGCCGACGTGGACCGCGGTGTCCTGACCGGCCGGCTCGATGCGGATGGCGAGCCCAACGTCAGCCCGTGCCTCGGACCGGACGCGCTCGGCCTCGCGGAGCTCGAGCTCGCCCTCGTAGCTCGCCGTCCACGCGTCCGCGTCCGCGGCGACCACCTCGGCGCGTCGCACGGCGGGCAACCCGCGGAGCAGGGCCACGAGCGCCCCCTCGGTCCCGCGCTCGGTGGTGGCGAGCGTCCAGTGGTTGGCGCCGAGCACCTCGCCGAGGGCGTCTGCCCAGGTGGTGTCGCCGCGCGCCCAGACATGCTCGCCGAGCAGCGCGAGCACGCGCGCCTCCGCCGCAACGCCAATCTCGGCCGCGCTCTGCTCGCCGTCGGGGCGCGCGGAAATGCGCACGTCCACGGCCTCGTGCCGGGCGTAGGTCGCCACGACCGGGTTCGTCCGCCGGAGCAGCGCCTCACCCAGGCGCTCCACGACCTGGGACTCGCCGATGCCCGTGAGGCGCAGGGTCCGCACGTCGGAGTCGCCGCCGACGCCCCGGGCGACGAGCCTGGGCAGCACGAAGTCCCTCCACATGGGGCCCATCTCGCGCGGCGGACCGGGCAGGAGGACGATGACGCCGCCGTCCGGGCGGTCCACCCACCAGCCGGGGGCCGTGCCGTGGAGGTTGGAGAGCGCTGTGGCGGACGGGATGATCCAGGCCTGCTTGATGTTCGACTCCGGGAACGGCTGGTTGCGCCGCGCCCAGAGGCCCTCGAGCCAGGCCCGCGTCCGCGGGTCCACGGTCACGTCCTCGCCGCACACCTCGGCCACGGCCTCGCGGGTGAGGTCGTCGGGAGTTGGCCCGAGACCGCCGGTGCAGACCACCAGATCCGAGCGTTGCAGCGCCGCGCGCAGGGCCTCGACGACGGTGGGCTGGTTGTCCGGCAGGTCGGTCACGCGGGCGACCTCGACTCCGTGGGCCACCAGCGATCGGGCCAGCTCGCCGCTGTTGGTGTCGGTGGTCTCCCCGACGGTGAGCTCACTGCCGATGGCGAGGAGCTCCGCGATGAGGATCGCGCGTCCGGGCGCAGGCGTGTGTGTCAGCTCGTCCATGGTCTCAGCGTACTCCGCGACGTCCCGGCGTCACCGGGTCGTTCAGGGGGGCTTCTGCTCGCCGGGCCTCGCCCGCGGCGGGTATCATGGTGGCGACCGAGACCCGCACCAACGATCGCGGAGGACGAACGCTGGATCCCGACCGGCCCATCCCTGAGAGCGAGCGCCCCCAGTCCGAGTCTGCCCAGACCCCGGGCAGCACGAGCGATCCCGGAGGCGCGCCCAAGGGCGCCGGGAGCACCGCAGGCGCTGGCGGTCCAGGCGGCGCCGGGTCCGAGCCGCCGGGCCTGATCGCCCAGCTCAAGGCAACCAAGGACGCCGCGATCGCCATGATCCGCGCGCACGTCGCGCT
>Ga0302322_100006130_pt1 | contig 10626 bp, 16 predicted proteins | sample Fen_T0_2_FD_203757 | JGI IMG/M metagenome (GOLD analysis project Ga0302322, IMG submission 203757) | Peat permafrost microbial communities from Stordalen Mire near Abisko, Sweden - Fen_T0_2 | ecosystem: Environmental > Terrestrial > Soil > Wetlands > Permafrost | place: Sweden: Abisko... | reverse complement strand
GCGCGGGCTAATGAAAACTCGCATCTGCACCATCCACCACGGCATTAGTGACATCAGGTGTAGCAAGAACATCAAGTGTCCACTCAGCATATTCATTCTTGTGTGTGTCGCTTCCTACCATATCAGTAAATGGCAATGGAATACGTGAAATGTCGAAAATTCGGTTCATCACGTCTTCACGGATTAAACCTTTGTATGTTGCCGCTTTCAGATCGGCACTATCGAGGTTCGCTGAACTCATTTTATTACCCCTAAAAAATCATTAATATATCTGTTTAAGCAACTCTGCTACTGCATCAGTTTCCGCTGCATGTTTGGCATAACCGCTTGAAGCTTTCGCTTTGCTAGTTAGTTGCTCCAACTTTGTCTTTGTTACTTGTTGCTTGCCTGTAGGTTTTTGAAATTTAGCCACAGGTTTTGCAAGTTTCTTTTCTGCTATAGTTTTACCAGCGCGGTACTTTTTGGCATCAAGTATTAAATCCAAAATACGTGCGTCTTTCACATCTGCAAACTCTTGGGCTGAAAACCCATAGGTATCTGATACGAAAGATTGCATAGCTGATAAATCAGCTTTGAATTTCTTTGTGTCAGTCCATTCAGGATGTGCTTCAATTGCCCTTTGAACTTGCTCTTGTATATACGCTTGCGTCTTTTGTCCAAACTCCTCTTGGTACTTTTGAGTCTCTTGCTGTTTTACTGTATCTGTAGCAGCCTTAATCTTTTGAATCTCATCAACACGGATATTGTAGTCCTGTACCAGTGCAGCATATTCCCCAGGATTCTGGAAGCGTAGGCTATTCCAATCTATTCCTTGATACTCTTTAACAAGAGCAGATTCAAGATAGGTTGTTAAAGCTTCGGCATCTTTGATCTTAGTTTGATACTCCTGCAGCACTTCATTCTTATGTGCCTCTAGTTGTTTTCTTTCTTCTGCTAGCGCTTTGCTCTTCTGAGTATTTGATTTGTTATTTTGGTAGCCAGCTATTAAATCATTAGCAGGTACTACTTCGACCTTACCATCTACTTTAATCTTAAAGCCTGCAAAGTCACCATCATCATCAAGAATTATCTTGTCTTCTGGTACACCTAAGACTTTCGACCAGGTTGCTTCGCCTTCTGCATCCTCAGAATCCCCATCATCGGTATCATCTCCTGATTGCAAATCTTCCGTATCAACTTGATCACTTTCTTCTTCATTACCAACTTCCTCTTCGTCACTATCCATTGAATCGTCGCTTGGGGGTAAATCCGGCTTTGATTCTGGAGCTTTGGGCTTAGATTGTTTAGTGTCTTTCTTTACTTCAGTTTGTGGGTTTTGATCTTCCATCAGCAACGCTGATATTTGATCTGTTACACTTCCGGTCGCCTGTGGGGTAGAGTCGGTTGTGACATTAATTTCATTATTCATTTAATCACCTTTTTAGGTTTAATAGCTGTAAAAGTGCCATCTTTATTACTTACCATTGCGGCACCATCACGATAAGTTACTGGATGATAGTTTTCTTCTTCACTAACATCACATAACCCATCTTTAAACTTTCCATTAAAATGATAAGTTGTTATTGACTCTGTGTCTTGTATGTCCATTAATCACCTTTTAATTGTTTAGACGCCATCTCACCTGTTTCAATATCAGATAGTATGGAACGTTCTAGTTCATTAATTGCATTTATTCTAGCGTGTATATTGTTATAAGCACCAAAGTTTGAGTTCTTAAATTCATCAAATAGAACTTTTTGCTGTCCACTAATATATGCCATAACCCAATAAGAATACGCCTTCCTAGCTAATTCACCTTGATGCACTTCTCGATCTAGTTGTGCTTCTATATCACTATTCATTATTCACCTTTTGTTATAACCGTCATCCTTATCATGGCTTGCGCATAAGTTAAGGTATTGTTGTTATAGGCAATAGCCACACCGCCTTGTAGAATAAAACCTAAGCCAATATGCCTATTAATCTCACTACAGAAAACATCACCATCTTCTGCCTGCACTAAAATATACTTATTCACCTTTTTCACCTTCTGTTGTATCGATAGATTCTTCCGCTGCTTGTACTAATTGTTGGTTTGCAATAAAGTTAGCATCTTCATCCGCTTTAGCAGTCGCCTCGATTTGTGTTAACTGTAGTGCAGCATCCAACAACATTTTTTCTTTATCATTTTCGTCCTTGTGTTTTGTTTTAATTGCATCCAGCAACATAGCTTGTTTCTGTAATTGCATTTCAAGTGCTGCAATTTGAGCTTGTGACGTAGCCTTATCCATTTCCCGTTGATGCTTACCCAGCTCAACCTGACCTTTAAGCTGCACATTAGCCATTTGAGATTCGGCTGCAGTAGTGGCAGATTTTGCAAGTTCTGCTTGTTGGCGCATCTGCTCTTGGGTCATTGCATCTTGTTTCTGGCCCGCTTGCTGAGCTTGTTGTGCTGCTTGTTGCTGAGCTTGCTGCCCCTGCGGGCTGCTTGGATCAATAAAGTAGCGTGTAGCGCCACTAAGGCCGCTAAATTTACATAGGTCATCCAATGCGCTGTATATTTTAATGGGGTCACATAACGCTTGCCCAGGCACCTGCATAATTTCCTTCTGCAGCATAGTGATCTGTGTCACTGCTGCCAATTGCGCTCTATGATCACCTGTCCCTGTACCCACCCGCACAGTAGTCTTCTGTCTGGGCTTCCATGATGAAGGGTTGACCTGTACCCATTCCCCTCTGAACTTAAAGTCCTGAACAACGTCCAGGTGTTTGACTGCAAGATCACGTATTTTGACACAAAGCGGTTTGATTCCAGTTTCAGCAATGACACGGATAATAAGCCCCACAAGTTCTTCTTTAGCCGTCATTAGGCGTTCCACGCCCTCTGAACCGATTGAACTTCCCCCTATATCCTGAGGCGAAGCATTCCCTTCCGCTGATACACCTACCCGTCCAGCTCTTACACCGTCCAAGTAGTTCATCATATTAAAACCTGCATCGCCAATCATTGGCGTCTGTAAGGGTGTAATTGCATCTAGCCGTTTAGCTCTGATAATACCACCTGGGCGGCTTACCAGCATGTCATCAACATTAACCTGGCCTTCAACAATAACATTACGTTGATTATTTTGCAGGTATAAGTTGTCCATAATATTGCGAAGCAATGCAGTCTTATTATCCTGTATTTGTTTAAGCCTATCGTATATAGATAATCCCCTAAACTTATGCGACATAATAATGGCTGTGCAAGCTATCCAAGGGTTGCTTTCCACTTCCTCTTTTGAAAGGACAACCGTAGGCGGCATGGAGTTACCAACAGTCACCTTCATCAGAGTGGCAATCCCATCCCCATCCATGTCAAGCTTAAGGAAGCACTCACAGACATCAACCAACTTTGAACTAATATCATCCGTAAATGTCGCCGGTATGAGCGTGTTCTCGTGTTGCGCACCAAACCGATACGATGATCTAAGTAAGTCGGCTTGAGCCAAGTTTTGCACGATCTCTGGATCATAGCCTTCTTCTATAAGGTCTGAAACTGATTTTGTTACTATGTGACTGGTAAACCGTGCATTATTCAGATTTATAGAATTATGCTGATTACTAACGCGAAACTGCTCAGGAGGGACAGCATCAACACATATTTTAGGGTTGCCGGTAGTGATTTTAATTTTGACATTAAATGTTGAAATAGGTTGTCCATTGGGATCAAAATCGGGTATCTCTGATAACTTTAATATTTCTACTGATTGGTCTGCAACCAGCATTTGTAATTGTTCTTGTAATAAACCAGTGTATGATTCTGTAACGGTTTCTTCTTCATCTTCATAGTAAACTTTTAGTATTCCATTACGTTGCATTAAGGCATCTTTAACAAACTGATGAATTAATATGAAACCATCGTTCTGTTTCATTAGAATGTCATAGACAAACTCTGATTCAAGTTCTGCTTGCTTCTCATCGTCTGGTCCAACCGGGTCAAATATAACCACCTCGTTGTTCTGAGTGAAGCTCTTCATCACCTGGGGAATAATCCACTCAATAGCATCTGCTACATCTGTGGATATAAGAGCCGAGCGACCTTCTTGTTCTGTACCCGTTGGATTACCCAGATAATAGTTCAGAGGGTCGATCAAGTCCTGTGGAGTTTGCACAGTAATATTGGCCATCGACAACTCATTGTTGATAATGGACAATATGTCTTCATCAGTTAGCTTATGTTGCTTTTCTCTGGCCATTTTATTAGTACTGTGCAAAATTTCAGTGTTTTATACTACAGGAGGCACTACATCTGGGTTCAAGTCATCCAATGCTTGGGCTGCCGCTTGCACATCAGTCACGGATTGCTCTTGTTCTGGTGTCAATGTAGCATCTGCTAATTGCGCAGTTAATGCATCAACCGCGGTTTGCAGTTCAGCAATTTTTGCAACAATCTCTTTTTCAGCTTTATTTAACTGGCCTTTGATTGATTGGTTGATAGTTAATAATTCAGTTATTTTCATTAATATATCCTTTATTGTGTGGTTGTCGTGGTTGTCGTGGTTGTCATCGTGTTCGCTATGTCTATTGTGCACAGCTAGCACCCTTTTTTGCCTTTGCCTTTTGGCATCGGCTCTTTTTTCTTTTTCATTATACAATTCCTATATTATGTTTTGAGTAATCAATTGCCCGGTAACGATCCGGGTTATCCATAAGTAACGGGTGTGCTACTGCACATAACCCAAACGCATCTGCGCAATGCGAACTCCAATCATGGTCTGGCCCAAGCCCAATACCACGGGATTCGTCTATTTTTTCGTGATACCAGCCAATGGCGTCTAGTCCGCCTTGACACTTACCCACATTAAACCACATGGACGGAAATAACCTGCGGGCGGCTTCTATCCGTTGTTTAGCTGCACCCGTGCCTTGGTTTTCTATGGTAACCACATCAAACCCAGCATCCTGTAAAGCGGACTCATAGGTTACGGAATAAACCTTGTCATGGTTAATTCCATCGTGCGGTAATACGCACTGCGCATGACCATAGCCATTATCCCTCAACCAATGGACGTGCGTAGCTAAAGGTTGTCCTACCGCTTCATAATAGTCCAAGAACCGTATCTCCCTTCCTATAAACTGAGCAACCCATATTGCGCAAGCGTCGGCTCGGGCACCCGTACCACCAATGTCCCAAAAGGAACGGATTGTCATTAACGGATCACGCGCAACGTTGCTTAAGCGGCCTTCTTGCTTGGCTTCGGTTAAGTTCTTTGAGTAGTATGCAGATTCTGAAATGGTAACGTAGTCTCCATTCCAAATATGTTCGTATTGGTCTGGGTTAATGCGTAAGCAATCTAAACGCTCTTGTTCCAGTTCAGGGGGAAAGAAAGGATTGTCATGCCAGTTAGCCTCGATAACCACACTGTTAGTGGGCACCTGGTCACCACGTAGCATTTTATCCACGGGGTCTTGCTTGCGTCTTGGATTCCAGCTAAACCATATTTCTGAACCAGGGGCTCTTATGGTAGGTGTTAATAGTTGTAACGAACGTGATGACATGGTTTGAGCTTCCTCAACCCAGGCACGATCGAAGTTTTCTAAAGACTTAATGGATTCAGCATTCTGATCATTCATACCGGTAAAGATAATTTGCCCTTGCCCAGGTGTTTCAATAAGTTCTTTATAAATTCTAAAGCCATTGCGTCTACCTAACTTAAAGGAACCTATCTTATCCTCTAAGAGTAGCTTGGCGCTATCTTTTAAACTCTTTTGTACTTCCCGTATGCAGACAGACCGGAAACCTCTAAACCTAAAATGATCTTCTATCATTAACGAGGCAAACGTGTGAGATTTTCCACTACCGCGCCCACCATACAAGCCTTTATAGCGTGAGGGTTGTAATAAAGGCTCTGCAAATTTAGGTGTGGGTATTTCTAGATGCATTATTTTCGTTAATAATTAGACGGGTTATTTTAATAACGTCATCTATTGTGCTTTCATCCACTACTGCAGTAAGACCATGTAATTCGGAAAAGGATTTAATAGCGGCCACCCTTGAGTTGGCGTTATTCTGTTTATCCTTAACTATTTCCATCAACTCTTTACCACACCATTCTTTCCTACGCTCCCTCTGCTTATTAACATCCTTTTTAGCGATCTCAATCTGTCTAATAACATAGGCATCCCTCATCATGGCATTAGACATCATTTGGAGGGACTCTTTGTTGTAACCCATTCGGCTTACAGCATTAGATGCATTAAAGTCTAGAATATACTCATTAACAAATTCATCTCGAGTACCCTTTTCTTCCTTAGTCAAGAAGCCTCCTTGGGATTTATTAGATGTATACATTAGTTAATGTATACACTAATATTAACCGCTTGTCAAACTTACACATACTTTGTCTCCCATAACCATCTTGCAATTAAAAGCGCCTCCGCTCTATCGCTGTGTTTCTTTAAATTCAAAGGAGCCGTTGGAAACAATTTAATAGCCAATGCTCTGCTTAGTTCTTTCTCCTTATCCAGTTTAAAATACCTTTTCCATACCGCTGGGCCAACGAGAACATACCCAATACCATGAGCGGAAACACAAGAAGTACAACAACCGAAGCTATGCCCAAAACTGAAAGCACTACTAACCCCCATCTGGGGACTGGCGGCAACCTTTTCGATAACCGCTTCACATACATCTCGGGCATCCATACCACTCGCAATGATTTTATATAAATCCGCAGGGTTAACTTCCTTTCTCCCCGATGCCTTGGTAACCACAGGTATATCATGCACTGCTGTAAACTGCCCATCAGTTAGCACAGCAATTGCACCGCTTAAACCTGGGTCAATACCAATAATAATCATTTAAAAATCCCTTGCAACATTGCACTAACACTCCCCATTTTTACCCTTTTTATTAAATCCCTCAAATATCTCATCCGCTAATTCTTCCAGCACATCTGTGCTTAATATCGGTGCTACATCTAGCTCGTGGTAGAACACCTTTTGAACCTCTATATAATCCTGGTCACACGGGTCCGTTTGATACTGCACCAGCACCAGCTGATCGTTAAGTTTTAAGTGTGTTAAGCTCATAATGTGTAAGCTCCATAAACATTATGTTCTTTCATTAAATCCTTGTAGGCATCGGCAACCAACATGTTCTGCTCAATGGTTTTATCTTCTTTCAAATACCTGTCAACAAAATAGCTTTCACTGACATGTGAACGTCTACACGCTTCTAACCCACGCTCAATAAACTCAATGGGTTTCTTGTAATCATGGGCAAGTTGGTGAGCTGTACTGGCCCAATTGCCAAAGCGATCCTGAACCTCACTTTGCTTTAGAACCTTAATGTTATCTGCCGTGTAATTACTACGTTCACGCTTTATGTTTAAAGCTCGACAATCTTTGCATATCTTATAACGTCCTGTAAATTGATCGTCATTTCTATCGTTAAAACATTGTATGCAAGTTTTCATTTTATCCACCTTTATTTGTTTAACTAGAGTGTAACACATTTACACCCTGTACCATTTAACATGTTTTGTAACACATACGCTCTAACACACGTTATTGTACGTTTAAACACTACTTAAACGCTATTGTCGCAGCAATGCGCAACCCTTTTATACGGTTGGGGTTAACCACAGTGAATTTATCGCCATTAAGCAGCTTAACGGTAATCCAATAAAGCCCTGTAATCTTCTCAATCGTCATTTCATAAACTCATCTTGTGTTGCATAGAGGTTATTGGTGACCACAGGTGCTTTAATAAAGACTCGGTCTTCACTAAACCCGTTTATTAATTCCCGAAGCACAAAACTTGTTCCGCCAAACTTTTGTGCTTTAAGCGTAAACTGATGTTTGATTGCCAAATCAATCTGACAACCAATAATCACTTTCTTGTCTTCCATTCGACACCTCTTGTTTAAAATACGTGTATTATAATATATTTTAAACAAAACCAATAATTTGTTTAAAATAATACAATAACACGTGTTTTAAACAAAACCTATAATTTGTTTAAAATTACAGGAAATTAAGTAGAAATTATAGTAACTTTTTCTATAAACCAGAAAACCAGTAACAACGGGGGATACAGGTTATATATATATATAAAATATATATATTATTGTATATAGAGGGGTGGGTGGGGGTACCCGGGTGTCCGTCCGCGCGGGGGTACCCCCCCCAATAATCACTATAATTCTATAATCCTTTACTATCAATGACCTACAAACCCCCTCCCAACTATAAAAAGTTTCTATATAGTTAATCCACTGCCCCAATTTTAATACCATCCAGTTTGCAAGTTCCCTCATTTATAAGTGCATTAACAACAGTTCTTTGCATATTTACATCTAATTTTTTATAACTTGCACACCAATTACCCAGTTGGCTAATGTAAATCATCTTCTCTTTTCCCTTGCCTTCTGTAAAACAATGTCGCAATTGCTGCAACACTTTCGAGCTCAAACTGCTATCATTTAAACCACCTGATTGTAATAAGCACTCCCGAAACTTATAATAAGAGTTTAATCTAATGCTATAGGCAAGCTCCATATCACCTTCTGTCATAATAAACCTGTGGTCACTAAGGGCTAAAATTGCGGCGTCTTTTATCGCTTGTTCGCTCAATCGTCCAGCAAAGCAGTTATCCTCAGCTTTAAGTGGCATTATAATAGTGTCATCTATCTCCATATATTTTTCCCAAGAGGCATCGCTAAACTCAATCCAATTGGGTTGTGTTACGTCCAATATGAAGTCTAAATCCTCTAAACATTGTTTTGGGACTGTATAGCTATTTTGACCTCTTAAATATTTCTTCTTGGGTAATTGATCACAGACATGGATAATATAGCGGTTATAGGTTCCACTGTTGGCATGGCTGGAAGTGAAAGCTTCTAAAGCGCGTTCGATAGTGCTAAAGCCTAACATACCGATTCGTGGGTTTTGTATAGGGGTATAACTTTTTTCTTTTGTTTGGGGTGGGCAGACCCAGCCAAGCGCCTTTGTATAGCACTCCATTAAATAGCCCATTGACTCCTGTTTACAATAGTTTTGATGTGAAGATTCTATGTACTCACCAATTTCGTCCACAACAAACATAAGCGAGTTATTATATTCCAAATGTCTATGTAACCCTTGCTGACTTGCGGGTAATGCACGTTGCAAGTCAAAGTTCGGTTTTAAGTGTCCGGGCTGGTCCAATAGACGGTTGAACGCTTTTATAATACTTTCCTTTCCAAATGTTGTGGGGGCAAGGACTACAACATTTTCATTGAAACCAAGTCCTTCCTGGCTGTCTATAAGTTTGCTAGGTGCTGCATAAGCTTTATAAATAGACAGTGCCGTTAACCCAGCAATTTCCATGTCGGGAAAGACCATTGTGGAAAATATATGCCGTTGCAGCAGCCCTATTCCGTAAGGTAGGTTAGTAAGAGAATGCTCGGTATCCGGTATTAATTTATTGATAGGTAATTTATTAACTTTTGGGGGAATGACTAAATCTTTAAGAAATCCGTCTAAGTCAATACCTGTGGTTACCTTAAGCTCTTCCTCCCGATTCCAAAGAGCTTGGGTAATTGTTTTAGCAATCCAATTAGCATTATGTTTCTTTTGATCATAGGCATAAAGATTTGATAATTTATAAATACGTTCAACCTGCTCAAAATTTTGCGTATAGAAAGCGATTATTTGGCATAGCCCCAAGGTCGCTTCGCTATGTGTCTTGCCTGGGTAGTAGGGTTCCCAGTTCCCTTCCATAAGCGCGTTATACTTAGCGCTGTTGCGCGAGGTTGTTAAATAATGGAGTATTTCTGCATCTGTTTTAAGTTGGGGTTTACTTGGGATAGTTTTTTGGAGGCTTTGTTTAGTAGGCATTAATGCAATGATCTTATCCACTAGCCCCTGGTTTTCGTTTATTTGACGTTGGCAGTTTATGGCATTACCGGTAATAATAATAAAACGGTTGTGCTTGTACACCTCTAAACCTTTCTCGTTGTAGCGCCTACCATCGTCAATCATGGTCGCTTTAACTATGGTATGGTAACCAGTGCCTGACTTTGAAATTTCGGTATAACTTTGAGCACGTTTAATCAACTCCTTAAATTCTAGTTCCCGTTCCGGGAGGCTTTGTTTGTTGTCAAAATCTATGCAAACAAGCCCCTCGTCTTGAAATATAAAGCCTATGTGTGTTTCCTGTGCGGTTGTCGCGTTTACATGCTGTGCTAGTGCCACGGCATCGTTAAAGTTAAGCCAAGTGTCAGGGTTGGTAACGCTCGCAGCGTAGTGGCAGTTTTTAACGCTATCCCATGTTTGCGGGGCTTTGTTGTCGCCCACGGTAATAGCCCACTGCGGAAGAGCTTTGAGCTCATCGGGTACATTGGAATATGGCATAACTATTCCTTAGTGCAAGTTCTAACACACCCTTCTAAAAATTCTTGTATGTGCTCACGCTTATAAAATACATTGCCGCCTATCTTGAGATATTTTGGTCCCGTACCACGCTGTCTGAATATATTAAGGGACACGGCTTTATAAGGCAGGTATTCCGCTGCTTGAACTGTGGTTAACAACTGATCCTCGTCTAACTCTTTGTAGTTTTTCATTGTATTATAAATTATTTTGTAAAAGGGATTGTAGTATATACTTTTTTATATTAAA
>Ga0302322_100006129_pt1 | contig 10627 bp, 12 predicted proteins | sample Fen_T0_2_FD_203757 | JGI IMG/M metagenome (GOLD analysis project Ga0302322, IMG submission 203757) | Peat permafrost microbial communities from Stordalen Mire near Abisko, Sweden - Fen_T0_2 | ecosystem: Environmental > Terrestrial > Soil > Wetlands > Permafrost | place: Sweden: Abisko... | reverse complement strand
ACTCCCGCGTGCGTGTCGAAGTCGCCGATGGGCACCGACACGATCGTCGTGCCCTCCGGCACCTTGTTGTGCCCCTCGTGCTCGATGTCGCGGTCGCGGCGCAGGTCGACCACCACCTTGATGCCCAACGCGGCGAGCACGGTGAGGTCGGCGTCGGTGGCATCCGCGAGGTGGCCACTGCGGTAGAGGACGCCGTGACGCACCTGACGACCATCGGTCGTGCGGACGCCACCGGCGTCACGGAAGTTGACGATCTGCTCGAAATCCACGGAGGCATCCTACGGAGGTCATGATGGGGGCGTGGGAGACGAGACCGCGGACGACGACATTCCCGAGCAACTGTCCCCAGCCGCGGCGGCCGACGACTACGAGCCCGACCCGCGGTTCTCGTTCGCCAACGAGCGCACCTTCCTGGCCTGGATGCGCACCGCGCTCGGCCTCATCACCGCCGGCCTGGCGATCACCCAGTTGCTGCCGCCGTTCGACATGCCCGGCGGGCGCCGCCTGATCGGCCTGCCGCTCATCGCCATGGGCACCGTCATCGCCGTGGTCAGCCTGCGCAACTGGACCGCCAACGAGCACGCGATGCGGCGCGGGCTGCCGCTCCCCCGCTCGCCGCTCCCCCGGATCACCGCCGTCGTCGTGACGATCGTGGCGGTGATCGGCGTCATCCTGGTGCTCGTCGAGGGCAGGGGCTCGTGAGCGCCCACGTGCCGGGGCGCCGGCCGTACGGCCCGCCCGACGGCAGCTTCCCCTACGGGCCCGACGCGGATCGGTTCCTCGAGGAGTCGCCGACCCCCGGCCTCGCGGGCGAGCGCACCGACCTCGCGTGGAACCGGTCCGGGCTCGCGCTGCTGGCGTGCGGCATCGCCGTCGCCAAGGGACTGAAGTTCCCCATCTCGGAACCGGCTCACGCCGTGATCGGCGTGATCATCCTCGTGCTCGGCGTGTTCACGTGGTCCATGGGCCACTGGGAGGCGCGGAAGCGCCGCCGCAACGGCCACGACCGCGAGGTCGCCGGGTTCAGCGATCTCGCGCCCGTGGCCTACGGCACCGCCGCCGTGGGCGTCGCGGCGTTCGTCCTCGCATTGTTCTTCCCGGGCTGATGCACCTCGGCCTGACCGCGCTCGTGGTCCACGACTACGACGAGGCGATCCGGTTCTTCGTCGACGCGCTCGCCTTCGAACTGGTCGAGGACTCTCCCGCGACCGCCGACGACGGTCGCACGAAGCGATGGGTGGTGGTCCGCCCGCCGGGCGCGGAGACCGGGGTGCTCCTGGCCCGCGCCGACGGCGACGAACAGGCGCGCGCGGTCGGACAACAGGTCGGCGGGCGCGTCGGCTTCTTCCTCCACGTCGACGACTTCGACGCGGCCCGACGGCGCATGCTCGACCACGGGGTCGAGTTCGTCGGCGAGCCGCGCGACGAGCCCTACGGCCGCGTCGCCGTGTTCCGCGACGTGGCCGGCAACCGGTGGGACCTGCTCGGCCCCACCGGCCACGCCGCGTAGCCGATCCGGCTCAGAAGAGCGGGCCCGACTTCGCGACGTCGTGGCGCAGCACTTCCATGCCCCGGATCATCCCCGCGGTCGGGTCGGCGCCACCCTCGGCGCGCTTGGCCGCGATGACCTCCATGTGCTGGCCGAACGCGGTCTCGTCCTCCCACCGCTCGAGCAGGTACACGACGTTGTCGCGCACCGGGTCGGCGGACATCACGTAGTCGAGGCAGCCCGGCTCCTCGCGCGTGGCGGCCAGTGCGGGGACGCGCAGGGCGAGGAACTCGTCGCGCTGCGCGGGGTCGACGTCGAAGGTGCCGGCGATGATGATCATGAAGAACGTGCTCCTCGTGTGCGGGTGCGACATCATCGTCGGATGCGCCGGTCCGCGCCAATGGACCGCCCGACCGAGGGAGCCCCGATGGGCGACACCGCGACCTACGAGCTCGACGGCCACGTGGCCACGATCAGCTACCACCGGCCCGAGCGCCTCAACGCGGTGAACGGCGAGCTGCGCCGCGACCTCAACGACGCGTTCAGCCGCTTTCGCGACGACGAGGACGCGTGGGTCGGGATCGTCACCGGCGCCGGGCGCGCCTTCTGTGTGGGCGCCGACCTGCGCGACGGCGCGGGCTCGACCGGCGAGTTCGCCGGAACGTTCTGGGAGAAGCCGACGGTCAACTCGTTCGAGAGCGGCTGGGAGATCTTCAAGCCCGTCATCGCCGCGGTCAACGGCTACTGCCTCGGGTACGGCCTCACCCTGGTGACGTGGTGCGACTTCGTGATCGCCAGTGAGCGCGCCGAGTTCGGCTACCCCGAGGTGCTGCTCGGCACGCCCGCGATCGTCGGCGCGATCCGCCTGCCGCAGAAGATCGGCTGGGAGCCGGCGATGGAACTGCTGCTCACCGGCGAGCGCATCGACGCGGCGCGGGCGCAGGAGATCGGCCTCGTCGGGCGCGTGGTCGAGCACGACACGTTGATGGACGAAGCCCGTGCGCTCGCGGCCCGCCTCGTGAAGGGCGCACCCCTCGCGCAGCGGGCCATGAAGGAGGTCGCGATGCGCGCACGCACCATGACCTCCGAGGAGGCGATCCGCTTCGGCGAGACGATGCGCCGAGTCGCGGTCTCGGTGCCCGACGCGCAGGAAGGCGGCCGGGCGAGGGCCGAAGGCCGTGCACCCGAGTGGACCGGCCGCGAATAGTTCTCTGCGAAGTTGCGTCGCTCGAATGCCAAGAGCGGATGCGAACGACGCAACTTCGAGGGAAAGGTCGGGTCAGCCGCGAGGCCGGGACCCGTCGTGGTGCTGCGACCAGGGGTGGTCGCTCGGGTACGGCTTCTCGGGAAGGTGCCGGACCATCGCCCGGCTCCACCGCTGCAAGCCCTGCATCACCTTCGACATGGCTGCTCCTCCGAGTCTCTCGTCGTTCCGTCCCGCTCGTGCGGGATCCGACTCCGAGAACGCCGAAGGGGTTGCATCCGTTCCCGGGCTCTCGGGAAAGGATCGAGCCCTCTCGGGACAGGATCGAGCCCTATCGGGAAAGGATCGTCACCGCAGCCGTGCCGGGGGCGCCGTACACCTGGGCGTAGCCCACGCGCGGGTCGCCCTGCACCTGCCGGTCGCCGGCACGGCCCTTGAGCTGGGTGACCAGCTCGTACACCTGACGGAGGCCCGACGCGCCGATCGGCTCGCCGTTGGCGATGAGGCCGCCGTCGGTGTTGGTGGGCAACGGGCCGTTGATGTCGAGGGCGCCGTCGGCGTAGAGCTGCTCCTGGTCACCGTGGTTGCAGAAGCCGTTCTCCGCAAGGTGCATGACCTCGGCGCCGGCGTCGGTGTCCTGGAGCTGACGGACGTCGACGTCCTCCGGGCCGATGCCCGCCTCCTCGTAGGCCGCGCGCGACGCGTGGACCGTGGGGGCGACATCCTCGTCGACCGGGGCGTACGTGGTGTTCACCTCGTACGCGCCGTACTGCTTCGTGCGCAGCTGCGTGCTCTTCACGAAGATCGGCGTGTCGGTGTACTCGTGGGCCTTGTCGGCGCGGCACATCAGCACCGCCGCCGCGCCTTCGTCGGGCGCGCAGAACATGTAGGCCGTCAGCGGGTAGTTGAGCATCGGCGACTCGAGGATCTCGTCCTCGGTCATCGGATTGCGCCGGAACGCCTTCGGGTTGAGCGAACCGTTGCGGTAGCCCTTCGCCGCGGCGCGGGCGAGCGTGCGCTGCGAGATGCCGTAGTCGTGGCAGTACTTGTTGATCTTCATGCCGAAGAACTTCGTGGTGACGTACTGCCCGTTGTCGGCGTACCAGTCGGGCATGTTGCACAGACCCGGAGGCTCGACGAACGCGCCACGCGGGTGCTTGTCCATGCCCACCGCGAGGGCGATGTCGGCGTTGCCGACCTCGATCGCGGTGGCCGCGGCCTCGACTGCGCTCGCGCCGGTGGCGCACGCGTTGAACACGTTGTGGAACGGGATGCCGGTCAGGCCGAGCAGTCCGGTGACTGCGTCGGGCTGCGCGACGGTCCACGCGCCACCCGCGGCGTACTGCACGTCTTTCCACTCGGCGCCCGCGTCGGCGAGCGCCTCCTCGATTGCCTCCGCGCCCATCTGGAACGCGGTCTTGTCGCCGTGGCGTCCGAACGGGTGGAGTCCGACACCGATGATCGCTACTTCAGTCATCCGGGAACCCCTCGATCAGGCGCCGACGGGCGCGAACTCGAACGTCATGATCTCGTCGCCGTTCTCGTCGGTGAAGAACGGGACGACGCGCAACTCGACCTCCTGGCCGAAGTCGAGCTTCGCGGGGTCGCTCTCGCTCAGGCGGCTCTCCACCCGCACGACGTCGCCGAGTTGGACGAGGCCGACGCCGAACGGCTGGAAGTTCTTGCCGGTGGCGTCGCCCTGGAAGCCGGGCTTGGGCGGGAAGCCCTGTGTGGTCCAGGCGATGATGGTGCCCCGGGTGGGCAGGAGCAGTTCCGTCATCTTGGGGCTGCTGCAGCGGGCGCACCGGGACTGGGCGGGGAAGGTGACCGCGCCGCAGTCGTCGCACTTGGTCCCGATGAGCTGAGGGCTCTCCGAGGGCCAGGTGAAGATCTCCGCGATCGGCTTCTGCATGAACGGGCCTCCGTCGGCGGCGGTGTGACGAACGCCGGGCACCCTACCGCTTTCCTGTAGATCTTTTCCTGGCCGAACGGTCAGAGCGTCCCGTTGTGGGTCGAGCGGCTGAACGCGAGCCATCCCGGGAGCACGGGCAGCCAGTATCCGATGATGCGCGACAGTAGGACCGCCGCGATGGCCGGCGCCGAAGCCACGCCGATCTGGCCGAGTCCGGCGACCAGCGCGGCCTCGAGCGCGCCCAGACCACCCGGGGTGGGCGCAGCCGCGGCGAGTGCCGACCCGGCGAGGAACACCGCGATCGCGGTGAGGACCGGAGGGCGCACGCCGACCGCTTCGCAGCAGGCGACGAACACGAACGCCTGCGCGGCCGTGACCCCGAGGGACCCGCCGAACAGCAGGAGGGTCCGACGGGGGTCGGAGAGCACGCCGCGGATGTCGCGGGCATGGGGCCGGATGCGATCCATGATGGCGCCCAGGCCGTGACGCCAGTACCAGAGACCGGCGAGCGACAGGGCGACGATGATCACCGCCGCGATCGGCCAGTAGTCGGACAGGTCGGGCGCACTCGGGAGCGGAACGCTCGAGTGCAGACCGGCAATCGGCACCACCGTCAGCAGCAGCGCGATGTGCACGATGCCGCCGGCCGCCGCATTCACGCCGATCGACGTCGCGGCGCGGGACCGTCGGATCCCGGAGCGTTCCAGGTACCGGATGTTCGTCGCCATGGCCCCGAGTCCCGCGGGGGCGATCCGGTTGGTGAACGCCGCGGCGAACTGCACGACGGTCGTCCGACCGAGGGCGAGTGACTCGGGCGCTGCTCCCATCAACGAGACCGCGGCCATGACGTAGCCGCCACCGGCGATCAAGACCGCGGCCGCGAGCCACGCCGGATTCGCGGTTCGTGCGGCATCCAACGCGACGCGGAAGTTACCGATCTGTGCAAGCAGGACGACGAGGGCAACCGCCCCGAGCACGAGTGGCGCGAGATTGCGCGAGACGACCCAGACGGGCCGTTCGGCCCGCGAGCTCGGAGCGGACCCGAGGGACGCGGTCGCGCGCCGGACCTCGTCGACGGTCGTTCCCGAAGCGCGCAACGCGCTCCGCGTGCCGTTGGACAGCGCGAGTGGTTGGAGCACGGGGAGCGCGTCGAGCAACCGCTCCGCGCCCACAGTGCACTCTGCGCACTGCACCGCCCGCTCGACACCCACCGCGGCGGCGCTCGACGCGAGGAACTCGGCGATGTCGTGGCGGAGGTCGGAATCGGTGGCGCGCAGACGAGCGCGAGCGAGGCGCACCACGACAACGCCCTCGTCGCCGCGTATGAAGCTGCCCGTCGTGGCGGCGCCGTGGGCGATCCCTGCCTCGTGCAGCCGGCCGAGCATCTCCCACGCGTCACGCAACACTGCATCGTCGGCCGGTGTGAGCGCGGTCAGGTCGTCTCCGGCCGCCCACGACCGCACCAGCACGCTCTCGCTCTCGCTGACGCGGTGGGTCCAGGTCACCTCCGGCGTGCGGACACCGTGACGAGCGGCGAGCAGCATCGCCAGTGCTTCGTGCTCGACCGAGCGGTCGGTGTCGGGGAGCACGTCGGATTCCATCGGGTCGCGGAACGCCGCCGCTCTCCAGATCCGGTAGAGCCAGTCCGCGTCGCCGCGGTCGCGGTCTGCGACCCGAACGTGCAGGGACCTACCGTCAACGGTCTCGACGCGAAACGATCCGCTCCTCGGATCGACCGGCACGATTGCGTCGATCTCGAGGCCTTCCTCGGCCAGCCGCGCGCCGAGCACCCGGGGGTCGGGGTATCCGCGGGGTGCACCGAAGCCGAGGTGGATCGTGGAGCCGACGACCCAGCCGACGGCGAACCCCCCGATGACGTCCGCCGGGAAGTGCGCGCCCACATACATGCGGGCGACTGCGACCAGCGCGACCAGCAACCAGGCCGTGCGGCGCCCGGAGCGACCGAGGTACGGGCTCGCCACCGTCGCCATCGCTGCCGCGACCGCAACGTGGGTCGACGGGAACGACAGCCCTGGGGTGACGGCACCGTGCAGGACGACACCGGTGAGCAACTCGTCAGGGGGCCGCTGCGCGACGAGCGACTCGAGGCCCTTCGCGACCAACCAGGCCAGGATCCCGCCGACCACGATCAGCTTGGCGAGCCGCGTCCGGCGCCCGAGTACGCAGGCGATTGCGATCACCGGTACGGCGAACAGAGCACCGAGTTGCATGATGCCGACGAGCGGTGCGCCGGCGGGGTCGGGAAGCTGGTTCACCAACCGGAAGAGGTTGACTTCCGCCCGGCTCGGGTCGGCCGAACTGGCCGCGATCGCGGCCCAGGCCAGCAACCCGAGGCCGAGCCCCAGGCGCAACACGTCGCTGGGATGTCTCCGTGTGGTGGTGCGGACCGGAGTCCTCGAACGCGTGGGCCTCGGGGTGGCATCAACCTCTGGTTGATGCACTCGCGCTCCGACCACACCCTCACTCTCGGCCCGCGGCCCACCGATGGCAAGGGGCCAAGGTCACGGGAACCCCTCGCGCGGGCCCGGACTCGAACCCGGGACCTTCCTTGCTCATCGGTAACCCGCGGCGGCCAGCATCGATTGGTCCCATGCAGCGTTCGCGACGGGGTGGGGGTTCATGATCGACTCACGGTCAGTCACGTGTTCGAAGCCGAGGCAGTGGCCCAGCTCGTGGGCGTACACCTGCCAGTAGGAAGCGCCGGCGGTGCTCACGAAGATTTGACAGGAGTCGTAGGCGTAGGTCGGCGGGTCGGCGAACACGCCCGAGGTGGGGAGCGCCTCGGTGCAGGCCACGCGTTCGTTGGTGGTGGGACCGCAGAAGCCGGTGTCGGTCTGGATCGTGATCTGGCCCGGACCGGTGGTCAGCGCGAACAGCTGGCGGCCGGCGAGCGCATTCCACCAATCGACCCCGGCGATGGCCACGGCCCCGGTGGCGTGGACCGTGATGGTCGCATTGCGGCTGAACCCGGCCGATCCGCTGTACAGGTGTGGGGGCGAACAGCCTGCGGCGGCCAAGACGGCGATGACGACGAGGACCGCGCTGGCGAGCAGGCGCCGCCGCAGCGGAGTGGGCAGTGCGAAACGTCGAAAGCCGCGACGGAGAGTGGGAGCTTGCATGGGGCCGCTCCTCGCACTTGTGCGAAGCGCGAGGTCACAGAGCTACTGAGCGCAACCTCTGCGCGCCGGATCCAATGTCCGGGGCACGGTTTCGCTTTAGCTCCCCGTCCGGCGCTGCGACCAACCAGCCGAGCGGATCGATGCTTATCCCCACCAACAATTTACACCACGAAGAGTGATATTGCAACCACTCAGCGCAGGAACGCAGGTGGCAGCGCTCGCACCTGCACTCTTGTTGTCGGGCTGCCGGGATTTGAACCCGGGACCTTTGGTCCCCCAGACCAACGCGCTAACCAAGCTGCGCCACAGCCCGTACACGGCCTGAGCCGCAGGGGCAGTGTAGTGGGGGCTACTTCCCCAGAACCCACTCGATGCCCTGGAGGAACCGGTACCCGAGGTACACGGCCAACGCGCCCGCGAGCAGCTTCAGATGCCACGGGAGCGGGAGTTTCTCGTCGTCGTCGACGTCGATCGGTTCGCCGTAGATGTTGGTGATCGGATCCTTCGCCGTCACCGGCGCAACGCCGGGAAGATCCCGAGCGGCGTGGGCTTTCCCCGGATCGACGACGCGACCGCACGCAGGACAGGTGCCGTCGCCATGCACCGTCGACGGTGAGAGGAAGCGGTCGCAGGTGTCACACCAGGGCACGGCCCCATTGCACCACGCCCCCGGGTGGCGAGTGCCACCCGGGGGCGGGGACGACCGGGGCGTGCAAGCCGGGCCGGATCTGGGAGCTGCCGGAGCAGCGTCAGTGAAGCGGGGTCACTGCAGGAGGTGGACGGGGTCACCCACGATGTTGACGGACCAGGTCGTGCGGTCGGTCACCGACGACGCCGACGTCGTGTACTTGACCTTCCACCAGACCTTGCCGGAGTAGACGGTCGAATAGTTCGCGGGGAGCGGGATGTCGATGGTGAGGTAGCGGTCGTTGTATTTCGAGTTCCCGTTCATTCCCGTATACGGCTGGGTACCCGTCCCCGAGACGTCGAGCGACGAAATGCCCGAACCGCTGCAGCTCCCCGAAGGTGGCGTCGGCGGGTTACACGGCGTGCTCCAGGAGAAGGTCGCGGGGTTGCCGTTGGGATCGAGGATCTGGAGCGTCGATGCACCTTCACCGGGGTCGAAGAGGTTGATGCGCATCGTCTTGCCCGCGTTCACCGCGTCGATCTGGGCGAGGTAGAAGGATGCGCTCGTGCCCGTCGCGTTGGCGTAGATCGACATGTCACTGACCGCGTGCACCTGTGGGCAGGTCGACGAGTAGTTCGCCGAACCGGTGATGGTCGTGCACGTGGCGAACGATGCACCCGTGTAGGCCCTCAGCGAGAATCCGTTCGAACCTCGGCTGTTGGTCGTGTCGGTCGCGGCCGTGAGGACCCGGATGTAGTACTGGCCCGCCTTCGGGTTGGTCCACGTATAGAGGTTCTTCCACTGGTTCGCGTAGGTGGCGCTGTTGGTGGGCACGTTCACCGTGCTCAGCAACGTGAGGTTCGAAAGGTCGAGCGGTGTGGGGTTGCGGTCGTAGATCTGATAGGTCGTGTTGACCGTCTGGTTGTTCACCAACTCGTTGTCCGACGTGTTGTTCTGGTTGTACTCCGCGTCGTAGACGTCGAGCTTGAGTGACGTGGTGGCCGCGGGCAGGTCGACGGCGTACAGGTACCCGGTGGGGTCGTAGTCGTCGGAGTTCGCCGGCGAACCGTTGTTGCAGCCCGACCCCGACGTGCTGTAGGACTCGAACCCCGAAAGGGCCTTGTCGCCGCTCTCGTGGCCCGAGCAGTAGCCGCTCACCGCCGCCCAGAAGTTCTCGGTATCGGGGCTCGAGAGCAGGTTCCCGGTCCCGAACGTGTTCTTCGGGCTCCCGAGTGGCACGGGCATGATGTACTCGGCGACCGACGAACGCGAGATGCTCTGGTTCTGGGTCACCAGCCGGGAGAAGTACTGCTTCGCCTTGGTGTCGGTGATCGTCACCTTGAGCTGCCGGTTGTTGTTCGGGATGTCGGACACGGTCACCTGGATGTTGTTCACGCCGTTGACGAAGCCGTTCTTGGCGGCCGTGGCGAGGGCGTACTGCTGCGCCTGGTCGAGCTCGGGCATCCACACGACCCCAGCGAGCGCGGCGGCATCGGCGGCGCGCTTGAGCTCGGCCGAACGCGTGTACCAGCTGCCGAAGTCGATCGTGAACGCCGCGAAGACGAGCATCACGGTGAGCATGAGCGCGACGAACACCATCACGAAGCCGCTCTCGCCGCCCTGCTCCCCTGCGTTCTCGGAGTAGCGACGAACCAGTCGTTCGGCCAGGGCTTGTCCACGCGCGTGCACGGCCGCCTCCTACTTCGGTTCGAGCCGCATGATGGCGGCGGAGGTCAGGAAGAACGGTGACTTGAACAAGCCGGTGATGGTCACGTAGCGCGCCTTGATCCAGACGCCGATGTAATCGGCACCGATCGACTGCACGTTCTGCCGGTTGAGCGGACACCAATATCGGTCCGGCGCAGTGGCGTCGCAGGTCACGGTGCCGGTGAAATCGGCCTGGGTCAGGCTCTGTAGCTGCGCGCCGGTGTACACGTTGCAGGAGCCGGAGACCGACGTCGGCGTGGTGCTCGCGCAGTTACCCGCAGGTCGTGAGCCGTCCGTGGCCGTCGATTTGAACACCTCGACGTAGTCGACGTTCGACAGGCCGATGTCGTTGATCGCGGACTTGACTCCCTGGAGCAGGCCGTAGTCGGCGAGGCGGGTGTTGCCCAAGCTGCTGCCCACACGGGCGCCGGAGCGGGCGGCCGTCTCCATCTGAAGCTTGCGATTCCACGCGGAGCCGTACTCCACCACGCCGAATGCGATGAGCAGGAGCAACGGCAGGACCACCGCCAACTCCACGAGCGCGGCG
>Ga0302322_100006126_pt1 | contig 10627 bp, 6 predicted proteins | sample Fen_T0_2_FD_203757 | JGI IMG/M metagenome (GOLD analysis project Ga0302322, IMG submission 203757) | Peat permafrost microbial communities from Stordalen Mire near Abisko, Sweden - Fen_T0_2 | ecosystem: Environmental > Terrestrial > Soil > Wetlands > Permafrost | place: Sweden: Abisko... | reverse complement strand
TGATGGCGGTCATGGATGCGATGGGGCATCAATCAGTCAATACCACGCGCATCTACAGCCACTCGAATGTGACGCTGATTCGGGAAGCAATCGAGCGCAGGAATCGACAGTTGTCCGAGACGGTGCAGTAGGTGGCCACAAAATTGGCCACAGTCACGGTATGAGGCTGTGTTCAGAAACGGCGTAAGTGATAGCAGCAGTAATGGTAGCGCTACCGGGAATCGAACCCGGGTTTGAAGATTGAGAATCTTCCGTCCTAACCCCTAGACGATAGCGCCACGCTGGGGGGCAACTTTCTGATTATAGCAAACTTGACAATGTTGACCGAAGCCGCTGCCAGAGCGGCTTTGCGGCGGGTTGACAAGTCGCCTGCCAGGGCGCAGAATTCTATCTGCATAGGCGAATAAAAAGCGAAACTAACTCGCTCCCTCTTCCGCTCGCCATCTCATCCTCTGAGGTTCTTCATGCCGTCCCTTACCGCGCTTCGTGCCCGCGTCGAATCTTCTCTTGGCGAGCGTCTTTCCTCCACGCTGTTGCTGCGCGAAAAAGCTGCGCCACTTATGGTTCCCACGGGTGTGGCCGCGCTCGACGCACTCACCGGAGGGTTGCCACGTGGAGCATTAAGCGAAATCACCGGGCTGGCTTCCTCTGGACGCACCGGCGTGATGCTGGCGGCACTGAGCGGTGCCACACGCCGGGACGAAGCCTGCGCGTTGGTGGATGCGAGCGATAATTTCGACCCGGCTTCGGCAGCATTAGCCGGAGTGGATCTGGAACGTCTGCTGTGGGTGCGTTGCGGCCAACGTGACCACTCTTCCCTGCTCAAAGATCAGCGCCCCAGCGCGCCAAGCCGCCTGGAGCAAGTGTTGAAGGTGACGGACCTGTTGTTGCAGAGCGGCGGCTTTGGCATGGTTGTGCTCGACCTGGGCGACATGCCTACAGAAAGCGTGCGCCGTGTGCCGCTTACTTCGTGGTTTCGCTTTCGCCGCGCTGTGGAACCGACTGCAACTGTCTTGCTTGTCGTGGAGCAGGAGCCGTGTGCGAAAACCTGTGCCTCGCTAGTGGTGGGCTTGCGTCGAACGGCGATCTGCGCGTGTAATCCAGCTTCTCCAAACGAAACCGAATTTCAGGGATGGAAAGTCCTTAGCCGCCCAGGGCCGGCAATTCCTCCTCCCAATGTTGTGAGTCATGCCGCCCTGCTACGCGGCATGCAACTGCGCGCCGAAGTGCTGCGCTCGTGGATGCAGCGTAACCCCCTGCACTCGGTGGGCGTCCAGTTCGAGTTGCGCGCCGCGCAATGATTTTCTCTTCGAGGATATGTATGTTCGCCTGCATCTACGTTCCCGACTTTCCCGTGGCCGCCATCGTTCGCGCTGAGCCATCATTGCGCGATAACGCTGTGGCCGTACTCGAAGGCAAGCCTCCGCACATTCAAGTAATGGCGCTAAACGATATGGCACGCCTGCTGGGAATCGAAATCGGAATGACGAAGTTGCAGGCCGCGATTTTCACAGTGTCGCAAGAGGGTAGTACGGTTCCTGCTCAACCACAGCCAAAGAAGAAATCTTTCGAGATTGAGCATGGTTCACGTCGCGGCAAGGCACCGCGCAAGCCGACGGCGGCGGTGCTGCGGCAGCGTTCGCCGGAGCAAGAGCTATCATCACACGCCGCACTGCTCGATGTCGCGCATGCCTTTACTCCTCGCGTGGAAGACACTCATTCCAACCGATTGCTGCTCGATCTCGATGGACTGGAGCGGCTCTATGGCCCCGTCACGGCCATGGCGCGTGAACTCGCATCGCGCGTTGGCAGGGTGGGGTTGGAGTGCAATATAGGAGTGGCCGCCAATCCCGATGCCGCCATGCACGCGGCCTGCGGATTCAGCGGCGTGACTGTGCTTCACGCAGGGGAGGAGGCACGGCGGCTCGGAGTTCTGCCTCTGCACGTCCTACTGGAGTCGCTTGATATCGCAAGCGGCTGTGGAACCAGAATTTCGGTAGCCGCGCGCGAACGCGAGAAATTGCGCGAACAGATGCTGGATACGCTGGAGCGTTGGGGTGTCTGCGATTTTCGCATGCTGGCTCTGTTGCCGGAGCATGCGTTGGCCGCCCGCCTCGGGGAAGTGGGCACACATCTGCAACAACTCGCACGCGGGGCTGGGACGCGGACACTGGCACTATGCGATCCCCCGGCGCACTTCGAGGAAGGCATGGAGTTGGAGTCGGCGGTCGAGACACTCGAGCCTTTGTCGTTCGTGTTGAATCGCCTGCTCGAGCAATTGTGTACACGGTTGGAAGCGCGCGCCCTTGCTGTTCAGGAATTGAAGCTGCGCCTGCAATTGGAACCTCGAGTCCCTGATGAGCAGACCGCCACGTGCGCAGAACTTGAGGCTGCGCGAGACAAGTCGTTCACTTCTGATTGCCTCGAGGGCAACCTTTATACGCGGACACTCCGATTGCCGGTCGCCATGCGCGATCCCAAGATCTTTCTCAAGCTACTGCAGCTGGATTTGGCGGCTTATCCACCCGGAGCGCCGGTGTGCAAACTGTGGATTACAGCCGAGCCAGCACGTCCGCGCTTGGCGCAGCGCGGTCTGTTTTTGCCCGTCACGCCCGAGGCTGAAAAACTGGAAATCACTCTGGCTCGCATCAACAGCATCGTTGGCGAACGTAGGGCTGGCATCGCGAAGATGCTGGACACCCATCGTGCGGATGCATTTCGCATGGAGCGGTTCGTAGTTCAGACAGAATTGGGCAGATCGACCGCCAGTCTGACAACGTCAGATACTGACAACACCCCACTCTTTGCCCTACGCATTCTGCGTCCTGCGCGCCAGATCCGCGTTCAGTTGGCGGAGGGCCGTCCTGCCCAGATGGCAATGTTGGCGCGCAATGGTGAGCGTGTCGATCTCCAAGGAACAGTCTTATGGTCGGCGGGCCCGTGGCGATCATCGGGAGACTGGTGGGCCGAACAGCCGAAGAGCTGCGATTCCAGCGAAGATGCGCAGATATGGGATCGCGAAGAGTGGGACGTGGCGCTGGCTCAGGATGCCGGTAATGATGTGGCTCTTTATCGTATTTATCACGACCTCGGCACTGGCCGGTGGTTCGCTGATGCGAGTTATGACTGAACTTATGTACATCGAGTTGCACACGCGCTCGGCGTTTAGTTTTCTCGAAGGGGCTTCGGTTCCCGAAGAGATGGCAGAGGCGTGTCACTCGCACCAGATGCCTGCAATGGCGCTGCTCGATCGCGATGGCGTGTACGGCGCGGCCCGCTTCCATCTCGCCATGAAAAAGCTTGGGCTGCAGGCGCATATTGGAGCCGAAATCACTTCTCTGCTGCCACATGCACTGTTATCTGACAATGTGTCACTTCCGCGTATTCCCCTGTTGTGCGCTTCGCGCGAGGGATATCAGAATCTTTGCCGGCTGATCACACGCACCAAGCTGCGTGCGTCCAAGTATCCGGCGACGCTGCCACGCCAGACGAAGCGCGCGGTCACGGCGGAATTGTTGCTTCATTGGCAGGCAGTTGCTTCCGCTGCCGACCTTGCGGAGCTTTCCTCCGGATTGATTTGCCTGACCGGAGGGGAGGAAGGCCCGCTGGCGCATGCTTTGTCGCATGGAGGCATGCCAGAAGCTCGGCGCGCGCTTGGGCAGCTCATGGAAATTTATGGGTGCGATAACGTCTATGTGGAGTTGCAACGCCACTATGACCGCACGCAGGAGGCACGTAACCATGCAGCCATTGATCTCGCACGCAGTTTGAAGCTGCCATTGCTCGCCACCCAGGGCGCGCAATATTCCAAACCCGAAGAACGGCAGATTCTTGACGTATTTACCTGCATCCGCCATCATCGCCACCTCGATAACGCCGGACGATTGCTTTCGTGCAACAGCGAGCGCTACATCAAATCGCCACAGGAGATGCTGCGCCTGTTCGCCGATCTTCCGGAAGCCACGGCCAACACACTGGAGCTCTCTTCACGTCTCGAATTCACGCTCAACGATCTGGGCTACAAATTTCCCACATATCCCGTGTCCGCAGGGGAAACCATGAGCTCATTTCTGCGAGAGCGCACCTTCGAAGGCGCGCGTAATCGTTACCAGCGTCGCGGACAAAGCGAGTTGTGGCAGCGAGCGCGACGCCAGATTGAGCGCGAACTCACGCTGATCGAGCGGCTCAAGCTCGAAGGCTACTTCCTCATCGTCTGGGACATCGTGCGCTTCTGCCGTGAACAAGGCATCCTAGTACAGGGACGCGGCTCCGCGGCCAACAGCGCCGTCTGCTATTCGCTGGGCATCACCGCCGTCGATCCCATCGGCATGGAGCTGCTGTTCGAGCGCTTTCTTTCGGAAGAGCGCGGCGAGTGGCCCGACATCGACCTCGACCTTCCCAGCGGTGACCAGCGCGAGCGGGTGATTCAATATGTGTACACGCGCTACGGCAAGCTGGGCGCGGCCATGACGGCTAATGTCATCACCTATCGCGGACGGTCTGCCGCACGCGAGGTGGGCAAGGTGCTCGGCTTCGAGGAAGAGACCCTCGACCGGCTCGCCGGGCTGGTGAGCTCGTGGGAGTACAAGGATCCCGGCGACACGCTCGAGCGCCAGTTTCGCGATGCGGGGTTCGACTTGCAGCATCCGCGCATCCGCAAGTTCTTCGAACTTTGTGTAGCGGTACAAGATCTTCCCCGTCATCTCGGGCAGCACTCGGGAGGCATGGTCATCTGCCAGGGGCAACTGGATTCTGTCGTACCGCTGGAACCGGCCACCATGCCAGGCCGCGTGGTGGTGCAGTGGGACAAAGAAGATTGCGCCGACTTGGGCATCATCAAGGTCGATCTGCTCGGCTTGGGCATGATGGCCACGCTGAAAGATTCGCTCACCCTCATCCACGATCACTATAAAGAAGATGTCGATCTCGCAATGCTGCCTCCCGATGATCCGGTCGTGTATCGCACACTGCAAAAGGCCGATACGGTGGGCATGTTCCAGATCGAGAGCCGCGCCCAGATGTCGTGCCTGCCGCGCCTTTATCCCACGCGCTTCTACGACATTGTGGTACAAGTTGCGATCATCCGTCCGGGGCCCATCGTCGGGAAGATGGTAAATCCGTTTCTTATGCGGCGACAGGGGCGTGAGCCCGTGGTATATCCGCACCCTGCGCTCGAGCCCGTGCTGGAACGCACGCTTGGAGTACCGCTCTTCCAGGAACAGCTCCTGCGCATGGCCATGATTGCCGCTGGATTCACCGGGGGACAGGCGGAAGAGTTGCGACGCGCAATGGGCTTCAAACGCAGCGAGAAACGCATGCGCGACATCGAAGTGAACCTCCGCGAAGGAATGGAGCGCAATGGCATCTCGCGCGAGGCGCAGGAGGAGATCATTCTCTCCATCACCTCCTTCGCGCTCTATGGATTTCCTGAGTCTCATGCTGCCAGCTTCGCTCTTATCGCCTACGCCAGTGCCTATCTCAAGTGCCATTACCTCGCGGCCTTCACTGCCGCGCTACTCAACAACCAGCCGATGGGATTCTATTCGCCAGCGACCATCGTGAAAGATGCCCAGCGACATGGGTTGCGGGTGAAGCCGGTCGACATTAATTGCTCTGAATGGCTGTGCACGCTGGAAGATAACCATAGTCCCACAATGTGGGATAAGCAGCATGCGCGTTCGCCCGAAGGCGTGCTCCACCCGACTTTGCGCATGGGGTTTCGCTATGCCAAGGGACTGAGCGAGGAGGCTGGACAGGCGATTGTGCGCACACGCGGTCAACGGCCTTTCGAGTCCATTGCCGACCTTGCGGTTCGCGTGCCTGAATTGCGTCGCGACAACCTGGTGCAGCTTGCATCCATAGGGGCGCTGAACTCCATTGGTTGCGCGACCGCGAAAGAGACACAAACCCAGCTAGACGCTCCCCGCAGCCAGCAGCGCCTGCATCGCCGCGATGCCCTGTGGCACGTGGAACAGGCGGTGCGCTTTGCCGGTCCTCTGTTGGATGGCATCCCGGAGATCGATACGGCTTCTCCGCTGGCTGCCATGACGCCCGAAGAGCGATTGGTGGCCGATTTCCATGGCACCGGGCTCACCGTCGGGCCGCACCCGATGGCCTATCGGCGGGCAGAGCTGAGGAGGGCGGGTGTGCTTTCGGCTTACGAGCTCACGCAGGTGCAGAATGGTAGGCGCGTACGGACTGCCGGATGTGTGATTGCCCGTCAGCGTCCGGGAACCGCCAAGGGGTTTGTTTTCCTCAGTTTGGAGGACGAAACCGGTATCGGCAACGCGATCATTACGCCCGACATCATGGAGCGGGAGCGGGTGACCATCACGTCGGAGAAGTTCCTGCTGCTGGAGGGGGTGCTACAGAACCAGGACGGGGTGGTCTCGGTGCGGGTGGAGCGAGTAGCTCCCTTGCGGGAGGCCTACTCCAAGGAGGCAGTGGACATTACGGATGCGGACGTGAGGTCGCATGATTTTCATTAGTGGCGGGAATGGTCGTACCCCCTCCCCCCAGCACCCTTTTGAAATCAATTACTTCGATGATGAATCCGATTTACGATCGTGATTCTAAACTACTTACACGTACTTAATAGATAATAAAGCACTTAGGGCGGATGCGAAATCAGTCACCGATTCCGGTGCAAGACTTGTCAAAGACCAAGACCCATTCAAGCCGGGGCTCGAACCGGGCAGAGACACGAAACCTCTGGCCCACAAACCCGTTGTAGCCGTCCGGGAGTCGGAGCGCAAGAAAAATCGGAAGGTCGAAAAAACTAAAGTAACCACCTGCCTGTCGTGAGTGTGAGGCCGTGAGAAGTGGCGACTGAACGCAATTCCGGACTATCTAACGAAAGCCCCGCCCTAGCCAAAATCGGGTTAGAACGGGCACCCAGATTCAGGGTGCGCTGTGTATCCACCAATCTGCTGTCAGAGGAAGATATCCAGTAGGTTAGAGGAACGCGATATGGCAATTCCGTATTACCACATTGATGTATTCACGGATGAGTTGTTTGCGGGTAATCCGGCGGGGGTCTGCATCCTTCCGGCTTTTCTTGCCGAGAGCATGATGCAGAAGATCGCGGCGGAGAACCAGCACAGCGAGACCGCCTTTGTTGTTCGTCGCGCTGATGGCGACTTCGACTTGCGCTGGTTTACACCCACAATCGAGGACGACCTCTGCGGGCACGCAACCCTGGCGTCTGCCTATGTGCTCGCGTTGCGGAAGCACGACGTGTGGCCGGTTCGCTTCCACACGCGAGCTGGCGTGTTGACAATCGCCCAGAGGCAAGACAGCTTTGAAATGGACTTTCCGGCCAGGCCACCGCAACCGTGTGAGGTGCCAGTCGAACTCTTGCCGGCACTGGGGCTGAAGGCCGCGATAGTCATGAAATCGCGCGATTACCTCGTGGTAGTAGAGCGAGCTGAGCAAGTACAAGCGCTCTCGCCCGATATTGCCGCGCTTGCCAAACTGGAGATGGTGAATAGCGGAACGATTGTTACAGCTCCCGGAGAAGGTGACGTGGATTACGTGTGCCGACTCTTTGCGCCCGCGGAAGGCATCGACGAAGACCCCGCAACCGGTTCGATACATTGCACACTGGCTCCGTATTGGGCGGGACGGCTGGGTAAGAACACGTTTCGTGCGCAACAGCTCAGCGCCCGGGGTGGGACGTTGCAATGCACACTCGATGGCGATCGCGTGAAGATAGTCGGTAAGGCGCGGTTGTATCTTCGGGGGATGATCGAGATCTAGAGTGGCTGGCGGTGGCAAGTTCGCCGGGTAGGGGCTTGCGCGCCTCGCCGCAGCGGGCTCAGGGCAACTATGGAGCGCGCGGCACAGATTACTTACGATATGGCGATTTTTCATTAACTAATTGCAATTTGGGTCTCCACCGCTGCGGATGGAGGACCGTGGAGTAGTGTTCTCGATGAAGAATCGTAGCACCTGTCGAGAACAGGCAAGACGGGTGTAGTATGGTGCCGTTCTGTCACGTAAAAGGGAACTCCGACTTATGCGCCCTATTTGCCTCGCGTTTACGTTCTTGCTTCTTGCGTCCCTTCCAACCTTTCCACAGAGTGCTAGTTCTTCCCAGCCCGAGGGCATAATCAGCGGCACCGTGCTTGATGAACATGGGCAACCAGTCGAAGGGGTGCACATGTGCATCGGAACGAGTTCCGTGGGGCCTTCAGGATCCCATGAAGTGCGCAGGGACTGCCGGGCTGCCACAACTGATGAATCGGGACAATTCCGCATTGACCACGTAGCTATGGGAACGTTCGCCCTCGAGGCGGTCAAGGATGAGGACTACATCGCTTTCCCCGACGCCAACGTATACGAGGTAGTGACCCTAACACCGAACCAGCGTGCGGCAAGTGTTGTACTGAAGTTCGGCCCTAAAGCAGGCAGGCTGCTTCCTAGCGTGACGGACAAAGTCACAGGAAAGCCCATTGTAGATTGTGAGCTAGATTGGAGGATCTTTGATCCCGAGAATCCGGGTAGCATCATGAGGGGCGACCAACTAATCCGCCAAGGAGAAAGAGTCGCCCTCGTTCCACCGAGAAAATACCTGATCGTAACGATCTCTGCACCCGGTTACAAGACTTGGCACTACCAGGATTCATCCGATCCTTCTCGACCAGCGTTCATTCGTTTGCAAGGGGGCGAAGAGAAGGAATTGGTCTTAGAACTCGAGCCTCAAGCGGGGCCTACGGACCGCTGATCCCGCCGACCGTTGACAGGAACTTCCAAAGCTACAGTGTCCGATACGGATGTATTATGGTGGTGTTCTTGTGACGAAAATGAAATTCCTACTGATGCGACCTGTGTGGCTCGCGCTCACGTTCTTGCTTCTTGCGTCTCTTCCAAGCTTTCCACAGAATGCTAGTTCTCAGCCCGAGGGCACAATCAACGGCACCGTGCTTGATGAACATGGGCAACCATTCAAAGGCGTGCAAGTATGTAACTATATGCCATACGCGCCTACGGGATCCAGGGAATCACGCGGCGAATGCGCGGTTACAACTGATCAGGCGGGCCAATTTCGCATTGACCATCTAGCGATGGGAGTAACCTCTGTCGAGGCGATCAAGATCGAAGATGGTTACGTCGCTTTCGCCGGCACCAGCGTAAGGGAGGAAGTAACCTTAACACCGAACCAGCGGGCGGCAACCGTTGTCTTGAAGCTTGGCCCTAAAGCCGGCAGGCTACTTCCCAGCGTTACGGACAAACTCACGGGAAAGCCCATCGTAGATTATGAGGTAAGCTGGACGATCTTTAATCCCCAGGCACCGGATGGTACTGTCCTCTCAGGCGGTCAGTCAATCCGCGGAGGAGAAAGAGTCGCCATCGTTCCACCGGAGAAATATCTGGCCGTAATAATCTCTGCCCGCGGCTACAAGAATTGGCACTACCAGGACCCATCCGATCCTTCTCGACCGGGGTTCATTCGTTTGCAAGGGGATGAAGAGAAGGAACTGTTCGTAGAACTCGAGCCTCAAGCGCCCGCGGACCGCTAGTTATGGGAAAGCCGTCTACTTTACGAGGTCCCGTTTCGCGTCCGACCGCTTGATCAGGCTCTCGACGCCGGACTTGCCTATTTGTATGCATTGATCGTGCGACATGTCCCTTAGGCGCTGAGCTTTCCCCTTTGCAGATAGTTGTTGATATCAGGACATCTCGCAAGTAATCGCTCACGAACATTCTTTTGCGTGCCCATAACGCCAGTGAAGAGTAACGGCGTCACGGCTAAAGGCCGTGAGGTCGAGACAGGCGTATTCACCACGCTAAAGCGTAGTGCTTCCCCCTGTCTTAAGTAGGGGCTGAAGCCCCTCCGCAAATCGGGCGGTTACGGCACGACCAAGGTCGTGCCCTGATACGAGGCGGTGGATAAGGCAAGAGACGCCGCTCCGCGGCCGTGGATGACTAAGGCTCGTCCAGCGCAGGCTGACGCCAACGACTAAAAGCACGTCACGGCTCCGCCGTTTATCGATCGCGACCCGGAAGGACGCGAACTTGGGGCACCGGCTTGCTGAAAAAGTCAGAAAAGCAGATCCCCCGCCGACTAAAGTCGGCGAGGGATGACAAAAATTACGGGGCTTGTATAGCGCAGCTAAACACGCTGAGGAAAAAGGTAGAAATGCTCACGCCGCGCGGACTAAAGTCCGCGAGGCGGGTCGAAAATAAACGGCTTGGACGCTGACCTAAAGGTCAGCTCTACCCAAAACACTTTTTCTTCGCAGCCCGTAAAGCAGCGCCCCTCAAAAGCGTCTGCGCAGACGCGACAGGGAACACGTCACTTCTTGTCAGCGCTGGCAGCAGGTTGCCCGGGTCGTTCTGCTGGATAGTCGTACACACCGCGACCGGATTTGCGGCCGAGGCGGCCGGCTTTGACGTATTGCACCATAAGCGGCGCGGGACGGAATTTCTCGCCAAGCGTTTTGTGCAGATATTCGAGAATGTGCAAGCGCGTATCGAGTCCGACCAGGTCGACCATCTCGAACGGGCCCATGGGGTGGTTGAGACCCAGCTTGATTGCCTTGTCGATGTCCCGTGGTGTTGCGACGCCCTCCTGCAACATGTAGAACGCCTCGTTGCCGATGAGAGCGTTGATGCGGCTGGTGAT
>Ga0302322_100006123_pt1 | contig 10632 bp, 12 predicted proteins | sample Fen_T0_2_FD_203757 | JGI IMG/M metagenome (GOLD analysis project Ga0302322, IMG submission 203757) | Peat permafrost microbial communities from Stordalen Mire near Abisko, Sweden - Fen_T0_2 | ecosystem: Environmental > Terrestrial > Soil > Wetlands > Permafrost | place: Sweden: Abisko... | reverse complement strand
GACCAGGTCTCTCCCGCCCGGGATCAGTCAGCGCCGCAATGGTAGCGCCGCAGACGCGCGCGGGCGATCGCGCAGTCGGGTCAGACTGCGGCGCGTCGCGCCCGCCGGGCGGCGAGTTCGTCGCTGGCGCCGGGCCCGTCGACCGCAACCCCGCCCGGCTCCTCGCCTGGGAGGGTTGCGAGCGTCCCCTCGACCTCGCGCCACACGCTGCCCACGGCGATGCCGAACACGCCCTGACCGCCGCGCACGAGGTCGACGACCTCGTCGGCGCTTCGGCACTCGTAGATGCTTGCGCCGTCGCTCATGATCGTCAGGCTTGCCAGATCGGCACCCGTGCGCTCGGTGAGGTGATCGACGGCCGCGCGGATGTTGGGCAGCGAGACGCCGGTGTCGATGAGTCGCTTGACGATCCTGAGCACGAGGATGTCGCGGAAGCCGTAGAGCCGCTGGGTGCCCGAGCCCGCCGCGCTGCGGACGGACGGGACGACCAGGCCGGTGCGCGCCCAGTAGTCGAGCTGGCGGTAGGTGATACCGGCGGCGGCGCATGCCACCGGACCGCGGTAACCGATGTTGGACGGCAACGGCCGGAGGGAATCCTCGTCGAACAGCACACCCTGGGGATCGTCGCCGAACACGCCCACCGGTGCGGACTTCGGGATCACGCCCTCCGCAGTCACTGTCGCCTCCCCTTGCTCGTGCACCGCCCCGCCGGCTCGAGCCTTGGCGGACAGAGTACCGCGGGCCCAGCCTCGACGATGCCAGCGTTTCCGCCTGCTTGTCGAGGTCGACGTTAGGCAGCCCAGCCGGCGAATACAAACGCCGGTCGCGGCGTGTCGGGCAGCAAAGTCTCAACCTCTCGCTGAGGTTCCGGTCGTACTCTCGAGGGCCGAGTGAGGGGCCCGATCAGCCGAAATCCTCCGGGGACACCTGGTCGAGGAACTCGCGGAACTTCTCCACCTGGTCCTCGTCCGGCGGCTCATCATCGTCGGGCAGGTCGATGCCCGCTTCCTCCAGCACCTCATCGGCACCTCGGATCGGTGCATCGACCCGCAACGCGAGGGCGATGGCATCCGAAGGCCGGGCGCTGACCTCGACGCCGTTGCTGAAGACCAGGAGTGCGTAGAACACACCGTCCTGGAGCGACGTGATGCGCACCTCGGTGAGGGTCACGCCCATCGCCTGCAGGATGTCGCGAAGAAGGTCGTGCGTCAGTGGCCGGGGGGGCACGATTCCCTGCTGCGCGTAGGCGATCGCCGTTGCCTCGACCGCGCCGACCCAGATGGGCAGGTAGCGTCCGCTGACGCGTTCGCGCAGAAGCACGATCGGGTTGTTGGACGGCATCTCCACCCGTACGCCCACGACATCGAGATCCAGCATTTGGACAGACTAGCCCGAGCCGCTCGAGTGCGCCCGGATCAGGCACGTCCTCCCCGGATGAGCTCTGCCCGCAGGAGCGCGGCATGCAATTGGACGAACAAGGAGGCGAGCTCGCGGATGGTCTCCTGCTCGCGGGCGCGGCCGTCGCGATCACGGGGCTGCGAGTAGGGCGTGGCGATCTGCTCGACCAGTCCGCTCTCCCGGTCCGTCACGACCCGGAAGGAGCGCAGGTGCCGGGCCTCCACCCCGAAGGCCGACAGGCGGGCAGCGACGGAGGCGACCGCCAGCGCGTCCTCGTCGTAGTGACCGGCCGGAGTCGCCCACACGAGGCCGATCCCCTCGAGCTGGGCCACGAACGCCTCCGTCAGCCCGCTCGCCTGAGCCAGCTCCTCGCGCGTCATCCGGACCCGTCCAGCGCCCGGGCGGAAGTCGTCAGGACGCATCCCTGTTCCGGCGAGCGGCATCGCCGGCGCATCGGGGTCGGGCATGCCGTCGCCGAGGTTCTCGCGGATGACCTTGAGCGGCAGGTACTGGTCGCGCTGCAGAGTGAGTACCGCGCGCAGCTGCTGGACGTCGTGCTCGTTGAAGCGCCGGTAACCCGAGGGGGTGCGCTCCGGCGACACCAGTCCCTCGGACTCCAGGAAGCGGATCTTGCTGATGGTGACGTCCGGGAAGTCCTTCTTGAGCAGCGTCAGCACCTCGCCGATGCTGATCGTGCCGCTCACGACGGGGCGCCTGGTGTCGTCAAGGCCCTCGCTCATGACGGGGCATCGAGTCCGAGCAGGAAGACGAACCGGAACTTGCCGATCTGCACCTCGTCGCCACCGTTGAGGTGCTGGTCCTCGACGCGGATGCGGTTGACGTACGTACCGTTGAGGCTGCCCACGTCGCGGACGCTCCAGCCCTCGGCACCATGCCGGAACTCCGCGTGGTGGCGGCTCACGGTGACGTCGTCGAGGAATACCCCGGCCTCCGGCGCGCGACCCACGGTGACCACGCTCGCGCTGGCATCGAGCACGAACTCGGTCCCCTCCCCCGGTCCGCGATGCACGACCAGCAGGGCGCTTCCGGACGGCAGTTCGAACTGACGACCGCTGCCCACCGGGCTCATCGATCCCGAGCCGGTTCCGGGGCCGGTGAGGATCGAGGTGATGGAGCCCGTGTGCTCCAGGATCTCGAATGCCGCGGCCGTCAGCGGTGCGCCGCACGCTGCACAGAAGCGGTCGTCGGCGGCAGACTCATGACCGCACGCGGGGCAGGCAGCCATTGCCTAGCCCTTCTCGACCAGTGCGCGGTACTCGGCTGCGCTGAGCAGGCCATCGACCTGCGCCGGATCGGATGGCCTCACCTCGATCATCCACCCCTGGGCATAGGGATCGGCGTTGACGGTCTCGGGGCTCGCGTCCAGCGCGTCGTTGCGGCTCACAACCTCGCCTGCGACGGGCGCGTAGATGTCGCTGACGCTCTTGGTGGACTCCACCTCTCCGCACGCCTGGCCGGCCGCGAGGTCGGCACCGACATCGGGCAGCGACACGTACACGATGTCGCCGAGCGAGTCCTGTGCGAAGTCCGTGATCCCGAAGATCACTGTGCCCGAATCCGTGCTCCGTACCCACTCGTGCTCAGCCGTGTACCGCAACTCCTCGGGGTACATGCACCCTCCTCCTTCGCTGTGCTGGGAACTGTAACCGAGAACATCAGTGAGGTTGGGGACGTGGCGGCAAAATCGACGTGAGACGCCCGCCCCCAGACACGTCCGGCGTCATGAGGCGCCCTCCACCACTGACTGCCAGCGGTCTAGGAGGGCGATGGCGTCGGCCGGGGCACTGGATTCCGCGTACAGCACGAAGCTCGCCTGGTCGTCCTCGGGAAGGACGAGGCACCAGCTGCCGTCGGCCTCGGTGATGCGGATGCCGTCGAGGGTGTCCATGTGCTCGTCGTCGGCGTGCTGGCGCACCGAGCGCATAGCGGCCCCCCGGCGATGCCAGGCGACCGGCACTCTGCGCAGCAGCACCGTGGTCGCCGGAATCCGGGAGTTGAGCTGGCTGAGCGTCATATCGGTATCGGCCATCAGGGCAAGCAGCATCATCAGGGAGGACACCGCATCCGGGCCGGGGCCCAGCGCCGGCAGGACGAATCGGCCCTGGCCGTCGCCGGCGAGGATCACATCGGTGCGCTCCGCGGCCGCTGCAAGCGCAGCCGAGCCGGCTCCGATGCGCCGCACCTCGATGCCGTGGTACGCCGCGACCTGCTCCGCCAGCCGGCTGGTCGTGACGGGCACCGCGATGCAGCCGTGGTGCCGTGCCGCGGCCATGAGGTCGAGCAGGATCAGCAGCATCCGCCCGTCATCGATCACATTGCCGAGCTCATCGACGATGCTGAGGCGCTCGCCGGTGGGACCGAGCCGTGCCCCCAGTCGCGCCCCGGACGAGACGACAAGGCCGCTCAGACGGCGAAGCGCGGCCTCGCGGTGCGGCGCGGGGTCGGCCGCCGAGTTCTCGTCCATGGACACGCCGACGGTCAGGGCGTCGAGACCGAGACGGCCCATGATCATGGACAGGACGCCGACCGCGGGTCCGCCACCGGCGTCGATGACCAGTCGCGGGCTCGTCCGCCGGATCGCCTCCATGTTGATCGCGGTCTCGACGTCGTTGGCGTAGTCGTCCAGGACCCGGTGCGGCGTGCGGATGTCGCCGATGTCGTTGGGCAGCGGACGCCGGAACTCCTTGCGGGTGAAGATCCGCTCGATCGCCTCGCGCTGCTGACTGCTGATCTCGCCGCCCTGCGCGTTCAGGAACTGGACGTCGAGGCTGTCGGGTCGACCGGGCGTCGTGCGCAGGATGACGCCGCCCTCGCTGTAGCGGGCGGTGTCGTTGCGGATCAACGCCGACGTGACGGCACGCAGGTCGCGCAGGTTGATGCCGGCCGCCGTCAGCGCTCCGGCGAGGGCGCGATTGAGGGCCCGCGCGGCCTTGCTGTGATCGCGGCCGACGCTCACGGTCGCACCCTTGGGAAGGGTGGTGGCGAAGGCGGCCGCCAGTCGCACGATCCGCTCGGGAGTCATGTCGACATTGACGATCCCGCGGACGCCGATGTCGCTGAACACCTGGCGCTGCGACGGCGACTCCCAGACGACCGACTCATCGACGACGGTGCCCTCGTCGATGGTCTTCCCGGGGTAGATCAGGACATCGGTGCCGATGACGGCGCCGTCCATGATCGTGCAGTTGTCGGCGATCACCGCACCCTCGAGGATGCGCGCGCCGTGCCGCACCTCGGACGCGCGTCCGATGATCGAGCCACGAAGGTCCGCGTCGTTGCCGACGAACACATTCGGATGAAGGATCGTGTGGTCCACGACGGCACGCGAGCGGATCAGCGCGTTCGTTCCGACCACCGTGTACGGACCCACGATGACGCCCGCCTCGATCTTGGCGAACGGGCCGATGTACACCGGCGGGATCACTGTGGCGTCCGGTGACAGCTCCGCACCGGTCGCGACCAGCACCCCTGGCGCGACCTCGAACGCCTCGATCGAGCTGTTGACGAGACCGTCCAGGACATCCCGCTGAGCTTTGGCGTAGCTGCCGAAGCTGCCGACGTCCTCCCAGTAGCCCTCCATGACCTCGCCGAACACCCGGGCGCCTCGTGCCAGCAGGTCGGGGATGACATCACTGGCCCAGTCGCGCGGCTCGTTGAGCGGCAGCTCGGCGAGGACCGACGGGCTGACGATGTAGACGCCGGTGTTGACCGTGTCGTCGGCCACCTCGCTCCAACTGGGCTTCTCGATGATCGAGCGCACCCGGCCCTCGGAGTCGATGGTGATCACGCCGTAGTTGCGCGGGTCGGCGCGACGCGCGAGCGCGATCGTGATGTCGGCCTGCGTCTCCCGATGCCGGAACTGCAGCGCCCGCAGGTCCATGTCGGTCAGGCAGTCGCCGGAGATGACCAGCACGTCATCGTCGTCGAGCCAGTTCTGCGCGTAGCGGACGCTGCCTGCCGTTCCCAGTGGCCTCGGCTCGGTCAGGAAGCGAAGGTCGATATCGAGCACCCGGTCGCTGCTGAAGTACTTGAGGACGATGCTCGCCTGGTGCTGGAGCGTGACGACTGCACGGTCGACCCCGTGCTCCGCGAGCAGATGCACGACCCTGGCGAGCATCGGCTCGCCGACGATGGGCAGGAGCGCCTTCGGGGTGGCCGTCGTCAGGGGACGCAGGCGAGTGCCCGCTCCCCCAGCCATCACGACCGCCTGCATCCGATCCCCTGTCTCAGGCTTCAGCGTGCACGTTCATCGCCATCTGCACGTAGCGTATTCCGGCCCACCAGTACAGCGCTGTCCCCCACAGCGCCATGGCCCAGCCTGCGGCGGTGGCGAAGTCGCCGACCCACGAATCGACCCCGCCCAGCAGCAGGAGGGGGAAGCCCCACAGCAGGCAGAAGGTCGCCGACTTGCCGACGTACGTCACGGGCAGGGCGAGCCGACCGGCCCGCCGGAGCCGTGGCAGGAGCGCCAGGAGCATGAGCTCGCGGGCTACGAGGATCCCGACGAGCCACCACGGAATGATGCCGCGCAGCGCGAGACCCAGCAGCGTCGCAGCGATGTAGAGCCGGTCGGCGAGCGGATCCAGCAGGATGCCGAGATTGCTGCGCTGGTTGAGGGCCCGGGCGAGGTATCCGTCGAACCAGTCGGTGGCCCCCGCGACTGCCAGTACGGCGAAGGCCCACAGATCCGCCTCGGGGACCAGCACCAGCCAGAGGAACAGCGGGACCCCCAGGAGCCGCAGGAAGCTCAGCAGGTTGGGGATGGTGAGGATGCGGTCGGAGGCCGCACCCTGGTCCCCGTCAGGCATCAGCAGGGACCTCCGAGGGCACGTCGCCGCTGTGCCGACCCTTGCGTCCGCCGACACGGAACACCATGACCAGCGCGATGATGCCGAGAACGAGCAGGACGCCCGCGGCGATCGCGAGGCCGGTGATCCATCGCGACGCGTTGTGCACGGTGAAGTCGATGCTCAGCGTCAGCGGGCCCGAGGGCAGGGCGGACGGATGCATGAGAACGAGCGTCAAAGGACGCTCCTCCGGGACGACGATGGCCGGTCGGGCACCGACCGCCTGCGCCGTCCAGAAGGTCTGCGTGCGCGGCAGCGCGGGCGGCGAGGTCCCCGGCACATCCCGCGTGGTCCAGGCATCACCGTCGCGGAACGCCACGGCGTACGGCGTCCCCTTGACGTACGCGTCGACCTCTGGAGTCGGCGCCGCCCCGATGAACAGCGTGGTGGTTCCGTCGCCGGGCTCCTCCCCCGAGACCGACAGCGTGGTCGTTCCGTACTTGCCGATGTAGGGAACGGTCGCGCCGAAGCGGTCCACGTCGAGGATCGTCGAGCGGGCCACGGGACCCGGGGAGATGGTTCCGGCATCGAAGCTCATCTGGCCGTCCATCCCGAAGGTGGAGTACGACCAGATCGCGGCTGCGGCGGCGATGCCGCCGGCCAGGAGGAGGATGACAGCCAGCAGCCCCATGAGGATCTTCTTGATCACGACTGCGAACGTCCCCTTCCGGCATCGCGCGAGGTGCGCGACCATCCCCCACGGTACAAGTCGCGACCGGAATCAGCGGTGAAGCACGAGGTACAGCGTGGCACCGATGCCGATGACGACGACCATTCCGCGCAGGACCGCGTTCGGGAGCCTGCGGGCGAGCCGTCCGCCGACGTAGCCCCCCGGGATCGAGCCCACGGCCACGGCGAGGGCTGCGATCCAGACGATCGCACCGCTCAGCGCGAAGACGACGGCGGCGGTCGCGTTGGCGCTGGCGGCGAGAAGGTTCTTGGCCCCATTGGCTCGCTGCGTGCTGGGGTCGTAGCGGACCCCGAGGACAGCCATGAGCATGACGCCCTGGGCCGCGCCGAAGTAGCCACCGTAGACGCCCACGGCTCCCGTCCACGGCCACAGGACGTGCTCGCCGGGCTCCCGGTGCTCCTTCGCCCAGCGTGACACCAGCGGCTGGACTGCGATGAGGACCGTCGCCAGGGCCACGAGCCACGGCACCACGGACGTGAAGACCCGTGCCGGCATGGCCACCACCAGCGTGGCTCCGATGGCCGCACCGATCACGGTGGCGATCAGCGGCCGCGCGAGGATCCGCAGCCGCCCCGCGAGCTCCTGGCGGTACGCCCACGCCGCGAAGAAGGACCCCAGGGAGAGGCCGGTCGTGTTGGTCCCGTTGGCTGACACGGGAGGTATCCCGGCGGCCAGCAGGACGGGATACACCAGCAGAGTTCCTGATCCGACTGCGGCATTGATGGCGCCGCCCGCGAATCCCGCGAGTACGAGCAGGACAAGCGTGCCTGCGCTGAGCTCCATCAGCCCTGGGACCGGCGAGCGTGCCAGCGGCCGGCTTCATGCACCACCGTGAGCGGCAGGCCGAACGTCTCGGACAGCGCGGTGTCAGTGAGCACCTCGGCCAGCGGGCCGGCAGCCACGACCCGTCCGCCGCGCAGCAGGAGCGCATGCGTGAACCCCTCGGGGATCTCCTCGACATGATGCGTGACCACGACCTGGGTCGGCGCAGCCTCGTCGACGGCGAGGCGGTGCATGCGCTCGACCAGGTCCTCCCGACCCCCCAGGTCGAGACCGGCGCCCGGCTCGTCGAGCAGCAGCAGTTCGGGATCCGACATCAGAGATCGGGCGATGAGGGCGCGCTTCCGCTCGCCCTCCGACAGTGTCCCGTAGGTCCGCGCGGACAGGGATTCCAGACCCCAGTCACGGATGAGCGCGACGGCACGATCGCGGTCAATGTCGTCGTACTCCTCGCGCCAGCGGCCCGTGACCGCATACGCCCCGGTCATGACCACGTCGAGCACCGATTCCGACCGCGGGATGTCGGTGGCCATGGCGCTGCTGGCCCAGCCGATCCTGGGCTTGAGCTCGTTGAGGTCGACGGCACCCATCAGCTCACCGAGGACCTCGACCTCGCCCATCGTGGGAAACATGCGGCCGGACGCGATGAGGAGCAGCGTGGTCTTGCCCGCGCCATTGGGTCCGAGGACCACCCAGCGCTCGCCCTCCTGCACGTCAAGGTCGATGGCGTCGAGAAGGAGCGCGGCGCCTCGCCTGACCGAGACCGAGAGCATGGTCAGGACGCTGGTCACAGGCCAACCCTAGGACGTCATCAGCCGAGCAGCGCACTAGCGTTGTCACGTCATGGACGCCACCAGCAGGACCCTCCTCATCACCCTCTCGGGCAATGACCGACCCGGAGTCACCCGCCGCCTCTTCGCGACCCTGGCCCAGCACCCTGTCACCGTGCTCGACGTCGAGCAGCTGGTCGTGCGCAGCCGCCTCGTGCTTGCGGTGCTGGTCGATGTATCGGGCGGCGACGAGGAGATGGCCGCAACGCGGACGGCGGTCCGTCTCGCGGCCGCGGATCTGGACATGGATGTCGAGACGGTGCCCGGTGCTGCGGAGGACGACGAGCGCAGGCGCAACCGCATCCACATCACGGTGATGGGGTCGCCGCTCACGCCGCAGGCCGTAGCCAATGTCGCGGCCGAGATCGCGGATCGGGGCGGCAACATCGATCGGATCCGTCGCATCGCCTCGTACCCGGTCACCGCGGTCGTGTTCGAGGGCTCAGGGGTGTCGGTCGAGGAACTGCGGCGGCCACTCGCCGCCGTCGCCGCCGAGCAGTCCGCCGACATCGCGGTGCAGGAGGCAGGTCTGGACCGTCGTGGCCAGTACCTCGTCGTCATGGACGTGGACTCAACGTTCATCCAGAACGAGGTCATCGACCTGCTCGCCGACGAGGCAGACGTGATGCCGCAGGTGTCGGCGATCACCGAGCGGGCCATGGCCGGGGAGCTCGACTTCGAGGAATCACTGCGTGCCCGGGCCGCCCTGCTGGAGGGCCTTCCGGTGGAGGCACTCGCTCGCGTTCGCGAACGCATCACGCTCACGCCTGGAGCCCGCACGTTGTGCCGCACCCTCAACCGACTCGGCTACCGCGTCGCGCTGGTCTCCGGCGGGTTCACCGAGGTCATCACCCCGCTGGCCGCGGAACTGGGCGTGAGCGACATCCGCGCGAACACCCTCGAGGTACACGATGGACGCCTCACCGGGAGGGTCGTCGGCCCGATCGTCGATCGCATCGGCAAGCGACGGGCCCTGGAGGAACTTGCTCGCGAGCACGGCATTCCCTCGCGACGGACCATCGCCATCGGTGATGGGGCCAACGACATCGACATGCTGGCCGCCGCTGGACTGGGCATTGCCTTCAACGCCAAGGCGGCGGCGCGGGCCGCAGCGGATACGTCCCTGAACGTCCCGTACTTGGACTCGGTGCTGTACCTCATCGGGATCACCCGCGAGGAGATCGAGACCGCCGACGCCCGTGAGGGCCTGGCGACCCCCAGCCCGCGGATCGGGACCGACTGATCAGGCGCGCGGCACCGTGAAAGCCTCCACGCCGAAGCCCATGGGTGCAGCGGTCGCCTCCGCCCACGGCAGGTCGGTGGTGAGGACGGCCACCGAACTGGTCGGGAACTTCGCGGTCGCCTCCAGCTGAAGCGGATTCGGCGGGCAGGTCATGGCCACGAGGTCGCGGAGCGTCGGGTTGTGACCGACGACGGCGGCCGTTCCGACAACCTCCTGCAGTTCGCCGATCAGGTCCAGAAGGGTGCGCAGGCCGGCCTCGTAGATGCGTGGCTCGGTGCGCTCCTCGCATCCGCGCCATTGATCGCCGAGACCGTTTCGCGCGAGTTCCCACGTCAGCTGTGCGCGACGTGCGCTGGACACGAGGACCAGGGGTGGGCGACCCGCCGGATAGGGAACGGTCCTCGCGATCCAGGACCCGATGAACGGCGCATCGCGACGGCCGCGGGCATTGAGGGGACGGTCGTGGTCGACAACTCCGAAGGGGTAGTCACTCTTGGCGTGACGGATCACCAGCAGCCGATGCAGCGGCGATTGCGGCGCGGTCGCGTCGTCGGTCGGCATGGCGAGATCCCCCGGGCCGTCAGTTCATCTGGGCGTGGATGCCGCCATCGACGTGAACGATCTCCCCGGTCGTCTGGGGGAACCAGTCCGACAGCAGTGCGACACAGCCCTGCGCGGCCGGCACGGGATCCTCGAGGTCCCAGACCAGCGGCGCACGGCCGTTCCACATGTGCTCGAACTCCGCGAAGCCGGGGATGCTCTTGGCGGCCATCGTCTTGATCGGACCCGCAGCCACGAGGTTCACACGGATCCCGTCGGGAC
>Ga0302322_100006122_pt1 | contig 10632 bp, 8 predicted proteins | sample Fen_T0_2_FD_203757 | JGI IMG/M metagenome (GOLD analysis project Ga0302322, IMG submission 203757) | Peat permafrost microbial communities from Stordalen Mire near Abisko, Sweden - Fen_T0_2 | ecosystem: Environmental > Terrestrial > Soil > Wetlands > Permafrost | place: Sweden: Abisko... | reverse complement strand
CTCTGCGGCGTGCTGCTGTTGCGAGCCGGTGGACTCGGCGGCAAGCTGCTCGGGGGCGTGGGACGCTGCGACTTCCGTCGCCGTGTCTTGCTCACGGGTCGTCCTGCTCCTCGAGCTCTTCGTCCTGCTCCTCGAGCTCTTCGTCCTGGCCGTGGCGCTCGTCCCGACCGTCGCTTCCACGCTCGCCCTCGGGCGCGGCAAGCTCGTGCTCCTCGGGGTCACGCGGCCCGCGCTGGCCGTCCAGCCAGCTCTGCAGCAGGACCGCGGCGGCCGCGCTGTCGACTCGCTCCCGGGCTTCGCGGCTGTTCGTGCCCTGCTCACGCAGCCGGGCGTGGGCTTCGACCGTGGACAGCCACTCGTCGATCAGCTCGACCCGGGCCCGCGTCCGCTTGGCTAGCTGTTCGGCAAAGCGCCGGGCGCGGCCCGCTGCCAGACCCTCCTTGCCGTTCAACTGCCGCGGCAGGCCGATCACGAACAGGGTGATGCCCTCGGCCTCCGCCAAGCGCGCCAGATCGGCAACCACCCGGCGCTGATCGCGGCCATCCAGATATTGGCGCGGGTGGGCCATCAGGCCGAGCTCATCGGCGACGGCCAGCCCGACACGGACTTTTCCGAGGTCCACGGCTGCGGCCCGCATACCGGGCGTGTTTAGCATTGGAACCCGCCCCACGGCGAAAAACGGTACGCGAGCTTGACCCGACCCGCCCATCCGAGCATAAGCGCGGTCGGCCGCGGCTCGCCCTGCCCGGTCCTTCAGGATCTGAAAGTCATGCAATTTCGCGCCGTCAAGGGGACGAACGACATCCTCCCCGACGAGGTCAGACGCTGGCAGCGCGTCGAACAAACTTTCCGCGCCACCATGGCCTTGGGCGGTATCGAAGAGGTGCGCACGCCAATCCTCGAGCACAAGAACCTATTCGTGCGCTCTACCGGCGAGACCTCGGAAATCGTCGAAAAGCAAATGTTCGAACTCGAGCGCAGCGGCGACACCTACGTGCTGCGCCCGGAGGGCACTCCGGGTGCCGCTCGCGCGTACTTGATGAATAGCGTGCAGGCTCGAGAGCCGGTATCGCGCTGGTACTACATCGGCGCGATGTTTCGCGCCGAGCAGCCACAGCGCGGTCGCTATCGCCAATTCCATCAGGCCGGCTGCGAATTGTACGGGGACGCGAGCTCCGCCTGTGATGCCGAGCTGCTCGACCTCTTGTACGGCTTTCTGAGTCGTCTGGGCATCACGGACGTGACCGTGGCCGTCAATTCGATCGGCGGCTTGGAGAGCCGCGCCGCATACCGCGCCGCCCTTACCGAGCACCTTCAGCCGCGCGCCGAGTCGCTCAGCGAGCATGCCAAGAAGCGCCTACAGGACAACCCGCTCCGCATCCTGGATTCCAAGGATCCACGCGACAAGGCCGCGGTTGCGGACGCTCCGTCGATCTTGGACTCGTTGACCGCCGAAGATCGCGAACATTGGCAAGCCGTCTTGCGTGGCCTCGATGCGCTGGGAACGCCCTACCAGGTGACGCCGGGCCTGGTGCGCGGCCTCGACTATTACACGCGCACGGTGTTCGAATTTCAGTCGACCATGGGCAGTCTTGGCTCGCAAAATACGCTGATCGCTGGTGGACGCTACGACAACATGTTGAAGAGCCTGGGCGGACCGCAGATCCCGGCCATCGGCTGCGGCATGGGGCTGGAGCGAATCTTGCTCGCGCTCGGTGAGGATCCGGTTGCCCACCCCGCCCCTTGCTTCATCGCACCCTTGGGTGAGAAAGCCACGCTGTCGGCTTTGAAGCTGACGCGTGAGCTGAGAGAACGCGGCATCGTCACCGTGCTCGACGGACGCGGCAATTCCATGAAGAGCATGTTGCGCCGCGCAGATGGCCTAGGGGCCCGCGTGTGCGTCGTGATCGGCGAGTCCGAGGTTGAGCAAGACCAAGTGCAGATCAAGGATCTGACCGCACACACCCAAGAACAGGTTCCGCGCGCCGAGGCGGTGGCACGCATCGTTTCGACGTTCGACACCGCGCCGACCTCGGGGAGCCACCGTTGAGGGTCAGCCGGCTCGTCGCGCGACTGCTCGCGCCCGCTCTGTTCGTGTGTTCCTTCGGCCTCGCACGCTCGGCTTCCGCGCAGATGCCCGGCGGCGGCATGGGCATGCCTGGCGGCGGCATGGGCATGCCCGGCGGCAACATGGGCGGCATGCCCCAGGGCCAGTCCAAAAAGAAGAAGGACGCTCCCCCGCCCGGCACGCCCGAAATGCACGCGGCCTCGGGCGCCGATGACTCGTTGAATCCGCCGGGCAGCGAACCCGCGCTGCCCGACGAGCCGCTCAAGCTCACTCGGCCCACGTTCGACGCCATCGGCTCCGACGCCCAGCCGGATCAGGAAGAGACCGGCCGCGCCAACTCGACCACGTACAAGTTCTACGGGCCGTACTACCAAGAGAACAGCGGCAAGTATCAGTTCAGGTTGGCCTTCCCGGTCTGGGCCGAGCGCCAGATGCCGTCGCGCACCAAGCCGAACGAGACCGACCGCGCGTCGCTCGTTGCGGGGGTTTACTACAATCGCCGCAGCGCCGAGCGCGCGGACGACATTCTATTTCCGTTGGTCTGGAACCTGCGCGACAAGCTCACCCAAACGCGCACCACGATCGTCGGTCCATTAGTGAACCGCAGTGCACCGGGCGAGCACGACAATTGGCTCGCTCCGCTGTACTTCACCGGCAAAAGGAAAACCGGCGGCTACACCATCATCCCGCCGCTCTTGACGTACACGAACCACAACGACCAAGGCGGTTTCAACCTGGTCGGCCCGATGTTCTGCTCTTGGAAAGGCGGCTCGAGCTGCGATGCCCGCACCGCGCAGGACATCGATTTCGGCGTCGCGCCCCTGTACTTCTTCGGCCAAAACGTCAAGACCAAGTACGAGATCATCCCGCCGCTGCTCCACTACTACCGGTACAACGACCGGGACCTGTCCTGGACCGACCTGTGGGGGCCGTATTATCGCCGCCACACCCAGAAGCGGGACATGTTCCACCTGTTCCCGCTGTATTACAGCTTATGGGGCAAAGACGAACGGCACACCACGCTGCTGCCGTTCTTCCATTACGGTTACAAGGGCGACTCGTGGCTGTTAGCGACTCCGCTATTCGTGGCCGCGCGCGGTGAAAAGGGCGCGAGCACCTTCGCCACCTGGCTTTACGCGCGTCACCGCGGCCGCACCGAACTCGACATGGTCACGCCCTTGTACTGGGCGTATCGCGATCCGGACATCGGCCTGAACCGGAAGATCTTGTTCCCGTTCCTGTATTCGAGCACCAGCCCGCGCGAATCCAATCAGGCCTTCTTTCCATTCTGGGGTCATTTCGAGCGCTATGGCGTGAGCGAAAGCACCTGGATCACGCCCTTCTTCAATCATCAGACCGATCTGCGCGGCTGGTCGACCAACCTGTACCCGTTCATGTACGTGGGTCGGAACGCACTCGACACGCACTTCGTCGTGGCGCCCTTTCTTTGGGACTTTGCTTCGCCGAAGTCGCGCACCACTGTGGCCTTCCCGGTTTTCTGGCGCTTCAGCGACGAGAAGGAAGTTACCCAGCTGGTCGGCAACGTTTACTATCACGAGAAGAAATTGCGCAGCGGTCTGGACTGGGAAGTGCACATCTTCCCGGCCTTCTCCTACGGAGAAACGCCCAACGGTCACTGGTGGAACGTGCTCTACGGCCTCGCTGGTTACACGCGGAACGGCACGGCAACCACCGTGCGCACACTTTGGATCCCGACCAAACTGAGTGAGTAAAGCCCGAGCTCCAAGCGACGCGCGGCGCGGGTGCTAGGATTTAGGGCATGAAAGCCAAAGTTGCGGTGCTCGGAGCCTCTGGGTTCGCCGGTGCGGAACTGCTTCGGCGCTTGCTCGACCACCCGCAGCTAGAGGTAGTACGGGTGTGCGCCAACGATCACGTCGGTGAGCTCGTGTCGCGCGCCCATCCGCACTTGGAGGGGCTGACTCGGTTGCGCTTCGAGAATCCTCCGCACGCAGAGGCGGCGCGCGGGGTGGACGCGGTGATTATGGGCCTGCCGCATGGCGCCAGCTGTGAAGTAGTGGCGGCCGTGGCCGGCTCGAACACGCGCATCGTCGACATGTCGGGCGCGTTTCGAGTACAGAATCCCGCTAGCTACGCGCACTACTACGGCGCGCCCCACCCCCGACCAGAGCTGCTTGGGGAGTTCGTGTACGGACTACCAGAGCTGAATCGGGAGCGGATCCGTGGCGCGCGCTTCGTGGCCTCGGCGGGCTGCTTTGCGACCACGATTGAGCTGATGCTGCTGCCGTTCGCGCAGGCAGGCCTATTGCGCGGCTCGGTCGAGGTCGTGGGCATCACGGGTTCGAGTGGTGCAGGCGCGTCACCCAGCCCGACCACGCATCATCCGGTTCGGGCGCACAATCTGCGGACGTACAAGCCGCTCGATCACGCACACACGCCCGAGATCGTGGAAACCTTGACGGCTGGCGGCGCGCGCGAGCTTTCGCTGCGCTTCGTCCCGGTGTCCGCGCCGCTCAGCCGCGGGATCTTCGCGACCGCCTTCTTGCGCGTCCCAGCGCACGTCAGTGAAGACGAGCTCCGGGCGCTGCCCGCGCGCACTTATCGAAACGAACCTTGCGTGCTGGTGCCCGAAGCGCGCCTGCCCGAAGTGGTGGCCGTGCTCGGCTCGAACCGCGCCGAGGTCGGCCTCACCCTCGGTCCCGTTGAAGGCGAAACGCGCGGAGTGACCGTGTTCGGCGCGCTCGACAACTTGGTCAAGGGGGGCGCCGGCCAGGCCCTACAGAACCTGAACCTGATGCTGGGTCTCGATGAGCTGACGGCGCTGTCTGCAATCGGTTTGTATCCTTAACCTGCGGGCAGAAAGCGCAGAAAACTTGCCCAGCTTCGCTCGGTCATGCCAATCAGGGCTCAGCGCTCGGATCCGAGCGCTGAGCCCTGATTGGCATGGCGTGACTCGCCTCACACCGGGCACAGCCTGGGTGCGCCAATCATGGCGCTCGCGTGGCCGCGCGACGCGCTGCACTTTTGCGCACGCGAGCTGCTGCGAGGCGACCCAAACCCGACCCAGTTGGGCAGCCGTCCGGTTCAGCGCGTGTCGCTGCAGCAACGGAAACCGGTCTCGGTCCCGTTGTAATACATGTCGTGCGCCGTCTGTGCTGCGCGACAGAAATTCCGACCAGGCTGCCAATAGGAGCCCTTCATCGCTGGACGCGCGGGCGAGCTGCGATCGATGGTCACGAACTCCTCCAGGTTTCCGGCCAGATCAGAGACCCCGAACGGGCTGTTGCAGCGCTCGTAGGAACCGCTCGGAGCGCGCAAATCCCGAAGCACGCCGGCCGGGCTCACGACGTCATCCCGGTCCGCGTTGCAGGCCGTCGCGTCGCGCGTGAAGCCGTAGGGATAGGGCTGCATGTTCTCGCCTTCGCAGGCGAAATTGTACTCGCTCTCCATGCACATCCGCTTACCGAGCTTTTTGCAGGTGCGGTCACCGTCGCGCCAGCTGCGGTGATTGGCCGGTAGCGTTTCGCCGCTCTCCGTGAATTCGTGCTTGTCGATGCAGAAGCGCAAGGTCTTGCGCTCCTTGGACAAGCAGGTCGAAGGCGCGTACTCAGCGCAGCGGAAGTTCTCGTACGCGCCCTTGGGGTCGAGATACTTCTTACAGTTGAGCCGGACGTTCGGGCAATACTTGCCCTCGACCAACGCCATGCCTGCGCCGCAGACGACCGGTTCTGTTTTCACTGGACGAGCGGGCGCCCGGTTGACCGCAACCATGGCCTCGGTCGCGGCGGGCGACGCAGCAGGGACTCCGTCTTCGACTACCACCCGGGGTGCTGGCGCGGGCTGCGAATTGCGGCAGCCGCCAGCAGCACCGGCCAATAGCCCGAGCGCCGTTCCGATGAGCCCGAGGCATCGCATGAGGGTTCGACCTTTCGGCGACTGGACGGCGCGGTCAAGCCGAAACCATTGGCCGTTCGGCCGAAACTCCGTGCGCAAATTAGCGACCCACTGATTGGCTCAATTATTACCGTCAATTATGACGCACCTTAACGGCAGATCTTTAGCCCGAAGCGGCCGCCGCACAGCAGCGCGTACCGACCTGAATGTCCTTGTAGTAGTCGTCGTGCGCGGTCGTGGCAGGGCGGCAGCGGTTCCGAGCGGCCATCCACCAGCCCCCCTTCAGGGCGTTTCGGAACGGGTCGACGTGCTCTTTGCCCTCCCGCAGAACGGACTCGTCCATATTCCCAGCCATGTTGTAGACGCCGAACGGGCTGACACACTCGGGGCGTGCGTCGGGGCGTTCGCGGCGGTCAGCTAGGATCTGGCGGTGCGGGTTGACTTCGTACAGGTCGTCGCGGTCCTGGTTGCACTTCGGGGCGCGCGTGAATCCGTAGGGATAAGGGCGCATCTCCTCCCCCTCGCAGGCAAAGGTCCATTCGGTTTCGGTACACAGCCGCTTGCCGAGACTCAGACACAAGGCGTTCGACTTCTGGAAACTCTGATAGTTGAGCGGCAGCTCCTCGCCGGGCGCTGTGTATTCATAGCGGTCGATGCAAAAGCGCTGCCTGACCCGCGTTCCAATGCAGCGCGAGGGGCTCTTGAACTCGCTGCAGCGAGCAAACGGGAGGATCTTGTCGTCCAACCAGCGCACGCAGGACTGAAATACGTCCGTGCAGTACTCGCCCTCGACGAGCACCATATCGCGTGGGCAAGCGGGGCTGACTTCTGCCGCAGGCGGAACCGGGAGCGGCGTGCCGGCCGGCGGCTGATCCGGGACGACAGCGGCACTGGGCGCGCGCGCCTGGCTGACCGGGGCGACGCGCCGCATCGCCTCCGCTCTGGCCGTTGCCGGCGTCACTCCGTCCGCCGCGAAATCCGAGCAGCCCTGCACCCGCCTCGAACCCGCGGCCGCGAGTTGCGAGGCGACCTCACCAAACGTGAATTGCGCCAGCAGTGCGCCGAGAATCGCCGCCAACGCTTTGCGGATCATGACCTTGAACGAGCCACGATGGTCGCGCGCGCCGCGCGAAAATCGCAACTTTTCTGCTCATTCACGCACGACGACACCCGTTCCCTCACCCATGTCGGCGCCCACGTTGATACCGTGCCAGCCCTTGGGGACAGGCGGATCGGTCCATTGAAACACATAACGCGCGTCGATCGGCGCGAGGTTGATGCAGCCGTGACTGCGGGCGATGCCGAATACGTCGTGCCAGTAAGCACCATGCAGTGCGAATCCGGCGGCGAAATATTGAATCCAGGGCACATCGCGCAGCTCGAAATCCGACGAGCCGCGGCGCATGGTGATCCCGTATTCCGGATCCCGCCCTTTGTTGATGTTGGCCAGGCGGCGCTTGTCTTCGTCATTCAAGGATTTGCCGCCGGCCTCGGCCTTCTTCAAGCGGTCGGTGGTCTCGGCCGCGTTCGCGCTCAGCTTGGCACCGTGGCCGCGCGAACCGCCCGAGACGCTCGAATTCTCCTCGGAGTCCATGGCGGCCGCGATGTGCTTGCTCTGCAGCCGGAAGGTCCCGCGCAACGTGGATAGCGTCTCTTTCGGATCACCCAGCTTATCGCGGCCGGTCGAGACCAAGGTCGCGTAGACCGGCTTTTTCCCCTCGTACAGCACTAGCACCTGAGCGGTGATCGAAACGTCGATCCACTTCTCGCCCTTCTCGGCAAAGTCCGGCCAAGTGGGCGGCTTGTCGACGACGCCAATGTCTTCTGCGCGCAGCCAGACCGTCTTGTCGCGGGAAGTTTGATAGAAGCGCGCGCCAGCCTTCATGCGCACGTTGCCGCTGAGTGGCACCACGGCGCGTCGCGGGATGGAGTCGGACGCACGCACCTCGTCCTTGCCCTTGATCAGTTTGTAAGTCGTGACCTCGGTCTTGTTCACCCAAGCAAATGGTAGCGGCATCTTCTCGCCGATCTCCAGCCCGTGGAACGGGGACGCGGAGTCCGGCTTCAGCTTACTGATGGGCAGCAAGCGCATATCGACGCTGACCGCGAAATGCCGATGCACGCCTTCGTCTTCGGTGTCGAAGGCATCTACGAACGACAGCCCGGTCTTGCGCCGCACGCGATCGGCGAAATACGCGTATTCGGGCACCGCGTAGCCGGAAACATTGGGGATCTTGCGCCCGCCTTCGAGCCAAAACGGGATCGGTTCATTGCCGCTTCGCCCGCCAAAGAGTTCATTTTCACTGAGTTCGGTCGACGGTTTGAAGCCCGGCTTGGGCGAAAGCCCAGGCAGGGCCACTCCGCGCGCGTCGAGCGGCACATCGTTCGCACCAAACACGACTTGCTGCACCTCCTTGCGGTTCTGTTCGAACCAGCTGAGGTGCTCGTCCAGCTTGAACTCACTCTTCAACTGCTCTTGGCGCGTCGGTACGCGCAGATACTGCGGCGCGGTCGCACGCACGAAGCCGTAGCGGTAAGGCATCGGCTTGTCGAGCTCCGGCCGACGGCTTGCGGCGCGTACCAGCGGAGTTTCCAAATCAGTCGTGGCTTCGTCGGTGCACACGTAGCCCATCGGGAAGATCCGGAACCACTGAGCCTTACAGCCCTTGCCGCGTGTCGGTTCGGGCTCGCGGTCCACGACGCCACCAAGGCGGATGTAGCCGAGCCGTCGCGAGCCCGTGTCCGCCAGCTTGTACACGGTGGTCGCGATCGCGGTAGCCGCCAGCTTGGGTGCGTCGCCGGGCGCTTGCGTATCTAGCTCACCATGATCGACGGACGACGGCGCAGCCGTCACGGCCAGCGGCGCGCTGGCCGACGCCGAAGCACTGGCAGCGGGCAGCGCCCCGCTCGTTTTCGGCTTGCACGCAGGCGCGAGCAAGCCCAGCGCCGAGCAGCACGCAAGCCAATCAAAAGCCCGAAACAGCGCGTTCACGCGGGGGTTTTAGGGCAAAAGGCGGCGCCGCGCAAAGCCGACGTGGAGCAATGCTCAGCCCGGTGGACCTTTGGCGTCGGACCCGAATTCGACGCCCTGGGCACCCTCCGGCAAGGGCGGCAGGCTGTTCGGATCGGTGCCCGCGCCGACCCAATACACCTCCGGCACTGGGTAATACGTGCTGGTGTAAGAGCGAAAGCTGCGTTGGCCGTTGGGATAGGTGGTGCGCACGGTACTTACTACGTCGTAGCCGCGGATGCCCTTTTGGTGACGCTTGCTCTGGTTCGGTTCGAGGCCGGGGTCGACCACCACGCGGCGCACGAACTCGTGTTTCTCTTTGACCTGGTAGAAGTGCTCGACTTTGCCCGGGGCGTCGCGGCCGAGCAGCTCGATGCGGAGCGTGGTCGGGGTGGGCAAGAAGGCATGCACGATCAGCGCTGAGTCGTACGGATTTTTCAATTTGAGATCGAGTTCGCCATCGATCACGGTGGCGTCGAGGCCGAGCGGCGTGTACCCGCTCGGCCGGCTGTGGCTGCGCCGTTGCAAGATTTCGAAGCCCCCGTAGACCGCTGCCGCGTGTAAGGTGCTTGCGACTTGGCATACGCCGCCTCCGACGCCGGGTTCGAGCTCGTCGGCGACGATCTGAGGCGCCTCGGTGAAACCGCGCTCCACGGTGCGCGAGCCGACCGCGCGATTGAAGCTGAAGGTTTCGCCGGGACCAATCACGCTGCCGTTCAGGTAGCGCGCGGCGGTTGCAATGTTGATCGCGCGCGGACCGGCGTGATGTGTAAAGTCGGTTTCGAAGCTCGACAGCACATGCGCCACATCGACCGCGAGCAGCATGTCGCTGGTGATGCGCGGTGCGACGGGCCGGGTAGCGATCGTGACAACCGCACCATCCTCGCGCTCGCACTGGGCCAGCTGTAGCAGTGAGGCCCCCACATCGAGCTCGCGCCCAGGGACGTCCGCGATCCGTACGTGCGCCTTCAAGTCGAGCCGCGCATCGGCGGGTTCGCGGTGCAGGCTACTGGCGAAGGCGGCCAAGCGCAGGCTCGCGCGCCCCGCATCGAACCGAAATAGCAACGGCACGTCGAAGATCTCGGGGCTCGGCGCGATGCGGCGACGGAGCTCGCTGACCAGGCTGGTATGCTGCGCAGCCAGGCGCGCCGCTCGCGCAGTGCGGGCAATGTCCAGGCTCAAACCCAATTCGCCAAAGGTGGCTTCGGCTGCCCACGAATCGGTCACTAGCGTCACCCGTCGTTCAGCGATCGCAAGTTGGCGCCGCGTGAGCCACGCCTCGAGCGCGCCGTCGGCTGGCGGCACTTGCTCCCCGACCAAAATTGCCGAGGAACGCTCGAGCCAGGCCTGCGCCCGCGGGTAGGCGCCGAACGCGGCCCCAGCCAACAGGCCGCCGCCGATGAACGCAGTCCAGACTCGCACGCCGTCAGGGTACCGCTGCTCAGGCGATCGGGCCAAGCGCGCACCCGAGCTCGCTTGACTCGGGGACGGGCCGGTAGCAAATCTCCGCTCGGTCCATGCAAATTACCGTCAACGGCGACGCCCGCGAGATCCCCCCGGGTACCACTGTGCGCGGCTTGGTCGAAACGTTGGGGCTGACCGAAGGCCCCGTCGCGGTGGAACGGAATCGTGAAGTCGTGCCTCGAGCCGAGCACCCGAGCACCGTGCTTCAAGCCGATGA
>Ga0302322_100006121_pt1 | contig 10632 bp, 9 predicted proteins | sample Fen_T0_2_FD_203757 | JGI IMG/M metagenome (GOLD analysis project Ga0302322, IMG submission 203757) | Peat permafrost microbial communities from Stordalen Mire near Abisko, Sweden - Fen_T0_2 | ecosystem: Environmental > Terrestrial > Soil > Wetlands > Permafrost | place: Sweden: Abisko... | reverse complement strand
GGTTTTAATTCGGGCTGGGATTGTTCTATTATCAGAGTGTCATTTGGCGACAGTAACCATTCCATTTTGTGTCGTGGTTTGTCTTGGTGGAAAATGGCTATCGCTGGCTGGTTTTGGTGGTGTTTCTGATTCGAAAAGTATGAAACTGACACTCTATCCGCTTGCAGTTATTTTCCAAGTGTAGCTTTAACCCTATGTCCGTAATAGGATATGATGTGGGGTAAAAAGGAGAGAACCTACTCCTCCTATGCGCTCCACTACAAGCCTCGGTTGAGTAGGTTCTCCGCTTTGCAACCTGATATTACCATACTCGTTACAACCTGCACAAGATAAACCGAAAGCGTGCCCCGACTGCGGGGGGATAATTCATAGACACGGTACCCGTAGACGTATCGCCAGGACACAAGGAGCGGACAGGTGGGTCTGTGTGTGGCGATTCCGCTGTGCAGACTGTGGTAAGACTTTTACTCGCCTGCCCCCATTCCTGCTTCCCTTTAAGCACTATGTGGTGAAAGAGATCGAAGGGGTAATGCGTCACCTGTGTGACGGTGGCAAACTCTCCCAGGCACCTTCAGCTGCCGAAGAAAGTACGCTGCGCCGCTGGTGGAAAGAGTATAGCGCCAAGATGCAAGAATGGGCCGGGTTACTGGAGTCCAGGACATACGAGCCATCTTGCCAGGCTCCCAGCATTATCAAGCTTTCCATCCATCCCCTCAAGAGACTGGAAACGACCTTATCCCGGTTACTGCCTTTACCTCCGCATTGGGCAGTGATGGTCAAGGTACTATACTGGCTGAATATATCCCACCCACTTTGCCTTGGTAGTCCATCGGGATACGGCATAAACTGGTGTCAAATCTTAGAAAAAGGAGTTGACAGCAGTTGAAGAAGCAAGAATTAGACCAAAGAAGGGAAGAAGCCCTGCGCCGTTACCGGATCATTGCACCGCTGGTGGAAGAAAATTTAGCCGAAAGCGAAAAGCGCAATATCCGGTGGCTGATTCGCGAGCAAGAAGGCATGTCGAGCCGGACTTTACGGAGGTATGTTGCCGCCTTTAAAAAGGGAGGGTTTGACGCGCTGTTGCCCCGTGAGCGGAAAGATAAAGGGGTTTGCAAAGCGATTTCGCCGGAAGCATTGCTGATAGCAGCAGAACTAAGAAGGGAGTTACCTGCCCGCAGTGCAGAGCGGATCCAGCAGATCCTGGCGGGAGAAGGTTATAGCGTCGCCCTCTCAACACTGGAACGGCACCTGCGGCAGCAGGGATTGAGCGGACGGAAGATCAAGGCCGAGCAAAAACAAGTCTTCAGCCGCCGCTTTAACCGGCAGGGGCGGAACACCTTGTGGCAGTCAGACTTAAAATATGGGCCTTATATCCCCGACCCCAAAAAGCCAAATCATAAATTAAGGACCTATTTGGTCGCGATCATCGATGACGCCACCCGATTGGCAGTCCATGCCGAGTTTTATGACAGTCAGAAGCTGCCGGTGCTGGAGGATACCTTCCGCAAAGCCGTGATTAAATGCGGATTACCGGATAATCTGTATGTCGATAACGGCAAAATCTTCATGTCACAGTGGCTGCGGCTGACCTGTGCCAAGCTCAGGGTCCGGCATCTGAATACCAAAGCCTACAGTCCCGAAGCCAAAGGGAAAATCGAAAGATTCAACCGGACGGTGGAAGAATTTCTGCAGGAAGCACGTTTGGAAAATCCTCAGACCCTTGAGTGCCTTAACGATTTATTCCGGGCCTGGCTGTCGGAGGGGTACAATCACCGGGTACACTCCTCGTTATCAGGGAAGAGCCCGGCTCAGGCTTTTAGCGAGGATATCAAAGCCTTGCGATTTCCCAGTCCGGAAACGTTAAGGGATGCATTACTGTGGGAAAAGACCCCGAAGGTAGATAAGAGCGGCTGTTTTTCTCTGCAAGGTCTTTGTTATGAGGCTGGCGTAGAGTGGATCGGGAAAAATATCATGGTACGCTATGACCCCTTCGACCTATCTCTGGTAGAGGTTTGGTACAAAGGGGAAAAGAAGAAAATGGTTTCCCCTGCCAATATCGGAGAATTTAACCGCAATGTGAAAAAGCCGGTTGAGGAACTGGAAAAAGCCAGCCAGTCGAAACTGTTACGTCTGTTTGCCAGCGAAAGCAAGAAAAGGCTGAAGCAGCAACTGGGAGCCTTCCGTCTGGGTGAAGAGGAGAATCACAATGATTCCATTTGAAGCCTTTTTCGGACTGACCGGTACCCCTTTTGCCCGGGATATTCCTGTCGACAAGTTACTGGAGACAGCAAGCAGCAAAGAATTACACGGCCGGCTCAACCATGTGGCACGGACACGTGCATTTGGTGTCTTTACCGGTGACGCCGGAACGGGAAAAACGACCGCTATCCGGAAGTTTAGCCAGGGATTGGATATAAACTGTTATCAGGTGCTCTATATTTCCGATTCCGCCCTGACACCCCGAAACTTCTATTGGGAGACCTTGCACGAGTTAGGTTACCAGCCCCGCTTCTACCGGGGTGATGCCAAACGTCAGTTACAGAAAGCACTGGCAATACTGACTGATAATGAGAAGAAAACCCCGGTAGTTATCGTGGATGAAGCCCATCTCCTCTCCCGTGAGATGCTAGAGGAGATCCGCTTTCTCCTCAATCTGCGCATGGATTCTTACAGTGCCATGAGTCTGATATTGGTAGGGCAGACAGAACTGCGGGAAACATTGAAATTACAGGTCAATAAAGCCATCTGGCAGCGAGTGGATATGCGCTTCCACCTGCAGGCATTGACGAGAGAGGAAACTGCAGCCTACATTGCCAAACATTTAGCAACGGTCAAAGCGCCGGGAGAGATCTTTACCCATGCAGCCGTAGGGGTGATCAATGATTATTGCGAAGGCATTCCCCGACAGGTGAATAAGGTGGCAATCGCTTGTTTGATGGCGGCAGCGGGGCAAAATCAAAAATTGATCGATGACCACCTTGTAAGAGTCGTGATAGAAAGCGAATTTGAAGGGTGATCAAAGGCCGGGGCGGAGCTCCAAACTCCGCTCCGGTCAGCTAAATCAAGCTATGTACTCGGACATCAAAGTTAGATTGAATGCGGTCACAGAGCGGGAGCGCCAACACTTAAACTCATCGGTATGAAATCTGCTTTCGCAGCTGAATGTGCCTGTTATGCTGGCGCGTTACTTGCCGGAGCAGATCAGGGGCTGATCAATTTATTTACTACATTTGGTTGCAATTTAGGAATGGCCGCTCAAATAGCCAACGATATTAGAGGTATTACAGGTCTTAAGGATATCAATAATCGCAAAATAACACTGCCAGTAATTTTTGCCTTGGGTCAAGCGGGCCAAGTTCATGAATTGCTGAATTCGGCATTTTTAAAGAATGATAATAAGTTTGTATCCTCTCCCCGCCAAATTAAGGATTTGTTGGTTAACACCGGCGCTATCCAATACGCGACGATAAAGATGGAGATTTACAAACAGCAAGCAATGGGTGTTCTTAACGAGTTAGAACGGACGGAAATCAACATAGAACAACTGCGGCAGTTTTTAGACTGATTCCCAGGAGTTAATATGAGCCAAATTGAAAAAACAGGACAGAAACAGCTGCTATTTTCCTTGTTTGGCTTATTGATTGTGCTTATCTCGTGGGCTTTCTTTGCCTTGAGTTTAATTAAGCCGTACATGGGCACATCATTTTCTAAAGGTGCGCAAGGTTGGGTTGTAAGCGCCGTAGATAATGCCGGACTGGCCAACTCCCACGGTATAACTATTAGGGACCGACCTGTTGAAATCAATGGTCAACCGGCTCAAATATTTTTAGATCAATATCATCAAGCCAGCATGGTTTTAGAGCCGTCGATTAATGAATTGATTGTTAGTGATACCCAGGGGCAATCAATTTCTGTCACTCTTAAAGGCAGTTCTCAACCTGTCACGGCGATCGCAGAGTTAGCATCGTGGTTCATTGTCAGTCTTGTATTCTGGATAACGGGGTATTATGTCTTCCGGAAAAAAGCTAAAAGTCAGGCTGCAATTTTGTTGTATCTGTGCGGGTTGGCATTAGGTTTAGTTTTAAGCGCAAACCAGGCTGCGGCAAGAGCGATTCCCTTGGCAAATTATATTGAAATAGCGGCCACTCTAATTGGTCCATGGCTCCTTGCCCACTTTTTCCTGGTTTTGCCGGATGAGGGGACACAAATCCGGAGTAACCGCAAATTATATTTGATATATCTTCCGGCATTAATAACGATGATTCTTTTCCCAATAATCGGTTATCGTGCCGGACAACCTGTGCTGTGGTTTCGATCCTTAAGATTATTCGAAATAGGGGCTGGATTTCTCGTAGTGGCCGGTGTGGCGATTTACAATTACATCAAGGCACGTTCTATTAAATTAAAACAACAGATGAAAATAGTGCTAATCGGTTGCCTTACGGCTTTAATTCCTTTGCTGGTGCTGATCGTACTTCCACAGGCTATAAATGGTCAGGGACAGGCGATCGTTCCAGCAGGGTTCAGCATCCTGTTTATTGTGTTCATCCCCTTAGGCATGGGGTATTCAATAATTACTCAGAAACTAATGGACATAGATATTTTCATTCGAAGGAGCATCATTTACGGTCTGGTTACATTGATAATGGCAGCGCTAATATCGGCCGCCTTAATCACCCTTGTTACCTTCCAGAAGTATTTAGGGACAGCAAGAGAAATCGTCTTATGCCTAATACTGGGGGGTGCTGCCACAGCTTTATTCGGCCCGACTAAAAAGGGTATCGAGAACGCGGTAGACAAATATTTTTATAAAGACAGATATGATTATCGCCAGATAATTCAAAGCCTGAATAATTCATTGAATTCTGTGAAAAATATTTCAGACATATCACGGCTGACGGTGGGTACAACCGTTAAAACGTTAAATTTAGCCGGTGGTTGTTTGTGTCTCAAGAATCAGGATGGTTCCTATGAGGTAACGGCTACGCAGGGCATATTTCTGGATATTAGAAATCGGGAGAAACTGTTGGGTCTAATCTCTCAGCAAAATAATAGTAATAAATATCCAAATGCAGCAACACACTCAGAACTTGATTTATCCTTCCTGATTCCACTCGTGGCCGGAGGCAAAGAAGTCGGTATCCTGTGTATTTCACAAAAGAGTACAAAGCAAGTTTTTTCATCAGATGACTTGTATCTTCTTGAAGGCATCGCTTCCGTTTCTGCCATGGCTTTACATAGCGCCATGTTAACGCGTGATGTCAATGTACGGGACACTTTTGTTTCAATTGCATCTCATGAATTACGTTCCCCTTTGACATCTGTTTTAGGCTACACCGAATTATTAATTAACAAGGACCCTCCGGAGGCAACCCGGAAGAAGTGGCTGAAACACATTCTCGATAACAGCCAGAAAGTTACCGACCTGGTAGACGACCTATTAAATGTTACCCGTATCCAATCCGGCAAGCTCGTGATGAAATTAGAGAAAGTGAAATTATCCGGTATATTTGAAGAAAGGGTGGCAATCGCACAAGAAAGTACGAATATACACAAATTTGTGGTGACTATCGAGCCGGACTTACCGGATGTTCTGGTAGACCGCGATAAGTTTGGGGAAGTTATCGGGAACCTGTTGAGCAATGCAATCAAGTACAGTCCAAATGGCGGTAATATCACGCTTTCAGCCAGCTACGAACCACAAAGTCATCGCGTGGTAGTAAGCGTCATCGATGAGGGTATCGGAATCGGACCGGAGGATGAGGGCCTGCTCTTCACAACGTTCCACCGCATACAACGTCCGGAGACTCGCAGTATCAAAGGAAGCGGATTAGGTCTTTATATCGCTAAAGAATGGACTAAGGCGATGGGCGGCGAAATCTGGCTGAAGAGCGAGTTAAACAAAGGCTCGACATTTTTTGTAGCAATCCCCGCTCAGGATTCTTAAAAGGAATCTTTATGTATGAATGAGAAAATACTAATAGTAGATGATACTGCAGACATCCGAGAACTGCTACTGGAAGCCTTGCAAATGGCGGGGTATGTGGTTTGTGAAGCGGCGAACGGGACCGAGGCACTTCGCAAGATTAAAACGGAATCGCCTGACTTGGTAATTCTTGATATCGCGATGCCCGATATCAGCGGTTTCCAGGTGCTTCGGGAGATGCGTAAAACATCAAAAACGCCGGTTATCATGCTCAGTGCCATGGCCGAAACAACGGATAAAGTAGAATCCCTGCAACTTGGCGCGGACGATTACATGACCAAACCTTTTCAGATAGCCGAGATGACCGCGCGAATTGAAGCGGTTCTGCGGCGAACGACAATGAGTAATTCAGTCCCCGAAAAGATTGATTTTAATGATGGGCGATTACTCATTGATCTGGCTAAACGACATGTCACTTTGGAAGATAAAGAATTGGAACTGACACCGAAAGAATACGAATTACTTCGGGAATTGGTTTTAAATGCCGGTATAGTATTGCAATATGACTACATTTTAAAGAAGATCTGGGGAGACGAATACAAAGATGAGAAGCAGTTGGTCTATGCTGTCGCAAAACGATTGCGAGCTAAATTAGAAGTCAACCCCAAGAATCCTAAATACATCATTGCTATTAGCGGCGTGGGATATCGCTTTAAAGAAATCTCATAGAATCATGCAGAAATATATTTCCAATTTCTTCAAAACACAGCATTAATACATAAATGAGCTGATGCATCGGCTGTAAACCTATATCTTTATAGCACCGCTGTCCAGGTTTGAAGCACCCTGAAAGAAACTTTTTTCTTTTTCTTAAGGTTCTCTGAAAATACCTCCACCTACCCACCGTCACGCGTAAACGTGCTAATTATCGGTGATTTATCAGCAAAATATCGGTAAAATATCGGTGAATTATTGGCAGTTTATCAGAGGTTTCGTGCTAGTCTGTTATAGAACGAAAAACAGGGAAGGTTATTATGAGACTTTTAAAATTATTTGAAGTGTGGCAGGTGGACAGGTTAGCCCCATCTATAGTTGATGTGGGGCGACTGACATAAAAACAATTAATAAGAGAACAGAATAAATACTCAAAAAACGAACTTAAAATATTTAAAAACGGAGAAAATAGATGAGGCTATTACAAATAATACAAAAACATCGAACCATTCTAAGCATTTTTATTGCTTTGGGCCTGTTAATGTTGGTTAGTGTCCCAGCTACTGCTGTAATGGCAGCTCCCACCGTAACTATTGACAGTCCAGGTGCAAACACATATTATCTCGTAGGAACATCTGTGTATATTGAAGCATATGTATCTGGAACCCCGACATCAGTGACAGCTCAATATTTGTGCCGAACTGCGTATAATAATAATACACCATATGCACTTTCGCTTGGATCACTAACAGAAGAGGGCTCAAGTAATTATTACTCAATGACTTTCACTGTAACTTCGGCTTGTTGGCCCAGTTTAGCCAATTATGCTCCTAATTTAAGTGTTATAACGCCCCAAATTCAAGTTACTGCCATTGATGGCACAGGAACAACAAAAGTAAGCACAAATGTTACGTTTTGTTGCGGAAATCAGAGTACTTACTCAAATATTGACTCTACGTTCAATACCTCTTATTACAATCAGTATGTCAATCCTTTCTGGGGTTGTTACACCGGCCCTACTGGCTTATCAGGCGAGCCGCAGGCAAGTTGGACTTACAACTGTATGGCATATGCTTTAGGGCTGACAAGTGGCGGATGGTTATGGCCTTGGAGTGGAAATCCAACTTATGCTCAAGTAAGCAGTACAATGTCAACGAATTATGGATATACTCACTGCAGTCAAACAACATTTTCCGGTGCTCAAGTAATTTATTATTCGGGAGGGCATTTTTCCAAGGTAACAGTATGGGATGTCAATGGATTGCCTTCGCAAATAGAATCGAAATGGGGAGGGAGTGAACTTTTATCTAGTTTGAATGCGAATCCCTTCACATCAGGACCATATGGATCGGCAATAGGTTATTTCTCAAAATAATAAATAATTATATAAAAAGAGAGGATAAAATTTATGAAATCCAAAAAAAAGGTATTCTTACTAATCGGTTCCGCTCTTATGGCTTTAATAGTGATAATTATTAGCGCGAGTTATGTGTTAGCATCGAGTAATGCATCAAATAAATATCCTGAACCGGCCATAAGACCTGCAGGTTTACCGCCAACCGCTCAGTTCAATCCGGATACGAATCAATATTATGATTCTAGCGTTGTTAAGTGGGATAGTGTGAATCAAAGATATGTTCAAATAGAACAACCGGTTGTCTCAAATACTTCAGCTGAAAATATCCAAGTCCCAAGTAAGGAGGATTGGATCGTACAGCACGAAAATTCTACGAATCCCACTGATATTGCTTTAATTAAATATCAACAAACAATAGAGGCATATGATAATGCACATCCCGAGGTCAGCTTAAGTTCAGACTGGGGAGTTGATAATGGTGGAGCATTATCCATCCTTACTGGTTTAGGGGTTGCAGGATTGCCTGGATTGGTCGCGGAACTAAATGACGTAAATAATCCGTTTATTGTTCCTCTGATATTCGCTATTGAAGCGATTTGTAAAACAGATATTAGTTTTTGCGACACATTTTCTCCAGCTGAAGTAACTGCATGGAAAAATGCTTTAAATGACGAATCAAATAATGCGAAAAACATAGTCGCGAATGTTGTTACGACTCTTAAAAATAATCCGTCAGCAAACGCTGATGACATAAACAATCAATTAGCGGATGCCGGAATTTTCTCACTACCTTATGTTTATAACGAGGTGATCAATAATTCTAATGTCTCCTTATTGAAATATGTTGCTCAAATAATGCCGGATGAACTACTCCAAGAATTTAATATCGGGGTTGGGGCACAAGATTCTGGAGCTTACCTAAAAGCTTTGGAAAACAGTGGTAACGATATTAATATTATTAATTCTCTAAAGGTTAATTGACCAAGCCCTTCAAAATGAAAGGTGTGGAGAAATTGTCTCCACACCTTTCGTAAATATCAAATAACCTAATACTTAAATGATGAAGTTCTTGATGGAGATTGGAAGATATTGTTCACAGGGAAGCTTCCAAAATGATGAAAGTTATCACAGATTTGTGACGCCTCTAATATTAATAATTGATTTCCAGAGGTAAAAATTAACTTATTTCTTCTTTGACTTATTTAATTAAATGAAATATAATGTCCACGAGTCTTTATGAAATATCTATTTAGTCAGATCACTAAATTAAATTTGTTGTTTCTTATCGGTATTTTGGTTGTATTAACTGGATGCACTCCCCAAAATCACGAAGGGTTTGCTATTTACTTAACCCAAGACAACATCTCTTGGGATAAAATGCCAGCCTTGAACCAGATAAAAATTGCAAATACACCCCTTATCGCAACAAGCGACATCGTCTCCTACACTTCCTCTAAGCATCAGCTTACGATAACCGATGATGCCTCTAGCCGAATTTCTAATCTTGTTGTCCCAATGGATGGTACGTCATTTGTGGTTTGTGTCAACCGAAAACCTATTTATTGGGGAGTTTTCTGGTCTTTATATTCATCTGCTTTTACTCCAACCTCTTGTGTAATTGTATCTTACCCGCTCAGTAATAAGGCTCAACTGAACCCATCCGAAATAGGTCAAATCGATCCACATATTTTAGAACTGGATTATTCTGGAAATAATGATCCCAGGAATAACGCAGAGATATTAAAATCGTTAGAGCAGACTGGGAAGTTAATAACCAGTACCACCACATCAATTACGTCTACAACGGCGACAACATCCACCAATAGCAACTCAGCTTCATCTAACTCAATAAGCGGTTTGAGTCTTTCGCTCTCCTTGGATGGTACAACGTATCATCCCGGTCAGGAAATTTCGATAGTTTTAGACGAAAAAAATACGTTGTCGGTGCCGAATAACGTTCCTGTATCTGACAACTGGTCGTATAGCAATCTGGGATTAAGTCCATGCGACTTGGGTCCGGGCTTCGGTTATCCTTTCGGGATAGTTATTTTCCAGGGAGACTATACTTCTTCGAACTTTTCCACCGCGACGCCTCTTTCTCTTTATGATTATAGTATGCCGGTTCCGTGTCCTGGCCCGATGCCATCAACCGCATACGATTTTGAGCCATTAAGCGACAATGCTACTGCCGTAAGCAGTTCCGCCTCCGTCCCGAACTCTACCTATGCAATAAATACCGAACTTAATGAGACAGGTTACTGGACGGGCGTCAGCCCTGACGTATCCAAACACGGCTTTGCCCACGGGGTTTACACCGTCGTCGGCGGAGACGAGTGGGGTGCGCTGGTAGTTCTTCATTTCACGGTTTCGCAGGATACTACCGGCGATAATTCAGCAACATCTTTTAGTTTTTATTGAAGACATCCGATAACCCGGAAGGGGTTGACGTCAGTGTCTTTGACGGAATGAAGAAAGCCATCATGAAGGATCGCCCAGCTTTTCTGTCCGGCTTTTTCTTTAATTTCTACAATATTGATATTCTAAAGGGTATGAAAATCAGCGATGAGGCTGTGCGGCTCAGTTGGAATATTGGAGCTGGCGCTTCCCCGATTGGGACTTTGGATTGTGTTTCGGC
>Ga0302322_100006119_pt1 | contig 10634 bp, 11 predicted proteins | sample Fen_T0_2_FD_203757 | JGI IMG/M metagenome (GOLD analysis project Ga0302322, IMG submission 203757) | Peat permafrost microbial communities from Stordalen Mire near Abisko, Sweden - Fen_T0_2 | ecosystem: Environmental > Terrestrial > Soil > Wetlands > Permafrost | place: Sweden: Abisko... | reverse complement strand
GCACGCCGTCGCCTACCGCCAGATTTCGCTCGTGCTCAAGCGCCCCTCCGGCCGCGAAGCGTATCCGGGTGATGTGTTCTACCTCCACTCCCGCCTGCTCGAGCGCTCGGCCCGGGTGAATGAAAAGAACGGCAATGGTTCGCTCACCGCGCTGCCGATCATCGAGACGCAGGCCGGCGACGTCTCGGCGTACATTCCGACCAACGTCATCTCGATCACCGACGGCCAGATCTACCTCGAAACGGATCTCTTCAACCAAGGCCAGCGTCCCGCCATCTCGGTCGGTCTCTCGGTCTCCCGCGTCGGCTCCGCCGCGCAGTTGAAGATGACCAAGCAGGTCGCGGGCAAGATCAAGGGCGAGCTCGCCCAGTTCCGCGAACTGGCGGCCTTCGCGCAATTCGGCTCCGACCTCGACGCCCGCACCAAGGCCCAGCTCGACCGCGGTTCGCGCATCACCGAGTTGTTCAAGCAGCCGCAGTTCGACCCGCTGCCCGTCGAAGTCCAGGCTGCCGTGCTCTGGGCGATGCAGAATAACTTCTTCGACTCCCTTCCAGTGGCCAAGATCGTCGAGGCCTCCAAGAGCCTGCGTGAATTTCTCACCACCCGGAAAGCCGCCCTGCTCACCAAGCTCGCCAAAGAGAAGGCCTTCAACGACGCCCTCGCCGCCGAGCTGAAACCCGCCGTCGAGGAATGGAAAAGAACCTTCAGCGCGTAAGAAATCCAGTGGCCAGCATCGAGTAACGAGTAGCGAGCATACCTAAAGAAGCCCTCCTCCTTACTACTCACTACCCGCTACCCACTCCTCGCTACTTCCGCCATGGCATCGACCAGAGACATCCGACGGCGCATCAAGTCGGTCAAGAACACCCGCCAGATCACCAAGGCGATGGAGCTGGTCGCGGCGTCGAAGATGAAGAAGGCGCAGCAGGTCGCGGTCGCCGGCCACGCCTACGCGAATCTGCTGGCCGACATGCTCGCGGCGATCTCCCACCGCGTGGAGGGGTTCGAACATCCCTTCCTCACCACGCGCCCGGTGAAAACCCGCGGTATCCTGCTTGTGACGACTGATCGCGGTTTGTGTGGCCCGCTCAACAGCAACCTCCTGCGCCTCGTCACGGAGATCAAGGAGCCCGCCAAGTTTGTGTCCATCGGTCGCAAGGGCGCGCAGTTCCTCGGCCGCAGCAAGCGGGATCTGGTCGCCGACTTCCCGGTCACGGACAAGACGCCGTTCGCCGAGGTCCGCCCCGCCGCCGAGTTTCTCACCAAGCTCTACCTCGAGGGCGAGGTCGACACCGTCGAGGTGCTGTTCGCGTATTTCAAGAACACGCTCATCCAGGTGCCGCTGGTGCTGCCGCTCCTGCCGCTCGCCAATCTTCAGGCCTCGATCGACCGCGTGCGGGAGCACAAGGGCATCGCGGCCGACGCCGGCCGCAAGGACGACCGCGACATGCTCTTCGAGCCCACGCCCGCCGAGGTGCTCGAGGCGTTGCTGCCCCTGTTCGTCAACCGCGAGATCTACCAGTGCGTGCTCGATGCCAAGGCCTCGGAGCACAGCGCCCGCATGGTCGCGATGAAGACCGCCAAGGACAACGCCTCGAAGCTCATCGACTCACTCACGCTTCAGTACAACAAGGCCCGCCAGGCTTCGATCACCGCCGAGATCCTTGAAATCTCGGCCGCCCAGCTCGCCCAGTCCGCGTAACCCATTGTTCTCTTTCTCCGCCGCGTCAGCGGCGCCCAGCGCCCGTCGAAGGGCTGCTCCTCGCCATTCTCCTAACCGCCCCCCGCTTCCGTCTCATGAACAAAGGCAAGATCACCCAGGTCATCGGCGCTGTCGTTGACGTACAATTCCCCGAAGGGTCCGTCCCCCCGATCCTCCAGGCGCTCGAGATCAACTACCAGTTGCAGGGCAAGGCCACCCGCCTCGTGTTGGAGGTCCAACAACACCTGGGCGAAGGGCTGGTCCGCGCCGTCGCCATGACGACGACCGAAGGCCTCGTCCGCGGCCACGAGGTTGCGGATACGGGCGCCCCGATCTCCGTTCCCGTCGGGGCCGCCGTGCTCGGTCGCATTTTCAACGTCATCGGTGAAGTCGTCGATGAACGGGGCCCGGTGAACTACGACAAACTGCTTCCGATCCATCGCGCCCCCCCGGCGCTGGTCGACCAGGAGACCAAGCCGAAGATTCTCGAAACCGGCATCAAGGTCATCGACCTCATCTGCCCGTTCATCAAGGGCGGCAAGGTCGGCGCCTTCGGCGGCGCCGGCGTCGGCAAGACCGTCGTGATCATGGAGCTGATCAACAACATCGCGAAGTCGCACGGCGGATACTCCGTCTTCGCCGGGGTCGGCGAACGCTCCCGTGAGGGCAACGACCTTTACCACGAAATGTCGGAGTCAGGCGTCATCGACCAGAAGGACCTGACCAAGTCCAAGGTGGCCCTCGTCTACGGCCAGATGAACGAGCCGCCGGGCGCCCGCATGCGCGTCGGCCTCACCGCGCTGACGATGACCGAGTATTTCCGCGACGAGAAGAACCAGGACGTGCTCCTCTTCATCGACAACATCTTCCGTTTTTCGCAGGCCGGCTCGGAGGTGTCCGCGCTGCTCGGGCGCTCGCCCTCGGCCGTCGGCTACCAGCCGACGCTCGCCAGCGAAATGGGCATCCTCCAGGAGCGCATCACCTCGACGAAGAAGGGCTCCATCACTTCGTTCCAGGCCGTCTACGTGCCTGCCGACGATCTCACGGACCCGGCGCCGGCCAACACCTTCGCCCACCTCGACTCGACGATCGTGCTCGAGCGCTCGATCGCCGAACTCGGCATCTATCCGGCGGTCGACCCGCTCGCCTCCGGCTCAAAAGCGCTCGATCCCGTGATCGTCGGCCAGGAGCACTACGAGGTCGCCCGCGGCGTGCAGCGCGTGCTGCAACGCTACAAGGACCTGCAGGACATCATTGCCATTCTCGGCCTCGATGAACTCTCCCCCGAGGACAAGCAAACGGTGTATCGGGCGCGCAAAATCCAGAAATTCCTCTCACAGCCGTTCACCGTGGCCCAGGTCTTCACCGGCACCCCTGGCCGTCTCGTGCCCGTGCGCGACACGATCCGCGGCTTCAAGATGATTCTCGACGGCGACCTCGACCAGGTGCCGGAAGGCGACTTCTACATGAAAGGCGGCATCGACGAGGTGATGGCGGCCACCAAGCCAGCGGCCTAACGCAGAACGTAGACCGCAGAATGATGAAGTGAAGCGATCAAATCTGATCCAACCGCTCTCCGTGCTGACTTCTGCCCTCTGACTTCTGCCTTCTAACTTCTGCCTTCTAACTTCTGCCTCAGGTCCTCCCGCCCATGCCTCTCACCCTCGAAATCGTCACCCCCGAAGGCCGCGTCTATTCCGACACGGCGGATTCGGTCGTGCTGCCAACAGCACAGGGCGAGATCGGCATCCTGCCCGGGCATATCCCGCTGCTCACCCAGTTGGAGGAAGGCGAATTGCGCGTGCAGAAGGGTTCGGGGGTTGAGTCCCTCGCCTGTGGCCGGGGTTTTGCCCAGATCGATGGCGATCACATCAGCGTGCTGGCCGAGCAGGCGATCAACGTTGCCGCGATCGATGAAGACGCGGTGGAGAACGCCCGCCAGCGCGCTGAAGAGGCGTTGAAGCAGAAGTCCACAATGTCCGCCGAGGAAGCCGACCGGCTGGAAAGCGTCGTCCGCTTCGCCTTCGCCCAGCTCGACCTCAAGCGCCGCCACCGGCGCTGAATCGCTTCGCGATTCAGCATCTCGGCACCGCGTCCGCGGCGCCGCTCAATACCCGACGCAGCGGCCGAGGTAGTTGAGCGTCCAAACCTCGATCCACACGCGATAACGGCCCTCCTTGGAGATCTTGCCGTATTCCTCGCGATCCTGGTGGGGAATCAGGAAACCAAGCTCGGTATTCACCTTCTCGAGCTGGCCCTGCTGCCGGTTGAGATCGTCGAGCGGTTCCGTGTTCCACGCCACCACCGGCGCCTTCGCGATGCGGCGGCGATGGCACCGCACCAGTGATTGCAGGCGCCGCGTCCACGGCCGCCGCTCGACCATCCAGTTCTCCGGATAGAAGCCTCCAAACGGCAGATGCAGGTTGTCCGTGGTATACCGCACGTCGTCCTCCGTGCGCGAGGCCAGCGTGTAGCACACCGCGATCGCCCCCGACGGCTGCGGAATGAAGGCGACCTGCAGGCGGATCGTATCGGTGTGGTCCTGGTAAACCGACAGGCGCAGGAACACCCCGGGCCCCAGTTCCGCCTTCAGCGACTGGACGAGATGAAATTTCTCGCGCCGCATCCATTCGCGCAGGGCGAACAACCGCCGCTGCGTCGGCCATTCCTCGCCGCTGGTGTTCACCACGAAGCGGGGAAACAGCGGCAGCGAACTGAGGCTGAGCGCCCGGATCGCGAGCCAGTGGTAGATTGATTCCACCAGGAACCAGCCCAAAAAAGCGACCAGCGCGATGACCCAGAACGGCCGGTCGATCGCCTCGGTTTCCGTGGCCACATACGCCGTGCCGAGCGAAAACATGATCCAGCGCAACCACCGGTTGAGGATCGCGATCGCCGGCGACAACACCCGCGCGTTGAGCAGGTAGAGCAGCAACGACAGGACGGCGATGCCGAGAATGAGCTGGGCGTTGTCCATGCGGGCCGACCGGAAATTCCGGAACGGAGGGAAGGGGAGGGCGCCGGTCGTCGACTCAGGTCAGGCGCACCGGCATGATCACACAAAGGAAGCTCTCAAGCGTCTTGAACACGCCGGGGCTGACTTCGTCTTTCAACTCAAAGAAGACCTGGTCCTGGTTCAGCGACCGCAGCGGATCCATCAGGAACTGCGGGTTGAAGGCCACCTGCAGCTCCGGGCCACTGTATTCAATTCCCATTGACTCGTGCGACTCGCCGAAATCCGGACTTGAGGCGGAAACCTCGAGCAGGTTGTTGCTCAACTTCAGCTTCACCGAGTTCGACTTCTCACTGGTGACGAGGGCCGCGCGATGGATGCACTGGAGGAAAAGTTCCCGCTCCAGCTTGATCCGCTGGTGCGTCTCCTTCGGCACGACCTGCTGGAAATTCGGGTAGTTGCCGTCGACCACCTTCGAGAAAAGGTAGATGTTGTCCATCAGGCCGCTCTCCGCGGCCTTGTCCGCGCCAATTTGGAAGGCGGCGCGCTTTTCGGTGACCGCCAGCCGCACTTTCGCGCCCTTGTCGAGCAATCGCACCAACTCGGCCACCGTCTTGGCGGGCAGGATGATGCTGCTGGCCGGGTCGTTGCCCTCGAGCTCCTTGCTGGTCAGGGCGAGCCGGCGTCCATCGGTCGCCACGAGGGTCAGCTTGCCATCGCGGAAATTGAAATAAACGCCGTTGAGGATGTAGCGCGTCTCATCCGCCGACTGTGCGTAGGACACGCTCTTCAGCATCGTCGCGAGCTCCGCCTGCTCGAGCGCAACGGACTTCTCGTCCGCAAACTCCGGCATCGGCGGAAACTCTTCCTTGCCCATGCCCATGATTTTGAAAACTGATCCGCCCGAGGTGAGCTTCGCCTGATGGTTCGGCGCGGTGTCGATCGTCACCTCGAGATTTGGCAGCTCGCGAATGATGGTGGCCAGCCGTTTCACCGGCAGCGTGATTGCGCCCGCCTCCTTGACCTCCGCCTTGATCTTGCAGCGGATGCCGAGATCGAGGTTGGTGGTCGCCAGCGAGATTTGGTCCTTGTCCGCCTCAATCAGCACGTTGCTGAGAATGGGCATCGTCGCCTTGGAGCCGACGACGTTGAGCACTTGGGCAAGTCCGTTGCTGAAATGGTCGCGGTTAATCTTGAATTTCATGCGCGGCGGGCGGGAGTCAGGGGGTTGCTTACTGACATCTGATTGGGGAAGGGGAAGAACAATGACAAGTTCATCATATTATTATGGGCGGTGAAAAACACGAATTGCAGGCTCACGCGGCCGTTTTTCAGAGGAGAAACCTTTCGCCCAGAGGCTGTGAAGAACTTAGTCGTGGATGTGCCGAAACAGCGGATTGGACCCTGCGGCCGGCTTACTGAGATTTTGTTGGTGGGTTGTTCCCAAAGCTTTTGCGCGCAATTGGCCGCGGCCGCCCGAACCAGCGCCGGCGGACCTGCCGCAGTATGCCAAACAGCAGATAACTGAGGAACAGAACCAGAAACGCGATCTCCTGTAGCTTGTAAATGAGAACACCGCCGATGAGGACCGCGAGGAAGGTCCCGATGGTGGTTTTGGTGTGCCAGTCCACGCGTTTGAAGCTCGGGTAGCGGATGGTGCTGACCATCAGCACGGAGATCACCAGAAGCAGGACAGGGAGCGCGATCGCGAAGCGCCGGAGGGATTTTTCGTTTTCCGCGAGATTCAGCAAAAAGAGAACCAACGAGGCCACCGCACCCGCCGCCGCCGGCACCGGCAATCCGAGGAAATCGTGGCTGGCCTCCTGCTCCGGTCGATGAAGCAGCGGATTGGTGATCACGTTGAATCGCGCCAGCCGCACCGCCGCGCAGAGCAGGTAGATGAAGGCAATGACCCAGCCCAGCTCCAGAAACCACTGGAACTCCGCCGTGGGTTTCATGATCAGGAAAAACACCATCAACGCCGGCGCGATGCCGAACGAAACCACATCGGCCAACGAGTCGAATTCCGCGCCAAACAACGAAGTGCGGCCGCCCAGGCGCGCCAGGCGGCCGTCGAGGGAATCGAAAACCACCGCCATGAGAATCAGCCAGACCGCCCAGGTATAATGCTGCCGGGCGGTTTCGAGGTTATGCAGTTCCGCGTACTCGCCTCCGATGTCGTCGAGCAGCCGGGCCTGAATGCAATTGATGACCGAGCCAAATCCACACAGCAGATTTCCCGCCGTCATCAGGTTCGGCAGGAAATAGATCCGGCTGGCCTGGGTGACGTTGTAGGGATTCTCGCGCGACTGAAGATCCGACATGATGGAGGCCGCAGGGGAGGGTGGGCGAACGCGCTATTTGGTAAGGCTCTCGAGGTAGCGCCAGAACTTCGAATGCTGCTCCACGAGCTGCTGGTCGCTCACGGGCAATTTCGTGCGGAAAAGAAAATCTTCGAGCGAGTTGCGGTGCAGCATCCACTTCACGAGCAGGCTTTCCGTCTGTAGCGCAAAATAGAACCGGTAGTCGCCAGCCCGGAGCCGGTAGTAGGTGTGGCCCTCGCGGTTGAAGCGGCCCAGCGGCTCGCGCGGATGCGCCAGCTGCGCCGCCGTCAGGCTGCTCAGCGGCTCGATCGCGGCGAGTTGCGCAAGCTTGTCCAGCTTGTTGAGCTCTTGCAGGCTCTGATCGGAAAAAGTGACCTGGAACATGACGGTGGGCTGCAGGGCCGGCGGGCAGCGGCGAACTGTCGGGGCCGGCAACGGGCGCGGCAACCTCAAATCGGACATTTGCGCCGGCGAACTCCGCTCGCCAGCTGGCCGGCGACCGTTATCCTGGCCCGATGCCTGTTACCCTTCGCGACGTCCGGGCCGCAGCCCGCCGGAACGCCAGCGGCATTATTCGTACGCCGTGCCCGGAATCCATCCCCCTCGGCGAAATCACCGGTTGCCGGATCTTCTGCAAACTCGACAACTTCCAGCGCACCGGTTCGTTCAAGGAGCGGGGGGCCCGTAACGCGCTCCTTCGTCTCCCGCCCGCCCGCCAGAAATGCGGCGTGATCGCCGCCTCGGCCGGCAATCATGCGCTCGGACTCACCTACCACGGCCGCCTGCTCGGCATTCCGGTGACGGTGGTCATGCCGACCTACGCGCCGCTCATCAAGGTGAGCACCTGCCGCCGGCTCGGCGCCACTGTCATCGTGCACGGGGCCAGTTTTGCCGACGCTCGCGCGCACGCTGACGAACTCGCGGCGCGCGAGGGCTACACCTACATCAACGGCTACGACCACCCCGACGTGATTGCAGGGCAGGGCACCCTTGGCCTCGAAGTGCTGCAACAAGTCCCGGATCTCGACGCGATCATCGTTCCGGTCGGCGGTGGGGGCCTGATTGCGGGTGTTTCGCTCGTCGTGAAGACGTTGCGGCCACGGGTGCGGGTGATCGGCGTGGAGTCGAAGGCCACGGCGAGTTTCGCGGCGGCCGTGCGGGCCGGGCACCCGGTGTCGACGGTCGCGCGGCCCACGCTCGCGGACGGCCTCGCCGTTGCCCAGGTGGGGGCGAACGCGTTCGCGTTGGCGCGCGACCGCGTGGATCGCGTCGTCGTCGTGGACGAGGATCTCATTTCGCTCGCGGTGTTGCGCATGCTCGAATTGGAAAAGACGGTCGTGGAGGGCGCCGCGGCGGCTCCGCTCGCCGCCTGTCTCTCGGGGCAGCTGCCCGAGCTGCGCGATCACAAGGTCGTGCTGGCCTGCAGCGGCGGGAACATCGACCCGGCGACGCTGGGCCGGGTAATCGAGCGCGGACTGGTCGCCGACGGGCGCCTGTGTCGGTTCACGGTGGCGATCAGCGACCGTCCGGGCGGGCTGGCGACGCTCTCCACGCTCATCGCGTCCACGGGTGCCAGTATCCACGATATCGTGCACGATCGCGCCTTCAGCGGGCCGAACGTTGCGGCGGTGAACGCCGTGTGCACGGTGGAAACGCGCGACCGCGCCCACATCCGCGCGCTGCACCGCGCCATCCGCGTCGCCGGCTTTGCGGTCCGCGCCTCGTGAGGCCGGGTTGTGCCACTGGCGCCCGCCCGGCCGGCCCCAGGGCGGGAAAGCCGGCGCGAGGGACATTCGTCGGTTGCGCCCCTTTCCCCCATTCTCCCACACTGCGGCATGGCCGAGCCTCCCCATTACACGGTGGTCTGCGCGTTGATCGAGCGCGGCGGGCGCGTGCTGGCGGCCCAACGACCGGCGGGAAAGACCCAGGCGATGCTGTGGGAGTTTCCGGGCGGAAAACTCGAGCCGGGTGAATCGCCGGAGGCCGCGCTCGCGCGCGAAATTCGCGAGGAATTGCAGGTTGAGGTGCGGGTCGGAGCACGGCTGCCGGATTCGGTTCACAACTACGGCCGGTTCGCGATCACGCTGATCCCGTTTCTCGCGCAGGTGCCGGCCGGCGCGGAGCCGGAGCCCGCCGAACACGCGGCGCTCCACTGGTGCACCCGGGCGGAATTGCGCGCGCTTTCGTGGGCCCCGGCGGATCTTCCGATCGTCGAACACTACCTCACCCGGCCGCCCCCGCCCACCGTATCGAAACCATGAATCCAACCGCCCGCCGAGCAATCGACTCGCCCCTCTACGATCTCCTTGGGTTCGCCCTCGGCCTGGCGCTGGCGTGGCATTTCGGCTGGCAGACGCACGACCTGGTGTGGACGCTGTGGCTTTCGAGCCTGGTCATTGGATACGCGACGATCGTGCTGGGCATTGTCGGGAGTGCGCGGCGCTTCGCCACCGGGCGACCTCCGGCGGCGCTGGCGCTGGCGGTGGTGGGCGCCCTGTTCTTCCTGGCCTTCTTCACTTTTCACTTCGGGATGTTCCACCTCGTCCACTCCCTCTTCCTCAACCTGTTCTTTCCGCTCGTGCCGGGCGGGCCCGGCGATCCCACCCCGACCCTTGGACTTTATCTGCGGGTGCTTTTCAGTTACGCCCCCTGGCTCCTGGCGGCGGGGGTGGCCGAGCGGACGGTTTTGCTGGAAGCCTGGCGGGCCGAGCCGAAACCCGGCGCGAAGTCCCCGGTGGCGTTCGATCCCGGCGCGGCGTATCGCAACGTGATCCGCATGCACCTGCTCATCTTCTTTTTCGCCGGGGCCTCGTTCCTGCGGCTGGAGGGCATGTGGGTTTACGCGGTGGTCTATGTCGTGTATTTCTTCCCATGGCGTCTGCTGCGGCGGAAACCGGCCGAGACCGCCCCGCCGGCGATCTGACCGGCGCGGAATTCCTCGGACCTGACCGCCACCGAGAATTCCCAAGGGGCGAACGGCTTGCGACAGGTTTGTCTCATCTTGATGTAACACCTGTTACAGGGTGTTGAGACAGGATCGTGGATGGCGCTGCCCGACCCCGCTGAAGCGGTCGCGAGATTTTCACACAGCACCACGGCGCCGGGAGACCAACGGATCAGGCAAAACCCCGACTCGCCAGACGGGCGAGGGCCGGATTGAATCGGCCGATGGATCCCGCGCTGACCATTCGCTCCGCCGTGGCGGCGGACGTGCCGCTCGTCCTGCAATTCATCCGCGATCTCGCGGAGTATGAGAAACTCCTCGACACGGTCGAGGCCACGGAGGAACGGGTGCGCGAAGGGTTGTTCGGAGCGAAACCGGTGGCGGAATGCCTGCTCGCCTTCGTCGACGATGCGCCCGCCGGCTTCGCGTTGTTCTTCACCAACTATTCCACGTTCCTCGCGAAGCCGGGGATCTTCCTCGAGGATCTTTTCGTGCGGCCGGCGTTCCGGCGCCGCGGGATCGGTCGCGCGCTGCTGCTGCATCTCGCCAAACTCGCCAATGCCCGCGGCTGCGGCCGGATGGATTGGACGGTGCTCGACTGGAACATCCCCGCGCTCGATTTCTACGAGACGCTGGGTGCGACGGTCATGCCCCAGTGGCGCGTGTGCCGGCTCACCGGGGCCGCGCTGGCCCGGCTGGCCTGAGCCGGCG
>Ga0302322_100006118_pt1 | contig 10634 bp, 7 predicted proteins | sample Fen_T0_2_FD_203757 | JGI IMG/M metagenome (GOLD analysis project Ga0302322, IMG submission 203757) | Peat permafrost microbial communities from Stordalen Mire near Abisko, Sweden - Fen_T0_2 | ecosystem: Environmental > Terrestrial > Soil > Wetlands > Permafrost | place: Sweden: Abisko... | reverse complement strand
TCCGGCGCCGCTGCTGCGTGGTGTTTATTTCAGTTCAGGCACCCAGGAAGGCACCCCGATCGACCGCCTGACCGCCACGATCGCGCGGGGATTCGGTATCGATACAAGGCGGGCGGCGTCGCTGGTTCCGGAGCAGGGGCGAAGTTACTTCCTGACCCGGCTGCTCAAGGATGTGATCTTCGGCGAGGCCACACTGGTTTCGCGCGACCCGGCCGCGGTGCGCCGCGGCTGGCTGCTCAGGATGGGCGCCGCGGCCACGGCCGTCGTGATCACGCTGGCGGGGGTGGGCGCGCTGCTTCAGACGCGTTCGGCCAACATGGACGCGATCGCGCGGACCGATGCGGCCGAGGCGGCGTATGTGGCCACCGCCAAGCCGCTACCGCTGGATCCGGTGGCCGACAGTGACCTGACCAAGGTGCTGCCCGCGCTGGATCAGGCGCGCGCGATACCGTTTGGAACCGACCATCCCGACGATACGTCGCAGTGGTTCCCTGGCCTGTCGCAGACCGGCAAGCTTTCGGCTGGCGCGGGCACGCTGTACCGGCACTCGCTCGACAATATTCTGTTGCCCAGGCTGGTGCTGCGTCTTGAAGGACAGATGCGGCAGAACTTCAACCAGCCTGCCTTTCTGTATGAGGCGACGCGCGTTTACCTGATGCTGACGTCCAACGGCCCGCTGGATCGCGGCTCCATCACCGAGTGGATGCAGGCCGATTGGGCGACAGCCTGGCCTGGTATGCCTGGTCAGGATACGCGGGACCGTCTGGCGCGGCATCTGGCGGCATTGCTGGAAGGGCCAATGGCACAGGTGCCGGCCGATGGCGCGCTGGTGGAGGATGCGCGCCGGACGTTCAGCCGCGTCTCGCTCGCGGATCGGGTCTATGCGGCGATCCGGCGATCCCCGCAGGCGGTGGCCCTGGCGCCCTGGCGTCCGGGCGATGCCGCCGGCGCGTCTGGGGTGCGGGCGTTCCAGCGCCGCTCTGGCAAGCCCCTGACCGAAGGTGTCGCGGGCATCTTCACGGTCGAAGGGTTCTATAGGGTTCTGCTGCCACAGGTTCCCACCGCGGCGAAGCAGGCCGCGAGCGAAAGCTGGGTCCTGGGATCCCAGGCGGAGGTCAGCACCCTCAGTCCGAAAATGCTGACCCTGCAAAACGACGTCGTCGCGCTCTATCTGGCCGATTATGGCAAGGAGTGGGACGCCCTGATGGACGACCTGGATCTGCAGCCGCTGGGCAATCCGCAACAGGCCGCGCAGAGCCTGTACATCCTGTCGTCGCCTCAGTCGCCGATGCGCGATCTTCTGGCGGGGATGACGCGGCAGTTCAGCCTGACAACCCCGCCGCCGGCGGAGGCCGCCGCCCAGGGGGCGCTGGCTCAGGCCGCTGGTGCGGCCGGTGGTGCGGCCAGCGCGGCGGCGAGCCGCCTGACGGGCATGTTCACCGGCGGCGCGTCTGGCGAACCGCCGGGTAAGCCGATCGAAACGAAGTACGCCGCCTTGATTGCGTTCGTGGGCAAGGGGCCGGGAGCGCCGATCGATAACGTTCTGAAACTGATGGACGATCTGAAGCAGCAGATGGAGCGGCTGGCGAACACCTCGCCCGGTGCTCCACCGGCGCCGCCCACCGGCGGTGATCCCGCGGCACTGCTGCGGGCGGAGGCCGCGCGGCTTCCACAGCCGGTGCAACGCTGGCTGGCGGGCATTTCGGGTGGCGCGGCGACGATCCGGAGTGGCGGCGCGAAGAAAGGCGCCGGGGAGGCGTTCAACGCGCCGGGCGGTCCCGCGTCCCTGTGCAAGCAGGCCGTCGCCGGGCGTTATCCGTTCGATCCCAAGTCGCCGAACGACATTCCGATCGACGATTTCGCCCGCCTGTTCGCGCCGAACGGTATGATCGATCAGTTCTTCACCGCGCAGCTCCGGCCCTTCGTTGACATGTCCGGCCAGGTTTGGAAGGCGCAGGAAGTGGCGGGCGTCGCTCCGCCTGTCTCGCCCGGCGATCTGGCGCAATTTCAGCGGGCTGCGGCGATCCGGGACCTGTTCTTCGCGGGTGGCGCGGCCACGCCAACCGTCCGGTTCGATCTGGTGCCCACGGACCTGGACAGTGGTGCGAAGCAGGTGACGCTGGATCTGGAAACGGTTTCGTTGTCGAATGCGCATGGTCCGCCGCGCCCGGTTTCCGTGACCTGGCCCGGTACGGGGGCGCGGATCAACAGCGCACGCCTGGTGTTCGATCCGGCGCCATCGAGTGGACCGCCCGTCCTGCAGGATAATGGTCCCTGGGCATTGTTCCGCCTGTTCGGCCGCGGAACGCTGCAACAGGCTGGTTCGTCCGACCGGTACACCCTGACCTTCTCGCTGGCCGATAGAAAGGCGGTGTTCGAGATCCGGGCTGGATCGGTGCTCAATCCTTTCGCGCCCGGGATGTTGCGGGACTTCAAATGCCCGGCGTTATAACCGGGGCGGCCCTTCAGGGCTTCTACGGCAAATTGCCGGCGCGCGGGGATTTCGTGCGTATCGGGTTGCCGCGGGATTTCGTCGACCCGTTCGATGCATGGCTGGCGGCGGCTATCGCCGGAAGCCAGGATGCCATTGGCGAAGGCTGGCTGGCCGCCTATCTGGAAGCACCCATCTGGCGGTTCGTTCTGCCGCCCGGCTTATGCGGACCGCGCGCCGTGCTGGGTCTGATGATGCCGAGCGTCGATAGCGCGGGCCGGTATTTCCCGCTGACCTTCGCGTTGCTGCCATCCGATTCCGGCTTCGATCCCGATGGCGCGGCGGAATGGCTTGACCAGTGTGAGACGCTGGGTCTCGCGGCACTGGAACGCGATCTGCCGCCGGAGGCGATCCGGGCTGAACTGGCGGACGCCGGACCGCTGCCGGCGGGCGCCGAGATCACCGCGAGCATCTGGTGGACAGATGGTTCCGTACGAATACCACCATGCCGGGAGGTTCACGGCGGCATGCCAGATCTCCCGTCCTTCATGACGATGTTTGGGATGGCCGCGGCCGCGGCGTCATCAGGGGCATGAACGATATGCATATCCGATCGTCGGCTATGACCCATCCCGGAACCAAACGGGGTCACAATGAAGACGCTTATGTCGATCGGCCGGACCTGGGGCTTTGGGCCGTTGCCGATGGGGCGGGGGGGCACCACGCGGGGGAGGTCGCATCCGGAATGATCCGGGAGGCGCTGGAAAGCATTCCCTCGGAACTCTCCGCTTCGGAACTGCTGGCCGAGGTGCGGCTTCGCGTTGGGCGAACGCACGAGACCCTGCGGGAAATGGCGAGCGGGCGGGGGCCGGGCGTGGTGATCGCGTCCACGATCGTCGCCGTCCTTGTCCGTAACGAGCATTTTGCCTGTCTTTGGGCCGGCGATTCCCGCGCCTATTTGCTGCGCGGCGGCGTACTGAAACAAATCAGCCGCGATCACAGTCTGGTACAGGAAATGGTCGATGGCGGGATGCTAACGCCGGAGCAGGCCGAGAAGCATCCGCGTGCGAATGTGATCACGCGCGCGGTGGGTGCCGATCTGGATGATTTCGAGATGGAGAAGGTCAGCGACCGGCTGCAACCCGGAGATCGGTTGTTGCTGTGCAGCGATGGCCTGTGCAAGACCTTGAGCGATGATGCGATGACGGAACTGTTGGGGGGAGAGACCCTGGTGCCGCCGCCCAATTCGCTGGTGACGGCGGCGCTGCAAATGAACGCGACCGATAATGTTACGGCAGTGGCTTTGGAGGTGCTGGGTTAGCAGTACGTAGCAGCGGCGGACCGGGCCGGGCCGAAGGGAGTACCAAGCCGGTTCCGCCTCAACACCAACGCGCCACAAAAAAAGCGCGGGGTGATGCCCCGCGCTTTTCCGAACATTCAGACGGAAGGAACGTTTACGCGCCCTTCATCTGCGTCATGTCGTAGTTCGCGGAGATCGGCTTGGCCTGCGTGGCGGCGTCGACGCCCTTGAAGGTGACGGTGATCTTGGTGAAGTTCAGCGAAATGCTTTCCGATGGCATGTCGCCGCCGCTGCTGATGCTGTAGCCGCTAAGACCAACGTTCTCGAGTTCGTAGATCAGGAAGTCGATGACGGCGTTCTTGGTTGTCGTGGTGAACTTGATGGTCACCGCGTTGTCCATCTGCCCGCCCCAGGCATCCTGCAGCAGCGGCACGGACGCGACGTCCATGCGCTTGGTCATGACGATCTCGCTCAGGCTCGGCTCGCTCGCTTCACGGTTCGCGAGACCGCGGGCAGCACTGCCGACACCACGTCCAACGCCCCACTGGAAGCTATCGGAATTGATCCACTGTTTGTAACCGTCCGTTGTCGAGTCACCATTGATTGACCCGTATTTGAGGTAGATGGCCACGTCTCATTCTCCCGCGTTGAAGTTCACGACCGATCGTCAGGCTATAGCATAGCGGAATGATCCCGCGCTGTCCACGGAAACTGTAATTTTTCCGACGTTTCCTCCCTCGGCGAGACGGGACAGCACTTCCGATGACAGTTCTGGTAATAAGGTCCGCGACAGGATGTTCTCAACGTTGCGGGCACCTGACGAGGACTCCGTGCAACGCGCCGCGATTGTATCCACAAGGTTGTCTTCCCAGTCGAATCCGGTCCCGTACGTCTCCTTGACCCGGCGGCGGATACGATTGAGCTGCAGGCCAACGATCAGGCGAATGATCTCGGGCGAGAGCGGGAAATAGGGCACCAGCGTCACGCGCCCCAGAAACGCGGGTTTGAAATACTTCATCAATTCCGGCATCAGCGCCTCGGCCAGACCCGCCGCGTCCGGCGCCGTATCCGGGTCGGCGAACAACCGCGTGATCAGATCGGTGCCCGCGTTCGATGTCATGATGATGACGGTGTTCTTGAAGTCGATGTCACGGCCCTCGCCGTCCTTCATGTTGCCCTTGTCGAACACCTGGAAGAACACATCCTGAACCCCCGGATGGGCCTTTTCCATTTCGTCGAGCAAAACAACGGAATAGGGGCGCCGCCTCACCGCTTCCGTCAGGATACCACCCTCACCGTAACCAACATACCCGGGCGGGCTTCCCATCAGCAGGCTGACTTTATGCTCCTCCTTGAACTCGGTCATATTGATGACCGTCATGTTCTGCTCACCGCCGTACAGCAAGTCGGCCAGCGTCAGAGCGGTCTCGGTCTTTCCGGTGCCGGAGGTTCCCACCATCAGGAAGACGCCGATGGGTTTGCGGGGATCGGTCAGGCCAGCGCGGCTTGTCCGGATGGCCTGAGCCACCGCCTCCAACGCATGAGACTGGCCGACGATGCGTTGTTCCATCGTCTCCCGTAGGTTGAGCACCGTGCGGATTTCGTTCGACTGCATCCGGCCCGTTGGGATGCCGGTCCAGCCGGCGACGATCTCCGCCACCGCCTGGCCATCGACCACCGGGAAGATCAAGGGTTCCTCGCCCTGCAGGGCGTGTAGTTGCGTGGTTGCCTCGCTCAGGGCGGCGCGCAAGCCGTCCTTGTCCTCGGTGTTGGCGGGATCCTCGATCTTGCCGCGGACGCTGGAGATTTCGGCGGCCAGCACCTTCTCCTGTTCCCACCGTGTGTGGAGCGCTTCGAGTTCGGCCGCGAGTTGTGCCCGTTCCCCCAGCAATCCGTCACGGCGATCCTCGTGCTTGCCGCCGGCGGCGATTTCACGGTCCAGGATCGTGACCTCGGTGTCGATCAGGTCGATACGGCGTTGACGATCCTCGACCGAGGCCGGGGTCGCCGCCTGGCTCATGGACACACGTGCACAGGCGGTGTCGATCAGGCTGACCGCCTTGTCCGGCAATTGCCGCGACGGGATATAGCGTGCCGAGAGTCGCACGGCTTCGCTGACCGCCTCGTCCAGGATGCGGACCTTGTGGTGCTTCTCCAGCGTGCCAACCAGGCCCCGGATCATGGCCACGGCGATCGGCTCGGCCGGTTCTTCGACCTTCACAACCTGGAAGCGGCGGGTCAGCGCGGCGTCCTTTTCCACGTATTTCTTGTATTCAGCCCAGGTGGTGGCGGCGATGGTGCGGAGTTCGCCACGCGCGAGCGCAGGTTTCAGCAGATTGGCCGCGTCGTTCTGGCCCGCCGCGCCGCCGGCGCCGATCAGCGTGTGCGCTTCATCGATGAAAAGGATGATGGGCTTCGGGCTGGCCTTCACCTCGTCGATCACACCCCGCAGCCGGTTTTCGAATTCGCCCTTCATGCCTGCCCCGGCCTGCAGAAGACCGAGATCAAGCGAGCGTAAGGTCACGCCTTGCAGTCCCGGCGGCACATCACCGGTGGCGAGACGGATCGCGAAGCCTTCGACCACCGCGGTTTTACCGACACCCGCTTCGCCGGTCAGGATCGGGTTGTTCTGGCGCCGCCGGGTCAGGATGTCGATGATCTGGCGGATTTCGGAATCGCGTCCCAGGATCGGATCGATCTTCCCCGCCTTGGCCTGTGCCGTCAGGTCGGTGGTGTACTGCTCCAGCGCGCCCGATCCGCCGCGCGGTACGCCGCCCTGCTCGCCCGGCGCACCGGGCTCACCGCCAGCCTCCGCCTGGCCTAGCGCGGCCTCCGCACTGTTGGCGGTGATCGCGGCGAAATCGCGCTTCAGGAGATCGTGGGGGATCTTCAGCAACTGCCCAGACGCGTCCCGGGCATGCCGCGCCAGCGTGTCGTCCGCCAGCAGCGCCCAAAGAAGGTGCCCGGAGCGGACGCGGGCCTGGCCGTGTTCCAGCGACGCCAGCAACCACGCCTGCTTGACCAGCTCGACGATCTCTGGCGCGAGCGAGGGCGGACGGCCGTTGCCGGTTTTCATTTTCTCCAGCGCCCGGTTCAGGTCTGTGGCGAACCGGCCCTGGTCGATCTCGTAATGCCGCAGGATCGCGGCGATATCGCCATCGGCCCGGTCCGCGAGCGTGACGAGCCAGTGCTCGATCTCCACGTTATAATGCGTACGTGACAGGGTCAGGCCCGCCGCGGCCTCCAGCGCTTTGCGGCACGGCTCGTTCAGCCGTGAGACCAGTTGCTTGAGATCAATCGCGGCCATGGGGGTTCCTCGTGAATCCATCGGTTGTAACGGAGCGCGCGCCGCGCACCGCTTGGGGCGATACGCCCGCACTTTTCGTGCGGTCACATTATGTGGTAGTCGAAATCATTGTCCAGCGGTCAGAGAGGCGTTTCGGGATGGCATTTCCAGATGGGTTCGATCTTGATGCGCTGCTGGCGCCAATTCCCGGCGACGCGCCGCAGGGCGTGGACCTGCGGGAAGATTTTTCCGCGCAGTCTCCCTATCAGAAAATGCGCGATGCGCGGTCTAACGCGCGGGACGCGGAGAGGTTGGCGGAAAGTCCGGATCCGGATTCTCCCAGCGCGCCTGATCCGGCGCCCATGTGGCGTGATCTTCGTGTGCTGGGCCTGAAGGTGCTGTCCGAGAGCAGCAAAGACCTCGAGGTCGCCGCCTGGCTGACCGAGGCGTACGTCCGCAGTCATGGTCTGGCGGGATTGGCGGCGGGCGCGGCTCTGATCAAGGGATTGGCCGAGCAGTACTGGGATGACGTGTTTCCGTTGCCGGATGACTACGGGATGGAAACGCGGGTGGCGCCGATTACGGGGCTGAACGGACGGGATGGCGCGGGCTCGCTGCGTCAGCCGCTGTATCAGGTCGTCCTGTTCAATCGCATGGACGGCTCGCCGGTGATGTTTCACACCTACCGGGGCTCGGCTCAGCTTCCGGCGCTGGATGACGCGCGCCGCAAGCAACGCATCGAAGCGGGTGCGATTCCGTTCGACCAGATCGAGAACGAGGCAAAATCCGTCGGCGGTGTGCGGAGCCTCGCCGGTGTAAGGGACGCCGCGAACGAGGCTCTGGCTTCATGGGAAGCCATGGCGGCGCTGCTGGACGAAAAGGCGGGTGCGGACGCACCCTCAACCTCGCATGTCCGGGACATGGTGCGGGAGATCCTGGAGATCTGCCTCCGCTACGCGCCCGCCGAACCGGGCGCCGAGATCCCGGGCCAGGACGGCGATGGCGCCATGGTGGCTGGTGCCGATGGCGTCGTGGTGGCCGGTGCGCAAGCCGGGCCGGGCGGTTTCGCCATGCCGGTCGCGCAAGGCGCGTCGCGGGAAGACGCGTTGCGGGCGCTGGAGACAATCGCGACATATTTCCGCAAGTCCGAGCCGAACTCCCCATTGTCCTACACCCTGGCGGAGGCGGTTCGCCGTGCCCGCATGAGTTGGCCGGACCTGTTGGAGGAGTTGATAGTCGACCGGGACAGCCGAAACGCGGTTCTGTCGTCGCTGGGCATCCGTCCACCACCACCGGAAGAATGAGAATTGGCAAGGTTCGCGTTGACTGGCGCCTTCGGGATGGCCAGAATGTTACGCGACGCTGGGCAATCGCCAGGCGGCTGTGATATCGTCCGTACGGTGACCGGGCCTGGGTGGCTCGGTCTGGTGCGGACTGGAGCCATGGGGAAGCGCGATCATGAGTGCAAGCGTTCACGATAAACTGAACCGCGTTCGCAAGCCGCGAGTGCACATCACGTATGAAGTTGAGACCGAGGGCGCGCAGATCGTCCGCGAACTGCCCTTCGTCGTCGGCGTCATGGGCGATTTCTCTGGTGATCCGACGTCGCCACTGCGGCCGCTGGCGGACCGGAAGTTCATTCAGATCGACCGGGACAACTTCAACGACGTGATGGCTGGGATGAATCCCGGCCTGAAGCTGAAAGTCGACAACAAGCTCTCGGAAGAGGGCGGGCAGATGGCGGTCGAACTCAAGTTCAACTCGCTGGACGATTTCGAGCCGGCGCGCGTCGCGCAGCAGGTTCCGGCGTTGCGTGCGTTGCTGGAAACGCGCGGCAAGCTTCGCGACCTGATGTCGAAGGTGGACCGCTCGGAAGAGCTGGAAGGTCTGCTGGAGCAGGTTCTGAAGAATGAAGGCGAACTGAAGTCCCTGGGCGACCAGCTCGGCCTCGGCAAACAGGAGGGCTGATTAATGTCAGGCGCCCAAACCTCAACCCAAGCTGCAACGACTGAAACCGCGGAGGGAGGACTTTCCTTCCTCGATCAGGTCGTCGCCGCCACCAAGCAGACGGCCCCCGATCAGGCACAGGACCTGGTGAAGACCCTCGTCGAGCAGGCGATGGGCGGTACGGTCACGTTCGACAAGAATCTGTCGCGCACCTTCGATCGCGCGATCGCGGCGATCGACGCGAAACTGTCTGCGCAGTTGAACGAGATCATGCATCACCCGAAGTTCGGCCAGCTGGAGGGAACCTGGCGCGGTCTGAACTATCTGGTGATGAACAGCGAAACCGGCACTGGCCTGAAAATCCGCGTGCTGAACGCGTCCAAGCGCGATCTGACCCGCGATCTTCAGCGCGCGGTCGAGTTCGACCAGAGCCAGTTGTTCAAGAAGATCTACGAGAACGAGTTTGGCACTCCCGGCGGTGAGCCGTACGGCACGTTGATCGGTGACTACCAGTGGACTCAGCACCCGGATGATGTGGACACGCTGCGGCTGATTTCCAACGTCGCGGCCGGTGCGTTCGCGCCGTTCGTGTCGGCGGCCGGGCCGGGTATGTTTGGCTTCGAAAGCTGGACGGAACTGTCCAAGCCGCGTGATCTGGCGAAGATCTTCGAAACGCCCGACTACACCAAGTGGCGCAGCTTCCGTGACAGCGAGGACGCACGCTTCGTCAGCCTGGTGATGCCGCGGACCCTGGCACGCTTGCCCTACGGCGCCGCCACCAAGCCGATTGAGGAGTTCAATTACGAAGAAGCGCCGATGGACGATGCCACGGGCGCCGGCAAGCCGATGAACCACGACCACTACTGCTGGATGAACGCGGCCTATGCGATGGGCACGCGGATGACCAATGCGTTTGCTCAGTACGGCTTCTGCACCGCGATCCGCGGCGCCGAAGGCGGCGGCAAGGTCGAGGGTCTTCCGACGCACGTGTTCACGTCGGACGACGGCGACATGGACAGCAAGTGCCCGACCGAACTGGCAATCACCGACCGCCGGGAGTTCGAGCTGTCGAACCTCGGGTTCCTGCCGCTATGCCACTACAAGAACACCGACTACTCGGTGTTCTTTGGTGCCCAGACGGTGCAGAAACCGAAGAAGTACGACCGTCCGGAAGCCACCGCGAACGCCGCGATCTCCGCCCGTCTGCCGTACATCATGGCATCGAGCCGGTTCGCGCATTACCTGAAGGTGATGGCGCGCGACAAAATCGGCAGCTTCATCGAAGCTTCTGATTGCGAACGCATGTTGAATCGGTGGATTTCCAACTACGTCAACACCAACGAGAACGCTGGCCAGGAGATGAAGGCCAAGTTCCCGCTGCGTGAGGCGCGGGTGGAAGTGCGGGAGATCCCGGGACGTCCAGGCTCCTACAATGCCGTCGCGCATCTGCGTCCTTGGTTGCAGATGGAAGAACTGACCACCAGCCTTCGCATGGTGGCGCGAATCCCGGCCGCCGGGGGCGGCTGATCGATCGCGGTTTCCGGCCGCTGGCGGGACGCGCACCGTGACCGACGACGTGGTATCGGCGCGGCCCCCAGGGGAGGGAGCAGTGGATGTAAAAGACGCGCCCAGCGCTGATGTGCCCGATGCCGACGTGCCCCATGCCGGGG
>Ga0302322_100006117_pt1 | contig 10635 bp, 6 predicted proteins | sample Fen_T0_2_FD_203757 | JGI IMG/M metagenome (GOLD analysis project Ga0302322, IMG submission 203757) | Peat permafrost microbial communities from Stordalen Mire near Abisko, Sweden - Fen_T0_2 | ecosystem: Environmental > Terrestrial > Soil > Wetlands > Permafrost | place: Sweden: Abisko... | reverse complement strand
GGCCCTTTGGAGCGACGCGCATCTCGACGGTGTACGCGCGCGGATCGTCCGGCGCGCGCAACGTGGACTGGCGTACCGGCAGCAGCCAACGGCTCGCGATGGCCATGTACGTGATACCGGCCAATGCGCACGGCACGCCGACCCAGCTCAGCGTGAAGAAATTCATCCCCGTGGCTAGCACGCCCGCGTCGACCGAGCGCTGCACGAGGCCGGCTGCGATTACGTTCGTGCTCGTGCCAATCAGCGTGCAGAGGCCGCCGAGAATGGTCGCGAAGCTGAGCGGCATCAGCAGCTTCGAGGGCGGAATGTTGAATTTTTTGCCCCACTCCGTCACGGCGGGCAGCATCGCGGCCACGAGCGGCGTGTTGTTCATAAAAGCGGACAGGCCGGCCACGGGCAACATCATGCGCATTTGCGCGCCCGTGACGGTTTTCGGCTGGCCGAAGATTCTGTGCGCAATCCACGAGACGACGCCGGTTTCGCGAAGCCCGGCCACGACGATGTATAACACCGCCACTGTCAGCATGCCGTCGTTGGCGAAACCGGCGAACGCTGCCTGCACCGACAGCACGCCCGTGAGCAGCAAAACCGTGAGCCCGCCCAACATCAGAAGATCGGCGGGCAGCGAGGTGGCCACGAGCAATCCCAAGAGGCCAAGCACAACGATCAATGGCACCCAGGCATCGGGATGGAATTGGCTCACGGGACGCTTACCTTGTTTCTTATTGGCGGGAGCGAAGCGCGGCAAGCCTACCGGTTTTCGACCCTGTCGTCGCGGCATGTCGCCGGCGTGAGAGCGGCTGTCTCGGCGTGACGCCGCGTGGCCGGCACGGCCGGGAATCGCGTCGCACAGCTTGCGCCAAGCGATGCCAGCCCGAAACGCTTCTGCATGACTTCATCCGCCGCGATGCAGCCGCAGTACATCTGCTGCCGCTGCGCCGCCGCATCCACGTCGAAAATGCTGAGCGGATTGGAATTCCGCCGCAGCGGCGAGATGACGGTGATCTCGTAGGGCTTCGCCGCGCCTCCGTCCGCTCCGCGATTGAACGAGCCCAGCGGAAACACCGGCGAGCCGGCGCCGCTGCCGGGCGTGCGTGACTGCCAATCGAGCAGGTCGTTGAAGAGCAGCACATCGTCGAGGTCGTCACGGTGCAGCCGGTCGACGAGCACATTGCCGAGCGCCGCGAGTACTTTGCGACCGTCGTCGAGTGGCCCGCTCGCGGCGTCGCGCGGTTTGCGCTCCGTGTTGGGTCCGTACGGGCTCGTGACGACGACGAACAGCTGCTCGACCCGAGAGTGCGGCGGCGTGTCCGCGCCGGTCAGCGGTATGCACTCGGGAGCGGTGCTGCTCGCCTGGCTCGTGCAGTGCTGGAAATAGCTCGTGACGGGCACAGCGTGGCGAAAGCCGCCGTCGCCCACCTGCATCGGCGTGTCGGCCCCCGGTGGCGTCATGAGCGGCGTGCGGCCGAAGACCGGCACGACGGCGCTGGCGAAGATAAAGCCGTGCGCCGTTGCGGAATCCACGACACCGTTCGCGTTGATCGCAATCTCGCGGTAGTGGCCGTCGTCGAGTGTCATCGTGCCGACGCGTAGCGCGCGACCCGTGCGGAGCGCGTCGAGCGCGACGCGACTGCGCACGAAGTCGTGCAGCGGTTCGAAGTCCATGAGGCTGTCGAGCCCGAACAGGGCCACGCGCACCTTGCCGAGCGTTCGGGGGCGCATGACGTCACGTGAGTCGCGGATCGATTCCCATTGCGTGACGACATTCTCCGCGGCCGCCTGCAGGTTCGCGAGCGACCGCGCGCGGTCGTCGCTGCGGGCGGCTTGCGCGAGCAGCGCGGCGTTCAGCGCGCCGATCGAAGTGCCTGCGATTTCCGCGAAGTCGCAGCCGCGCTGCACGACGACGTGATAGACCGCGCCCACCTCGAATGCGCCACGCGAGCCGCCGCTGCCGAGCACGAGCGCCCGGGCCGCGTCGCCCGCACACGGGTCGGCCGCGCCAGCCGCGAGCGGCAACAACAGGGCTGTTACCCACACGAGGGGCAGGAGGCGGCGGGTCATCAATGGGGGCGTCGAGGCATGCCTCTGCATCTTGTACAGCCGCCGCCTCGCATACAAGCACGCGCGAGCCCGCGTTGGGCGATGGTGCCAAACGGGATGGAGACGCGTGTGGACCCCTCGCGGGCGTGCGACTAGCCTCGGAGGCCGAGGCGCGATGGTCTGGCGCGCGTGCCCGGCGCATAATCGCCGCAAATCAGAACGCTCCGGGGGGACGTCATTATGTTGCGATTCAAGCTTGTCCTGTGCGCCTTGTTGTTGCCTGCGGCCGCGGCCGTCGCGCAGCCTGCGGCGAACGGTTCCGCGCCCGCGGCGGCCCCGTCGCTCGATTTCGAATTCTTCAAGGCGCGCATCGAGCCCATCTTCACGACGAAGCGCCCCGGCAACGCGCGCTGCATCTCGTGCCACGGTGATGGCACGCCGATGAAGCTCACGCCGTTGCCCGAGGGTTCGGCCGCGTGGACCGACGCCGAAGCACGCTCGAACTTCGATTTGATCCGCGCGCGCGTCGTGCCCGGCAATCCCGACCAGAGCCGGTTGTTGCGCCATCCGCTCGCGGAAGAAGCAGGCGGCGATCCGCACCACGACGGCGGCAAGCACTGGACGTCGAAGACTGACCCCGAGTGGCAGACGCTCGCGGCGTGGGTCAACGGCGCGACGCTCACGAGCGCTGCGGCGAACACTGCGCCACTGCACGCGCGCATCGTGCAGACGAACAGCGCGGGCGACGACGTGTCCATCATCGACCCTACGACGAACAAGGTCGTCGGCCGTGTCGTCGGCATCGAGGTCAATCATGGCGCCGCGGCTGCGCCAGACGGCAGCAAGATCTACGTCAGCAACGAGGCGAACAGCACGCTCGACGTCGTCGACGCGCGCACGCTGCGCGTCATGAGCCGCATTCCGCTGTCGGGCCACCCGAATAACATCTCGATCAGCCACGACGGCAAGCGCGTGTACATCGCGATCCGCGAGCAAAAGGGCGTCGTCGACGTGGTGGACACCGCCTCGCTCGCGCGCGTGAAGAGCATTCCGATCAAAGGCGCCGGGCACAACACGTACGTGACGCCGGACGGCCGCTACGTGGTCGCGGGCTCCGTGGCCGGCAGCAGCATGACGATCATCGATCAGAAGACTGAAGAGATCGTGTGGGACATGGTGTTCGACAAGGGCGTGCGCCCGCTCGCGTTCGAGCAGAACAAGGACGGCTCGACGAAACGCATCTTCGTGCAGCTGTCGGACTACAACGGCTTCGCCGTCGTCGACTTTGCCACGCACAAAGAGGTGCAACGCATCGCGCTGCCGAAGATCGCGGCCGGCAAGAAAGAAGTTCTGGAAGGCGGCAACACGTCGCACGGCATGGCCGTGACGGCGGACAACACGCGCCTGATCGTGAACAGCCGGTTGAACAGCGCCGCGTACATCTACTCGCTGCCCGACCTCAAGCTCGTGGGCGGCGTGGACGTCGGCATCGCGCCGGATTGGGTGACGTTGACGCCCGACGGCAAGATGGCGTACGTCGCAAACGCGGGCTCGAACAGCGTGTCCGTCGTCGATATGGGCGGAGTGAAGGAAGTCACGCGCATTCCGGTGGGGCAGGTACCGAAGCGCAACATCACGGCGATGTTGCCGTAGCGCGATCGGCGCGTAGCGGGAGAGTGAAGGTGAGCAGTGGGGTGCGTCTGCGTCGGCGCGTTGCGGCGACAACCGCGGTGCTGATGACGATCGGCCTTGTGCCGATCGTGGGCGCGCAGCACGCGGGCCATCCGCTGCAGCCGGCGGCCACCGAGCTCTTCCCCGGCGTCGGCACGTATCACTTCCCGATCACCACGACGAACCCGGAAGCCCAGGTCTACTTCGACAACGGCATCGGGCTCCTGTACGGCTTCAATCACGACGAAGCCGCGCGCTACTTCCGCCGCGCGGCCGAGCTCGATCCCAAGGCGCCGATGCCGTACTGGGGCCTCGCAATGTCGATCGGCCCGAACTACAACGACACCGCCGTCGACGCCGCGCGTGCGGCGGCCACGTTCGAAGCCGTGAAGAACGCGCAGCAACGCGAAGCCGACGGCAGCGAGCGCGAGCGCGCGTACATCGACGCACTCGCCAAGCGCTATCCCTCGCCGGAGCCCGCGGCCGACTGGCTCGGCTTCCACCGCACGTATAGCGATGCGATGCGCGCGATGGTGGCTAAATATCCGGACGATGTGGACGCCGCCACGATGTTCGCCGAGAGCCTCATGATGCTGCGCCCATGGCAGCTCTGGTCGCTTGCGGGCGAGCCCGCGCCCGGCACTCTCGAGCTGGTCTCCGTGCTCGAATCCGTGCTGCGCCGCAACCCGAACCATCCCGGCGCGAATCACTTCTACATTCACGCGGTGGAAGCGTCGCCGAACCTCGAGCGCGCGATCCCGAGCGCCATGCGCCTGATGACGCTGACGCCGGGCTCTGGCCACCTCGTGCACATGCCGGGGCACATCTTCCTGCAGACAGGCGACTTCGACCTCGCCGCCGACACGAACGTCAAAGCATCGGATGCCGACCGTGCGTTCGTGCAGCGCACCGGCGCACAGGGCATGTACCCGCTGATGTACTGGACGCACAACATCCACTTCATCGCGTATGCACGCGCGCAGCAGGGTCGCTACGAAGACGCGAAGCAGGCCGCGCTCGACATGGTCAAGAACGTGGGCGATGGCGACCACGAGATGCAGATGCTCGAGGGCTTCCGGCTGTATCCGCTCATGGTCGATCTGCGTTTCCACCGCTGGGACACGATCGTGAAGGAGCCCGCGCCTGAAACGGCGCGCGCGTTCAGCCACGCGTTCTGGCGTTTCTCTCGCGCCATGGCGCTGGCGGGGCAGGGCAAGGCGCGCGACGCTGCGGCCGAGCAGAAGCGGTTCGAACGCGAGCGCAAAGCCATGAAAGCCGATTCAATGTACCTCCTGAACAATAGGGCGGGCGATCTGCTCACGTTGTGCGCCGCGACGCTCGAAGCGCAAATCGCGGGCGCGCGCAAAGACAACGTCGCCGCCATCACGGGCTGGCGGCTCGCCGTCGCGATCGAAGACACGCTCCAGTACGACGAGCCGCCGCCGTGGATCTACGCCGTGCGGCAAAGCTTGGGTGCCGCTCAGCTGCGAGGCGGCGATGCGGTCGCCGCCGAGAAGACGTTCCGCGAAGCGCTCGCGACGCATCCGCGTGAGGGCCGCCTGTTGTTCGGGCTCTGGCAATCGTTGCTCGCGCAAAATAGAGCCAGCGAAGCGCAGCTCGTCGAAGCCGAGTTCAAATACGCGTGGCGAACGGCGACCGTGCCGCTCGTGCTCGCCGACCTATAGACGGAAGGAGAGACTCACCATGAATAAGATGAAGTCCGGTTTGTGGTTGTCGTTGTCGATCGCAGCGACCCTCGCTGTACCGCCCGCGCTTGCGCAATCCGCGACGCAGCTTGGCGACACGATGGCAAACTTCGCGAAATGCCAGAACCAGTCGATCGGTCACAGCGAGCATCTGATGGCGGACCGGATCGAGGCCAAGCTCGCACAGTCGCCCGCGCTTACGCCGGAGATGCGCACCATATGGCTGGCCGAGATCAAGGCGTTGCGCGCGGTAACGCCTGATAGCCCGTACAAGGCGCCCGACCCCAAGAACTCGCAACGCTACTTCCTCGGCCTCACGGAGAAAGAGCAGCAGTCGATCCAGACGATGCACGCACGCTTCACGCAAGAGAACAACGTGGCGTGCGAGAAGAAATATGGCGGCATGACGCGCTTCTCGCCGGGCTCGGATCAGTCGGGCCAGAAGAAGTACGAGAAAGATCTCGCGTCGAACATGCAGACGCCGATCGACATTGCGACGATTCCGATTACCGCACTGGCGAGCCCGTTCCCGAAGACGATCGAGGAGCAGCACGCCGAGCGCCACGCGCAGCAGCAAGCGCGAATGGCACAGCAGCATGCCGCCGGGGCGGCCGCGAACCAAGGTATCGTTGCGAAGGTCACGGCCTGTCAGCAAAAACTTCAGGGCCTGCGCTTGAGCATCATGGCGGATCTCATGCAGAAGAACATGGCCGCGTCGACGGGCCTATCGGCAAAGGACAAAGCCGATTACGAGGCGGACATTCGCTCCGTGCGTGAGGCGGCCGCGGCAGGGCAGCAAACGTTCGCGTCAGCCGATCCGGCCAATCCGAACCGAGCAATGATGCGGCTCTCGTTGCAGGATCAGATGGCGATGAGCACCGAGTTCGGCACGCAGTACGCGCAGAAGATGGCGGCCTGTCAGGCACAGTAGCGTGCGGCGGCGGGCGTGGCTACTGCCAGGCGACACCCGTCATCCAGTCGTAGAACACTCGACCATACCCATCGGTCGGAGTGCCATCGACGTCTTTGATGAGCACATTGTCCTGGTTGGCAAACACATCCCAGCAACAGCCAATGACCGACCAGTTGTTGGCGCCCGCAAACGGTAGCAGTTGTTGCAGGAACGGCGCGCCCGCGGTGCCCGGCGCGTTGTGCTCGCCCGTCTCCGATAGGATGACCGGCACGTGAGCCGATAACGCCTGCACGGCGGCCCAATTGGACGGCATGCTCCACGTGCTGGAAAGATTCCCCCACCCACCCAGCACAAAAGTTGCTCCGGTGCCGGAGCCGCTCGTTGCGGCCGCCGCTATCGGCGCAGTCGGTAAGGAGGTTTGCAGGTACCTTCCCCCCGGTGTGACCGTGACGGCGGTGACCGCATTGTTTACGCCGACCGACGAGACCTGCAGAACCGCAGGAGAATAGACGGTGTTTGGCTGCGTCAGCGTGATGGTGTCGCCGACCGCGTAGCCCGACCCGCCGGTCGAGATCGTTGCGGAAGTCGGACCTTGAATCGGCGGATAGGGATGCCACACGGCCGCCGTTCGATTGAGCACGTCGTGCGGCATGTTCGCGAGCCAACCACTCAGGTTGTTACCAAACTCCACGCCGCTGACCAGCACGACGTTGGTAGCGCCCGTCCCGCGCACAGCATCCAGCATCGCTTGCATGCCGACGGAGCTCCAGGTGACGTTGATGTTCTTGTAGTTGCTAGTGCCGCTGGTTGCGGGATAGTAGCTAAACGTTCCGCCTCGCATCAGCGCGCTCCATTCGTCTGCGGGCGAGCTCAGCCCGAAGAAGAAGGGTTCGTTGTATAACGAGAACAGCACGGACGAATTGCCCATGAACGCGGTTGCAACGGACGTCCAAAAGGCGACGGAATGATCCATGTTCGCCATCTGCGTCTGCACCATCGGACACGTGTTGCCGGGCGCCGACCAGTGCAGCTCGAGAATGACGTACAGTCCTGCGGCGTTGGCTTCCTGCACCTGAGTTGCGACGGCCGAGCGATAGTTGCCGCCCGGGTCGCCATTACGCGTGATGCCGTCCGTATCCACGCACGTCAGGCCCAACCAGGAGGTCTCGTTGAGCGTGATGCGCGCGGTGTTCGCATGCCACGCTTTGACGGCCGCCCACTTCGGGCCATCGGGTTGCCCCGCTTGTCCGCCCGATGGATCGGTAGGGCTCCAGCCGCCTATTGCAACGAACTCGAAGCCGCTGAAACTGATGCCGCGCAACTGCAATACGTTGCCTGCAGCATCGATCAGACGATTCCCCTGTACGCTCACTGCCGGCGCCACGGCTGCGGTGCCGGCAATGATATTGACGGTTGCGGTGGCGGGCGCGCCCAGTGCCAAGGTGTTGGTCGGGCTCGATAACTCGACCGTGAAAGTCTTGTCGCTCGAGTTGGGTGTTGCGTCACTGATCGGCAGGGAGATCGTCTTCGCCGAAGTGTCGCCGCTCGCCCACACGAGCGTGCCGCTCCGGGCGGTGTAGTCGGTGCCAGCGATGGCGGTTCCGTTTGCAGTGGCAAAATCGACGGTCGCATCGCGTGAGCCAGCCGCCCGATTCACGGTGACGGTCAGCAAGCCGACGTTTTGGGCAACGGAGTAGCTGGTCGCCGACAGCGCAACGGTACCCGCGGGCAAAGGCGGCGCGGGCGGCGGACTACTGCTACCACCGCCGCCGCATCCTGCGATGAGCGTCACGGTGGCAAGGGCTAAATAGATTCGCATGGATGACATGTGGGCTCGCAGTAGGGGCTGAAATCGATTCAGCCTTATGTGCCGAACAGGACATAGCCTGTCGTGCCGCGAGCGCGCGCTCTGTACGACAGCGCACGTTGTGGGCATAGCCGCCCATTGCGCGCTTGATCTGTGCGGAATGGCACGCAGTGCCCAACGAAGTCAGGGCTGCTTCAGGTACCGGCTACTGCCACGCGTAGCGGTGCACGGCGCCTTCGATCACGCGCTCGCCGAGGGTGACGTAGAGATGCCCGCTCGTCACGGAGATCGCGAACGTCATGCGGCGCTGCAAGGATGCGACCAGCGCGGCGATGAGCGCGGGATCCACCGCGTAGAGCTCGAGCTCGTCGGCGCGATGAATGCGTTCGCCGCGCCAACGTTCCGCCAACTTCGCAGCATCTTTGTGCGTGTACACGGCCACGCGCGGCGCCGCCTTGCTCGCCTTGTGGACGCGTGCGGGTTCGGGCGCGCCCACCTCGATCCACGCGCGCAGCACGCCGGTGAGATCGCGCACCGCGAGCGCGGGCTCATCCGGATTGCTCAAGCCGTTCGAGAAAGCCAGCCCTTCCGTGTACTCGAGGCAATACGCGAGCACGCGGGTGACGAGATATTCCTCGCTCTCCGACGGATGCCGCGCCACGCGCAACGCCAGCGTCTCGTAGACGCCGCGATCGGTGTCGGCGAGCTCGATGTCGAAGGTGTAGATCGTTGCGGTCAATGCCACGACGAGACTCTCATTCGAGCGCGCTAGCCTGCTGCAGCGCCTCGCTTGCTTCGAGCCACAGCTCCTCGACTTCGCCGAGCTCGGTTTTCGAGCGAGCCTGTTCGAGCAGCAATTCCTTCAATCGCTCTTTGTTCGCATGGCCGTACACGTCGCCGGCGAGCTGCGTCTCGATATCGGCGCAGCGCTGCGTCAACGCTTCGAGGCGTTTTTCCAGTTCCTGCAGCTTCTTCCGCAGCGGCTGTTGGCGTTGGCGAAACTCCGCTTCGGTGCGCTTCTTGTCCTTGCGAGATTGCGCGCTGTCGACCTTCGCGGGTGCAATCGATGGCTGTTGCTGTCGCGCGCGGCGTTCGTTCAGGTAAGTGCGGTATTCCTCGAGGTCGCCGTCGTAATCCTGCACTGTTCCGTCCGCTACCATGAGCCAGCGGTCCGTCACGCTGCGTAGCAGGAACCGATCATGCGACACGATCACCATCGCCCCGCCGAAGTCCTGCAGAGTCATGGTGAGCGCGTGGCGCATCTCGAGATCGAGGTGATTGGTGGGCTCATCCAGCAGCAGCACGTTCGGCCGTTGATACACCAACAGCGCGAGCACCAATCGCGCTTTCTCTCCGCCGGAGAACACGGCCACGGACCCCGTCGCGGCGTCACCGGAAAAGCCGAAGCCGCCGATGAAGTTGCGCAGGTCCTGTTCCCTCGCGCGCGGGTCGAGCCGCTGCAGATGCTGTAAGGGGCTCGAGTTGGCGTCGAGTTGCTCGAGCTGATGCTGCGCGAAGTAACCGATGCGCACATCCTGCGGCTCGGTTCGCTCGCCGCTCATCACGCCTTGAGTTCCGGCCAGCACCTTGATCAGTGTCGACTTGCCCGCTCCGTTGGGGCCGAGCAAACCCACGCGATCCCCCGGGACCAACTGCAGGTTGGCATCGGTGAACACGGGCTGCTGCGCATAGCCGGCGCTCACGTGCGCGAGAGAGAGCAGCGGATGCGGAATCTTCACGGGATCGCGAAACGCGAAGTGGAAGGGCGTATCGACGTGCGCTGGCGCAATCAGCTCCATGCGCTCCAACGCTTTCATGCGGCTCTGGGCTTGCCGCGCTTTGGACGCGTGAGTCTTGAAACGGTCGATGTAGCTGCGAATGTGCGCGATCTCGCGTTGCTGCCGGGTGAACTCCGCCTGTTGCCCGGCGCGTTGCGCGGCGCGTTGCTGCTCGAACGCCGAGTAGTTGCCGCTGTAGAGCGTCAGCGTCTCGTGCTCGATGTGGACCACGGCGGTGACCACGCGGTCGAGGAACTCGCGATCGTGTGAAATCAGTAGCATCGCGCCCGGATACGCGCGCAGATAGTCTTCCAGCCACAGCACGGCATCGAGATCGAGGTGGTTGGTCGGCTCGTCGAGCAGCAGCACGTCGGAGCGCCGCATCAGCGCTTGCGCGAGGTTCAGCCGCATGCGCCAGCCGCCGGAGAAGTTGCGAACGGGCGTCGCGTGTTGCGTGGCGGAGAAGCCCAAACCATACAGCAGCTGCGCGGCTCGGCTTGCCGCCGTGTAGCCGCCGTGGTGGTCGTACTGGCCGTGCAGCGTCGCCAGACGAACGCCGTCGCCGCTCAACTCCGCGGCGCGAATGTCGCTCTGGATGCTGCGCAGCTCCACGTCGCCGTCGAGCACGTAGTCGAGTGCCGATTGGTCTACCGCCGGCGTCTCCTGTGCCACGTGCGCGAACACCCACTTCGCGGGTATCTCGACGTCACCCGCGTCCAC
>Ga0302322_100006116_pt1 | contig 10635 bp, 11 predicted proteins | sample Fen_T0_2_FD_203757 | JGI IMG/M metagenome (GOLD analysis project Ga0302322, IMG submission 203757) | Peat permafrost microbial communities from Stordalen Mire near Abisko, Sweden - Fen_T0_2 | ecosystem: Environmental > Terrestrial > Soil > Wetlands > Permafrost | place: Sweden: Abisko... | reverse complement strand
TGCAAAGGTGATTTGCGCAACCTAGAGCGCCACGAAATGCGCTCCAAGGGCCACATGCGAAAAGACGGCACAGTATCACCGCACACGCACAGTTACGAATGTCGAGAGTGCAAGCACCGATTCGAAATTAACCAAGAGCAGTAGAACCGTGTACTGTCCATGTACTGCCGAAGTGGCTATCTTGGACTTTTCGGCCTGAATAGACATTGAAAACACAGCTACTTATTTGGAATCAATAGCTACCTGCGGTTCAAATCCACCCCCCGCAACCAATCCTAACCTCCACAAAGACAATCACTTGGGCAGCATCGCGTGAGGCCCAAAGTCCATCCGCTTATTGCCTGTTCGCTCCCATTGGTGGGAACCTACGCCGCAGGAGCAATTTCATTGAATAGAACTCCTACCACTAGGCTGTTCGCGATGCGCTTCTGCTGGGAAACTGCTTGGGTGTAAATGTTCATGGTGCTCTGGACGGTTGCGTGCCGGAGCAATTCTTGTTGTACCTTGATGTCGGTGCCGACGCCGCGCAACATCGTTGAGTACGAATGCCGAAAAGTCTGCCAACCGATCTGTCCGATTTCAGCCGTAACGCCGCCGATCTCAAGTGGCGCCGGAGGATGTCCTGCTGCGCTCTCGGTCGGCCAGCGCGGGTTTGGAAAGACCCAATCTTGAGGACTTTTATACGAACTGCCCTTCCACAACTCTTTCAGAGAACAGGCAAGGCGAGGATGGGTGGGCAGTGGCTTTTTGGGAGGCGTCCGTTTTGGTGTCGCCCGCCCTACCGTTTACAACTGCCCGCCGACTCGGTCAGTTCCCATCGTCGTGCATGCTCATAAATAATGTGAAACAGGGCTCGAAGGTTGACCTTGGTCTTTGGCGCCAAGATAAGGGATCGCGGCCACTCTTCGACTGCGAGAGGCTTGCCTTGCTCCAGCAGAGAGTCACCCCCAGCGGGGGCGAATCCAGCATTTCAGCGTCGAGGAATGAGACTGTTGTGTTGAGTACCGCCGTTGCGGTAATTCGTGTTCGACGTAGTGATCCATCAGTGCGCCGATGGATACGGGGCGCCCGAATCGGTGATAAAGATTCAGTCGGATGCGAAGCGGTCGATGACGCGTAAGGCATCCGATTTGGTTGGGTACTGGGCTACGGTCCCCACGCTGATTGATTTACGAGATCGGCTTCCATCGTTGTCTCGTAGCAGCGAAACTGCCAGACGTCTTCACTGAACCGGTTGCTCCTCTTGGTCAAAGATCCGCTTTGATATCTACGTTGCATCATGATTTGCCTCCAGTTGACTTGACACGGCGCAAGAGGAACAGAACTCAATTGTGAGATCGCCAGTTTGAACCACTGGCGGATGGGCATTGTGGGGGAACTGAACCGAAACTATGACCTGATTCTGCAGTGGTTCCGAACGAGCTCTTTGGGCGTGGCCCACAATCCGCGAGCGATATTGAAAAAAAGGCGATTGGTCGAGCCCGGCTCGCCTAAAGATCGACGCTCGATCTGGCTACGCCACCGAATCTGCGTTCCCCGTCTATTGAGACAGGCGCTTTCCGAATTGATGTGGATCACGGTTGGCGACCCTCGGACCACAAGGTATCAGCATGATTTACGGACAAGAAAAGAACATGACCACTAACTAGACTAGTCTTTGGCCGTTGCGAATTTGTGCACGGAGGACATGCTGGATAAGCTGGCAGGCCTTCTTTACTTCCGGCATGGCTAGGGAGAAATAGACATTCTTGCCCTCGCGCCGTCTGATGACGACGCCAGCGGATCTGAGCACCATGGCGTGTTGTGACAGGTTCGCCTTTGAAATTCCAAGCTCTTTCTGAATTTCGGCAGCGGACCAATCCCGCTTGCCAAGTAGATCAAGGATATGGAGCCGGGTAGAATTAGCGAAGGCTTTGCAGATCAGCACCTGCCGCTCAAGAATTTCGTTTTCTACGTCCCGTTGCTTAGAACCCTTTTTCATTGTCCAACCGTCGTTTGAATCGACCTGTTGTGGCGAAAGTGTGGTGGCCACCATGTTATCTCCTATCCCCGGACTGTGGTCGAGAAATCAACGGAGCATTGTCTGAACCTGAATTGTCGTCCGGCTTCTCGTCCGTAGAACGCGCCCCGCCTTCTTCTTTGGATCTCAGTTCATCCCTCCACGTCTGCTCTTCGATCTTGACAGCTCTCCACCACTTAAAATGATGGCGGTAAGCGTAAAGTTCATCCACGACTCCAGTGATCATCGAATAGAATGCAGGCTTTTCCTCTGGGAAAACCGCTCCCATGTAGACGTGGATCATCAGTCCCGACACAACCATGCCAACCGCGAAGAAGTGAAGGACCATCGCCCACGCCACAAAGGTAGTGCCAAACCAGTGGAACGTCATCGTGAGTCCCGTGAGCATGATGAGCGGAACCATGGTGTAGACAAGCAGGGCAAAGAGTTTCTGGCCGGCGTTGTAGACTCCTTGAGGTGGCAATGGATCTTTCGTCCGACTCAACAGCAATAGGGTCCGAACCTTCAGCCACTGCATATCGTCCCTGTCCAAGCCGATTTCGTGCTGCAGCACTTCAATTCGAAGGTAGTTTCGGAACCCGAAAATCGCATAAACAAGAAATACGGCCGTCCAGGTCAAGCCGACCGCGATGTGGAAGCGAAGCATGTTGGCCCGTGAGCCGAATATGCCTTCCATCATCTGCAAATACCATAAGGGCGCGAATCGGTAGTAGGGCGAGACAATCAGGCCGGCGCCGGTTGCGAGTTCCAGAAGCCAGCTGATGGCGTTGAACCAATGGAGCAGCACGATGGCAACATGGTGCTTCTTGATCTGTCGTTGCGCCATCGCCTCCGCTTGCTCACTGGTCAGCGGAGTCGGAACCATCGGAATTGCAGATGCGCTCATACTGGCTCCTTACTCTTCGAACTGTTTCTCACCGGTTGAGAGCTGCCGGAAGAAGGCGACAGCCTGACCGAGGAACGTTACTCCGACTGCAAGGTACACGACCTTATTGAGGAGGCTGCTCCAGACCTTGCCCGGCGCGATAGTCCGCGGAGGAACGGGAGCGAAGCTTGCGAGTGCAAGTTCAGCGTGCTTGGGTTTGCCCGCATAGTAAACGTTGGGTCCAATCGCGATGTTTGCAGTCTCCATGCGCTTGGCTGCGCCGCGGTATACGAACCGGAAGACGTCGCTCGACGAATCTTCCAGGTCTCCGAAGATTTTCGCGTGTGCCGGGCAGGTACCCACGCATGCGGGTTGCAATCCTTTACCCAGGCGACTGACGCAGAAATCGCACTTGTCCACCTTGCCGATCTCCGCATTTATGTAGCGTGCTCCGTAGGGACAGGCGGCAACACAAGAACCGCAACCGATACAGAGGTCGCGATTCACGCGGACTACACCGCTCTGATCCTGATAGGTTGCTCCGGTCGGGCAGGCCGGAACGCAGGTGGGCCGGTCGCAGTGATTGCATTGCGACACATAAAACGACGTCGAGAGTTTCGGAAACGTTCCGATAGTTCCTGTCTGTCGGACTTTGGTCCGGGCGAATCCGTTCGGAACGTCCCACTCAGACTTGCAGGCCACTGTGCAGGACTGGCAGCCTACGCACCGCTCCTGATCGATCACCATCGCGTAACGCGGCATAGGCTAGCTCCTCTCCCCTGTGGTGGGCAGGACGCGCACGAAATTCACGCGCATGCCTGTCGCACCCATGATGGGATCGATGGACACGCGCGTGATCAGATCCGTGTCCGAAGCACCTCTCTTGTAGGCCTTGGTGAGACCCTTCGCTCGTGTCCCAAAGCCGTGGACCATGTATGCACAATCGTTGCGAATCCCCACCGTTGCCCGCACCGCAATTGGCAGACTCTTGGCTCCATCCTGGTTTTCAAGAATGACGACCTGTCCATTCTTGATCCCAGCCTTGGCTGCGAACTCGGCATTGATCCACACCTGGTTATCAGGCATCAGGTCATCAAGCCAAGAATTATTTTCTGAACGGGAAAACGAATGCATCGGAGCGCGGCCATAAATCAGCCGCATGTATCCCGGAGGCGGTTGCTCGACTGCCGTGAACTTCGGTAGCGAATCGAAATTCAAGTCCTTCAATACGGATGAGACCAATTCGATCTTGCCGCTCTGTGTGGGGAAGATTGGACCGTCTTCTTCCTTGCGGTCGTCAATATAAGGATGGCCATCGAAGGACACAGCCCCCAAAGACTTGAGCTCCGCCAAGTTGATCCCGAGTGGCTGCACCAATCGCGATAGATGATCTTCAGGGTCTTTCCACGGGAAGTAATCCGCGAGTCCCATGCGATTCGCCAACTCCTTTGCTATCCACCAGCCGGGCTTCGACTCATACAACGGATCGATTGCCGGTTGCCGGATAGCAACAAAGGGACGTTTCGAAGTTGTGACGACGGCCGGCGGATCGTAACGCTCCAGATAGGTCGCTTCCGGAAGAACGAGGTCGGCGTAGTTCGTCTGTTCACCCGGCAGGACATCAACCACCGCCATGAACTCCAATTGTTCGATGGCTTCCAGAGTGTTCTGCCGCTGCGGGATACTTTCGAGAATATTCTGGCCGTACACAACCCAGCCCTTGATCGGATAAGGGCTCGCATTCATCGTGGCCTGCACCAGACCCTGCGTAAGCCCCTGTGACTCCTCAGTCGCCAACGGATATTTGGTTCCTGCGCCGTCAGCACGCCCACGTTCTGATTCCGGCATTGGAGGTAGAGGAATTCGCCCCTGCTTCACTTTAGTGGGCAGGAACATGCCTCCTTTGCGGCCGTAGGCTCCAAGCAAGGCCGTCAGAATGGCCATGGCGCGAGCACGCTGTGTGTCGTCTCCGTACCAGGTCACATGCCTGCCGGGATGAATCGCGACAGCAGGCTTGGCCTCTGCCATCATGTGCGCGGTGTCGCGAATCTGTGCGGCTGGAATCTCGGTCATTGACTCCGCCCATTCCGGAGTGAAATCTTTCACGTGAGCTTCGAGTTCCTTCATCCCCGTGGCGTATTGCTCGATGTACTGCTTGTCATAGAGGGTCTCGACAATCAGGATATTTGCCCACGCCATCAACAACGCAATATCAGTTCCGGGTTTGATGGGCAGCCAGTGGTCTGCTTTGGAGGCTGCAGTGGAAAAGCGAGGATCGACGACGATCAGCTTCGCGCCACGTTGGAGACCGGTAATGAAATTCGTGACCTGCGAGGTAAAGACGTTCTCTCCGATGTGGCTGCCGATCAGAACGATACATTTCGATTCTTCGAGGTCCACGGGTTCGGGGGAATTAACGGCGCGCCCGAATGTGAGTTGATAACCGATGTCGCGCGGTCCACGGCACTGGGCGAATGCAGGTTCGGCTGCGTTCGGCGTCCCGTAAGCCTTCATCAATGTGCCGAAGAATCCGGCTGCCACGCCGTGCGGGAAGAAACCCACGCTCTCTGCGCCATATTTCTGCTTCAGGTCCTTCAAATGCGTCGCGAAGAAGTCGAGCGCCTCGTCCCAGGAAGCGCGTCGGAATTTGCCTTCACCGCGGTTGCCAATGCGAATCAGGGGATACTTCAGACGATCGGGGTCGTACAGAAGCTGGGTCCCGGCGTTCCCCCGGGCGCACAACTGACCTCCGGTGAGAGGGTGCTGTGGATTCCCGGCCAATTTGAGGACTTTGCCGTCGGCAACTTCCGCCATCACTCCACAACGCCAGAAGCACATTTCGCAATTGGTAGCGATTTGTTCGACTCTCGTCTCGCCACGCCATGATGGGGGGCGCGACTCAGCGCTGGCTACTCCGGTACCAACAAGCCCGGCGAGAGCGGAAGACGTTTGCAGAAATCCACGACGCGTAATCTTGCTCATTTGCGACACCTTTGCGAACTTCAGATTTAGGTGCGTTCGGGTGGAGGCTAAATGTTCGCGCCTCCACCCTAACGGCTGGGTCGAACTAGAACCGCGTGGTCAGTCCCAGCGATAGCATTTGTGCGTCTTTGTAGGTCGGGAAGCCGAGAATGGCGGTGGTGTTGAGGTCCTTCGGTGCTCCAACATGCCATCCCGAACCCGAGTAGTTGTAGTTGTACCGGATGTATCCGAGCTTCATGATGAAGCGTTCGTAGATCCGATGAGTAAGGTACGTTTCGTAGACATCGCCGCGCGTCGAGGTCTTCGGCGCAACGATGTCGTCTTCGGCCTGGGCGAAGTTGAACCAGTATTTCGAGCCGTGGTTGAACTCGAAGCCGATCTTGGTACGCCCATCGTTTTTCGGAACGCTATAGCGGAGTCCGACGTAGACCATCCCACCGTTACGATCTACCGGAGCCTCGAAGGGATCGGACATAAGTCCGCCAAAAGGCGAAGTGACACCATTCGGTCGAGTGCCCGAGTAATTGGCGCTGCCATAGAAGTCGACGGCTCCAAACTTCTGGTTCACGTTGACTCCAAAAAGATTGATGGCGCCGAGGTTCTCCGAAGGCGTGTAGCGCATGACCACCGGAGCATTCGCCGGATCTCCAGTAACCGGGTTCACCGGCAGAACCAGTAAGCCGTTAAAGCCGTCTGTCACGTTGAAGGCGTGAGCGTAGGTGGCTTGAACGAAGGTTTTGTCGGTGCTGTAGAGATCGAGGTTGGCCCCAATCAGGTGAGTATCTTTGAGACGGTCGGCGGGTGTCTTCAGAACGTTCGCGTTGCCAAATCCCGATTGATAGCCGACGCCATAGCAGAGCCGCCACACCATCTTGTCGCTGAAGTGGTACCCGACTGTGATGCCGTCGAACTGAAAGTCAATCAGCGCGCCGGAGGGTGTTCCACCTCGTGGTTCGTCTTGCCGGAAGTTCAGAGGGGGGCCCTCGGTGGACGGCCGCCTTCCAATCGAGAGATACAGTGGAGAGCCGCCGACATGGTTCCAGGTGAAGTAGGCACGTTCCACTCGGAGCATGTCGGAGTTCGGAACTCCTGCGGTAGTGCCGTCAATATTCATGGATGACGGTTGCCCGTTGAAAACCTGCACGCCGGTTGAGTCACCCCAGGCCTTGTACATGCTCAGGCGCGCGGTCACGCTCAGGTCATCGTTGATCTTCGAATCCATATTGAGGCGCAGGCGGTTGGTGTAGAGGATGCTGGTGTCATTGGAGTAGCCGTTTTGCAGCACACCCGGAGCCTGCGTCAGATAGTTTGTAAGCATTTGTTGCATTTGCGGCGAGAATTGTCCGATCGATCCCTTTAATTGGTTGAACGTGAGATTGCCGCTGTAAAACTGGTATTGACTGTAGTTCTGCTGGACCGTCTGGCCCAGGAATCCGGCAAACTGCGCGGGCGTCATCGAGTTGAGGAGGTTCGGGTCGAAGGTCATTCCCATGCCGCCCTGAGATGTGGGCGTGAATAACCAAAGAGTCTTCACCATCAGGTTTTGGAGTTGCATACCGTCGTAGTGCGCCGGTATGTTTCCCCAAATCGAGTGCGCTTCAAAACGATAGTCGCCGGTGAAGTTGATTCGATCCATCGCACCTCGACGTTCAGTCTGGGCGACCCGGTGATCCAAATCCTTAACTTGGGTGACAAGCTCGGCGGTAGCCGGTTGATCGCTCGCCGCTGGCCTGATCGCCTCAACTCTCGTTTGATTTGCTTTTTCTTGCGCCGCCAGTCGCTCTTCCATGGCAGCGACCGCCTTCTTCATCTGGTCGAGCTCCTGTCGCAGCTGCTCATTTTCCGAGGCGGCCGTGGAGGGTTGTGGAGTTGTGGTTCCGACCGGCGGGTTTTGACCCGAAGCCAGCAACGCGAACAGCAGTATGCAAGTAAGAAGCGGAATGAATTTATTCATGATATTCGTCCTCTCTCGTCCCCTGACTCTCTCGGCTGCCGTCTAGCCGCAGGTCGCAGGTTGTTCGGAATCCGCGGCGTGATCGATGGCAAAGCGCTGAATCGCTTTCATTTGATCGGGCGTGAGTTGCTCCAACAGCTTGCCGCCCGTTTTCGGGTTCAAAACATTCTTGTGCGCCGGAATCAACTTGAGTTTGAAGAACGTTCTCCATTGATCCTGGGTGAGAGTCATGGGCGTGTACTGCCCTTGTGGCGATCCCTTGTCGTGACAGACTTTGCAGTTGTTGCGGTAAAGTTCCTTGCCATTGGCGTTCTGAGCGGTGGCGGGCATGGCTCCCGCAATCATGACTCCCAGAACGCATGCTGTTATGAACCAAGAATGAAGCCGTTTCATGTTCCCTCCAAATACGGTTGCGTTACTTCTTAGTTTCGATACTTCGAAACTATTTAATAATGTAGCGATTTGAGATTGGACATTTCCGTGATACGCGGCACGTTTCGGTGTGATAAGAGGGCAGGCCCGACGTTACGAAAGGGCATGCCTCCGAGGTGCTACATTGGACTGGATGCGTACCGAGATCGAACAGGCGGTTCAGCTCTTGCAGCGCGGCGATGATGCGGCCCTGGACCAAGCTCTGGCCCTGCTGCAACACACTGTTTTTTCCTTCAGCATGAGGGTTTGCGGTCAGCGCCAGGACGCCGAAGACACCATGCAGGAAGTCTTGCTGAAGTCAGTTCCGCATCTCCCTAAGTTTGACAGCCCAAAGGCACTCGTAGTTTGGCTCTATAAGGTTGCGAAGAACCGTTGCCTGATGAGCCGCCGCCGAAGCAAATTCGCTCCGAATCGGGAGCTCTCTCTCGAAGAATTGATGCCGGATCGTCGTGAATTGGAAAAATTGAGTTCCGAAAGCGGAATCAACCCGGAAAGGTTCGCAATCCGAAGCGAAGAAGCCGGGTTGCTGAGGGAAGCAATTCAGAAATTGCCTGCCCAATACCGCATTGTCCTGGTGTTACGGGATATGGAGGGACTCACCGACGAAGATGTGGCGGAGATCACGGGACTGCGAGAAGGGACGGTTCGGGTCCGGCTGCACCGCGCCAGACTGTTCGTCCGAAAAGAACTGACGAAAATCTGGAAACCGCGGGCCGGTCGGAACATAGGCGCCACCACGCTGCACGGTGCCTCTCCCCAGGAACTCAAACCGGCCCACTGCAAGGCAATGTTCGCCGAGCTTTCGAACTATCTCGATGAGCAGTTGGACGATTCTCTATGTGAAGAACTGGAAAAGCACCTCGACCGGTGCGGGCCCTGCAAGGTGTTTCTTGCAACTCTTGAAGCAACGATTGAGCAGTGCCGGAAGTCGCCGGCTGAGAGCCCTTCGGGAAAGACTGCCATTAAGCTTCGTAAGACACTCATGAAGAGTTATGCCCGGGCGGTGGCAACGGTTCGAGCGTAGTCCTGACCGTTCAATCCCTGTTTTCTTGCAGATTTGCCCGCGGCCGAATCCTGCCAACTCCATCTGTCCCTACGCCTACTTGATAGGCGACTGGGAGGTAGTCATGATCTCGCCAAAGATGAGGTGAATTAACGGCTTAAACACCAGAGGCGGTCTTGGTGACCGAAGCACCCTGGCCTGTGAAGCAAATCCGCGAGCACAGGCGAAATAGCTATTGGCCTTTGGATTGTCCGCCCAGCTGTGCCAACGAGATTGAGTATTTGACTTTCCACCGGAGTCAGTTGCTATACTTGCAAACAATGTGGGGAAAAAACAATCTCATCCGTGGCAAAAGCCTGCGAATCTCGGGCCGAGATGCGGTTGTATTGCTTGCCATCCTCGCGATTTCTATCAGTGTTGCGACCCGCACCTTCCACTTCGTTGCTTTCGATCATCCTACGGTCCAAGCTGATCCGTCACACGCACTGCGACAGCATCTTGACGCAGATGCCGTTTGTCTGTCGAAGCCGGTCTCGAACCTGGCCGTGATGCTACTTCCTGTGGCGGCCCCCCATGCTCCACCCGCTGATCCTCAGGTGCGGTCCGTGGTTCTCATCGAGTCTTTGTACAACCGCCCTCCCCCTGTTCTGTCCCTCCTGTAATTAACCACTAAGCCAATTCATTAGATTCTGCTTTGCGCTGAGTTCTTGCTGCGGGGCGAAACGCGTATTGCACAAACAGCACAGCGTGAAGCACAAATGCGGGGGAATCCCGCGTGGAGGGTTCATGAAGAAAGTTGCACTGATTCCGTTCGTCCTGATCGGGACATTATTTGTCCTCGTTGCCTACGCGAAACCATCCCATCCCCCGACGTATCTCGAAGGGACCGTTGTACACGTTGAGCGGCACGAGGCTACTGAAAAGCTTGCCGGTGGCGAGAACCCCAGCGACGCGCCGCTTCCTGATCCTGAGGTATTCGCCTACGACATCGCGTTACACGTGAATTGTGGGACTTACGTCGGGCGGTATCAGTCCTGGTATGACCACGTGCCCTCGGTGTTCAGAGTGGATCAGAAAGTCCAATTGCGATTAACACGAAGCGTGATGTATGTGACGGTGCCAAATGAGAAGGACGCCCAGTTGAACATCGTCAGCAAGCACATCGAGCATGGCCCCTGTGAGGCGGCTAACCGCGACGTGGCCAGTCGTTAGAGTTTTCGGTCGGACTGTGACAGAACAACAAATACGTTGCCAGGAAAGGCAGCCATCACACTCCGCCAGTCCTTTTAAGGGACTGCATCCCGGTTAGAAGGGAGCATCTATGAATCTCAAATAAATGAAGGAGAACTTCGCAAATGAGGCAAGTAACGGTGGTGGGA
>Ga0302322_100006115_pt1 | contig 10635 bp, 8 predicted proteins | sample Fen_T0_2_FD_203757 | JGI IMG/M metagenome (GOLD analysis project Ga0302322, IMG submission 203757) | Peat permafrost microbial communities from Stordalen Mire near Abisko, Sweden - Fen_T0_2 | ecosystem: Environmental > Terrestrial > Soil > Wetlands > Permafrost | place: Sweden: Abisko... | reverse complement strand
GTGCGGCCCATGCCGCTCTGGATCTCGTCCAGGATCAGCAGCGCGCCGTGCTCCGTGCACAGCCGCCGCGCCGCCTGCAGGAACGCCGGCGTGCCGGGACGCATGCCGCCTTCGCCCTGCATCGGTTCGAGGATGACGGCACAGGTCTCGGCGCCGTGCTCCGCGAATTCACGCTCGAGTGCCGCGACGTCGTTGTACGGAATGTGCGTGATGCCCGCGGGATTTGGCCCGAAGCCGCTGGCGTATTTCGCCTGGCCGCCGGCGCTGACGGTGAAGAGCGTGCGGCCGTGGAAGCTGTTGAGCGTCGAGACGACGCGGAATTTCTTCTCGCCGAAATGATCGTGCGCGTAGCGGCGCGCGAGCTTGAGCGCCGCCTCGTTGGCTTCGGCGCCCGAGTTGGCGAAGAACACGCGCTCGGCGAACGTGTTGTCGATGAGTCGCTTGGCCAGGCGCAGCGCGGGCTCGCTGGTCAGCCAGTTCGACACGTGCCACAGCGTGCACGCCTGGTCGGTGATCGCGCGGATCATCGCCGGATGGCAGTGGCCGAGCGCCGTGACCGCGACGCCGCCGGCGAAGTCGATGTACATGCGCCCGCCCTGGTCCCACACGCGCGAGCCTTCGCCGCGCACCGGCACGAACGGCGCAGGCGCATAGCAGGGGACCATCCATTCGTCGAACATCGCGCGCGTCACCGGCAGCGTCGCGGCGGTGGACGGGGCGGAGGCGACGTCGCGCCGCGCGGTGGCGGCGACGAGGGCCCGCTTGTCGGCGGAGAGGTTGCTCATGGCGTCGGGGCGGTCGTCATTTGGTCGCAGGTGCTGCGGCGACGACCTGGATCTCGATCTTGTAGGCCGGGGCGGCCAGGTTGGCTTCCACCGTCGCCCGCGCCGGCGTGTGGCCTTGCGGCACCCACGCGTCCCAGACGACGTTCATCGCCGCAAAATCGTTGATGTCGGCGAGGTAGATCGTCGCCGACAGGATTTTTGTCTTGTCGCTGCCGATTTCAGCCAGCAGCGTGTCGATCTGCGACAGCACCGAGCGCGCCTGCGCGGCGAGGTCGGCCGACGGGTCCTGCGCAACTTGCCCCGCCAGCCAGGCGATACGCTCGCCCGCCGGCTGGAAGACGACGATGTCCGACATGCGCTTGCCGGTGTGGTGACGCTCGATAGATGAATTGGCAGGCACGATATGATCCAGTGGTCCGAATGGAGCAAGACCGGGAATTGTAATGGAAATGAATGCGCGGTTAGCCCTGACGCTGGGCGGAATCTGCATGTTTGCCGCCGTGGCCCTCGGGGCGTTCGGCGCGCATGCACTGAAGGGCCACCTGGACCCGGACATGACCGCCGTGTGGCAGTCCGCGGTCCAGTATCACGCCTGGCATGCGCTGGCGCTGCTGGGCGCGGGCGGCCTGATGCTGCATTGGCCGGCAAAGCGCGGCCTGGCGCTTGCCGCCTGGATGTTCCTGGCGGGCATCGTGCTGTTCGCCGGGAGCCTGTACGCCGTCGCCCTGACCGGCATGCGCGGCTTGGGGCTGATCACGCCGTTTGGCGGCGTCGCATTCCTTGCCGGCTGGGCCGTGCTGGCCCTGACCGCTTGGCGCCGCTAGCGAACCTCAATCGACCTTTGCTCCCGATTCTTTCACCACCTTTTGCCACTTGGCCGTCTCGGCCGCGATGAACTGCGCGAATTCCTCGGCCGTGCCGCCGGCAGCGTTGGCGCCCTGTGCCAGCAATTTTTCCTTGGCCTCGGGCGTGGCCAGCCACTTCGCGATTTCACCGTTCAGCTTGGCGATGACCGACGACGGCGTTCCCGTGGGCGCCAGCAGCCCGAACCACGACGACGCTTCGAATCCCGGCAGTCCCGATTCGGCGAGCGTCGGCACGTCGGGCAGCGCGGCCGCGCGAGCCCCACTGGTCACGGCAAGCGCCTTCAGCTTGCCGCCCTTGATCAGCGCCAGCGACGACGGCAGGTTGTCGAACATCAGCTGCACCTGTCCGCCCACCAGGTCCTGCAGCGCCGGCGCGCTGCCCTTGTACGGCACGTGCGTCATCTGCACGCCCGCCATCGTCTTGAACAGTTCCGCCGAGAGATGGATCGACGTGCCGTTGCCCGACGACGCGAAGTTGAGCTTGCCGGGATTCGCCTTCGCATAGGCGATGAGCTCCGGCACGGAATTCACCGGCAGCGCAGGGTTGATCACCAGCACGTTGGGCACGCCGGCGACCAGGATCACCGGCGCGAAGTCCTTCACGTGGTCGTAGGGCAGCTTTGGGTAGAGACCCGGATTGATCGCGTGCGTGCCGACGGTTCCCATCAGCAGCGTGTAGCCGTCGGGCGCGCTCTTCGCGACCAGTTCGGCACCGATGTTGCCTCCCGCACCCGGGCGGTTGTCGACGACGGCGGGCTGACCCAAGGTCTCGGCAAGCTTCTGCGCCGCCGCGCGGGCGAGGACGTCGGTGGTGCCGCCGGCCGGGAAGGGGACGACGATGCGGATCGGCTTCGTCGGGTAGGCCTGCGCCGACACGCCGGCGGCGAAGGCGGCGAAACAGGCGCCCAGGGTGCACAGTGCCAGGCCGTTCAACCAGCGTGCCATCGAAGCCTCCGTTGCGTTGTTCCCGTGGTCCGGGATTGTTGTCTGGTGCAGGAAGGCAGGAAGCCTAATCCACCTTGGCTCCCGACGCCTTGATGATCCGCGCGTATTTGGCGAGCTCGCGCGAGATCATCTGCGCGAATTGCTCCGGCGTGTCGGGCGCGGGCTCCGCGCCGTCGGCCATCAGCTTCGCGCGCACGTCCGGCGTCGTCAGGATCTTCGTGACGTCGGCGTTCCACTTGCCGACGATCGCGGCCGGGGTTCCCGCCGGTGCGAACAGCCCGTACCACGTCGAGATATCGAAGCCGGGCAGGCCGGCCTCCGCCATCGTCGGCAGTTCGGGGACCAGTGGCGAGCGTTGCGCCGTCGTCACGGCAAGCGCCTTCAGCTTGCCGGCCTTGACCTGTGCCATTGCGTTGGCGAGGTTGTCGAACATGAACTGCGTGTCGCCGGCCAACAGCGCCTGCGTCGCCGGCGCGCCGCCCTTGAACGGTATGTGGACGGCGTCCGTTCCCGTCTCGACCTTGTAGAGTTCGCCAGCCAAATGCCCCGCGCTGCCGTTGCTGCCCGAACCGAACGCGAGCTTGCCCGGATTGGCCTTGGTCCACGCGATGAATTCCTTGACGTTGTTGACCGGCGCCGCCGCGTTGACGACGAGCACGTTGGGCGTGATCGCGATCAGAGTGATCGGCGCGAAATCCTTGACCGCGTCGTAGGGCATCTTCGCGTACAGGTTCGGGTTCACCGCGTGCGTGGACAGCGCGCCCAGCAGGATCGTGTAGCCGTCCGGCGGCGACTTGGCGACGAAGTCGGCGCCGATGTTGCCGCCGGCGCCCGGCTTGTTCTCGACGACGACGGCCTGGCCCCACATTTCCGACAGGCGCTGCGCGATCAGGCGGCCCGTGATGTCGAGCGAGCCGCCCGGCGGAAACGGCACGACGAGCTTCACGGGCCGCGATGGGTACGCCTGCGCGCCGACCGGGACGGACATCGCCGCGGCCAGCAGCGCGAGCAACGCGGTGATGATGCAGGTCCCGATGCGGGACGTCACGCGCGCACTCGGGATTGCATGGGGCAGCGCATTGTGCAGTACATGGCCATCGGGCATTTTGGAACGACTCCGTGGGTGGCTTGTCCATTCGATTCTAGCAAGGCGGGCCGCGTTGAAATGGCAAATGAGGGGCAAATGAGAGGCAAATGAGGGGCAAATGAGGGGCAAATGCGGGGTGTTTGGCGACGGCAGCCCCGGCAGCGCATAATCGACACTTTTCCATTTCGCGGCCGCGCACCTCGCGCGCCTTGGTTAAAATCGCCGCAATTCACGGCCTTTTGGTACCGCAAGCCTCCGATCCACGGCAACGTCCTCCCAATACTTCGATGCAGATGAAAAAAGTGGTTGCAGTAGTTACTGCGGTGGCGTTCGCCGTGGCCGGCATGGGCGGCGCCTATTGGTACGGGACCAAAAGCGTCGAATCGCCAGGACAAGCCGCCACTGCGACCGGTGGCGCGCCCGGCCAGGCCGCGGCCAAGGGCGTTCCCTCCGGACCGGCTGCCGGAAGCGTGTCCGTCGAGGCCGTCAAGGTCGCGACGGCATCGTTGCCGCAGACGATCACAGCGGTCGGCAGCCTCCGGTCCGACGAGTCGGTTGTCTTGAGGCCGGAAGTGGCGGGGCGGATCAGCGCGATCTCATTCCAGGAGGGCCAGCGGGTCGCCAAGGGCGCGCTGCTCGTCCGCCTCGACACGGCCGTTCCGCAAGCCGAGGCGCAGCAGGCACGTGCCAACATGGTGCTGGCCAAGAACAAGTTCGACCGCGCGGTGGACCTGGCCAGGAGCAACTACATTTCCGGCCAGGCAAAGGACGAGGCCGAGAACAATTTCAAAGTGGCCGAAGCGGCGCTGCAATTGTCCGAGGCCAAGCTTGCCAAGATGGATTTGCGTGCACCTTTCTCCGGAATCATCGGCCTGCGGTCCGTTTCGGTCGGCGACTACGTCAAGGAAGGTGCGGATCTCGTCAACCTGGAGTCGATAGATCCCTTGAAGGTCGATTTCCGCGTGCCGGAGGTCTACATGCGGCAGGTTCAGGTCGGACAGTCGCTGCAGGTCCAGCTCGACGCGCTGCCCGGCAAGACATTCGAAGGCAAGGTGTTCGCGGTGAATCCGCTGATCGACGCCGCGGGCCGCGCCGTGGTGATCCGCGCGATGGTGCGCAACCCCGACACCAGCCTGCGCCCGGGAATGTTCGCGCGCGTCCGGCTCATCACCCGCGATGCGCAGGATGCGCTGGTGCTGCCGGAGCAGGCGCTGGTGCCGCAGGGCGACCAGCAGTTCGTGTTCCGCATCCAGGAGGGCAAGGCCGTGCGCACGAAGGTCGAGGTGGGCCAGCGGCGCGACGCCAAGGTGGAAATCCTGACCGGACTTGCCAAGGACGATCTCGTCGTGACGGCGGGCCAGTTGAAGCTCCGCGACGGCGCGCCCGTGACGGTCGCCGGCGCCGTGCCGGTCGCCGGCGCGGTCCCGGCCCCCAAGTCCTGATGCTCGGCATGCGCGGGTAACTGACCATGATGCTCCCTGAAATCTGCATCAAGCGCCCCGTCTTCGCGACGGTGCTGTCGCTGATCATCGTGCTGGTCGGCCTCATCTCCTACACGCGGCTCTCGGTGCGCGAGTACCCGCGCATCGACGAGCCCGTCGTCAGCGTTTCGGTGACCTACCGCGGCGCGTCCGCGGAAGTCGTCGAATCGCAGGTGACGAAGCCGCTCGAGGATTCGCTGGCGGGCATCGAAGGCGTCGAGGTGATGACGTCGCAGAGCCGCTCCGAGACGTCGCGGATCAACGTCCGGTTCACGCTGAAGCGGGACCCGGATTCCGCCGCCGCCGACGTGCGCGACAAGGTGGCGCGGGCGCGCGGCAAGCTGCCCGACACGATCGACGAACCGATCATCGCCAAGGTCGAGGCCGATTCCAATCCGATCATCTACATCGCCGTCGAAGCCGGCTCCCTCTCCACGCTCGAAGCCTCCGACTACGTCAAGCGCTACGTGCAGCCGCGGCTCTCCGTGCTCCCGGGTGCCGCGGACGTGCGGGTCTTCGGCGAACGCCAGATATCGATGCGCATCAACCTGGATCGCACGCGGCTGGCCGCCTACAAATTGACGGTGCAGGACGTCGAGGACGCCATCCGCAAGCAGAATGCGGAAATTCCGGCGGGCCGCATCGAATCGACGTCGCGCGAGTTCACGGTGGTCGCGGAGACCGACACGCGCACGCCCGAGCAGTTCAGCAACATCATCGTCGCCAATGTCGGCGGCTACCCGGTGCGCATCCGCGACGTCGGATCCGCGGCGATCGGTCCGGTCGACGAGCGGGTGATCTCGCGCTTCAACGGCAAGTCATCGCTCAACATCGGCGTCATCAAGCAGGCAGTCTCGAATCCGCTGGAGCTGTCGAACGCGGTCAAGGCCGAGGTGGACAAGATCAATCCGGCGCTGCCGCCCGGCATGAAGCTCATCGTCGCCTACGACACGTCGGTGTTCATCGACCGCTCGATAAAATCAGTGTTCGAGACCATCGCCGAGGCGATCGTGCTCGTCGTGCTCGTCATCTATTTCTTCCTGCGCAGCCTCCGCGCAACGCTGATCCCGATCATCACGATCCCGGTATCGCTGATCGGCACCTTTGGAATCATGTATCTGTTCGGGTTCACGATCAACACGCTGTCGCTGCTGGCGATCGTGCTGGCGATCGGCCTGGTCGTCGACGACGCGATTGTCATGCTCGAGAATATTTTCCGGCACGTGGAGGAGGGCATCCCGCGCAAGGAGGCGGCCATCCTGGGCGCGCGCGAGATCGGCTTCGCAATCGTGGCCATGACGCTGACGCTCGCGTCCGTCTTCGCGCCGCTGGCCTTCGCCACCGGGCGCACCGGGCGGCTGTTCATCGAATTCGCGCTGACGCTCGCCGGCGCGGTGATGGTGTCGGGCTTCGTCGCGCTGACGCTGTCACCGATGATGTGCTCGCTGCTGCTGAAGCACCAGGACCGGCACTCGTGGATCTACAACACGATCGAGGGCTGGATCAATGCGGTGACCAGCGGTTATCGGCGCGCGCTGACGGCGACGCTGCACGCACGCTGGCTGGTGGCGATCGTCTGGGTGGTCGTGCTCGCGCTGGGCGTGACTTTCTTCATGTTGCTGAAGGCCGAACTTGCGCCCACCGAAGACCGTGGGGTGGTGTTCGGCCTCGTCACCACGCCGCAGGGCTCGACGCCGATGTATGTGTCCGACCAGATCCGCCCGATCGAGCAGTTCTACGCGCAGGTTCCCGAAGCCGCCGCCTTCACGTCCATCCAGGGCTTTCCGACCGTCGTCGACGGCAACGCGATATTGCGCCTCAAGCCCTGGGAAGAGCGCAAGAAGAAGCAGCAGCAGATCACCGACGAGATGCGGCCCAAGCTCGCCTCGATCCCGGGCGCCATCGCGTTCCCGATCAATCCGCCATCGCTGGGGCAGTCGTTCCGGTCCACACCGGTCGAATTCGTCGTGATGTCGCAGGTGCCGTACGCCGAATTGCAGCGAACCGTCGACAGGTACCTGGAGGAAGTGCGCAAATATCCGGGCGTGCAGAACCTGCAGACCGACCTGCGGCTCAACACGCCGGAGGTGCGGGTCGCGATCAACCGCGACAAGCTGTCCGACGTCGGCATTGCCGTCGACACCGTCGGGCGCACGCTCGAGACGATGCTGGGCGGTCGGCAAGTGACGCGGTTCAAGCGCGAGGGCGAACAATACGACGTCATCGTTCAGGTCGCGCCGCTGGATCGCACGACGCCCGCCGACATCAGCGACGCCTACGTCCGCGCGCGCGACGGCAGCATGGTGCAGCTGTCCAACCTGGTCGAAGTGCGCGAAGGCGTCGCGCCGCAGTCGCTCAACCACTTCAACCGGCTGCGCGCGGTCAAGATCACCGGCACGCTGGCCCCCGGCTATGCGATCGGCGAGGCGCTCACCGCCATGAACGCCGCGGCCAAGGTCGCGCTGCCCAACACGGCGCAGACCGACCTGGACGGCCAGTCGCGCGAATTCCGGTCGTCGGGCGGGGAAATCTACTTCACGTTCGTGCTGGCACTGGCGTTCATCTACCTGGTCCTGTCGGCACAGTTCGAAAGCTTCATCAACCCGTTCGTGATCATGCTGTCGGTGCCATTGTCGATGACCGGCGCGCTGGCCACGCTGTGGCTGGCCGGCGGCACGCTAAACATCTACAGCCAGGTCGGCCTGGTGACGCTGGTCGGGCTCATCACCAAGCACGGCATCCTGATCGTCGAATTCTCGAACCAGCTGCGCGACAAGGGCGAGCCCATGATGCAGGCCGTGATCGATGCCGCGACGATGCGGCTGCGCCCGATACTGATGACGACCGGCGCGATGGTGCTGGGCGCGCTGCCGCTGGCGCTGGCCACGGGCGCGGGTGCCGAGTCGCGGACGCAGATCGGCTGGGTCATCGTCGGCGGCATGACGTTCGGCACCTTCCTCACGTTGTTCGTCGTGCCCACCGCCTACACGCTGCTCGCCGGACATACGCACGACGTCAAGCCCGGCCAGGCGCCGGCGGCACATGCGCCCATCCCTCAACCCGGGCATGCGGACTGACGGGAGAGGCTGCCGCACCGGGCGCAATTGACATAGAATTGCCACTCAGCAGAGGCAGAATGCCCGTTCAGCTGAAAACCTAGCCCGGAGGAATCCCATGTCGCATCCCCGTTTCCACGCGCGGCGCTGGCTCGTCGCCGCCGCGCTGTTCGCCTTCGCCGCGTCGGCGCAGGCGGTCACCGAGATCCAGTTCTGGCACGCGATGACCGGCGCCAACAACGACCGGATCAACGACTTCGCGAAGAAATTCAACGAAAGCCAAACCGAGTACAAGGTCAACGCGGTGTTCAAGGGGAGCTACCCCGAAGCGATGGCAGCGGCCATCGCCGCCTATCGTGCCGGCAGCGCGCCGGCGATCCTGCAGGTGTTCGAAGTCGGCACGGCGACGATGATGTCGGCCAAGGGCGCGATCAAGCCCGTGCACCAGGTGATGGCGGACGCCGGGGAAAAGTTCGACCCGAAGATCTACATTCCCGCGGTCGCGTCCTACTACACGAACACCAAGGGGCAGATGCTGTCGTTCCCCTTCAACGCCTCGACCACGGTGTTCTACTACAACAAGGACGCGTTCGAAAAGGCGGGGCTCGACCCCAACCGCGCGCCGGCAACATGGCCGGAAGTGATGGCCGCAGCGGCCAAGATCAAGGCTTCAGGCGCGTCGACGTGCAGCTTCACGACCGGCTGGCAGTCGTGGGTGCAACTCGAGAGTTTTTCCGCGTGGCATAACACCGCATTCGCGACGAAGGAAAACGGCTTCGCCGGCAGCGACCCGAAATTGCTTTTCAACGGACCGCTGCAGGTCCGGCACATCGGCAACATGCAGGACTGGGCGAAAAAGGGCTACTTCACCTATGCCGGCCGCAAGAACGAACCCGAGGCCAAGTTCTACAGCGGCGAATGCGCGATGCTGACCTCGTCGTCGGCGGCCTACGGCACGATCAAGCAGAACGCCAAGTTCAAGTTCGCCGTCGCGCCGCTTCCGTACTACGCCGACGTGGCTGGCGCGCCGCAGAACACGATCATCGGCGGCGCGTCGCTGTGGGTGATGGGCGGCAAGTCCAAGGACGAGTACAAGGCCGTCGCCAAGTTCTTCAAGTTCCTGTCCGATCCGGAGCGTCAGGCGACGTGGCACCAGACCACCGGCTACCTGCCGATCACGCTGGAAGCCTACGAGCTGACGAAGAAATCCGGCTTCTATGAAAAGAATCCCGGCACCGACGTCTCGGTCAAGCAGATGATCGTCAAGACCACGGACAAGTCGCGCGGCGTTCGCTTGGGCAACTTCGTCCAGATCCGCGACATCATCGACGAGGAGCTGGAGAACGTCTGGGGCGGCAAGAAGACGGCCAAGGAAGGCCTGGACGCGGCGGTGGCGCGCGGCGACGAGCAGATCGCGAAGTTCGCCAAGACGGCCAAGGAGTGACCGCGCGTACCTGAAATCGATTCAGGCGCGGTGAAGCAATGGCGATGGAGAAGCGCGCGCGGTTCCGCTCCTGGTGGCTGCCGTACGCGCTGATCCTGCCGCAGATCGCCGTCACGCTGGTTTTCTTTTTCTGGCCGGCGGGGCAGGCGCTCTACCAGTCGGTATTCATCCAGGACGCGTTCGGCGGCAACCTGCAGTTCGTCGGCCTCGACAATTTCCGCGAGCTGTTCAGCGACGAGCACTACCTCGCGTCGTTCAAGGTGACCGCGGTCTTCTCGGTCCTGGTCGCCGGGCTGGGACTGTCGGTGTCGCTGGTGCTGGCTGTTTTCGCCGACCGGGTGGTGCGTGGTGCCACGGCCTACAAGACGCTGCTGATATGGCCCTATGCCGTCGCACCGGCCATCGCCGGCGTACTGTGGGTGTTCCTGTTCAACCCGTCGATCGGCATCGTCGCCTATTGGCTGAAACGCGTGGGCGTGGAGTGGAACTATTTGCTGAACGGCGACCAGGCGCTGATGCTCGTCGTCATGGCCGCGGTCTGGAAGCAGGTCAGCTACAACTTCCTGTTCTTCCTCGCCGGGCTGCAGTCGATCCCCAAGTCGCTGCTCGAGGCGGCGGCCATCGACGGCGCGGGACCGGTGCGGCGATTCGCGACCATCGTGTTCCCGCTTCTGTCGCCGACGACCTTCTTCCTGCTGGTCGTCAACCTGGTCTACGCATTCTTCGACACGTTCGCGATCATCGATGCGTCGACGTCCGGCGGCCCGGGGCAGGCGACGGAGATCCTCGTGTACAAGGTCTACAAGGACGGCTTCAAGGGGCTCGATCTCGGCGGTTCGGCCGCGCAGTCGGTCATCCTGATGCTGATCGTCATCACGCTGACGGTGGTCCAGTTCCGCTTCGTGGAAAAGAAAGTGCAGTACTGATCGGCGGCATCGAACCGACATGATCGAGAACCGGCCCCTGCTCAA
>Ga0302322_100006114_pt1 | contig 10635 bp, 10 predicted proteins | sample Fen_T0_2_FD_203757 | JGI IMG/M metagenome (GOLD analysis project Ga0302322, IMG submission 203757) | Peat permafrost microbial communities from Stordalen Mire near Abisko, Sweden - Fen_T0_2 | ecosystem: Environmental > Terrestrial > Soil > Wetlands > Permafrost | place: Sweden: Abisko... | reverse complement strand
TCGGCCGCCGTTGCCCTCTGCCTTGTGCGGAATTGGCAGTGGCGGCTGCGGCTTCCGCTACCAGTGCTCTTTGTGGAGGAGATCCTCGATCCGTTTGCGCGCAAAGGGCCGCGGCGCCGCATCGGGAAAGCCAAGGGGAGTCATGGCAATCACCCGCACATCAGCCGGGATGCCAAGGATCTCCTTGGTCTTCCCTTCGTCGAAGTTACACACCCAGCAGGTGGCCAGCCCCTCCTCGGTGGCGGCCAGGATGATGTGGTCCATGACGATGCCCATGTCGATCTCGGCGGCATTGAACCCGTCGGCGCGCTGCCAGGCCTTGGCCGGCTCCACGCAACCAACGAGAATGACCGGCGCGGTGTAGAACCACTCGCGCACATAGACGGCCTTCATGCGCGCCCGGATTTCTGGGTCGGTCACGACGATCAAGTGAAAGGGTTGCAAGTTGGCGGCGGTGGGTGCAATCCGGCCGGCCCCGAGCACGCGATATAGAACATCTTCGGCGATCGGATCCGATTTGTAACCGCGCAGGCTGCGGCGCACCCGAATCAGCTCCTGGAAGTCCATGGCGAGACTTTCCTCGCTTGCTGGGGGAGAAGCAAGTGGAGAGGTGGACAGCCGCTACTTCGGACCGGCGCCGCTTTGGATGGCAGCCTGCAAACCCGACGTCGCGTCCGGCGTGTAGGAATACGGTGGCGTGGTGAAGGGCGTTCCGCCGCCGCCCGTGGACTGCGTACCACTGGTTCCGGAATAGAGATTGCCTTGGGCCGTGATGTAGGCCGTGCCTTGATCGGACGTGCTGTTGAATTGCTGGGGATTCTTCACGCCGACAAACGCGTTGTTCTCGACGAGAATTTGGGACTCGATCCCAGCCCGCACGCAGTAGTTGCTGCTGGTCGAGGTGTAGAGATTGTTGAGGACGTGGTTCTTGCCGTAGCGCACGCGCGGCTGCCGTTCCACCACGTTGTCCGCCCACCAGTTGTGGTGCCAGGTGATATTCAGCTTGCCCGCGTCGCTGGTCACGCTGTCGTCGCCCCCGACCAGGTTGCTGTACCTGTGTCCCGAGGCGCCGGTGGAATCGCTGCCGCTGTTGTCTGTCCTCGCCGTGTAGTGGAACTTAGTCCACGATACGGTGACAAAGTCGGCCCCTTTCGTAATGTCGAGGTTGCCATCGGTGCCGTCCGAAATGTCGCAGTGATCGAACCAGATGTGGTTCGCGTTGTTCTCCACCGAGATGGCGTCATCGCCCGAAGAACAACCTTTCGAGGAATCGTAGCTCGGGTCTTTCGAGCAATCGCCCACCGCATAACCCACGATCTTGATGTTGCGAATGATGACATTGGTCGAGCCGCTGATCCCGATATGGCCATGGATCTCGGCACCGCACAGCCCGGCGATGGTCTTGTTCGAGCCCACCGACAACCCGCCCGCCGCCATCACTCCCTTGACATAGATCACCGCGGCCGTGTTCCCCTTGGCGGCGGACACCAATTCCGCCAAGGTCGTCACCGTGACTGGCGTTGCGCTGCCACCGCCCGTGGTGCTGCCCGATTGGGATGCCCAGCCCATGAGAGGACTCGGATCAGGTGGCGTCGCGCAGTTTCCAGTGCTGGAGCCTCCTGTCCCGGGGCTTCCGCCCGTCGCGGCACCGCCGGTGCCAACGCCGCCTGAGCCGCTTCCGCCGGTTCGGGTCCCCCCCGCGCTGGCGAGGTCGCTGCCTACGCCAGCGTCAGTCGCCGCCCCAGCCGCGCCGCCCGTGCCGGCGGTTTTGCCGCCAGTTCCAGCACCGCCCGTGCCAGCGCCGCCCGTGCCGGCGGTCTTGCCGCCAGTTCCAGCACCGCCCGTGCCAATCGCGCTACCACCGGTGCCAATCGTCCCCCCCGTCGCTACACCACCTGTGGCGCTAACCTTGCCGCCGGTTCCCGCGAACGTACCGCCTGTGCTGGTCGTGGCGCCGCCTGCTGCGGTCGCGCCCCCACTGCCCACGGCGCCTCCAGCGGATGGAATCGAGCTATCTTGATAGGTGATCCCGGTCCCGGTGCTATTGCAACCGGCGAGAACACAAAGGCAAGTGGCGGCGACTGAGGATCTGAACATCTTGGCTCCTCTTTGCGAGGCAGTGCCTAACCAGCCGCAAACGGCTCAGGCAATTCGCGAGCGCCTCTTCCCGACGCTGCGGAGCCTACAGGACCCAGAAGTAGTGCCGCCTCGTGGGCCGTCACTGCGGGGCGCCGTTGTCCGCCCACTTCTGCAGCATCTGCATCCCGTTCGGCCCCACGCCGTCGCCGGCTTTGGCCCCAGGGGGCATCTTGCCGCTTTTCACGTCGCCAGCGCATGCTGCAGCCTCGTCCATCGCGCCCAGCACACCGTTGTTGCTGTCATACACGTCAAGGCGAAAGCGGCTGGGCGCCCCACGATTGGGCGGAGAGCTATGACAGAGCAGGCAGTGATCCCTGAAGAATGGATAGATATCCCGGGTGTAGGTCGGGTTGTCGGGCACGCCGCTGATATCGGCGACCCCATAGTTACAGGAGCCGGAAAAGACGCCCATCAGAACAACTGCCAGGAAGAGTCTCATGGAATGCACTCCAGTTCGGAAAGCGGGCTCACACCCGAATGCGGAAGAGCACGAATGTGCGGCATACGACGAATGTGCGACGTACTAGGATGTTGGTCGAATCAGGATGGTTTCGCTCTGCCTTATTGAAACCTTCTCACGGCACTAGCTATCCAACAAGAACGGGCTCAGGGAATGGCGATGGAGGTATATTAGGTCATTAGGGTCTGAATTTATAGCTTTTGGCCACGGCCATCGTTCAACTTTAGATTTTGACTGGCACACCTACACTCCTCCACCCCGAACTCCCGAGAGTCCATGAAGCCATTGTCTTTCGCGCTATCCGTCCTAGTACTCCTTGGCGTTTCCAATCAGGCACTCGCCGGGAAGAAGAAGAAGTCCCACAAGCCATCGCCCCTTGCGGATGAGCCGTCGCAATCGGCCAGTGCCCCCGAGGGAGATTCAACGGAAAAACCGGCGGGAAAGCCAGCAGATGGCAAACCCGCCGACGGCAAACAACCGCTCGATTTCGATTTCTTCGGTGACAAGCAGGCGGGCGCTGACAAGGCCGACCCGGACGCCATCGACCGCGAACAGCAATCGCAAACCAGGCGCTGGATGCTGAAGACACACCAGACCCTGGGCATCACCACCTGGGCGCTCATGGCCGCGACCGTGACGGTTGGGCAGCTCAACTACAACCAGTTTTATCGTGCCGGTGGCGGAAGCACAAAATGGCAAGGGCCGCACCAGATCCTGGTCTTGTCCACCAGTCTGGCCTTTGCCGCCACGGCGGCCTTCGCCATCTTCGCGCCGACCCCCTACAAGAAACCGCTGCATTTCGACACGGGTCTTGTCCATCGCATCGCGGTCATCGGTGCCACCATGGGTATGGTGGCCGAGGGCCTGCTGGGCTGGTGGAGTACCCATCAGGCCAATGCCGGCAACCCCAACCGATTGGGCACCATGGTTCTTACCCACCAAATCATCGGCTACACGACCTTCGGGCTTCTGACCGTTGCGGGTACGGTCTGGGTGTTCTGAGCATCAACGCGTCAGAAGGTAACCCCAAGCGAGGCGTTGGCCAGCCACGCCGGACGTCCCGTGCGCGCGACCTCCGCCTTGTCGATGAACACCTGCAGCTCGCGCAGAAGCAGCATCGCGCCGCCGGCGGCTTGCAAGACGATATGGGAAGAAACGACGACTTCGACGCCAGCGGCGGTGACCCACCCAGGGGACCACGCTGAGCGATCGTGACCAAGGTAGCCGCTGCTGCCCTCGCCGTGCAGGCCAACATAGAACAGCGAAGCCCCCGTCTTCAGGTAGGGCGCAAGCCGCCACCAGGCAGGCGTCACTAGGGACATCGAAACCACGCCCAGAGCCTCATCAAGCGTCGCGCTGCCAGTGCTGGCCACGGTTACCGGGCGTGGTTGGGCTCCGAACGCGCCCGCACCCAGGGTCAGACGCAGCCACGGCCGTACAGCGTAGCCAATCTCCAGGTACGGCAGGAACGCGGGCGAGAAGCCCGTGAAACTGCCGGTGCTGACCACGCCGAGTGCCAGGGTACGCCGGCCAGCCACCGCATGCACGGTCACCGGGCGCCGCTTCTCCGCCACCAGGATTTGGGTGCGCACCAGCGAATCGAACATTCGTGCCCGGATGAAATCGACCACCCGCACGGCCAGCACCAGATCCGAGCGATCGCCAGCGTCTTTTTCCACGGACAGGTGCCCGACCGAGGTCTTGCCCGTGCTGCGGTCGAGAAACCAAACGTCGATGGCGCCAATGGCCGAGCCCAGCGGACCTTCCGGCGCAGACTGATCGCCCACCAGCGCCACCACGGCGGCAGGGGTGATTTCCCGCGCGACGAGGTCAAGCTGGCCTGGCGGCTCGACACCAGCCGGCGACTCGACCAGGCGGATCTCGAAGCCAACCGAGGAGGCTTCTCCACGCAACCGCGTGAGCGCCTCCACCATCGGGACATTGGCCGCGCTCGGCACGATCACGGCGATAACCGCCGACGGTGGGGCGGCGGAGGTATCGGCGGAGGCGGCAAGGCCAGCCGTCCCTTGCAGCAAGGCGAGGATGAGCGCGGCGCCGGTCGCTGTCACTCGGATTCCAACAAAGACCGAGCCAGCTCGGCCTGGGGTCCTTGCGGGAATCGTGCGAGATACCGGCCTGCCACCTTGCGCGCACGTTCGGGTGTGCCCGGCGCCAACAACGCCATTTCCCGGCCCAAGGCTTCGCTGGCGTAGAGGCCGCGCGGCGCCTCGCGCAGGTAGGTCTCGTACCAGCCCAGGGCGGACTCGACAGACTCGGCAGACTTGAATCGATCGGTCGCCGCCTCGGCAAGCCGGCCAAGGAAGAAGGAAGCATCCCGGGCGTGATCGGCACCGGCAAAACGCGAGCGCATGGCCAGCAAAACCTGGCGCGCCAGATCGTTGCGTTTGGTGTAGCGAGCCGCGTCCGCCAAGGCAGAGAGATCCGCCGCGCTGGCCTGGGCCATGGTCGCGCCGATCCCGCGCCGTTCGGCATCGGTGAGCACGCTGGCGAAATCGCCCTGGGCAAGAAGCCTCGACCAGACAACCGGCGCGGGTTCGTTGGCCGGCACGGGCATCCGGCGACGCGCGGGTTCGGCAGCGGTACGAGGATTGGACGGCAGGATTCGCCCGCCACTAGGAACCGTGGCTTCGGCCTGAACATCCTCGGCAACAGGTGGCGCGACCGGCGCCTTGACCTGCGGCGCCTCGGACTGGGCCGGCTCGGCAAAGAGTTCCAAGGACTCGTTCTTGCCAACCGCGATGGTGCGATTGGGCGGCGCCAGAACCTCGACCAGTCCGCTCTTCATTTGCAGGGTCAGCCGGCCACGGTCGGCGGAGAAGGCAAGATGAAACTCGGTGCCCTTGACGTTGACCCGGAAGGGCCCGGCCACGAAACGCCACGAGGCGTTGGCGCGCGGCCGAACGTGGACATCCAGCGCGCCGTCGGCTAGGCCAATCTGGGCACCACGTGCGTCCAGGGCGTCCACGGTCACGTTTGTCGATGGGCCAAGGTCGATGAGAGACTCGTCGGAAAATCGCAGGCGCGAGCTACCGCCGGAAGGCGACGCAATGACGTTGCCTTGGCTTTCCACGACGCCTTCGATGGCGTAGCGCAAGGCCGGTTCGGGCCGCGCCGGGAGCGTCCGGTAGACCACCAGCACCAGTGCCGCCGCTGCGCTGGCCGTGGCAAATCCCGCCAGCCACGCCCGCACCTTTATACCACGCTCGGGCATGCGACGCTCGGGAACAGGGCGACGGTTGGCCGAGGCATGGGGCATCGGATCCTGAATCCGCTGCCAACCTCGGTCAAGTTGCGCCCGCGAGATCTGGCCCACCCCACGCTCGGCTAGCTCGACGAACCGATCGACTGCGCGCTCGCTGCTAGGCTCAATCATCGTCAAGCCCCCCGGTTGATGGGCCCGGACTTTGTTCAAGCCCGACCCGCAGGTGATCGTCGCGATGAATGGCTCGCGACACATGGAGATTGGCCTTGCCTAGGTCGCGCTTCACCGTGGCCAAGGAAAGCTCCAGGTTCGCGGCAATCTCGGCCAACTCCATGCCTTCCAGTCGGCGCAGCACGAACACGGTGCGGTGCCGGGCGTTCATGCCGTCGAGCACCGCCTGGACCCGCGAGAGCAGCTCGCGCGACTCGAAGTCGATGTGGGGTACCGACGGCTCCGCGACCGGGCGCAGGAAGATTGCACCCAGCCGGGAACGAATGCGGTGCCGGCGCATCTCCTCGCTGACCACGCGAACCGCGAACGAGTAGATGAAGCTGCGCAACGCGCCTGGATTGGCCAGCGTGGACAGGCGGCCAAAAACGCGAAGGAAGACCTCTTGAAGCAAGTCCTCCGGATCGTAGCGCGCGCCCAGCGATCGCCGCAGAAGCGCAAATACCATGGGCGCGAAGCGATACCAGATCTCGCGCTGAGCCCAGGCCTGGCCTGCCATCCCAGCGCGCGCCAGGGTGTCATCATCCAGCTCCTTGGCCGAGGACCCCACGTCTTGGCCCACCGGGATCTCTTCCGTTTGCCCTCGCCCTGGGCGCAGCCGCGAACCGTCACCGCTCTTGGCCATGGACCGGAAAGACACAGGCACGATCTTACCCGATGGGACGGCGTAAGTCCCCATGCTTGCGGGGACAGCCGTCGCCTCGCTGAGGTTGGCGGTTTCGCGAGCGCGGACAAGCCTTGGGCCCGGACGCATTGGACAGAGATCGTGCGCGTCGCTTCTTGGGCAATGGCTGGTCATGGTTCGCACGTTGAAACTCGGCTCGTGTGTGCAGTGTTGCGGACGGAGAGAACAGCTCATCGCCAACGCCACAACGCGCCGTCTTGGGGCGACCGCCGACGTGGTTTCGTGGACGGCGCAAGGTCAACCAGACCCGTGGACCAGGATCTGGTGGCTTGCCGACTTGGTGGTAAGGTCATGCTCTGAACGCGGTCAGCTATGCGTGAAATACTTTGGGCTTCCTTCCTATTGAGTGCGGCCAGCTACCTGGCGGCTTGCCTGCTTTTCCTGGCACTCGCGAGGCAGCGGTCGCCCGTCCAGCTTGGACCACGATGGGCGCCACGACTCCTCCACGCGGGGGCTGTTCTGCAATTCGTCTATTTGATCCTCTTCGCAGTGATAGACCGGAAATGCCCGGTCTATTCCCTGCACTCAGCGCTGGGCATCGTCTCCCTGGTCGGGGTGGCCAGCTATGCTGTTCTCAGTCGCGGCCGCCATCTTGAAGCCCTGGGCGGGTTCGTGGCCGCCTCGGCGGCGGTGTTTCTGGTCATCGCGCGTTCGCTCGCCGCCAGCACGCCCATGCCCAACCAACGCTGGCTTATGGCCATCCACATCACCTCCAACCTGCTCGGCGGCGGCATCCTGCTGGTCGCCGGCTGCGCCAGCGCCTTCTACCTGGTCAACGAGCGCCGACTGAAGTCCCGCCGTGTTCTTGGCCAAGGGCCCAAGCTGCCGCCCCTGGAATCCCTGGACACCGTCGTCCACCGCCTGCTGTGGATAGGCCTGCCCCTGCTCACCATCGGGCTACTCACCGGCCGCATGGTCCTCAGGCAAACCGAGGTGATCACCTTGGGTGATGCGTTCCGGGCCGCGCTCTCGGGCGCAAGCTGGCTGGTACTGATGGCGGTCTTGATCTTGCGCCATACCGCCAGCTGGCGCGGCCGGCGTCCCGCGTATGCCACGCTGGCAGGCGCGCTGGGAATCCTGATCGTCATCGCTCTCTATGTCGTGCGTGCCCTTTTGGGGGATGGTCTGTGATCGTTGTCGTCGGACTTTCCCACCGCAGCGCACCGGTCGAGGTGCGCGAACGCTTGGCCGTGGCACCGGCGGATCTGGGGCAGCGCCTGGCCGATCTCAAACAGCGCACGAACGCCGCCGAGATGGTCATGCTGTGCACCTGCAACCGCGTGGAAGTGATGGCCGCGCCCCAGCCGGGCGGCACGCAAACGGCGGGCGAACTTGGCGCCAGCATCGTGGACGCGCTGGAAGCAGTGGCCCCCAAGGTTCGCCCCCACCTCTATGTGCGCGACGATCGCGCCGGCATCGAACACCTTTTTCGCGTGGCCAGCTCGCTCGACTCGTTGGTGGTGGGCGAGCCGCAGATCCTCGGCCAGCTCAAGGACGCGTTTTCCTGCGCGCGCGGGGCGCATGCGGTGGGTCCCTGGCTTAACCGCGTCTTTGAACATGCCTTCCGCGTCGCCAAGCGCGTACGCAGCGAGACCGCACTCGGCGCTGGACAGGTCAGCATCCCCACCGTGGCCGTGGATCTGGCGCGCGAAATCTTCAGCGAACTTGCCGGCCACAAGGTCGTACTGGTTGGCACGGGCGAAATGGCCGGCCTGGTCGCGACCTTGCTTGGCAAGGCCGGTGCGCAGGTCTTCGTGGTTGGGCGCACGCTCGATCGCGCGCGCGAGGTGGCGCAGAAACTCGGCGCCGAACCCCGATCCTGGGAGGACTTCCCCAGCCTGCTCGCCATGGCCGACATCGTGGTCAGCAGCACCAGCGCGCCCGGCTATGTGGTTACGCTGGAGCAGCTGGCCCAGACGCGGCGTCAGCGCCACGGGCGCAACCTGTTCCTGGTCGATCTCGCGGTCCCGCGCGACGTGGATCCGCGCATCGCCGATCTGGACGGTGTGTTCCTCTACAACGTGGATGACCTATCGCGGGTCGCGGATACGGCCCTGTCCGACCGCCGGCGCGAAGCGGAGAAGGCCGCCGCCATCGTGGGCGAGGAAACCGAAAACTTCCTACGCAAGACCCACGCCGAGCGCATCACGCCCACCTTGGTGGCCTTGCGCGAGAGTTTCCGCACCACCCTCGAAGCCGAGCTGGAACGCAGTCTGCGCGGCCAGCGCGTGACCCTGGAACCTGCGCAGAAAGAGAGTCTGCAGCGGGCTCTTGGCGCCGCGGTCGAGAAGATGTTGCACACCCCAACCGAGCGTCTGCGCACGTGGGCCAAGGACGACAACTTCGGCGACTGGCACACCGACCTTCTGGTCAGCGCCATCGAAGAGCTTTTCCAATTGCACGAACAGACCGCTGCCGCACCGATGGAAAACGAGCAAGCCAAGCCATGAGCACACCTGATATCCAACGCGATATCCAACGTGATATCCAACGCTATCTGGCCAACTGGCAGGCCGAAGTCGACAGCACGGAGCAATACCTGGCCATGGCCGCGCACGAACCCGACCCCGGCACCGCGCGCGTGTACCAGAACCTGGCCGAGATCGAAAAGAAGCACGTCGATTTCTGGGAAACCCGGTTGCGCGCCCTCGGCCACGATCCCGGCCCACGCAAACCCAGCTGGCGCGCGCGTGTGCTTGTCTTCAGCGCCCGGCGCTGGGGCGCCAAGTCGGTGCTGGAAACTGTGGCCTCGAATGAGTACGAGAGCCGCAACACCTACGTCCCGCAGACGGAGACCGCCGCCACCACCATGACCAGCGAAGAGCACGCCCACGCCCGCGTGCTGCGCTCTATCTTGTCCAAGACAGGTCTCGGCGCGGCCAGCTTCGTGCGTACGGAAAAGGGCCACCGGCGCCTGGGCGGAAACGCCCTGCGCGCGGCCGTGCTGGGTTCCAACGACGGACTGTCGTCGAATCTCAGCCTGGTCATGGGCGTGGCCGGTGCCAGCGTCGATACGCACACCATCCTGCTCACGGGCATCGCCGGCCTGCTTGCCGGCGCATGCTCGATGGCCATGGGTGAATGGATCTCCGTGACCAGCTCGCGCGAGCTGGCCGAACGCGAGATTCGAACCGAGAGCGATGAACTGGAAGCCAATCCCGAGGAAGAGCGGCACGAGTTGCAGCTCATCTACGAGGCCAAGGGCCTCTCCCCCGAGGAAGCGTCCGAGCTGTCCGCGAAGCTGCTGGCCGACCCCAAAGCCGCCATCGACGTGCTGGCACGCGAAGAGCTGGGCATCGATCCGTCCGAGCTGGGCGGTTCGCCCTGGGTCGCCGCTGGTACCTCCATGCTGCTCTTCGCCCTGGGCGCCGTGGTGCCGCTTTGGCCCTTCATGATTCTCAAGGGCTCGGCCGCCATCGTGGCCAGCATCGCCGCAGGCAGCGTGGGACTTTGCCTGATGGGTACCGCCATCGCGGTCTTCACCGGCCGCTCGGCACTCTTCTCGGCCGGCAGGCAATTGATTCTCGGTCTGCTCGCCGCTGGCGCCACCTTCGGTATCGGCCGATTGATCGGCGTGGCCATCGGCGGCTAGGAGCCTGTTGCGCATAGACGGACCGAGCGTGGCGGAGCGCAGCCGGGCCGGATGCAAGGAGCAGCGAAGCGCCGAATACTGGATGTATTCAAGCGAGCGGCGACGCCGCAGACGGCCCGGCTCCGCCCGCCATGCGACGCCTGGAGGCTATGCGCAACAGGCTCCTAGCTCCACCTCAGTCCGTGCCGGGATCCTTCGAACCCAAGTCCTTCCCATGCGTCTCGTCGTCTTCGACGCGCACGACTGGCGGACGTATGTGGGACGAGCGAAAGACCAGGTAGCGGCTGGCCACGAAGTTGAACGCCGTG
>Ga0302322_100006112_pt1 | contig 10636 bp, 8 predicted proteins | sample Fen_T0_2_FD_203757 | JGI IMG/M metagenome (GOLD analysis project Ga0302322, IMG submission 203757) | Peat permafrost microbial communities from Stordalen Mire near Abisko, Sweden - Fen_T0_2 | ecosystem: Environmental > Terrestrial > Soil > Wetlands > Permafrost | place: Sweden: Abisko... | reverse complement strand
GGCGTAGTAAAAGACGAGCAAGTTTTAGGCGTTGCTTCTCTCCTCCGGAGAAGTTGTAGCCCAAGGATCCAACCATGGTGTCGAGGTGATCCGGGAGCGATCCGACAAATTCGCGAAGTTCCACCAAATCTAGAACTTCTAGCAGTTCTTCATCTGTGGCTTCTGGATCTCCAATCTTCAAATTTTCTCGGATTGAAGTTCCAAATAAATAATCATCTTGAAGTAGCGTTGAAATAAGATGCAAATCCTCTGGTTGCAGTTCCTGACCATTTAAAAGAATCTCCCCCGAGTACGGGAGAAAACCAAGCACGGCATTGATGATCGAAGACTTACCGGAACCAGAGCGGCCGGTGATAAAGAGGGTCTCTCCGCTTGAGACGCTAGTAGTGATCTCTTTCGTTCTAGCATCTACAAGCAAAGGTTTTAGCGCTTGAAATTCCAGCGTAACGAGAGGCGGCACGGGAGAATTTTCTACATTTATTTCTTTTACAGTAGCGAGCATCGGTTCTATATTTGTTTTTGCACCTAACACTTGGCGCAACTGCGAAAATGCACCCGGAAGAGAACTCAGTCCGTCAAAGATTGCCAACGGAACCAGCGCGATTACCGCGATGTTGATACCCGCCAGTTGATGGGTGAGTGCTCCACGAGCCGCGAACCAGAGTGAAATCAGGGTTGAGGCACCGAGCATGATGAAATAAAGGGCGGCAGCCAATCCAGAGCGAGCAGAGTTCCTGGCTTCAATAGCTGCGATCTTGCGCTGTTCAGCGCCGATTTGGTTCAAGAGCTCTTGGTCATAGTTGAAAATGAGCGATTCAGGTGCAGATTCTGCAATCTGCATTATCTGATCAAAGAGTTGATTCTCATAGTTGCGAGTGCTGGCTTTACCAGTAGATAGCATTGCAAGAAAGGGGATGGCAAAGCAGGCCAACAAAAAGATTAGTCCAACAGCATTCCCGCAGGCAGGTAACAACCAGTGAATGATCGCAATCCCGGCGCTTCCAGATAGCAATCCTGCGAGCCATGGAGAGGCGACTCGTAACCATAGGTCCTGCGCTAACTCAACATCGTTGATGATTTGGGCCAACACATTGCCACGGTGAAGTTGTGCATAATCAGATGGAAGGAGACGAGAGAACCGCTCATAAATCTTTACTCGAAGTGCGGTCTGGATCTTTAAAGCGCTGTTGTGTTCCAGAATACGACTGGCATATTTCAAAATACCGCGCGAAAGGCCGAAGAACCGCACGCTGACTATCGCTACTTCTAAGACTAGAACCGGTGGTCTGGTCGATGCCATCGAGATGAGCCATGCACTAGTAGCAAGTAATCCAACTGCCGCACCTAGAGAGGCGCTTCCAAGTAAGACAGCCGCGAACATCTCGCGAGATTCTCCTTTGAATATGCGAAGCACTCTCTTCATAGTGACGCACCGACTCGCGTAACTTTGGTTGCAGTTCCTATCAAAATTTCTCTATGAGATATGAGAAGTATCATCGCCCCTCGTGTCGCTTGCCGGGTTAGTACCCTGGCTATTGCGGATTCTGAAATGTCATCGACAGATGCTGTCGGTTCATCGAGAATGATTAACGGTGACTCCTTGAGTAAGGCTCTAGCCAGCGCAATCTTGCGCAACTGTCCTATCGAGAGTCTCTGTTGAATTGTTCCCAGTTCAGTGGCAATCCCTTGAGGTAGATCTATCGGATCTAAATCCACACTCAGCAGCATCGCAATCAACTCGTGGTCACTTGCCTGCGGTTTGGCGTGCCGCAATATAGAGGCAACTGTTCCCAGCGGAAACTTCGGCTCTTGTGGTTGCCAGGCGACCAAAGCGCGCCAAGCGTTCACATCAATTCTGGAGAATTCTTGCGATCCCGCTTGGGATGTAATCGTGATTTCACCGCTCTCCGGGCGGATAAAGCCCAAGAGGAGAGCGGCAAGAGTTGATTTGCCGGCGCCGGATGGTCCAATAAGAGCATGTACTTCACCGGTATTTAGTTCTCCGGCGGGGATGGTTATCTTCGAGCGATCTGGATAAGTGATGGTGAGTTGGGTCCAGGAAATCCTTGATATATCCGAAAGTGAAAGCCCCATTGCAGGGGTAGGTTTTTCAAGAATTGCAAAGAGCTGATTGAAGGCGGCTACTCCATCCGCAGCCGCATGAAAGTAAGCCGAGACCTGACGGATGGGCCAATAAACTTCGGGCGCTAAGACCAATATAAAGAGACCGACAGAAAGTGGAATTGATCCGTTTACCAATCTCAATCCAATTGTCACTGCAAGTAGGGCGACTGAGAGAGTAGCAATTAACTCGAGAGCCAGCGAGGAGAGAAAAGATATTCGCAAAACTTGCATGGTTTCTTTCCGGTACTTCTCGCCAACTTCATTCAATTTCTTGCTCTGTAATTTCTCGCGACCATAAACCTTGAGCGTGGTTAGTCCGCTCAAGAGATCCAGAAAGTACCCGCTTAGGATCCCGAGCGTTTGCCATTTTTTCTCGGTGGCGCTCGCGGTAAATCGTCCGATGAGAATTCCAAATATCGGAATGAGAGGAATCGTTAAAAGAATGATGAGACCCGATTTCCAATCGCGAAACATAATCGTTGTGCCAACCATTAGTGGGACGACCACTGCGATTAAAAGTTGCGGGAGAAATTTGGAAAAGTAACCATCCAAGTTATTAATACCTTTAGTGACCAGTACCGCCAGTCCAGCAGTTCCGAACTCATTAGAGTCAGACCCGCCGTTCACTACGGTCTTCTCCATGATTTTTGTACGCAACTCAATGCGCATCTTGCTACTGGCGCGAGTCGCAATTCGATCATTGATGTAGGCAAGAAGCGCCCGCGCTAGAAATACCAACCCAAGCTGTATCACCTCGGAATGTAGCGAATTGAAAGTATGTTTCTGTTGAAAAAATTTACAGATTAAATCAACAAGCAAGAAGGCTTGTGCGATCGTAAAGCAGGCTCCAATGGTGGCAATGGAAACCAGCACAAAAATAAAACCCCGGCTGCTGCGAGAGTATCGCAACAGCCGGGGGTCAAATGCTTTCACTAGTGGACGGTATCCAAAACTCCGACCTCTGGGGTGGATATCTGATTTGGATTAATACGTTTGCGGAAGATCCAATATGTCCAGCCCTGATATAGCAGCACAATTGGGGTCAGAATCAAAGCCACCCAGGTCATTACACCTAAGGTGTAATGGGTACTTGATGCATTGAATATATCTAAGCCCGGACCACCCGCGGTGATATTAGGCATGACATTTGGATAGAGACCAGTGAAGAGGGTCACTACCACTGCCGCAGTGGCAATTGCGGAGAACAAGAAGGCATAACCTTCACGTCCCTTGGCATTTGCCGCTAGAGCCAGAAGCCATGCAACTACTACCACTGCTGAGCCTGCGATAACTCCCCCTTTAGAGGTGAGACCTAACATCGTCCACCCTAAGAAGAGAACCGCGAGCAGAGCCGTGACTAGTCCGACTTGCTGTCCTAACTTGTTGGCGCGTATTCGAATCTCACCATCGGTCTTCAAGGCTAAGAAAAATGCGCCATGTGAGACGAATAGTGAGAGTGTTGTTAGTCCACCAAGTAAGGCATATGGATTGAGCAGGTTCCAGAATCCGCCGGAGTATTGAATGTAACCCGCAGACACCTTTGTCAGAGGCACGCCGCGAACAATATTTGCGAATGCAACACCCCAGAGGAGTGCCGGTAAGAAGCTAGAGATTGTGATGGCAAGATCCCAACGTGACCGCCACTTCTCACTTCCGTACTTGCTTCGGTATTCAAAGGAAACCCCACGAACTATGAGCGAGATGAGTATCAAGAAGAGCGGTAGATAGAAGCCACTAAATAAAGTGGCATACCACTCCGGGAAGGCTGCAAATGTCGCTCCACCTGCAACCAGTAACCAGACCTCATTGCCATCCCATAGCGGTCCGAGTGTTGTGAGGACTGCGCGACGCTCGGCCTGATTCTTTGCGACAACGGGTAGAAGTATCCCAACTCCAAAGTCGAAACCCTCCAAGACGAAATAACCGATCCAGAGAACGGCGATGGTGACAAACCAGAATGAATTAAGTGACATTTTTCCTCCTAATAAGCCATCGTGAGGGTCTTAGAGTTTTCATCGCGTTCGATCGTTTTCTCCGGTCCAACCTTGATGGTACGAAGGATGAGACCAAATTCAACGACTGCGAGTACCCCATAGAGCAGCGTGAATACAACCATTGTAAAGAGCACGCTCGCTGCGCTTACCCCAGGGCTTACACCGGTTGAAGTCTTGAATAATCCAAAGACCACCCAGGGCTGACGGGCGCTCTCGGTGAAGATCCAACCGAATGAGTTGGCCAGAATTGGTAAGAACGGCAGCACGATCATGCTGCGCATAAACCAACTCTTGCGAGGGAAGCGACCTTTTCTAATAAACCAGAGCGCTAGGAATGAGATCAATGCTGCTAAAGCACCGAAACCAATCATCAAGCGGAAACTCCAGTAAGCGAATGGAATATTTGGCGTGTAATTCCCCGGACCATATTTCTGTTCATACGACTTCTGTAGGTCATTTACACCTTCAACGGTTCCGTTGACATTGCCAGTAGCCATAAAGGAGAGAACGGAAGGCAATCCAATCTGAAAGACAGAGTGGTCGCCATTGAGCGTTCCAATCGTGAGAAGCGAGAAAGGAACATTTGTCTTGGTGTTGTACACCGCTTCGGCAGCTGCCATCTTCATTGGTTGCTGCTTTGTCATCAAGCGGGATGTGGTATCTCCCGAAACGGTGACAAGAACGAAGGAGATGAGAACGGTAATCAAACCGATCTTTAGCGCTGGCTTTGCTACTTCAGCATCTTTATTGTGGAAGATCATCCAGGCAGCAACACCTGCGAAGAGCGCCCCAGCTGTTAAAAATGCCGAAGGAATTGTATGGAAGAAAGCGGTTACGGCAGTTGAGTTTCCAAGGACCTTCCAGATACTCGTCAACTCTGCGCGACCGCGCTCGCCATTCAATACATATCCAACTGGATGCTGCATGAAGGCATTAGCTGCCAAAATGAAGTAAGCAGAGAGCAGGGTACCTGTTGCTGCTATCCAAATGGAAGCGAGGTGGATTTTCTTTGGAAGGCGATCCCAACCAAAGATCCACATTCCAAGGAATGTGCTCTCCAAGAAGAATGCGAGCAGTCCCTCCATGGCGAGTGGTGCTCCAAAAATATCCCCAACGAAACGACTATATGAAGACCAGTTCATACCGAACTGGAACTCTTGAACGATGCCTGTTACAACACCGATGGCGAAGTTAATCAAGAAGAGCTTTCCAAAGAACTTTGTTGCTCGAAGATACTTGTCTTTGTTAGTGCGATACCAAGCAGTTTGCAACCCCGCGACGAGAAAGCCAGAACCGATGGTGATTGGAACAAAGATGAAGTGATAAACGGTAGTGATACCAAATTGCCATCTGGCAAGATCTAGTGCACTCATGAATTTCCCCTATCTGACTGCCCTATCCTGTCGATAAACACAGGGTGTTCACAGCCAATAGACGAGTGCTAACCCTTGCGGGTGTGTGTTTTATGCCAAATTTTGGCAAAACGGTTTAACCACTATTGGGAAACGCATCTCACTATTTAAGAGAGAGCCCAACCTTTGGGGTCTGCCAAAGCGTCAAAACCTGCAAGGTAATTGAGCGGATCAGGGCTTGGGATGATTTATTAAAAGGAAGATCAATACAGGCATCGCTCAATTGGCAACTCCATGTGCTCAAACCGGCGTTGAATACCGCGCTCCCAGAAGGGAGCGCAATCCAATCAACTTGCCCGACCGGTATTTTCTTTAAAGTTTTATGACTTGCCACATCGCGCCAGGCTAAGACACCACTATAAAGCACATGAACATTGGGTGGCTGCGCAGCATTGGGAGTCACAGCTTCCACTTCGGAGTCGGTAGAGAGTCCACTTATTGGAGTTCTTTTTGAGACATGAAGCCAGGCAGGAATACTTACCGGCTTCAGAGTGCCATAGACATGAACTCCGCTGGTCTGTTCACCGGAGATCAAGTTGGATGGCGTACCTATCCGGTGATTGCTGAACTCAATCGTTACCTGGCTGAGGTTTGTATTGGGATCTTCTGTTGCATAGCGATACATCACTGCGTGTCGATCAGCGCCATACTTTGATGGCTCTAAGCGTGTCTGCCAAAAAGCAGTGTTGCCACCCAAAATCGCAATATTTGTACCGGTATTGCGATTTGCAATAAAGGTATTGAACATGCGGTTCGTAAAGTATTCGGCGTGGCCACCTACCATGATCCCCGAGTACTTGCTTGTGATTGAAGGCCACTGATTAATATCAAGATCGGTCTCTTCGTCGACATTCAAACCCTGTTTTTCCACAAATTGAATAAAGGGAATTGCGTCACGTTGGATTGAATATGCACCGCTACCTAATAATGGGCGGTCAAAAGAGACGACACGACTGCGCTCTTCAGCATCTAAAACCCCATCCGAACCCGGTCCTACATATGCCGAGCGGCCACCAAAACTGTTGTACATCTGCCATGAAATGAATGAATGCATCATCATTAATTTAGAAGAACCTACTGGGCTACGTACTACCAGCGGCGCGGCATTCTCAATCTGGCCAAATGCAGAGAAGGAGACAATTAAGTAGAAACCTGGAGTCCAGTCATTCCCGACTGTAAATGTTGTTGTGACCGGCCAATTTGCTTCGGTAAGGCGAGTTGCATTCTTTATTGTTGTCGCCTTGCCTTTCTTCAATTTGACTGGCCCTGAGCGCCATACTTCCCGTGCGCCAGCCCCGTTGTAATAACCAATACGCCAAGCGGCAAAGGTTCTGGGAGTGCTATTTATCGGGGTGCTATTTGATGAATAGAGCGCGGCGTGGATCTTCACCTGGGCTCCGCATGAAACACCCGTTTGGTCGAGCCAGAGCGCGCTGCCTTCGGCGGCGGAGAGATCTAGGGACTTCCAATCCGCCTGGGTCATTTTCACACCCGGCTTCTTATTTTCATCAGCAACCCAGGTAGGTGATAACGCTGGACAGGTTGAGTTCACGTAGGGCGAATTATCGGCGGGGAGCGTCACCTGCTGAGAGGCTGCGAAGCTCTCCATGGGGCGATGCGGCAGATCCGCGTGTTTTACGATCGGCGGAAATTTTATGGTTGGCTCGTTCCGCTGAAAGAAAAGATACGAGGCCGCCCCACCGATAAGAAGCGAAAAGGCTATTACGCCTGAAAAAAGGGCGAGCCCCCGGCCAGAGAAGGGAAGTTTCATAAGGTGGCGATTCTATCCACCATAAGTGGCCTCTCCTGCTATCGGCGTGGGACAGGAAGCTCTCACTAGCGGGCCAAACTCACAAAAGCCCAGCCATCGCATTTGACCTATGTAGCGCAGCGCTACTTCCTAAGAAGAGTGAACTTTTCTCTGAAAACCAAGACAGAATACCTATAATTCACAGATGAAAGACGAATCGCAAACCCCCGCCGCGGTTCCAAAACGCATTTTAGTCGTGGATGACAATGCCGATATTCGCAATTTAATCTCATTAATACTCACTTCCGAGAGTTATGAGGTACTAGTTGTCGAATCTGGCGCCGAGATCGTGGAGAAGATCGCCTTATTCAATCCAGACCTACTCCTTCTCGACATCATGATGCCTCATATCTCAGGTTTTGAAGTTTTGGAGTCGGTGCGATCGCTACCAAACGCTCAATTGAGCTCGATCCCAATTGTGATGATTACTGCGAAATCCATGGATGCAGATGTCGAGCGAGCCATCGCTCTAGGCGCTAATTCTTACATTGTTAAGCCATTTCGCGCCGTAGTTTTAAAGCAGAAAATAAATTCGGAATTGACTAAAGGTGCCCACGATGGGAGATAAGCCCGAATCTGCACAACATAAGATTCGCCGCTCAAGTTCCACTGGTTCAGGGATATTGGCATTCTTAGCTCCTGCCAAGAGAAGACGCCTACATGCTTTGGCGAAAGAATTAGAAGTCGCCAATAGAAAAGTCACCGAACTCGAGTCACTCATCCTTTCTAAGAATGAATTTATTTCAAATATCAGTCATGAATTGCGTACACCACTGACGAGCATCATCGGTTATGTTGATGTCTTATCGACAAAGGTAGAGTTCGAATCTAATCCAGAACTCGACGATATTTTTAAGGTGTTAGATAGAAATGCAACCATTTTAATCTCGCTGGTTCAGAGTTTATTGGCGCTCTCCCAATTCGATTCGCCCAACAGAAGTGAAGCATTTAAAGCCGTGAATCTATTGACGATTACAGAGGATGCCATCTTCATTTTACGCTCCGAAATTGAGAAGAAGCGGATATCGATAAAGCTTAATTTCGACCCCGAGGATACTTTTATCGTAGAAGGTGACCCCGGCCTAATATCGCAGGCTTGTATCAATTTGATTGCGAACGCAATTAAATTTAGTTCTGCAGAAAAAAACATTGAGATCAGATTAATCCGAGAAGCAAGGACTGATAAACAAAGCACGATCTGTTTTTCGGTTCGGGATCAAGGTATAGGAATTCCACCCGATGAAATTTCACGAATCTCAGAACGATACTATCGAGCTTCGAATGCAGTATCAGACCATGTTTCCGGAACAGGCTTGGGGTTAACAATCGTTGCCAAAGTTGTTGCGCTACATAATGCGCAGTTGAAAATCGAATCGACACTTGGCCTAGGTACGACATTCACCGTGGATTTTCCTGCGCAACTCTCACCCGTGGCAACTCTTATTTTGAACCGTAAGTTTGGCTTATTGGCAGAGGCAATTGAGGGTATCCAGGTAAATGATCAACGAGAGCTAAAAGCCAAACTTCACGAATATGGTGGCGCATTAGGGTTTTATGAATTTGCCGAGTTTGGGGAGGAACTTCTCTCGCTCTCGCGGACTTTGTCAGATGTCGAAAAGATCGTCGACTCGCAGACGCTTAAGGCTCGGGACCAACTTGTTGTACGAATGAAAGAAGCGCTACCAATAAAGGAAACGGGTGAGGCAAATGTCGAGTGAATTGATTTTGATTGTGGATGACAATAAGGACGTTCGATCTTTTGTCCGTACCGCGCTCGAAGTAGAGGGTTATCAGGTAGAAGAGGCTGTCGATGGCACCGATGCTCTGCTTAAGTTTCAGACCAATAATCCAGCGGTGGTTGTCTTGGATTTGAGTATGGGCCACCCTGATGGTTTTGAAGTCTGTCGCGAAATAAGACGAAACTCGACGGTACCGATCATCATGCTTACCGATCGCGGTGAAGAGGTGGATGAAGCGATGTGTCTTGCAGCTGGAGCAGATGATTACATCGCCAAGCCAGTAAGCCCAAGAATCTTGACGCTTCGGGTCTCTACCCAGATCAGGCATGCGAAGAGCGAGAAGACTCAGCGTTTAGGGAGACTTAACGCTGGAGGATTGACATTGAATCTAGAGACTCGGCAGGTGCACTTTGATGACGGTCAAGTTGCCGTCACCCGCACCGAATTTGATTTCCTCAAATTACTGATGGAGCATCCGCGTAAGGTTTTTACCCGCGAAGAGGTCATCGCTGCCATCGGCGGAACAGCGGATTTTTCAAACGATCACTTCTTGGATACCCATGCATCTCGGCTGCGATTAAAGATTAAGAGCGCTGGCGGGCCAAAAGTTATTTCAGCTGTTCGCGGCGTTGGATATCGCTTAATCGCCACGCAAGGTAAAACCGAGGATGTTGACGCTTAAAAAGGACGGGTTTACGGGGCGATAAATCCCTGTAAACTCCGCGTAACACAAGGAGACGTCGCATAGCCCGGTCGAGTGCGCCTCACTGCTAACGAGGTAAGGGGTTAAACCCTTCAAGAGTTCAAATCTCTTCGTCTCCGCAAAGAAAAGAGCCTCACAACAATTACGTTGTGAGGCTCTTTTACTCTTGATTTATTTGCTTGGCTTTGGTGATGGAGCAGGCTTGATTGGAGCTACTGGCTTGATTGGGTCAACTGGCTTTACGGGAGCAGCTGGCTTAACAGGTTCGGTAGGTTGAATTGGACGAACTGGGGCGACGCCAAGTGCTGCGACTGCGCTCTTGAAAGTTGCGTTCGCACTCTTAGTCGCATTGCCCCAAGCGGTGAGCGCTGCATTTAGCGCGTCATTTGTTGGCGATCCAGCAGTTGCGGCAAGAAAAGCCGCACCCGCAGCATCAAGGGCACTCTTGTGGGCGGCTTGGATGGGATCTAATTGTGCTTGATATGCAGCTTTAGCTGTTCGGTAGGCGGTAATTGCTGTCTGCCACGCTGCCCAATAATTCTTCATAGTGGTGTTCCAGTCGGACTGATACTTAGCCATGGCTGCGCGATAGTTAATGTCATTTGTTACTAGCGCAACGCGGTACTGGGTCAGTGCGATTTTGTAGGCAGCGAGTTGGGTTTGATACGTGGATGGGCTTGTGGTTGGTGCTGGGGTTTCATCAGCAAGTGCTGAAACGGTTGTTCCGATGAGTAAGCCCGAGACCAACAGGGCCACCGCGGCGATCTTCTTAGATTTCATTGTCATACTCCTTCATAGATTGGGCCCGGTCGCCCTATGAGGAATAATTGATTGCGATCTTGTGTAATCTTTGT
>Ga0302322_100006111_pt1 | contig 10636 bp, 10 predicted proteins | sample Fen_T0_2_FD_203757 | JGI IMG/M metagenome (GOLD analysis project Ga0302322, IMG submission 203757) | Peat permafrost microbial communities from Stordalen Mire near Abisko, Sweden - Fen_T0_2 | ecosystem: Environmental > Terrestrial > Soil > Wetlands > Permafrost | place: Sweden: Abisko... | reverse complement strand
CCAGGTGCTCGTCCACCGTGTTGACGGTGTAGGGCATGGTGGGGTTGGTGCTGCTGGGCAGAAAGTTCTTCTCGCCCACCACGCGCATGATGTCGGGGGCGTGGCCGCCGCCCGCGCCTTCGGTGTGGAAGGCGCACAGCGTGCGGCCCTGGGTGGCGGCCACCGTGTCCTCGACAAAGCCGCTCTCGTTGAGCGTGTCGCTGTGGATCGAGACCTGCACGTCGTGCTGCTCGGCCACGCCCAGGCAGTTGTCGATGGCCGCTGGCGTCGTGCCCCAGTCCTCGTGCAGCTTCAGGCCCACCACGCCTGCCTGCACCTGCTGCGCCAGCGCCTCGGGCCGGCTGGCGTTGCCCTTGCCCAGGAAGCCGATGTTCATCGCAAAGGCCTCGGCGGCCTGCAGCATCAGCTTGATGTTGGTGGGCCCGGGCGTGCAGGTGGTGGCAAAGGTGCCGGTGGCCGGGCCGGTGCCGCCGCCCATCATGGTGGTGACGCCCGACATCAGCGCCTCTTCGATCTGCTGCGGGCAGATGAAGTGGATGTGGGTGTCGATGCCGCCGGCGGTGACGATCATCCCCTCGGCCGACAGGATCTCGGTGCCCGGGCCGATGACGATGTCCACACCCGGCTGCACATCGGGGTTGCCGGCCTTGCCGATGGCCACGATGCGGTGGTGCTTGACGGCGATGTCGGCCTTGACGATGCCCCAGTGGTCGACGATGACGGCGTTGGTGATCACCAGATCGGCCGCCTCGTGCGCGCCGGGGCCGTTGGGCACCTGGCTTTGGCCCATGCCGTCGCGGATGGTCTTGCCACCGCCGAACTTCTCTTCCTCGCCGTAGCCGCCGGCGCGCAGCGTGAAGTCGTCTTCAATCTCGATCACCAGCGCGGTGTCGGCCAGCCGCAGGCGGTCGCCCACGGTGGGGCCGAACATCTCGGCGTAGGCGCGTTTGCCGATGGTGGCCATCAGAGCGCTCCCTGCACCTGGCCACGGAAGCCGTAGACCGTGCGGCTGCCGGCATAGTCCACCAGCTCCACCGTGCGCTGCTGGCCCGGCTCAAAGCGCACGGCCGTGCCGCTGGCGATGTTCAGCCGCATGCCGCGGGCGGCGGCGCGGTCGAAGTCCAGCGCCGCGTTGGTCTCGGCAAAGTGGTAGTGCGAGCCGACCTGGATCGGCCGGTCGCCGGTGTTGCTGACCACCACCGTCAGCGTGCGGCGGCCGGGGTTCAGCGTCAGTTCGCCGTCGTCGGTCAGCAGCTCGCCGGGGATCATCGCGGCGCTCACTTGCGCCGGGCGGCCAACCACAGGCCGGCCACGGCGGCGGCCAGCAGCGGCAGTGCGGTGTCGGCATGCCAGTGGGCCAGGCCCGAGAGACCGTGGCCCTCGTGGGCCTGCGCCATCGTGGCGCACAACATCAGGGCGGCGGGAATGAGGCGATTCATCATGGTGCGCCTTATCCAGTTCAGGCAATGGGTTGGTGCACGGTCACCAGTTTGGTGCCATCAGGGAAGGTGGCTTCCACCTGGATCTCGGGCACCATCTCGGCCACACCGTCCATCACGTCGGCGCGGCTGAGCACCTGCTTGCCGTCGCTCATCAGTGCGGCCACGGTCTTGCCGTCGCGGGCGCCCTCCATGATGGCGGCGGTGATCAGCGCGATCGCCTCGGGCACATTGAGCTTCAGGCCACGCGCCTTGCGCCGCTCGGCCAGCAGGGCGGCGGTGAAGATCAGCAGCTTGTCTTTTTCGCGGGGGGTAAGGTCCATGGTGGCCGGATTGTGGCGGCGGTGCCGCGGCGCCCGCGTGCGGGCCTTCCCGGGGCACTTCGCAAACGCTGTGCCACGGTGGCCGGGGCCGGCGGCCACAATGCACCCACCCATTGGAGACCAGCATGCGCTTGGGCATCGTGATCCGGTGTTGCTGGACTTTGTGGCCCGCCAGGCGCGCAGCTGCCAGGCCGTGCTGTCGGTGTGCACCGGGGCGTTTGTGCTGCACGCCGCCGGCCTGCTGGCGGGCAAGCGTGCCACCACGCACTGGGCTCAGCTGGACCGCTTGCGCGCCCTGGGTGACGTGCAGGTGGTGGAGGAACGCTGGACGCGCGACGGCCAGGTGTGGACCTCGGCCGGTGTCTCCGCCGGCATCGACCTGATGCTGCAACTGATCGCCGACGTGGCCGGCGCCCAGGTGGCCGGCCAGGTGCAGTTGGCGGCCGAGTACTACGCGAGCGCGCAGCGCTTTGGCGACGGCGCGCTGCACCCGCAGGCGCCGGCCTACCTGCGGGGCTGATCCGCGCTCAGAAGGTTTCCCAGTCGTCGGCAGCGGCGCTGGCGGTGGCTTGCCGCGCCGGGGCCGGGGCTGGCGCCGCTGCAGGGCGTGCCGCCGGGGCCGTTGGCGCCGGTGCCGGGCGCGGCGCTGCCGCGCGTGGCGCGGGCGCTGATGGCCGGGCGGCGGGGGCTGCGGGCGAACGTGCGGGCGAACGTGCGGGTGCTGGTGCAGGTGCGGGTGCGGGTGCGGCGTGTGCCACGGCCGGCTGCGCGTCGCCGATGCGGAACACCGCCACCAGCTGGCGCAGATCGCTGGCCTGGTTCTTCATGCTCTCGGCGGCTGCAGCACTCTGCTCCACCAGGGCCGCGTTCTGCTGTGTGCCCTGGTCCAGCGAGCTGACCGCCTGGTTGACCTGGCCGATGCCCGCGGTCTGCTCGGCGATCGAGGTGTTGATGTCGCCGATCAGCTGGCTGACCTGACGCACCTGCTGCACGATGTCGCCCATGGTCCGGCCGGCCTCGTTGACCAGCTGGCTGCCCGACTCCACCTTGCTGACCGACGCGTCGATCAGCTGCTTGATCTCCTTGGCCGCGTTGGCGCTGCGCTGGGCCAGGCTGCGCACCTCGCTGGCCACCACCGCAAAGCCTCGGCCTTGTTCACCGGCGCGGGCGGCCTCCACCGCCGCGTTCAGCGCCAGGATGTTGGTCTGGAAGGCGATGCCGTCGATGGTGCCGATGATGTCGCCGATCTTGCGGCTGCTGTGGGTGATCTCGTCCATGGTGCTGACCACACGGGCCACCACCTCGCCACCCCGGTCGGCCACCGAGGCCGCCGCATGGGCCAGGGTGGTGGCCTGCTGGGCATTGCCGGCGTTGAGCTGCACCGCGTGCGTCATGTCCTGCATCGAGGCCGAGGTCTGCTCCAGCGCGGCGGCCTGGTGCTCGGTGCGGGTGGACAAGTCGTTGTTGCCGGTGGAGATCTCGCTGCTGGCGGTGGCGATGCTGTCGGCCGACTGCCGCACCTGGCCGATCAGGCGAACCAGGTTGTGCTGCATGTCGGCCATCGACTGCACCAGCTGGCCGGTGGCGTCGGTGGACGTGGCCACGATCGGGCTGCTGAGGTCGCCCTCGGCCACGCGCCGCGCCATCACTACGGTATGGGCCAGCACCTGCACGATGCGCCGCTGCACGGCCCAGGCCAGGGCGCTGGCGGCCAGCAGGGCCAGGACGGCGCTGCCGATGATCATCTGGCGCGACGTGTCGGCCTGGGCGATGGCGTCGCCCGTGGCCTGCGCGATGCGCTTCTTCTCGGCGGCGGTGTAGCGGTCCAGCGACTTGATGCCATCGGCATAGGCGCTGTCCAGCGTGAACACAAAGCTGGCGGCCGTGGCCAGCCCGGCCGACTTCATGTCCACCGTTTCGGCCGCCGTCTTGCGGTAGATCGTGTATTGCTTGCTCAGCAGCGCCAGCTGCTCGCGCTGGTCGTCCGACAAGCCGGGCTGCTGCTGGGCCTGCTGGATGGACGCTTCGTACTTGGCCAGGTTGGCCAGGATTTGCTTGTCCAGCGCCTGGATGCGTTCGGCCTTCTGCCCCACCGCTTCCCAGGACATGGTCTGCATGATCAGGCGCTGCAGGTCGCGCCAATCGCTGTCCAGGCGCTGGGCCTGCATCAGCGTGGGCACGCTCTTGTCATTGAGGGCCGTCACCGTCGCCGTCATGCGCTGGTTGCCCAACAGGCTGATGCCGGCCATGGCCAACAGGCACAGCAGGGCAACGGCCGGGGCCAGTGAGATCTTCAGCCCGATCGAGGCGTTGTTGAACCAGGTCATCTCGTTCCTTGCGCGGTGGGCCGGCGGGGCAGTGGGGGGCGCTGGTCAGCGGTAGATGCCAACGCCGATCACGCTGTCGCCGCCGGGCGTCTTGCGCACGTAGGACGACTTGCCTTCCACCTTCTTGGTCTGCGGGTGGGCCCAGTCGTAGTCGACCCAGCCCGAGCCCTTGGCCGCCTGCTCCATCATGGCCGGGAAGATGGCCTTGCCGTTGGGGTCCTTCATGTTGCTCATGTCGCGGCCCACCAGCTTCTCGTTGGCGCCGTGTGCGGTGAAGGTGCCCTTGCTGTCCATCACGAAGACGTACAAGTCCTTCTTGGCCCAGGCCTTGTCGGTGGTGAAGTCCTTCAGCGCCTTGTCGGCCCCCACCTTCTTCATGTGGTCGAAGGCGGCATCGACCATGGCTTTGGCCTCGTCCTTGGTGCCGCGGTCTTCGGCGGCAGCGGTGGGCAGGCTGGGGCTCAGGCCCAGCAGCGCGGTCAGGCTCAGGATGGCAATGTGGCGACGGTTCATGGGCTTGCTCCCGGTTGTTCAAAGGCGCAGGCGGACGCGCATCGGTCGGCCTGCCTCAGGGAGATCGGCAGCCCACCGCCTGACTTGAGCCCACGCGGTGTGACGCCCGGCACATCAGCGCCCGGGGTGCGGGCGTTGCGCCGTGGCAGCCCCCCACCGGCAGGTGGCGGATGTGGCAGACGCGGTCCTCGTGGTCTGGCTGGGCTGCTCGGCGCTGCGGCAGCGGTGGCACCTGTGGCTACCGCAGCCTCACCCTACACTGACCGCATGACCGCCCCCATCGCCCGCCTGGCCCTGGCCGCCACCCTGGCCCTGGGTCTGCTGAGCACCAGCGCGCAGGCGCTGGACCTGCAAGGCCACCGCGGCGCCCGCGGCCTGGCGCCCGAGAACACGCTGGCCGCCTTTGCCACCGCGCTGGCGGTGGGTGTTACCACGCTGGAGCTGGACGTGCACCTCAGCGCCGATGGCGTGCCCATGGTCAGCCACGACCCGGCGCTGCAGGCCGACCTGACGCGCGATGCACGCGGCCAGTGGCTCAGCGCGCCCGGCCCGCTGATCCGCAGCCTTAGCCGCGCCCAGCTGCAGCAGGACTACCAGCTGGGCCGGGCCCGGCCCGGCAGCGCGGTGGCGCGCAACTTCCCCGGCCAGCAGGCGGCCGATGGCCAGCGCCTGCCCACGCTGGCCGAGGTGCTGGCACTGATGAACCAGCCCGGCGCCGGCGCCGTGCGCGCCAACATCGAGATCAAGCTCAACCCGGGCCAGCCCGAGGAGACGCCCGAGCCCGAGGCCATCGTGCGCGCCGTGCTGGCCACGCTGCGCGAGGCCGGCGCGCTGCAGCGCGTCAGCCTGCAGGGCTTTAACTGGCGGGCGCTGCAGATCGCCCAGCGCCTGGCACCGGGCCTGCCCACGGCTTACCTCAGCGCGCAGCGGCCCAGCTTCGACACCATCAGCGACGGCCGCTGGACGGCCGGCTTCACCTTGGCAACGCACGGCAGCCTGCCGGCCATGGTGCAGGCCGCCGGCGGCACGGTCTGGAGCCCGCACTTCGCCGATCTGAGCGCCACGCTGGTGGCCCAGGCCCACCAGCGTGGCCTGCAGGTGCTGCCCTGGACGGTGAACCAGCCGGCCGACATGGCGCGGTTGATCGACTGGGGCGTCGATGGCCTGATCACCGACTACCCCGACCGGGCCCGCAGCGTGATGGCCGAGCGCGGGCTGGCGCTGCCGCCGGCGCTGCCCACGTTGCCGACGCTGCCCAGGTAGCGCTGGCCGGCCCACAGCCGCACGGCCAGCGCGGCCAGCATCCAGCCCACCAGGATGGCGGTGCGGGTCCACGGCTCCTTCAGCGCCGGGAACACGGCGCTGCCGGCCAGGATGGAGAACGAGGCGTGGGTGGCGCCAAAGTTCAGGGCCATGGCCGTCAGGTGCTCGCTGAGCCACCAGCGCTCGTGGTCGGCGCCGCGCCAGACGCGCCAGGCCATCAGGCCGGCCGTGGTCAGGCCCAGCACCGCAAAGGCACTGACCATGGCCATGCGCGCCGGGATGCCCATCTTGGGCACCACCGTCAGCAGGAACAGGCCGTAGCCGCCCAGGGCCGTGGCGATCAAACGGTAGGGCCAGCCCCGGTAGCGCACCGCGTCGTGGCGGCAGGCCACCGAGTGCCAGGCCATCCACACCGAGGCCACCGAGATCAGCGTCACATAGACGTTGAACACCGCCCGCATCGGGTTGCCGGCCAACACGCTGCCGGCGGCGATGACCAGCGTGGCCGCCAGCAGCCCGGCCATGGCCAACACGTAGCCGCGGCCAAAGCGGCGGTGGCGGACGCTGCCTTTGCGGGCCAGGGCCGCGCCCCAGAACGACAGCAGCACCACGGTGCCGAGGGCGATGTGCGCGTCGCGCGCGAGGTCGAACAAGGGCATGGCAGGGACTCCAGATCGGGGGGCGGTGGTGGTCGCACCCAGCGGGCGCGCGATCGGTTTACGCGTGTCAATTGACAGACGTAAAGTGCCACCAAATTTGACGCGTGTAAAGTCCCTGCATGCGTGCAGTGCGTTCAACCCGTGTCGTCGCCGCGAAAGCGCCCGAGGCGGACCAGGGGGCCTCAGCGGCCTCGGCGGCCTCAGCGGTGGCGGTGCCCGATACCCGCCAGCGCATCCTCCAGCTGGCCTGGGAGGGCGTGGCCAGCCAGGGCGACGACGCGCTGTCGCTGGTGGCCCTGGCGCGCCGGGCGGGGGTGTCGCGGCAGACGCTGTACCTGCTGTTTGGCAGCCGTGCCGGCCTGTTGCTGGCGATGGTGGCCCAGCGCGATGCCCAGTCGCAGGTGGGCCCGCGCCTGGCACGGGCCCGCGCCGCCGGTGCGCCGCGCGAGGTGCTGGCGCCCTACCTGCGGGTGTGGTTCGACTATCTGCCGCAGGTGTTCCCGGTGGCGCGGGCGCTGATCGCGACCGCCAGCGCCGGCGACAGCGACGCCCGCACGGCCTGGGACAGCCGCATGGCCCTGCTGCGTGCCGGCCTGCTGCAGCTGACGCAGGCGCTGGCCGACAGTGGCGCGCTGCGCCCGCCTTGGACGCCGGCGGCGGCGGCGGACTGGATCGTCAGCCAGACCCATGTCGATGCCTGGCAGCACCTGGTGGTGGAGGCCGGCTGGCCGCCCGAGCAGGCGATCGACCGCGTGCTGGACACGCTGCACGACACGCTGCTGACCCGCGGCTGAGCCGCTGCCTGCGGGCCGGACTGGCTCAGGGCAGGGCGCCGTGAAGGCTGGCCAGGCCGTCGGCCACCGGCGCCGCTGGCGTCGCCGGCGCTGGGGCCAGCCGGGCCTGAAGCCAGGCCGTGGCGGCGTCCAGCGGGTGGCCGGCGGGCAGGCTGGTGGGCCGGGCGGCCTGGGCCTGCTGCAGGCGGGCGGCGGCCTCGGGGCTGGCCTGCAGCACGGCGGTGTAGGCCAGGTCCAGCTGTGCGGCCCAGGTCTGCACCACGCCCACGTCGGGCCGCTGCGCCAGGCGCTGCAGCCGCTGGCCCAGCAGCGTGGCGCTGCGCGGCAGGTCGCCCTGCAGCCGGGCCAGCCGGCCCTCCAGCTTGGCCAGCTCGCTGCCCGGGGCGGCCAGTGCGCTGGGCAGGGCCTGGGCCCGCAGCTGGGCCAGCGCGCTGCTGGCCAGGGCCGCCTGGTCGGCGGCCAGCGCGGTGTCGGCCAGCACCAGCAGGCTGTGGCTGCGTCGGGCACCGCCGGTCAGTGCAGCGGCCTCGTCCAGCAGCGGCTGGGCCAGGGCGGGCAGGGCCGCGGCGCTCACGCGGCCGCTGCGCACCTGGGCGCGCAGCAGCTCGGCGCGGTGCAGCAGCAGCGTGGCCGGGGCCACACCGTCGCGCAAGGCGTTGTCCAGCAGGGTTTGCCGCGTGCGCAGCTCGTCGGCGGGCGCGCCTTGCAGGTGCTGGCCCTCGGCCAGTTGACGCTGCAGCTCCAGCGACAAGTCGTTGCCCGGGCCCAGCACGCGCTGCATGTCGGCCAGCAGGGTGGCGCTCTTGGCCGCCAGGCCGTCGAACTCGCCGTTGTCGATCTGCAGCGTGATCTCGGCCCGCCGCAGCACCAGCAGCTGCAACGCCAGCTTGGGGTTGGGGCTGGTCCACATCGGCTGGGTTTGGCGCACCACGGCCAGGGCCTCGGCCAGGCGGCCCTGGCGGCGGCGCAGCACGCCCAGGTTGTTCAGGTAGTCGGCGCGCTCAAACTCGTCGTCGGGGTGCAGTTGCTCGGTCAGCACCCGCACGCGCTCCAGTGCGCGCTGGGCGTCGTCGGGGCGGTTGCTGTGCATGTAGTCGGCGGCCAGGATGAACTGCTGCTGGCGCACCTCTTCGCTGTTGGCACCAAAGCGCTTGGCCAGCGCGGGGCCGATGGGCTCCAGCAGCGCGATGGCGGCGTCGTGGTTGCCCATGATCTGGTTGACCTGGCCCAGGCTCAGCCGGGCCAGCAGCACGGTGGGCTCGTCCTCGTCGTGATGCTGGCGGGCCAGGGCCAGCCACTGCTCGCCCAGCGGCAAGGCATGGTCGAAGCGGTTGAGCACCATGTACGTGCGCGACAGCACCTCCAGCAGCCGCTGGCGGGTGGCCGGGTCGTCGGCGAACTTGCCGTCCAGCTCGAGCCGGCTTTCGTCCAGCAGCTGCAGCACGCTGGGCACCTGGCCGCCGTGCAGCTCGGGGTTGGCGCTGGCCAGCAGGCCGGTGAGGTAGCGGGTGACGGCGTCGCTGCTGCGGTTGGCGGCCTCGGCGCGGCGCCACTGCCAGGTGGTGGTGGCCAGGCCGGCGGCCAGCGTCAGCGTCAGCAGCGCGGTGGCGCCGGCCAGCACGGCGTGGCGGCGCAGGAACAGGCCGCTGCGGTGGCGCCAGTCGTCGCGCCGGGCACTGACCGGGCGGTGGTGCTGCCAGCGCTGCAGGTCGTCGATCAGCGCCTGCACGTTGGCGTAGCGCTGGTCGGGCCGCTTGCGCAAGGCCTTGGCGGCGATGGCCTCCAGATCGCCACGGGCGCGCCAGCCGTCGGCCGGTCGGCCGGGGCCGGCGTTGTCGGGCCGCGCCTGCGCCAGTTCGCTCAGGCGGTGCGGCTCGTCGTGCAGCACGGCGTGCTCGGCGGCAGGGCGGTTGTCGTGGCGCTGGCCAAAGGGCAGGGTGCCGCTGAGCAGCTCGAACAGCATCACGCCCAGCGCAAACACGTCGGCGGTGGTGCCGGTGGCGGCGCCGGTGATCTGCTCGGGCGCGGCATAGCCCAGGGTCAGGCCGCGGCCGGTCTGGCGCGTCAGCTCGCCCTCGGTGTCGGCCTGGTCGTCGTCCAGCAGCGCGGCCAGGCCAAAGTCCAGCAGCTTGGCCTGGCCGTCGGCGGTGACCATCACGTTGTTGGGCTTGAGGTCGCGGTGCACGATCAGCTGGGCGTGGGCATAGTCCACCGCCTCGGCGATCTGCAGCAGCAGCGCCACGCGCTGGCCCACCGTGGGGCAGTGCTGGCGCACATGCTCGGCCAGCGGCTGGCCGTGCACCAGCTCCAGCACCAGGTAGGCGCGCTGTTCGGCCACGCCGGCGTCCAGCAGGCGGGCGATGGCCGGGTGGTTGAGGCGGCCCAGCACCGCGCGCTCGCGGGCAAAGCGCAGCGCCAGCGGCACCAGGGCCAGGTCGCTGCGCAGCAGCTTGATGGCGGCTTCGGCCTGGTACAGGCCGTCGGCGCGCCGCGCCTGCCAGACCTCGCCCATGCCGCCCTGGCCGATCTTGTGCTGCAGCACCCAGGCGCCCAGCCGCAGGCCGGCCAGGGCCGGCTCGGCGCGGTCCAGCGCGTGGCGCAGATCGGGTGACGCCAGCCCGCCCGGGCCGAGCTGGGTGCTGGCTTCGGCCAGGGCCGCCACCACGCGCTGGGCGGCGGCGGCGTCGCGCTGGGCCAGGGCCTCCAGCCAGGTGGTGCGCTGCGCGCCCTGCAGGGCCTGTACCTCGCGCAGCAGGTCGTGCAGCTGGGGCCGGTTGTCGCGCTGATCCATGGTGGGGCGATGGTACGGCCCGGTCGGTGACAGCGGCGGCGCCTGGGCTGCCGTGGCCCCTCGGCCTGGGGGATCAGCCGCGCCCGGCCTCGAAGCCGCGCACCCGGGCCAGCACCATGGCGGCGGCGGCGGTGCGGGTCTCCACACCCAGCTTGGGCAGGATGTGCTCCATGTGCTTGGTGACGGTGCGCGGGCTGGCGCCCAGGATGTCGCCGACGTCGCGGTTGGTCTTGCCCTGGGTCACCCAGTACAGCACCTCGGCCTCGCGGGCGGTGAGGCGGAAGGCCTGCATCATGGCCTCGATCAGCGCGCCGTCGTTGGCTTCGGTGGCGACGATCAGCCACTCGTCGGGCGGGCCGTCGTCGGCCTCGGCGGCGGCGCTGTCGGCCGTGGCCGGGGCATCGCCCATCGGGTGCAGCTCCAGCGTCAGCCGGCGGCCGCCGCGGGCGGCCACCAGCGGCTGCATCGGTTGGCCGGCGGCGCGGGCCGCGGCCTCGCGGCGCACCCAGTCCACCATCAGCGGCGGC
>Ga0302322_100006110_pt1 | contig 10638 bp, 7 predicted proteins | sample Fen_T0_2_FD_203757 | JGI IMG/M metagenome (GOLD analysis project Ga0302322, IMG submission 203757) | Peat permafrost microbial communities from Stordalen Mire near Abisko, Sweden - Fen_T0_2 | ecosystem: Environmental > Terrestrial > Soil > Wetlands > Permafrost | place: Sweden: Abisko... | reverse complement strand
ACCGTGGTAGCTCATCCAACTAATGTCCTTGTCTTTGGCATAAACGGTTGTCGCAGTCACACCGTTAAACGTCGTATTCACGGCTCTTGCCTTGTCCGTGGCGAGCGAAGCCGTCCACTTGTGGGTTTCGGAATGACCAGCGCCAAAGGAGAAGGCAGCCGCACCGTTATGATAGCTGGCGGGTGGTCAATCCAATTGGCTGGACCAGAGGTAAACATACTTGCATCGTTGATGCCGCACGGATGCTCGTTGAGAAACACCCAGGTCTCCGTTGCGCCTGGCTAAAATAAAGTCAGAGGTCGTCCTGATGTGCTGGTAAACGTTAGCCCACGGACCGGCTTTGGCATTTCCATCAACCACACCCATCCAGGCTTCATCACTGCCACTGGGTCGATCTTTCAGCTCCGTGATGATTTAACCCCCTTCACGAAAATGCCCGGATTTGACAATCTGCCTCGCGCGCAGATTGAACTTCAGCCAAATTAATTCTACCGATACGTGCGGCAATAATTTTCCGAGCCAAGTTTACCGGCTTTTGGCCGTGGAGTGATCAACAATCCACTTGATATCGCGGCTTTTGGGGGCCGGAAAACCATTATATTGTCCTTGGGTCACCTTGACCCGCGTGCTCGGTTCGATCCATTTCTTGATTTCGGCATGCCCATCGGCAAAACTAAAACCGCAGGCCCCATTGTGATAACTGGCCGGCAGGTCAGTCCAGCTATTGAGATCAGTGGGATTCATGATCGTCCAACCGTCGTTGATGCTGTCGGGATGTTCATCCACAAAGACCCAAAGATTGGCCGGAGCGGGATTAATAATATCGGTCATTTTATCATAAGCCCACCACCCGGCATACCAGTGGGAATCGCCTGCTCTGTGCTCGCCCTTGTAAGCCGCCCCTTCGATAAAACCATTCATGCCGACGCTTCGGACGCGGGGCACCATAGAGCCGAACATCTTACAGTTGTAGATGTCAGCGGGGCATTTGTAGATGCCAACACTCTTGGTATACGGGCCGATCTTGGCATTCAGCAGGAAATTTCTGTTTGTGTTGGCGGTATTGTTTACACTGAAATCCAGCCAGCCGGGCACCCAACTCAAATTGAAATCAGTCGTCCCGCCATCATGATTGGGGGCCAGTTTATTCTGATTGTCATCAGCGTACATCATCCACGCCAGCGTCAGTTGTTTATTGTTCGACAGGCAGGAAATTCCCTGAGCCTTCGTCTTGGCCTTGCTTAAGGCGGGCAAGAGCATCGCGGCCAGAATGGCGATGATGGCAATAACGACGAGAAGTTCAATTAAGGTGAAGCCGGCGCGGCTTCGAGAGAATATGCGGTTGGTTGTCATGAAACGATGATCATGCCCGCATCGAAAATTGTCAAGAAAGCTGATCAATTTTTTTGCAAGGAGGAATCCGTTCGGGCAGGCCAGTTACCGCAGGTCGCCAGACTAATCTCTTAAACTATTATGCCCACCCAAATGAGATTGAGCCTTAAATAGTTCCGCGACGAGTGAGGTGTAGAGCCGGCTCAAAGCTGCCAGCCCGGACGATACTGGTGTTGGATGAATTGCGCCGCCGCCGGACAATTTTTTGCGCGCAGGTTCTTGGCGTCCCACTCGATTTTGCAGCCGGCGCGAAACGCCACATTGCCCAGCAGCGCCGCTTCGGTAAGCGGGCCGGAGTACGAAAAGTCACTGGCGGCCGGCCGGTTGTCTTTGATGGCGCGTAGCCAATCCTGATGGTGCTGGGTGAAGTCGCTATTGAGGGCGGGCGGCTCCGCGTAATCCGCAAAATTTGCTTCGCGTAAAACTACATGGCGTGTGTAGTCCGACAACAGTCTTCCCTGGTCGCCAATGAACAATACGCCGCTCGGCCAATTCTCTGCCCGCGCGGCCGGCAACAGTGCAGGCTTTTTGCCGCCGTGGTACCAAGTGAGCACGAGGGGCCGCGGCTGCGCATCAACCGAGGGAAAATCATAACGCACGATCAACCACGGCGGGGTGGAGTCCGGATGCACCGCCGGGCCGTCAACCACCTGCACGCTGAGGGGCGCGCGCAAGCCGAGCGCCCAATACGGCAGGTCGAGATAATGACACCCAAAATCCGCCAGCGCGCCACCGCCAAAGGCCCACCAGTTCCGCCAGGTGATCGGCAAATAATCCGGGTGATAGGGCCGGGGGACGACCGGCCCCAGCCACAAGTCATAATGCAGCCCCGCCGGCACTGGCATAGGGGCCGTGGGCGCGGCCTTACCGCCGTAGGTGGCATTGACCCACACATGGACTTCGCGCACCGGCCCGATCGCGCCTTGCTGAATCAGCCCGACCACTTGGTGATAATTTTCCCCGGCGTGGATTTGGGTGCCAATCTGGGTGATGCGTTTAAATTTGCGGGCTAATTCCGTAACCTGGCGGCATTCGGAAATCGTGCGCGTGAGCGGTTTCTCACAATAGACGTGCCGGCCGCTGCGCAACGCGGCCGCGGTCGCCACCGCATGGGTGTGGTCGGGCGTGGCGATGACCACGGCGTCAATGTCTTTTTGGTCGAGCAGCCGCCGGAAATCATTGTACGTTTTCGCCGCCGGAAATTTTTGTTTGGCCGCGGCGAGGAACGTGTCGTCCACATCGCACAGGGCCACGATGTTTTCACTCGCAACATTCGACAGGTCGTATTGGCCTTGGTGCGCAACGCCAATTATCCCCAGGTTGAGCTTCGCATTCGCAGAAACTCGCCGCCGCGCAGTGTGGCAGCCGGTCAGCCAAATCCCGGCCACCCCGAGCGCACTGCCGCGGATGAATTCGCGCCGTTTCACGAAAGGCCCTTAACCTTCCAACCCGAGCGATATTTTTTCCGGCGCAAAAATCCGTTGGCTTCCTTGACGTTCGTGACAGCGAGCGCCTTCGCGTCCCAGTTGAGCGTGTTGTGGGGAAAGTGGGAGGCGACGCCCCCCAGCAACACCGCTTCGGTCAGGGGGCCCGCGTAATCAAACCCGGCCGTGGTCCGGCCATTGCCGAGCACGGCTTCGAGGAACAGCGTGTAGTGATTGCCATCCACCACTTTCGGCAGGGGAAATTCCGCATACTGCGCTTCCGGAAACAAGCGGGGCCGCGCAATGTGCGGGAGCAGCATCACGCCTTTGTCGCCGATAATAATGGAGCCGCCATCGGGCAGTTTTTCCACCGGGACCAGGGCCTGTACGGCCGGGGGCGGCCGTTGATCGCCGTCGTACCAGGATACATTGAGGGTCGGGCCGGCGGTGCGGGCTGTGCCTTGAAAGACGTAGTGGATGACGGAGTTGATCGCCCAATTCCATTCATTGGGCGCCGGGCCTTCGGACCGGACGGACAGCGGCGTCGTGAGCTCCAACGCGCTGAACACCGGGTCAAAAATGTGGCAACCCATATCACCAAAAGTGCCCGTACCGAAGTCAAGCCGTTTGCGCCAGTTGGACGGATGATAATAGCCGCCGCCGATGAATGGCCGCATGGCCGCGTTGCCGACCCATAGATCCCAGCTAAATCCTGCTGGCACCGGATCCCCGCCGGACGGCCGCGGCTGCGTATCGCCCCAGCTCTTGCCGACCCACGAATGGACTTCTTTTACCTTGCCAATGGCGCCATCCTGAATCAGCCGCACGGCGAGCCGGTATTCCGCCGTGGAATGGATTTGAATCCCCATCTGCGTGACGAGCTTGTGTTCCCGGGCATAGTGCGTCAACTGACGCGTTTCGTAGATGTCGTGCGTCAGCGGCTTTTGCACATAAACATGCCGACCCAACTGCATCGCCGACATCGCGATGGCGGCGTGCATGTGATCGGGCGTGGAGACGTTCACCGAGGTCAGCTCTTTTTCCTTTTCCAGCAGGACGCGCCAATCCTGATAAATCCGCACGTTGGGAAACCGTTCCTTCCAGGCCGCCGTTCTGGTGAGGTCCACATCGGCCATGGCCACCAACTTGAAAGCCGGGTGCCGCACGAACTGCTCCAGATCCGCCGCCGCCTGCCCACCCGCGCCGATGGCCGCATGGAGAATAGTCCCGCTCGGCGACGCGGCCCGCAAATTACGGGCAAAATAGGGGGCGGTGAGGGCAGCACCGGCTGCCAACACGGTGCGGTGCAGGAAGTCACGACGGTTGAGCATGTTTTTCATAAATTTATTTGGCAGGAATTTCGCGGACGTAAAGATTCTTGAACCACAGGGCATCGCCGTGGTTTTGCAATTCGATCTGACCGCTCGGAAACAGGGGCAAGGCACGGTCCCAATAATTTTCGAGCACGGTGTCGCGGGTCACGAGTTCGCCGTTGAGAAATACGTGCGCGTGCTCGCCAACCATGATGATGCGGAATTGATTCCATTGACCGATCGGTTGGTCCGCTACCTTTAGCGGCTTGCTGGGATTTTTCTGGTTGTTGTAAAAGGCACCGGAGCCGACTTCGCTACCGTGCAGGGTCGGCTTGGTGTATGGATCCCAAATCTGCACCTGGGGCGAGCCCCGCAGATAAATGCCGCTGTCACCGTGGGCGGGCAGCTTCCAGTCCACCAGCAATTCAAAATTCGTGTAATCCTTCGCCGTGCACAGGCTCCGCGCTTTGCCGTCGAAGATGATTTCGCCGTTTTCGGCTTTCCAGTGTCCGCGGATATCCTCGTCCGCTTGCGCTTGCGCGGCCCGGTGTTGTTCGGGTGTTAATTCGGCGCGCTTGAGGGGATTGTCCAGCGGCGGTTTCATCAAGCCTTTCCAGCCTTCAAGATTCTTGCCGTTGAACAACGCGGCGAAGCCCGCCGGTGCGGAGTTGTCTTTTTCCACGTGGGGCAGTGCCTTGACCCGGATATTGCGAAACTCGAGGTAATCGTTATGGCCGAGAAAGCCGATGTGGCCCCGGGGCCGGAACAAGCCGGGATGCTGGCGGATGGATTCGACGTTGGTGACCTCGTTGAGGTTGGCGTCCACGACGGTTTTGCCGTTGACGACGACCTTGATATGGCGGCCTTGGGCGGTGATTTCCTCGGTGTTCCACTGGCCCGGCGGTTTGAGCGCACCGCGTTTGGCGGCCACCACGCCATAGATGGAACCATGATATTGTTCGGGGCGCAGCGGCCCCCACTTGCCGCGATCGGCCGCACCATCTTCCAGGATTTGAATCTCCATGCCGAGATAGGCGGCATCGCCGCCGAGCGGCGCCCGGATGCCCACGCCGTTGTTCGAACCGTCTTCCAGTTTGAATTCGAGGCGGAGGATGAAATCGTCGAATTCCTTTTCGGTGAAGAGATTTCCCCCGCCGCCCAAGGCACAGTAAATCGCGCCGTTGGTGACGCCGTAGCCGGCGCCGTGCTGGCCCACCAGCGTCCAACCGGTCAACGTCTTGCCGTCGAACAGGGAGACAAACCCCGGGTCGTGCTGGGTGGTAACACACGCAGTGAGGGCGGCCGCGGCGACCGCGGCGACCAGAAATATTTTCACGCGATGCAGTAAGGCGGTGGAGCCCGTGGGCTGTTTTTTCATTATGATGGGGGCGACTTGATGTTCAGGCCGGCGAGCATTTGCCAATTCGCAAAACCTGTCAAGTCGGCGTTTGTTCGCGACCACAATTCCGGCTGCGTTCTGGAAGCGAACCCAGTAACCTCGGCCATGATGCTGCGCCTGCTTTTCATTGTCACACTCCTCCTCACGCGACCCGTCTGCGCGGTGACCGAGTTCTTTGTCGCCCCCGACGGAAGCGACACCAACGTCGGCACGAAGGCGAAGCCCTTGGCCACTCTGGAGCGAGCGCGGGACGCGATGCGCACGCTTTCGCTCAATCAGCGATGGCCCAAAAACGGAATCACGATCTGGCTTCGGGGCGGCGATTATGTTCGGACCATCGCGTTGGAACTTGGCGCGGCGGACTCCGGCACTGTCGACGCGCCGATTGTCTGGCGGGCCTACAATAGTGAAAGGGTGCGCTTGTTGGGGGGGCGCAAGCTGACCGGATTTGCGCCGGTCACCGATGCCGCCGTGCTGGCCCGCCTCGACGAGCCGGCGCGCGGGCAGGTTCTCCAGCTGGATCTCCATGCGTTCGGCCTCACGGGTTTCGGCGCCCTGAAATCGCGCGGCTTTGGCCGGCCGACGGTGCCGGCGCATTGCGAGTTATTTTTCGATCAGCGACCGATGCCGCTGGCCCGCTGGCCCAACGACGGTGAGTTCGCCAAGATTGCGGGCTATCCCGCGGCGTCCGATCACGTCGACGAACACGGCGGCAACGTCGGCGAATTGCCCGGTGGCTTTCGGTACGCCGGCGAGCGACCGCGCCGCTGGCACGACCTCAGCGAGCTCTGGGTGCATGGCTACTGGTCATATGATTGGGCTAACTCGTATGAGCAGGTCGGCTCACTGGACGTGACGCAACGACTCGTTCGAACGCTGGCGCCGTATGGGCTTTACGGTTTCCGTAAAGGCCAGCGGTTCTATTTCCTGAATGTCCTCGAAGAGCTCGATCAGCCCGGCGAGTGGTTTCTGGATCACACGAGCGGCGTGCTTTATTTCTGGCCGCCGAAACCCAGCGCAACCGCCGTAGTGACCCGCTCGCCCGGCGGTACTAAAATTCCTGAGACGCTGCTTTCGCTCCTCGACCAACCGTTGCTCAAGTTTACGGACGTTTCCCACGTCACCTTCCGCGGGTTGATTCTCGAAGCCACGCGCGGCAACGCGGTCGAGATTCGCGGGGGCGCGAGCAATCGCATCACCGGTTGCCTCATTCGCAATATCGGGAACAGCGGCGTCGTGGTCGAAGGCGGTCACGGCCACGGCGTCGTTGGTTGCGATGTCATGGACACAGGCGACGGCGGTGTTTCGTTGACGGGCGGCGACCGCCAGACCCTCACGCCGGGCGGACATTTCGTCGAAAACTGCCACTTCCAGCGCCTCGGCCGTTGGACCAAATGCTATGTGCCGGCGGTGGCGCTGACCGGCGTCGGCTTGCGCGCTTCGTACAATCTCATCGAGGAACTCCCGCACTGCGCAATTCTGTTCTGGGGAAATGATCACGTGATGGAGTTCAATGAAATTCATCACATCGCCCTCGAAACCGGGGACGTCGGCGCGATCTATACGGGGCGCGACTACACGTTTCGTGGTAATCAGATCCGGTACAATTTCATTCATCACACCGGCGGGGTGGGAATGGGATCCATGGGCGTTTACATGGACGACTGCGTGAGCGGCACGGAAGTTTTCGGCAACGTGTTTTACGAGGTCCACTGGGCCATGTTCATCGGCGGCGGCCGGGATCACCGGGTGGCGAACAACCTGTTCGTGGACTGCGATCCCGCCGTACGGGCGGATGGCCGTGGGCTTGACCCATCGCCGGTGTGGCACGACATGGTGGACGACACGATGCGGAAACGGCTCACCGAAGTACCGCTGGCGTTGTATCGCCAGCACTACCCGGAGCTGAAATCGCTCGACCAGTATTATGGTCCGCCCGCCGGTCCGGCGATCACGGGTGGGGCGTTCAAGGGCGTCCCCCCGGACAACAACACCGTGGTCAACAACGTCTGCGTCGGCAAATGGGTTGAGGTCGGCTGGCATGCAACAGTCAACCAGTTACGACTGGATAACAATTTGACGAATACCGCTGCCGGATTGGTCTCGTTGCCGAACAATCAATCGCGCGCGACTGACTTTGCGTTAACCAAGGATTCGCCGGCGTGGGCGCTGGGCTTCCAGCGCATTCCCGTCGATCAGATCGGTTTGCACGAGGATGAACTACGGCGTGGGCTGAAGCAGCTTTCGGCCACCACCACTCACTCGCGATGAGGCCGTCGAGATCCTGACCCCACTTAAATTTTCGCGGCCGGGGAGCCGCTGACAATTTGGTGTTACCGGTTGCACGGAGTCCGACCAACGATTGACACCGCTCCGCCGGCCGGCCCATCATCCTTCGCATGAGCAATATCATTTATCCCCGCAGTCCCCGCGAGACAATGGATGGCTGGCCGCATCTGCCACGCTACGTAGACAAGATTCGGCTGCAGCGGGCGGGCAAACTTCACACCGATTACCAGAACAACTTTGGCAAGGGCTTCGACGGTGCCTGGCTCCAAGCCGCCGGTGTAACCCACGATCAGATGATTGCCGTGGTCACCAATACCGTCAGCGACGGCGAAGTGTATGATTGGGTCCGCCACCATGTAAAAAAAACTGCCGCCGACAAAGCCGCGTTGCTGGCCAACATGCTCAACTACCCCAAGGCCGACGACGCGGAAGGCTTGGCCCGGCTCAAACTGCGCAAGGAGCAAGCGGGCTTGGCCCATCGCAACGATTTGAATAATTTTGTGGATTTCATCGACGCCGACGAGCAGCGGTCGTAGCCGGCGGACGACGCTGATCGTCCACGGAAGGCGCGCCCCCCTCGGGCCAACCTCGGAGATACCGCGAGAAATACGATCGAGGCCGCGGGTTGGAATTTAAGCGACTTCCCCGGAAGAGATTCGAGTTCACGCCTTCGCTTTGCCCTTACGAGGCCCTGCGCGCCCAGCCTTGATTTGGAACGACCACCTCGCGGCCTCTAATCTGATCGCCAACTCCAGTCCGAACACGCTCGCTCGAGCCCCCGTCAAGAGTTCAGCGGGAGCGGTTAGGAAGACGCCGTGGGAGTCGCAACGAGTTCCAGCATGCGATTAAACGCCGTGTCCCACGAGGTCGGATGCGGAATGATTGGTTGGTTCTTTACGGAGTTGCGCAAAATTTCCCGCGCTTCGCCCAGCGAAGGGATGTGACCCAAGGCCAGCGCTTGCACGAGCACATTGCCGAACGCCGCGGCGTCCGGCGAGGCCAGAATGACCGGTACCTGGAGCGCATTGACAAAGAAATGATTCAGGAGCCCGTTCGCGGCCCCGCCAAACAAATAGAGCCGCGTGAACTTGTTTCCGGTAATCAGTTCCAGCTCTTGGATGGTTTTCCGATATTCCAACGCGAGGCTTTCCAAGATGCACCGAATAATTTGTCCGGGCTTGCGGGGAATTTCCTGGGCCGTCTCACGACAATAAGCCTGAATCTTCAATGGCATGTCGCCCGGCTGCGCAAAACGCGGGTCAGCGAGGTTGATCAAACACTCGAACGCGGGCGAAGTCGTCGCCAGATGCATGAGGACATCGTCCGAAAGCTCGCGGTCCTGGGCGATCCAGAAACGACGGCACTCTTCAAACAACCAAAGGCCAACCGTCCGTTTGTAGAAATTAGTCGCCCCGCCCAAACAACACTCATTCGAATAACCCAACTCCCGTGTCATGTTGTTGATGAGGGGCGCGGGGATTTCGGTGCCGACGATCGATTCCTCCCCCACGCGCAAGTAGGCCCAAGGCTTGCCATGACCCAGCGGCAGCCCGGCGAGGGCAGCGGTAAGCTCGTTGGAAGTGGAGGCGATCACCGTGGCGTCCTCGAGGCGCGTCTGCTTCACGAGCTCGGGCCGCAACCGGCCCAGCTTCGTACCGGGGGCGACGATGGGGGGCAACAATCCTGGCGGCAGCCCCAAACCCGTCACCAACCGATTCGACCAGGTGCGCGTCGCGGGATTGAAAAGCTGGGTCGAGCTCGCGGCCGACTGCTCCGCGCAAGCATCACCCCCGAGCAAATGATTGAAGCCGTCGGCGAAGGGCAGCAACCGGTGGCTGCGCTTAAACCGGCGGGGGCTCTCGGCGCCCAACTGAAACAGGGTGTTGCCCGGCCGGCTGGCAACCCCCGTCTCGGCATGAATTGCTTCCAGGGAGAATTTTGAAAACACCGCCTTCGCACCCTCGACAATCCGCGGATCAGCATAATGAAATACGGGGGTGAGCAGCGTGCCCTCGACGTCGAACAGCATGTAATCCCCCGCCCAAGAACTGCAACTGATACCCGCCACGCTGACCTCCTGGTCACCAATTTCACCGAGCGCCAACAACGTTTCCCGATAAATGTCGGGGAGATTCCACTGGAGGGATTTCTTCTCGTTGATGACCGGCGTAGGAAACCGGCGCAACTCACTCACGGTGAACGTCTGGCCGTGCAAGGTCCCCAACATGATGCGACTGGTTCGCACGCCAAACATGCAAGCGACATATAACTTGTCCATAGGTGCACAAGTCCATGCAGGTGTTGTGCCCAATGAACCGAGCCCACCTCGCTAACCAGCAAGGTTAAGGCGGGCCATTGGTAATGGGACGCATCGCTGGCAGTCAGGCGGTCGGTCGCCTTGTACCAAATTCGGGCAGGCCTTCAACCAAACTTGGAATCCAAGGTTGTCCAGCTGGTGCGCCCGCCGATGGCCGCTGCAAAATAGTGCTGCTGGACAATTGCCTCCTCCCGGCCATCCGTGCTAATCTCGAGCCTAGAAAACTAAAACCAAGCCCCGATTATGATGACCCGCCGCCAAGCCCTAAAAACCACCGCGCTCCTTACGGCCGCCGTCGCGACCGTCCCCGGCGCCATCGCCCAAACCCAACCCGCGATTGCGCCGGCCGCACCCACTGGACCGTACAAGCTGCCGCCGCTGCCCTACGCGTTCGACGCGCTGGAACCGCACCTTGACGCGCGCACAATGGAGATCCATCACGACAAACATCACGCGGCCTACGTGACCAATTTGAACAAGGCGGTCGCGGATTATCCGGATGTG
>Ga0302322_100006107_pt1 | contig 10639 bp, 9 predicted proteins | sample Fen_T0_2_FD_203757 | JGI IMG/M metagenome (GOLD analysis project Ga0302322, IMG submission 203757) | Peat permafrost microbial communities from Stordalen Mire near Abisko, Sweden - Fen_T0_2 | ecosystem: Environmental > Terrestrial > Soil > Wetlands > Permafrost | place: Sweden: Abisko... | reverse complement strand
CATTTTTGCCAGGATGCCCGCCCCCGCCTGTTCGACCTGCGTGAGATCTGGCTGCGCGTCATGAACGAATGCCGCCAAGAACTTGAACGACCGTCCGAAGGCGACGACAGCGAAACCTAGCCCGCAGACGGCTCGGGGCAGTTTGCACAACAATTTACCGAATCCGCGGTATTCGATGATTCCTTCGGCAGGCCGGTGAAGTCGCGTCGACTGGACCGATGTTTGCCTTCTGATCAGCCGTATTTTCCAGCGTCCCAGCGTTCCAGATTATTTCACTGTCTTTGCGCTGGCTCGGGTTTCTCCGCCTTTAGCTCTTGTTCAAAAACTCGCCGGAGAATGCTACGGCAGACAGTTTCCAGATCGAGCGTCATGGCGACGGTGATTTCTTTGCCCGCGACCCAAAAATGGGCTTGCGACGCATCATACGAGACGAGGCAATAGGCTTCGTTCTTGTGGTCGGGCGTGACGCACCAAAAACCGAGATCGGCGTGAAATTTTGCATCTGAGCTCGCGGCGGGGTAATAGTTGGCGGAGTTCGTTGCTTGCGCGAGCCAGTCGGCGGCGCCTTTTTCGTCGAGTGTCTTTAGCTCGGGATAAAATACCTGGCCGAGCAGTGAGACGCACCCGGCCTTCTGGGCGGCCTCATAAAGGCTTTTGTCGTATCCGCGCTCGGGGAAGCCGCGGTACACGCGCACTTCGGCTCCGGCCGCGAACAGCTTACAAAAATCCTCGACCGGACCGGCGACAATCGAACCGGTCAAAAGCGCCAGCGAGAGCAAAAGGAAGGGAAGGAATTTCATGTCAGGGGCTTGGAGGAAGGTTCGATTTCTTCATCAAATGTTTTCTGTAGACAGTCTGTGTTTTCGACGTGCTAAAACCGAGCGCGGGGTAGAAGCGGTGGCTTTCGATTCGCTTTGTATTGCTGCGGACAACAATCGCGTTCGCACCAAGTTGCCGTGCCCACAGTTCAGCGCGTTGCACGAGACTGCGACCGATCCCGGCGCGTCGGGAATCCTTGCCCACAATCAAACCAACGATCTCAACCCGGTAACCAGATTCCAATACCACGGACGCGTGCGCCTGCATCCAACCCAGGATTCTTTCTTCCAGAATCGCGACGAGCACGAGTTGATTCCGTTGGTCGACTATTCCGGCGAGACGTTCAGAAATTGCTTTCGCGTCGGCAGCATAACCGAGTTCTGCCGTGAGTTGGGCAATCTCAGCCGAGTCGGAAAGAACCGCATTGCGAAGGATCATGGGTGTGTGCCGATCGAACTTCAAACAGGGGTCTCATCAATATGAATGAGAGCTAGCCCACGAAAAAAGCAGGGCAAGGTGTTTTCGTGTGGGCACGAGGCTGGCAGAATTTTTGGACACGAAGGTCGCAAAGGAAGCGAAGGTCGGAAGAACGCCGGTTGCGCGTGAAGGTGGTTGTGCTTACAGCCTTGACGGTCTGCCTGTAGGAGCCTGCTTGCAGGCGATATGGCGCGCTGGGTCCTCAGATCGCTTGCAAGCAGGCTCCTACAAAAATTCGGAGTCAGCCTTCTATCTTCGTGGTCTTTGCGACCTTGGTGTTCAAAGAGTTTTAGTCGCTCGGCTTCCGGATATTCGGGCCTGTTCCTGACTTCCTGAGTTCCCCATTCGCTGTTTGCATTGAAGTTCGTACTTTCCGCTTGCGCCGGGGAGGGGATTACGCGGCCATTAACCCTTACAAACATGATCGCTCCCGAAACTTTTTCCCACATCGAGAACATTAAGAAGCGCGCGGGCTATCTGTGGAGGTATCTTTGACGTCGAACAAAAACAGCGGGAAATAGAGGCGCTCGAGGCCCAAATGGGCGCGCCGACGTTTTGGGATAATCAGATCGGCGCTCAAAAGCACATCGCGAAGGTTAACGGGCTGAAGCGCGCGATCGGTGGGCTCGTGGAGTTTAACAAGAAGCTCGCGGATATGGACGTGATGCGCGAGTTGGTCGAAGCGGCCGAGGGCGCCGAACAGGAAATGTACGCGAAGGAACTCGGTACGACTGTCGAAGCATTGGTCGTGGAGCTCGATAAGCTGGAGATCAGCTCGTTTCTCAACGGCCAATTCGACAAAAATAACGCAATCCTTTCGATCCAGTCGGGCGCGGGTGGCACTGAGGCGAACGACTGGGCCGACATCCTTTTCCGCATGTACAATCGTTGGGCTGAGCGCCGCGGATTCGAGATCGACGTTCAGGACGTGCAGGTGGGCGATCAGGCCGGCATCAGCAAGGCGACGATGGTGATCAAAGGTGAGAATGCCTATGGCTACGTGAAGGCGGAACGCGGGGTTCATCGCTTGGTGCGCATCAGCCCGTTCGACTCGAACAAGCGGCGTCACACGTCGTTTTGCGCGATCGACGTGGTGGCGGAGATCACCGACGAAATCGAAATCGAGATTCCCGAGAGCGAGGTGCGCACAGACGTCTACCGTTCATCCGGCAAGGGCGGCCAGGGCGTCAATACGACCGACTCGGCGGTTCGGCTCACGCATATTCCAACGGGCATCGTGGTGGTCTGCCAAAACGAGCGTTCGCAGATCAAGAATCGTGCGAGTGCGTTGAACGTTTTGAAAGCGCGTCTTTACGAAAAGAAACAGGACGAGCAGCGCAGCGAAATGGAAAAATTCTACGGCGAGAAGGGCGAAATAGGTTGGGGCAGCCAGATCCGAAGTTACGTGTTGCAACCCTATCAAATGGTTAAGGACTTGCGCACCGGCTCCGAAACGAGCGACACGCAAGGCGTGCTCGATGGCGATCTTGACCGGTTCATCTATGCCTGGTTGCGCGCAGGCTGCCCGCGTCATCGCAACAAGGATATCAAGATGGAAGATTGATGCGGTGGCTTGAATGGAGGCGCAGTGCCCTTACCGTGCGTGGCCGACGAGGACGTCGGCCCTCCATTTTTAGAAATCGATCGCGGCGAGCAATGCGTATCGAAAGAGGCGAAGGTAGGGACGACCCGCCGTGGTCGTCTGTTATTGTCGCCAACCCATTAGCTCGCGCCCAACCGGACGGCCAGCCGGGCCATCCCTACCATCCAATCGTGGTTTTACTGAGGGACGGCGACCGGCGTGGTCACACCGGATTTCGACGTCTTGGGCGTGGGCGGAACTTCTGTCGATTTGGGTGTGACGGACTTCTCGGTTGCGAGATCCTTTACGATGTGGGGCGTCACGAAGAAGATTAACTCGGTACTGTCTGAGGAGTCGTAGGTGCCAGAAAAGGCCCGGCCGAGCAGCGGGATGTCGCCGAGCAGGGGAACCTTTCGCTTGGTTTTGGTGGAACTATTTTGCACCAAGCCACCCATGATGACGGTCGCGCCATCGCGCACGCGGACGATCGAGGAAGCCTGCCGGATGTCGATGATCGGAGCGTCGGTCTGACCCGTGGCAGAGGTTTTGGTCCCGGCCAGCCGGCTCACTGCGGGAGTGATATCGAGCGTGATGAGCCCGTCGTCAGAAACCTGGGGCGTGATCGAGAGGACGGTGCCGACGGTGATGGTTTGGGTGGTTTCAGTGGTTGTGACCACGGGAGGCGTGCCAGGCGAAACAATGGTCTGTTTGCCAAAAACCGGGACGTCCTGGCCAACGCGAACGACCGACGGTTGATTGTTCAGGGTGCGCAGACGTGGCCGGGAGATAACCTTTAGTTCGCCTTGTTGGGAAAGGGCGTCGATGATGGCTTGGGTATTGTTGCGCGTAAGGTTGACGCGCACGCCCGGGTCGCTGGGTGGCGAGCCGAAAAGGGGAGTTTGCACGATCAAGCCGCCGGCTCCGCCGAGACTGAGCTGGCCGGGGATCGTATTGAACGTGGTATCCATGCCGGCTTCGATGCGCTGCCAGTTGATGCCAAGCTGGTTGTTCTTACCGAGTGAAACTTCGTAAATCTCCACCTCGAGATCGACCTGCCGGACGATGTTCTGCGTCACGGTTGCGAGGAACCCTGCGATCGTCTCGACGCTGCGATGACTGTCGTTGACGAGGACGGTGCCCGAAAGGCTGTTAATCGTGAAACTGCCTTTGGCCGAAATCATCGACTTGAGCTGTTCGCCGAGTTCGCCCCAGAAATTGATGGTCGAGTTATTGGTCACCGTCATGGTCGAACCTTCACTGCCGGCACCGCCACTTGCGCCGCCCGAAGAAGCTCCACCGCCCGAGCCGCCGCCGCCTGAGCTTATCTGCACGGCGCTGGAACCCTGGCCGGTGCGCGTGGTATGGATATAGTCGATGTGAAAGAGGCGCGACTCGTGGTTGCGCACCCGCAGCAGCCGGCCCTCGCGAGCAAAGTAATAACCATTTGCCTCCAGCAAAGCACCCATCGCCAAATCGAGCGGAAGCTCGCGGAATTCCACGGTCACGTCACCTTCCACGTCGAGGTCTGGCACGATGTTTAGATTATTGGCGCGCGCAAAGAGCGTGAGTGCCTGCTTCATCGGCACCCCCTCGGCGCTGAAACTGAACAAGGCGGTGGGCTCGGCCACGCCGGCACCGGCGAGAGTGGTGGCGACGGTCGTCGCCGGGACGTCTTCACCACGCGCCGCGGGACTCAGGGCCAGGAGGCTGGTCGCCAGGAAAATTGTCGTGAGGGGTAATCGTGCGTTCATTGTATTCACGGGGTGGATGCCTGGACCGGCTGGTTCGCGGGGGTTCTCAGGACAAAATTTTTGCCGACGGCGAGAAAGTCGCGGCCTTTCCAATGACTGAGCCAGATGCCGTTCTGAGTGGCGGATTCAATCGTGAGACGACCAAAGGTGTCGCCGACTTTGCTCATGCGGTCATTGACGAGCAGTAGCGTTGAACCGCTTTGGTTCCAGACGGCAGATAGATGGGCGGTATCGACGGAGTCGGGCTGCTCAATGGTTTCAACAACCGCGGCAGTCTGGACAGTGCGAGCGGCAAAAGGATCGCGGGAGGTTTTGGGTGCAACGAGCTGTTTCAATGCTTCGTCGGGCGAGACATTGGCGGTTGCGCCATCGGGCTGCGGTTGCTCTTCGGCGGTTGCGACTGGGTCGGCATAACTGACTGCGGCCGGACGCCGACCGCTGTTGGTGGGTCGCAGAGACGACCACGCGAGGCCAATGGCGAGGACGGACATCGCGGTGACGAACCAGGGATTATTGAGCCATTTTCTCATTCGGGAAGTCGGCAGCCGACGCGAAGGAAGACCTCAGCGGTTTGCCTGCCTTGTTCATCGGCACGAATGGCTAGCCGGGTTAGGTCAACCGAACGGTTTGGTGGCGAAAACTGGGCTAGGACGACGAGCAACGAAGCGAACGCCTGGGCGTTTCCCGGGGCCGGCACGAGCTTTCCGCGGACAGTGACGAAGGACATCGGCGTGTCGCCCGCGTGGGCCGGCACGGGCAACGCCTGGAACGTCGCCTCCCAGCCCCTAGAAAGAGCGGCGCGGGTAAACTCAGTTAGAACGGGGGCGATTTCCTTTGGTTCCGGCACGAGCATGCGCCCGGCTTCGGCGGCCAGCGATGCGGCTTCGGCCGCTTTGGCGTCGCTACCCGCGAGTTGCAGGTCGGTGACTTCCCGTTCCAGCTCAAGCAGTGGTTGGTACGCAGTCCTGACGGTTTGAATGCGCGGGCCAGTCCAGATTTGACTCCAACATAACAAGAGCAGCATCGCCACAACCGGGATGACGACTGGGAGCAAACGTCGCACCCGAAGTTGACGGGGAGCGTCCGGCCAGCCCGGCACTTCGGTGAGAATGTGCCAGCAGGCGACCCCGAGATTGCGCAGTTTATTTTTCAAAGAGCACTCCCTCCAAGTTGAAGCGTTGCACTTCGGGTGCGCCCGGTGTGACGAGTGGCGTGGCCATAAGAACGCGCCCGTTTTCGTTGAAACGAACTCGCAGGGGGCTCTTAGCCAGTTCGTCCTGCAGGACAGCGATGAGCGTCCGCGCCGTCTCGTCATCGGCCTCGATCGAGCCGTTGAACTGAAAGGACCAGGATCCGGCTTCGGCATCCCAGCGCACATTGAACTCAACCAACCGCGCGCCTTCCGGCAGCAGCTTGGCGACAAAACCGAGCAGGCTGGCGGGTACCGGGGGCAACCGGTCAGTTGTGACATGATTGGCAAAAGCGAGATCGCGTTCAGTGGAGCTGTTGCGGCGCTCGAGCCTTTCGCGGTCGGCTCGCAGATCGGATTCGCGATCGCGCAGTCTGATCAGCTGGGCTTGCTCCGTGCGCCAGTCGCTGGCGGCATGGAAGTAACTAGAGATCATCAAGGCGAGCCCGAGCCAGGCAATAATCAGAAAGCCGCCGCGAATAAATTGGGTGCGACGTTTCGCTTTCAGGTAGCGCGAAAGCAGATTGATTGGCTGTTGGGGTGAGAGTTTTGCGGCCGACTGCAACCAGTCGACAGGTGTCGACGGGAGGGCGACGACTTTTTTTCCGGCACCGCACTTGGCTTGAAGCTCGGCCGCTGCGGAGACGCCGTTTTGGGCCATGAGCCAAACCGAGGAGGCCGCGCTTTCGAAGTGTTGCTTCGTATAGAGCAGCGACCGGTTGACCTCAACTCCGACGCGGCTGGGCTCGCGATTGAGATCGGCCAGAATGGTGCGGGAAAACAACAGTGGCCCGCCGACGCGGCCGGCGACAACCGCAGTGCTGGTGCCAATCTCGGCAGCGACGATCACGGTGGTGTTTTTTCCTGCGGGGATACGGTTAAGCTCGTACTGCAGCGGTACGATGAGCGGCAGAATGCGGGTCAGATCCAGGTGGCGCTTAAGCAGCACATGGTGGAGTTCGACGTAAAAACTTTTGGGCAGAAGGTGCAGCAGGATCGACTGCTTCTGGTGCAGCGTGATCAACGGTTGCATCACCCACAGCACCGGCCCGTTTTCCTTTTCGTGGCGCTGAACCCGGCTTTTGAGGTAGGCTCTCTGCGCACTTTCGGCGAAGAGGGGTATATCATCGGCTTGATGTGCAAAAATCTCGTTTTCGAGCACGATGAACGTGTCGGTACCGGCGAATTCGACGCTGACCAGCGCTTCGTCGATCACAGCCTCGAACTCAGCGACGGTGCGAACAGGGGTCGAACAGGACCAGCTGTGCGTCATCTTCTGGCGACGAAACGCAGCGGCATGGAGTGAACCGTTCAGCCAGGCAAAACCAAGGACATCGCTGTTTCGCGCGCCGATTCGTGTCGGGAGTTTTCGCGCGACCGCGGAGGCAGGTGAGGCTTCGGCGAGGCTGCTTGCATCCGACTCGGGAGAAAGCGGACCGCCTGGCGTATCCGCAGGTTGGTTACGGGTGGGCGCGGCTTCAGTCTGGGCCGCTGCGTCGGCGAGCAGGCGTGAAATTTCGTCCTGGTCGCTCATTGGGGAAGCCAGAATTTGGCGTCGTTGAAATCAATTACCTTGGTGCCCGAACTTGCGATGTAGGTGTAATCGGCTTTGGGGCCGAGGGCGCCGAGGTTGTAGAGATTTACCTGATCGTTGGGAAATAAGGTTAAAGTCGTGCCCTTGCCCTTGAGAATTGCTGCTCCGTACGGCACTCCGACTGACGGTATGACCTGGTAGTAGACCGAAGTGGTTGTGCTGTTGTTGGTGAGCCAGACCGTCATGTAGAGCGGAGCAAGATTTACTCGTTCGATCACGGGGTAATCGCCGGCTGTCGCGGCGCGCCAGGTTGCCCAGCCAGCCCAGCTCGTGCCGGCGGGAGGTACCGAGCCGTCTGTCGTGTTCCAGACATTATCGAAAAGGGCCATCGTGTTCAGATTCGCTGCTGTGGGCAGGGCTAAGCCGGTGCTCATGCTTGAGAGAATAAGCGCGCGCTTCGGCGAAGCGGCGGGCTCATAAATGAACGCGCGCGCGATTTGACGCTTGTTCGTGAGAATGTCGGCCGCACTGATGTCCGCACAGGTCGCAAGATCCAGGTTCCATGAAAGGCGGCTCGCAACCACGGGATTCAAACCCGGAATCCATCCTTTATTTCTAAGAAAGAGTTTCACTTGTTCACCGAGCGTTTGGACCGTTGCCACCTCGGTTTGAAGATCGGTATTAGAGATGGGGAGTAGGTTGACGCGTTCAATGACAAGGTAGTCACCGGCTGCTCCGTTGAGGCTCGTGCGCCAAGGGGCCCAGCCTGCCCAACTGGTTCCTGCAGGTGGCACTGAGCCATCAGTGGTGTTCCACACGTTGTCGAACAGGGCCAGGGTATTCAAATTGGTCGCTGTGGGCAGGGTAAGCCCTACGTGCATACAGGACAAAATGAGCACCCGTTTCGGCGAAGTGGAGGGCTCATAGATATAGGAGCGCAAAATCTGGCGCTTGTTAGTGAGGAGGTCAGCCGAACTGATGTCCGCGAAGTTCCACAGATCCTGATCCCACGAAAGGCGGCTTGCTATAATTGGATTTAGGCCAGGTAACCAACCTTTCGCTTTGAGGAAGTTTTTCACCTGTTCACCCAGGTTGTGTAGCGTATCAGTCTCCGCCCGGATGGTTGCGCGATCAAGGGTCTGCAAGGCGCTGGGCGTGACCACCGCGGCTAAAATCGCCATGATCGCCAGCACGCCGATCATTTCGATAAGGGTAAAACCCGGTCGTTTCGCGGTGAAATTGCGCTCTGTGGATTTCATCGTGTATTCCACAGTTGCAGGATGGGCAGAACCACGGCCATGGCTACGAAGCCGACCACCGCGATCAGCGAGAGCATGATGACGGGATCGAAGATCGCGAAGACCATTTTAATCCGGCGCGGGATGGTCTTGTTGTAGAAGTCGGCCACACTTTGCAGCGCGATATCGAGGGTGCCCGAGGTCTCGCCGGTTGAAATCATGGTGACGACGGTGGGCGGGAAAATGTCGTGGCGCGCGAGACTGCGGCTGAAGGGAATGCCTTCGGAAACCGACGTGCGCACGTCATCGATGGCCTGTTCAAGCGCCTGATTGCCGACCAGTTTTTTGCAGATCTCCAAGCCGCGCAGCAGCGGAATGCCGCTGCGGTAAAGCATTGCGAGATTTTGCGTAAACCGCGAAAGGGCGAACATCGCAATGAGCTGGCCGAAGACCGGCAGCTTCATCAGTGCCCGATCAAACAGACAGGCATAACGCGGAATTTTCAGCGTCATTTTCAATCCTATCCAGAGCGCAAAACCTCCACCGATGATAAAAGGCCAGCCGTGGAGCAGGGCATGGCTGATCGACATCGTGATGCGAGTGACCAGCGGCACGCCGAGCGCGAGGTCGGTCAGCAAACTGACGAAGCGGGGAACGATGAAGGTGAACAGCAGGATAACGAGGGAGAATGCCGCGCCCGTTACCATGAGCGGATAAATAAGAGCCTGCCGGATTTCACTGATCAAACGATCCAGCCATTCGTAGTAACTGCTCAGTCCCTCGAAAGACTCAGGCAGGTGACCGCTTACTTCACCGGCATGGACAATGGCGACGACTTGTGGGGGAAAACTGCGCGGAAAAAGGGCCAGCGATTGATGCAGCTGCACACCGAGCGTAAGCTGGTCGCGTACGGTGGCCAAAACGGTGCCTAACCGCGTGCCGTCGGCATCATCGGCCAGCCGGTTGATCGCGTTGGGAACGGGAATACCGGCCCGCAAAAGGAGGGTCATCTGCACGAAGAAGCCGATGAGTTCGCCGCGCTTGACCGCAACACCATGGGTTTCACCGGCGTCGACCGCCGAACCTTCGCGGGCATCGAGCAACCAGATCCCTGATGCCCGCAGCCGGTTTTCGGCCACGATGATGCTGTCCGCCTCGATGGCGCCTTGGACGACCTGACCGGTCGCGTTGTATGCGCGATATCGATACATACTCATCGTCGTCAATGGGAGAAGGCCACACGGAGGACTTCCTCCAGCGACGTGTCACCGGCAAAGGCCCGGCGCAACCCGTCGTCGAAGAGGCGGGCCATGCCTTTTTCGCGGGCGAGAGCCTGGATCCTTTCCACGTTTCCGCCGGTGAGCAAAGGGTGATAATCTTCGTCGACGTCGAAAATCTCGAAGATGGCGACGCGGCCCTTGTAGCCCTGTTGCCGACATTCCGGGCAGCCGCGCGGACGCCACAATTTGGGCTCTTGCTCGGTCGGAATCGGAAGATTGAAAGTGCGCAAATGTTCGCACGGATCGACCAAGGGTTCGCGACAGGTTGGGCATAGGCGGCGAACCAAGCGCTGCGCGATGATGAGTCGCAGCGTGGCGGGCAGAAGAAAAGGTTCGACGCCCAGGTCGATCAGACGCGGGACAGCGCTGATCGAGTCGTTGGTGTGAAGAGAGCTGAAGACCAGATGGCCGGTGAGGGCGGCGCGCACCATGAGTTGTGCGGTCTCGGTGTCGCGCGTTTCGCCCACGAGAATGACGTCAGGATCCTGGCGCAAAAGCGTGCGCAGGCCGTTGCCGAAGGTCAGGCCAATCTTCTCGTTGATCATAGTCTGCCGGATTTGCGGCAGGCGGTATTCGATGGGATCTTCGAGGGTGAAGACAGAACGCTCGGTGCGATTCACGCCATTGAGCGCGGTGTAGAGGGTAGTGGTTTTCCCACTACCGGTCGGGCCGGTGACGAGGACGATGCCATGGGGCATGTTGACGGCCTTGCCCAGGCTCTCCTCTTCTTTCGGGCGCAAGCCCAACGAACGGATGCTGCGAAGGAGAT
>Ga0302322_100006104_pt1 | contig 10642 bp, 7 predicted proteins | sample Fen_T0_2_FD_203757 | JGI IMG/M metagenome (GOLD analysis project Ga0302322, IMG submission 203757) | Peat permafrost microbial communities from Stordalen Mire near Abisko, Sweden - Fen_T0_2 | ecosystem: Environmental > Terrestrial > Soil > Wetlands > Permafrost | place: Sweden: Abisko... | reverse complement strand
TTCCCGCATCCCGCCACCGGCGTACGCGTGAGGACTCGCTCGCTACCGTCCTGGCTGTAGCTGAGCAGGCGCGAGCGCCAAGACTCCGCCTCCACAAGCGTGAGCAGATCCGGTTGTTCTCAGGCGGGGACGAGGATCAGGCCCGCGAGCGGGGGCAGCGAGACGACGATCGAGTGCGCGTGGCCCATGCACGGCACCGATTCGGTGTCGACGACGGCGTTGCCCACGTTCGAGCCGCCGTAGTACTGCGAATCCGAGTTCAGCACCTCGCGGTAGCGCCCCGCCACCGGCACGCCCGCGCGATAGCCATGCCGTGGCACCGGCGTGAAGTTCAGCAGCACCACGGCGTGGTCATCGCCGTCGCGTCGTATATAGGAGAGCACCGAGTTCGCATCGTCTTGCCAGCTCAACCACGCGAAGCCGTCGGCGTCGTGATCGCGGCGGTGTAACGCCGGGAGGCCGCGATACACCCGATTCAGGTCGCGCACGAGTGCTCGCACCCCCGCGTTGCGAGGCTCGTCGGCCAGGTGCCACGGCAGCGACCCGTGATGGTTCCACTCGCGCGGCTGACCGAACTCCCCGCCCATGAACAACAGCTTCTTGCCGGGATAGGTCCACTGGTACGTCAGCAGCAAGCGCAGGTTGGCGAACCGCTGCCAATCGTCGCCGGGCATTTTATCGAGCAACGAGCGTTTGCCGTGCACGACCTCGTCATGCGACAGCGGTAGCACGAAGTTTTCTGTGAACGCGTAGATGGGCCCGAACGTCAGCAAGCTGTGATGAAATTTGCGGTGCACGGGATCCATGCTCACGTAGCTAAGCGTGTCGTGCATCCAGCCCATGTTCCACTTGAACGTGAAGCCGAGCCCGCCCGTATATGTGGGCCGCGATACTTGCGGCCACGCCGTCGATTCCTCGGCGATCATCAACGTGCCGGGGCACGTGGCGTACGTCGTCTCATTCAGGCGCTTGACGAACGCGATGGCCTCGAGGTTTTCGTTGCCGCCGTGCACGTTCGGCGTCCAGTCGCCGTGCTTGCGCGAGTAATCCAAGTACAGCATCGAAGCGACCGCATCGACGCGCAACCCGTCGAAGTGGAAGTCCTCGAGCCAGCACACGGCGCTCGAGAGCAGAAAGCTCTGCACTTCGTTGCGCGAGTAGTTGAACACCAAGGTGTCCCAGTCCGGGTGCTCGCCTTTGTGCTTGTCGCCGTATTCATACAACGCGGTGCCGTCGAAACGCGCAAGCGCGTGATCGTCTTTCGGGAAATGCGCCGGCACCCAGTCGAGGATTACGCCGAGACCCTGTTTGTGCAGCTCCGCTACGAATTCGCGCAGCTCGTCCGGCGTGCCGTGGCGGCGCGTCGGCGCGAAATAGCCTGTGCACTGATAACCCCAAGAGTCATCGAACGGATGTTCCGTGATAGGCAGTAGCTCGACGTGTGTGAAGCCGAGATCGCTCGCGTACGCGCCTAGCTGGCGCGCAAGTTCCGCGTACGAGAGAAACTGGCCGCTCGCGGTGCGCCGCCACGAACCGAGGTGCACCTCGTAGATGGAGATCGGCTCGCGCAACCAATCGCGTGAACGGCGTCTGCTCAGCCACTCGCCATCGTCCCAACGGAACTTGGAGACAGTTGTCACGGCGGCCGTCGCCGGACGATTCTCGAACGCCGCGCCGTACGGATCGGTCTTGAGCTTCAGCTCGCGGCGGTCGCGCGTGAAGATCTCGTATTTATATAGCTCGCCGGCGCCGATTTCGGGCAGAAACAGCTCCCAGACTCCGGAATCGCCGCGCACCGTCATGGGGTGATAGCGCCCGTCCCAATGATTGAACGTGCCGACGACGCTGACGCGCTCCGCGTTTGGCGCCCAGACCGCGAAGCGGATGCCGGGTACGCCGTCGATAGTCAACGCATGGGCGCCGAGAAACCGGTGTGCGTGGACGTGCCCGCCGGAGTTGAAACGCGCGAGATCGTTTGCGTCGATGTGCAGCGGGAAGGAATACGGATCGTAGCCCTCGTGCCAGACGCCGTCGTGCGTCTCGTAGCGCATGCGGTACGGCGATGTCAGGAGGTGCGTCGGCCCAGTCCACTCGAATAGTGCGGTACCCGGCACGCGATCGAGCTCGACCGCGGGCTCCACGAGGCGCACGCGGCGTGCGCTCGGCAGCAGCACTCGGACGCGAACGTTGCTTTTGCCGTGCGCATGGGCGCCGAGCACGCGACGCGGATCATGCAACCGACCGCTGACGAGCAGCTGAATGTCACGATCGCCTGCTACAGCGGTCGCGAGAGGGGTGCCGGCGGGCGGAATCGGACGCTCGCCATTTGTGATCTGTTGGTTAGACACGGGCTACGCGGTCGGAGTAACTTGGATCCCTATGCGGCAAATTCCTCGGCGCCGATTGGTCAGCCAGCTGACGCGCTCGACCCTCGCGGTCGTGATGGCGGGCGGGCGCGGCCAGCGGCTCATGGCACTCACTGACAATCGCGCAAAGCCCGCGATGCCGTTCGGTGGCAAATACCGAATCATCGACTTTTCGTTGTCGAACTGCGTGAATTCCGGCATCCGACAAATTTTCATCCTCACCCAGTATAAGGCCCAGTCCCTTATTCAGCATGTGCAACGCGGTTGGGGCTACCTGCACGGCGAGCTTGGCGAGTTCATCGACATCGTGCCGGCGCAGCAGCAGCTCGGCGAGCTGTGGTACCGCGGCACGGCGGACGCCGTGTTTCAGAACCTCGACATCATCGATCAGCAGCGCCCAGAAACGGTGCTGATCCTGGCCGGTGACCACGTTTACAAGATGGACTACGGTCCGTTGATCGCGTTCCATAAGGAGAGCGGCGCGGATATCACGATCGGCGGCGTGCAGGTGCCGCTCGCCCAGGCGAGCGAGTTCGGCGTCATGTCGCTGGGCGCCGATTATCGCGTCGTGAGCTTCGACGAGAAGCCGAAAGACCCGCAACCGATGCCGGGCCGCGAAGGGGTGGCGCTGGCATCGATGGGCATCTACGTGATCAACCCCGAGTTCCTGCGTGAGACATTGCAGCGCCACGCGGCGGACCCCGAAACGCGGCACGACTTTGGCCGCAACATCATTCCGGCGGCCGTGGCCAATCGGCGGGTGTTCGCGTACGCGTTCGAGGACGTCGAAACGAAGGCCCAACGCTACTGGCGTGACGTCGGCACGGTGGACGGCTATTACAACGCGAACATGGAGCTCATTCACGTGAGCCCAGAGCTGAATCTCTACGACGAGGAATGGCCGATCTGGACGTACCAGGAGCAGGTGCCAGGCGCTAAGTTCATTCTCGACGAGGACCGGCGCCGAGGTCTCGCGATCAACTCCATGATCTCGGGCGGTTGCATCATCTCCGGCGCCCTCGTGCGCGAATCATTGTTCCACACGAATGTCGTGGTCGACGAGGGTTCGGAGGTATTTCGCTCCGTCGTGCTGCCGCGCGTCGAGATCGGTCGCAGCTGCTTCATCCAGAATGCGATCATCGACGAAGGCTGCGTCATCCCGCACGGCACCGTGATTGGCCGTAACCGCGAGGCCGATAAACAGCACTTCTACGTCACGGACAACGGCGTCGTTCTCGTGACGCGTGCGATGCTCGCGGCGCTGCGCCGCAGTCCCTCTCGCTGAGCGCACGTGAATCCCGTCCTCACTGCGCGCCGCGCCGGAGTGTTGCTCCATCCCACGTCGCTACCTGGCGGAGACCTCCAGGGCACCCTGGGACGCGAGGCCTGGCGATTCGTCGACTGGCTTGCGGCAGGCGGCTTCAGCGTGTGGCAGACATTGCCGCTGGGCCCGCCGGACGACTACGGTTCGCCGTATGGCTTGCGCTCCGCGTATGCCGGCAACCGCCAGCTGCTCGATCGCGAGCATCTTGCGACGTTGCGAGAGCTGCCGCGCGGTCTCGACCTTACCTCACTCGACGGGCGGCACGACGCGCTGTATCGGTCGTTCGCGACGCTCGCAACTGACGCACAGCGACGTGAGTTTGCGAACTTCGCGCGCGCGCAGCGCTGGCTGCTGTCGTACGGACTATTCGAGCTCTGCAGCGAACAGTTCGGCGCGGCTCCATGGTGGCAATGGCCGCGCGAATTTCGGGATCGCGACTTACACACGCTGCTACGGCTCGGACGCGAGCACCGCGAGCGGTTCCGCGGCCTCGTGCTCGAGCAGTACCTGTTCGATCTGCAATGGTCGGCGTTGAAGCGCTATGCGAACGATCGAGGCGTGCGCCTGTTCGGCGACCTGCCGTTCTACGTAGACCGTAACAGTGTGGAAGTCTGGTGGCGGCGCGGACTATTCGCGCTCGACGCCGAGGGCGAACCGAAAGAAGTGGCCGGCGTGCCGCCGGACTACTTCAATGCCGATGGCCAACTATGGGGTAACCCGCTGTACGACTGGGACGCGATGCAGCGCACGGGTTTCCGCTGGTGGCTCGACCGCTTACGGGCGCAGCTCGCGCGGTTCGATCTCGTCCGCATCGACCATTTCCGCGCACTAGAGTCGTATTGGGCTGTGCCTGCGGGCGCAACGACGGCGCGCACAGGTGCGTGGCGTCACGGCCGCGGTGCCGAGCTGCTGACGGCGTTACGCTCGACATACGGCGAGCTGCCGCTCGTCGCGGAAGACTTAGGCATCATCACGGACGAAGTGCGCGCGCTGCGCGACCGGTTCGAATTGCCAGGCATGGTGGTGTTGCAGTTCGGATTCGATGGCTCGGCTGACAATCCGCATCTGCCGCAACAGCATCGGCAGAGAGCGGTTGCGTATACAGGTACACACGACAACGATACGACGGTCGGCTGGTACTCGAGCCTCGATGCGAATGCGCGCGGCGTCGTCTCGCGGATGCTCGGCGCGCCCGAGCATCCGGCGGTACCGGACTTCCTGATCGACGCGGCCTACGCGTCGAAGGCGGCTCTGGCCGTCGTTCCCATGCAGGATCTGCTCGCACTCGATTCGTCTTCGCGCATGAACTCGCCTGGCACCGTCGTCGGCAACTGGCGCTGGCGCTTCTCCTGGGACCAGGTGCCGGCATCGCTCGCCGCGACCTGCCGCGCTCGCGCCTCGCGCTTCGACCGCCTCCCAAAGACGGAGTCGGGTTTTGCGTAGTTGCGCCTGACTCCGTCCTAGTTCAGAGCAGGCTGCGGTAGAGGTCTTCGTAGTGGGGCACTTGATTGCCCCACGAAAAATCCGCGGCCATCGCGTTCGCCACGAGGCGCGGCCAGGCGGCGCGATCGTCGAACCAGTCGAGTGCCGTGCGCAGGCCCCACGAGAGGCCGCCTGCGTCCGCGTCGCGGAACACACTGCCGTTGCCCGTGCTGGTCGCGGGGTCGAAGTGCGTGATCGTGTCGGCCAGTCCGCCCGTGGCACGGACCACGGGTATCGTGCCGTAACGTAACGCGTACATCTGCGTGAGTCCGCACGGCTCGTACCGCGACGGCACCAGCGTCAGATCGCTTGCGGCGAAGATCAAGTGCGCGAGCGCTTCGTCGTAGCCATCGGTGAACGCGACGCGCGCCGGCTGCTCCCGAGCGAAGCCTGCGAGCGTGCTTGCGAGCACCGTGTCGCCGCTGCCAAGTACCGCGAAGGTCGCGCGGGTCTCGCGTAGCAGTTCCGGCAGTGCCATCGCGAGGAGGTCGATACCTTTCTGCGGCGCGAGCCGGGTCACTATGCCGATCACCGGGGTGGTCGCGTCGGCCTGCAATCCGAGACGCGCGGCTAGCGCGCTCTTCAGTTCGAGCTTCGTCGCGAGACTCGTTGCATCGAAGTGAGTCGCAAGGAACGGATCGGTGCGCGGATCCCAGACGTCGTAGTCGACGCCGTTCAGGATTCCGACGAGCGTCGCGCCGCGCGCGTTCAGCGCGTCCTCGAGCCCCATGCCGAACTGGGGCGTGCGGATCTCGGCGGCGTAGGTAGGGCTTACCGTCGTCACGATGTCGGCGGCCCGCACTCCCGCGCGCAGGAAGTTCACGTCGCCGCCCGCGAGCGCATCCGGGGCTATGGCTGCGCGTAACTGCGGCGGTGCGTACTGCTCGAGCACGTCGTCGGCAAACACGCCTTGGTAGCCGACGTTGTGCAGCGTCAACACCGTGCGTGTTCTGCGCGTGGCACCCGCGGCGCGACTTAGCACGGGGGCCAGTGCCGCGTGCCAGTCGTGGCAGTGCAGGATGTCGGGGCGCCAGTGCAGCGCGGCCGGCAGCTCGAGCGCGGCCGACGCGAGTCGAATGAAGCGGCCCGCGTCGCGCGCATCGGCCGTGTAGATGGAGTTTGCGGTGAGCTCGTCGAGCTCAAGCAGGTAGACGCGCGGCGCGGGGCGGTCGCCGGCTGCGGGTTCGATCTCGTCGAAGCGATGCTGGCCGGCGCGCAGCCGTCGCAACGTCACACCGGGTCCCGGCAAATGCGCGTAGCGCGGCAACAGCACTCGCACGTCGTGGCCGCGAGCCACGAGGGCGTTCGCGAGCCCGGTGACGGCGTCGGCCAGTCCCCCGGTCTTCGCCCAGGGGGCGAATTCCGAGCAGACCATCAGGACATTCATCGCGCTACTTGCGCTGGTCCATCGGCACGTAGGCGCGTTTCGTGGCCCCGGTGTAGACCTGCCGCGGTCGGTCGATACGCGCCGCGCCCATCCGGACCTCGCGCCAATGCGCGATCCAACCGGGCAGACGGCCGATCGCGAACATGACGGTGAACATGTTCGTAGGGATGCCGAGCGCCCGCATGATGATGCCGCTGTAGTAGTCGACGTTCGGGTACAGCTTGCGCTTCACGAAGTACTCGTCGCGCAGCGCCACTTCCTCGAGCCGCATGGCGATCTCGAGCAGCGGATCGTTGACGCCGAGCTTCTTCAGTAGCGCGTGGCAGGCTTCCTTGATGATCTTGGCGCGCGGGTCGAAGTTCTTGTACACGCGGTGGCCGAAGCCCATGAGCCGCTCGTGGCCGTCCTTGTCCTTGACGCGTGCGATGAACTGGTCGAGGTGCTGGCCGCTGTCCTTCAGCTGCGTGAGCATCTCCATGACCGCCACGTTGGCGCCGCCGTGCAGTGGGCCCCACAGGGCGCACACGCCGGCCGCGACGGAGGCATACAGGTTGGCCTGCGACGAGCCCACCATGCGCACGGTCGACGTGGAGCAGTTCTGCTCGTGGTCGGCGTGCAGCAACAGCAGCTGGTCGAGCGCCCGGACGGTGACGTCGTCGGGCTGATAGAGCTTGTGCGGCTGCGAGAACATCATGTGCAGCAGGTTGGCCGTGTAGCGAAGCTCGTTGCGCGGGTAGTTGACCGGCCGGCCGATGGTCTTGCGGTAGCTCGCGGCGGCAATCGTCCGGACCTTGCTCATGAGGCGGGCCGCGGGCTCCATGAAGTGGTCGCTGTCCTCGGTCAGCATGAACGCGGGCTGGAAGCAGCCGAGGGCGTTGATCATGGCTGAAAGGATCGCCATCGGCGGCGCGTTCGCGGGGAAGCCATCGAAGTGATGCAGCATGTCCTCGTGGATGTACTCGTGCGCGCCCAGCAAGCGCCGGAACTCCGCGAGCTGCGGTGCCGTGGGCAGCTCGCCGAAGATCAGGAGGTACGCTGACTCCACGAAGCTCGACCGCTCGGCCAGCTCTTCGACCGGATACCCGCGATAGCGGAGGATGCCTTTCTCGCCGTCGATGAAGGTGATCTTGCTCTGGCAGGCGCCGGTATTGCCGTAGCCGCTGTCGAGCGTGATGAGCCCGGATTTGGCGCGCAGCTGCGAGATGTCGACGGCAGCTTCGTCCTCGGTGCCTACAACCACCGGCATTTCGTAGCTCTTGCCGTCGTAACTGAGAGTAGCGTTCTTGGTCATGGGGAGCCTCCGACTCGTGAGGCTATTCTACGCTGGGCTGCGCTACCAAGTGTGATCGGGTGGGCAACATTTCGGTGCGGCGTGAGCAGTCGAGTGAATCGCGACCGTCGAAGAAAACACTTGCAATCCATGCCGGCCGTTTTATATTTACCGCCGCTTCACTCTACGGGCAGGTGGTCTGCCCAGTCCGGTAACGACGGAATTGCCGGGCAAGAAAAAATTCGGGGCCCCGAGCCCATGGACGTTTACCCCAGGTGAGTAAGCTCCTGTCTCTGGAGGAAGAGCCTCCGAGTTTGGCGCAAGCCGAGCAGTCTCTCGTCCGCACCCCCGTCGCAACCCTCCGCGATCTCAACGCCAACGGTCTGACGTCGCCGGTCCAGCTGGCCCGCGCGGCCCGCGCTCGTTTCGTCGTGAGCTCGGTCAGCAATGAGTTCCGCAAGCGTCATTTCCCCGGCGTGAAGAGCGCCGAATGGAACGATTGGCGCTGGCAAAACCGCAACCGCGTCCGCAGCCTCGAGCAACTCGAGCGCATGATCCATGTGACCGACGAGGAACGGGCCGCGATTACCCGGCACTATGGACCCCTGCCGATCGGCGTCACACCGTACTACATGAGCCTGATCGATCCGGTCGACGCGCAGCAGGGACTGCGCCGGACCACGATCCCCACGCTGTCGGAATTCGACCGTAGCGTGGGTGAGGAAGAAGATCCGCTCGGCGAGGATGGCCACAGCCCGGTGCCGGGGCTGGTGCATCGCTATCCCGACCGCGTGCTGCTGCTGGTCACGAACTTCTGCTCCGTCTATTGCCGCTACTGCACGCGGGCCCGGCTCGTGGGCGCCAGCGGCGAGCGCGCCTTGCGCAAGGGCGACATCGACCGCGCGATCGAGTACATCGCGGCCACGCCAGCCATACGCGACTGCCTGATATCGGGAGGCGATCCGCTGTCGCTCGACGAGGACCGGCTCGAGTACGTCCTGTCGCGCCTGCGAGCGATCCCGCATCTCGAGTTCATCCGGATCGGCAGCAAACAGCCGATCGTGCAGCCCATGCGGGTGACGCCCACGCTGACGAAGATGCTGCGCCGCTACCACCCGTTGTGGATGAGCCTGCACTTCACGCATCCCGACGAGATCACGCCGGAGGTTGCTGAGGCCTGTGGCCGCCTGGCCGATGCCGGCATCCCGCTCGGCAGCCAGACCGTGCTGCTGAAGGGCGTGAACGACGATGTCGCCACGCTCAAGAAGCTGTTCCATGCGTTGCTGAAGATCCGTGTGCGGCCCTATTACCTCTATCAATGCGATCCGATCAGCGGGTCGAGCCACTTCCGCACGTCGGTCGACAAGGGTCTCGAGCTGATCTCGCAGTTGCGTGGCTACACCACCGGCTATGCGGTGCCGAACTATGTCGTCGATGCACCGGGTGGCGGCGGCAAGATCGCGATGCTGCCCGATGCTGTGATCGGCCGCGACGGCAACGACCTGCTACTGCGTAACTTCCGCGGCGCCGAGTGTCGGTACCCCGACCCGGACGGTACACTCGGCAAGAACGCGGGCGACGGCCGCAGCAACAACGAATAGCCGGCGCGGTCACGCGCAACTAAGAAGAGGCGCGACGTGCGGATCGGGCTCACCTACGATCTGAAGAACGACTATTTGGCGCTCGGCTTCGATGAGCACGCCGTTGCTGAGTTCGATTCCTTGGCAACGATTGACGCCATCGCCGGCGCGCTCGAGTCATTTGGCCATTCCATCGACCGCATTGGCCACGTCCGCGCCCTCGCGTCCCGGCTCGTGTCCGGCCAGCGCTGGGATCTCGTGTTCAACATCGCCGAAGGCGTTGCCGGCTTCGGCCGTGAATCACAGGTGCCAGCGCTTCTCGAGGCTTACGGTGTGCCGTACACGTTCTCCGACCCGTTAGTGTGTGCGCTAACCCTGCACAAAGGCATGGCCAAGCATGTTGCCCGCGGCTGCGGTGTGCCGACTCCGAACTTCACGCTCGTCGCGGTGCCGGCCGACGTGGCCGCGGTCAAGCTGACCTTGCCGATGTTCGTGAAACCCGCGGGCGAAGGGTCCAGCAAAGGCGTGACCGAGAAGTCGCGAGTCGAGTCGCAATCCGACTTGCTAGCCGTATGCACGGAGCTGCTCGAGGAATACCGCCAGCCGGTGCTGGTCGAGGAATATCTGAGCGGTCGCGAGTTCACGGTCGGGATCTTGGGCACTGGCGCTTCCGCGCGCGCCTTAGCCACGCTCGAGGTCGCGCTACGCGTGGGCGCGGACGAAGGCGTGTATTCATACCGGAACAAGGCGAACTGGCGCGAGCTCGTCGAGTACAGGCTGCTCGCGCCCGGCGACCTGCGCCGCGGCGTGGAGGATGTCGCGCTCGCCACCTGGCGTTGTCTTGGGTGCCGCGACGCGGGCCGCGTCGATGTTCGGCTCGATAGCGCCGGCAATCCGCAGATGCTCGAGGTCAATCCGCTCGCGGGGCTCACGCCGGACCACTCGGACCTGCCGATCATGGCGGCGCTGTCCGGCATGGACTACCGAGCGCTGATCGGCGAGATCCTCCACTGCACGACGGAGCGGTTAGCCGCCGAGGCCACGCGGACCGCGGCCTGACGTCATAGCCCAGCGCCGTCGACTGCCCCTATGCGCCCGCGAATCCTCCTGCTCCACGATGCGTTCGCCGCAGTTGGACCTCCCGATGCGAGCGACACGCTGCTCGAGGCGGCGGCCATCGCTCACGCCCTCCGGGATCTCGGTTACGACACGAGCATCGAGGCGATAGGCCTC